>Ga0315279_10009536_pt1 | contig 11557 bp, 12 predicted proteins | sample YL17G06_20_MG_FD_203694 | JGI IMG/M metagenome (GOLD analysis project Ga0315279, IMG submission 203694) | Sediment microbial communities from Yellowstone Lake, YNP, Wyoming, USA - YL17G06_20 | ecosystem: Environmental > Aquatic > Freshwater > Lake > Sediment | place: USA: Wyoming | collected...
AGATTGATCAACTTTGAATATTGTACATCAGCCGTACTCTTATTGTCATAGCAACCGTGTTCGTCCACAGCTACCATCTCGGGCTCACGGGTGCACCTGCCCTCAGCATCTCTGTAGATACACTCACCACCACGTCTGCAGATGAATTTCGTCATTGTCGCTTCAGGAATGAGCAAGACCATTTTGTAACAAACGTTCTCCTCTTCATTCTTTAACATAAGGGCCTTGGTAAATGTGATAGTAGGTGAGCAGATATCTCCAATCGAGCCCATCCCGAAGCCCTCTCAGCATGTAGAGCACTAACCACGTGAAGTATCCCAGTTTATACTTTCCGATGAGGCGTAATAGCCTTCGGCCAAAGGTGAGGAAATAGGCTTTTGCCTGCAGGTACTCAACCTGCCTTGGAGATAGGTCTTTGGAGCGAATCACCGCGCCAAAGGTTATGTTATCGGCCCGGCTCCAGCGTTCAGGGTCTATGGACCCGCCGTGCTTTTCCACCAAGGCTGCTGCCTCCTTGGTGAAGGGCTTGTAGATAAAGAAGGCGGTGCGGTTGGCATCCAGCTCCACAGCCATGTCTATTGTTTTTTTGATAGTCTGGCGCGTCTCGCCGGGACCACCGAGGATATAGAAGGCGGTAAAGCCAATGCCTCTCTCTTTGCATAAGCTGAAAACCTCCCGGATCTGCTCATCTGAGATCCTTTTTTTGTAGATATCGTTTCTGATGTGCTCGTCGCCTGACTCTATCCCAACCCGAAGCAGCTTGCAGTTGGCTCTGGCCAGGGCCTTTATCTTAGTTTCATTGAGATTGTCTATCCTGGAGAATACGCTGAAGGGCAGGGGCGCCCCAAGCTTGGTATACTCCTCGCAGAACCTGACAACCCACTGCTCATCCAGGGTGAAGACAGGGTCAAATACCTGAGCCAGGCGGAGGCCTCTCCTTCTGTAACGATGGGAGTAGGTAAAAAGCTCACGCGCTGAAAGTACAGGGTCTTTTTGACGGTAATACGGGCCCCGTACAGCTTGGGCAATGCCCCATGCATCGCAGAATTCGCATCTATAAACGCAGCCGCGGCTGAAGATGGTATAAACCATCCCCAAGTAGTAGAAATACCTGTCGAGGTCTTCCCACAGGCTCCAGTCCAGGAAGGGCAAACCATCCAGGTTCTCTATAAAGCTGCCGCCCTGGCAGCGGTAATGATTATGCCCATCCTTAACCCAGATGCCGGGTACCGGGTCATGCGGCGAATCGAGAAAGTTTTTCAGGGCATACTCGCCGTCCCCGATGCAGATTGCGTTAACCCCCGGGATGTTAAATGTCTCCTCGGGGTGTGTTGAGGCATGGTGCCCACCCAGAATAATTGGGATATTGTGTTTCTGTACCTCCTTTATAACGTCCCGGCAGTACTGCATATAGAGAGAATTCGTGCTGATGCCAACCCAATCAGGCTTTTTCTGCACCAGGGCATGGTCCAGATAATCCTTCCAGTTTCGCCGGTGGAACACCAGGTCAATGATCCCGGCTGAATGGTCGGACCTCTCATTTATAAATGTGGCAAGCGCAGTGATGGAGATATCCATGGCGCTGAAATCGCCACCTAGTACCGCGTTGATGAATTCGATCCTCATTGTTCACTCAATTCCATTGGGGGTTATCGGGCTTTCCCCCAAACCTCTTCTTGTCCTCGATAAACTTCTCCTGTATTTCGTAAGCTATTCTATCGTGCCAGTGTCCATATATACCATGAGTTAGAGTCCGCCAAAGCAAACTCTCTATTGCATGGAGTTCATCAAGAGTGCGTTCCTCTATTGGTTTATCAAATAAAGGCATTCCACAATATCTACAAGTATCTAAATTTGTTATGCTCATAAAAACCTTCTTGCCTTGGTAAGCGCTTTCCTGATGCCGGATAGAGAAGTGAGGTGCTTCCAGATGTAGCCCCATCTTCTGGGCTGTAGATAAAAGGTCATGAGCGCTTTCCTCTGCAGGGATTTGAGCTTACTGAAATTCAGCACGCCATCATCGAAGGGGCGCCGCGAGTAGTAGTTATAGTCGGCAAAATCCTCGCTGAGCCTGTGTTCCTGCGCCATGGTCTCATAGAGGTAGGTTCCCGGAAGAGGGCACGTTATGGAGAAGGTGGCTTCCTGAATGGGGAGATCTCGGGCAAGCTTGATGGTCTTCTCTACCTCTTTTAAGGTCTCTCCAGGCGCGCCCAGCATGAAGAAGCCCAGGACAGACACCTTGTTGCGTTTCGCTATATTGCAGACGTCATGGACCTGCTTAAGGGTTATGCCTTTATGGTAGACCTCGTCCAGGATGCGCTGCGAGCCGCTCTCGATCCCCAGATGGATGCATCTGAGGCCTGCCTGACGCATCCTCGACATAAGTTCCTCATCGATGGTGTTGGCTCGGGTGTTGCAGGCCCAGAGAAGGCCAGGGGTCTCTTTCTCAATAAGGGTGCAGAGCTTGAAGACCCAGTTCCTGTTCAGAGTGAAGGTGTCATCGTGAAAGAAAAGGGTTTTGATCTCGTACTGGGCGATGAGTAGTTTTATCTCGGAGATGACATTCTCCGGTGACCTGGTCCTGATTTGGTGGCCGAAGATCTTCCTTAAGCCGGGTTGACAATTTTTTTGAGCAAAAAGAGGTGCACATAGTGTGCCTGTCTCAGTTTGAAGATTATAAACTTGACCATTGAATTCCTCTTTGTTTATTTTCACGATGGGGCACCATAATTGCCGCGAGCGTCCATTTAATTTAGCTTTTAAATAGGGGAACCTTAATCGCCAATAGTCCTTACAGTGTACTTTCCTTCCTTCAATTAAACCCAACTTGCTTTTGTAGGTGAGATAAACTCTTGGCGGAATGTCTAACTTAGCTAATATTAATGCTAATCCAAATAAAAGCGTTGGTGAAACGGAACCCGCTGCCCATCCCCACTGCTCCCTAGCGCCGTCTCCAGCCATATAGCCTCTAACTAAGGCATAGAGTTTCTTAGGGGGCAAATAGAACCAAGCTGGAGGTATGTGCTTAGTATCTGCTGATTTTCCCAAAAGATTCTTAAAAGCTGTCGCTAATACAGTATTGCCAACAGCAATTTGTGTACCTGTCCTTGTCTCACTTTTGCGAGGTATTATTCCTAAGCAAGTTTTGATGAGATTTTCTATATGGCTACAAAGCTCGGTTTCATGTTTTCCTACAGTCCAGACTAGAATGCCACTATTGGCTCTCGACTTCTGGAAATGAACATGTCCTTCTGCTAGATAGAGTCCTACCAGTTCACAAAGGTCTTCAGTTATTTTGATGTTATTAGTGAGTTTTTTGCTGTTTTTTGTTCGCCAGCCAATGCCGATTCTGTCTGCTTTGCTATAATAGTTCTTTTTATGGCCATTTTTGGTCTTAATAATATTCGGAACTAAATCTTGTAAGTTTATCTTTCGAAGCTTTTTCGAAGGGCAACTCGGTATATAAAGCTTATCTCCAATGACTAAGTCTTTTGCCTCTATAGGTCCGCGGTCGGTGCAGAAGGTATGATCAGGCGTTACCCTTAGAGGAGCAAAGCCAGCTACCTTTATACTCAAAAGGTGCCCTGAGAAATCGTGTGAAAACCCCCTTAAAACTTTGACCCATTGCCCATCTTTATCCATTACTTTATAGCCATCAGGACTTCTGGCTACTTCTCCTATCTCTTTTAGCCCTCCATCTGTTAATATAAGGTTTTTGTAATCATGGCAAAAATGGCACTGAAAGGGACAGCTGCGCCCTGCCACCAAGTTGGTGCCGCGCAGATTGGGGCTGATGCTGTCCAGGTAGTACCAGCTCCTGAGATATTTATCCATATCGAGCAGGTCCAGTGCGGGAAAGGGCAGAGCATCAAGGTTCTGCATGCCGTAGCCTGTCATGAGTTGCGGTACCTTTTGTTTGAGCACCGGGAAATTGTTGATGATATTACGCATCGCCAACTCGCCTTCGCCGACCACCACCGCATTGGCTATGCCGAGAAATGTCATGGGCATCACGCTGGCATGAGGCCCTCCTATCACGACAAATGCGTCTTGCTCCCTGGCTATACAGGCCACCCTGACAGCATCGTTATACATGATGGTATCGGAGTAGATGCCCACTATCTCAGGACTTATCCTCTTCAGCTCGTCTCTCACGTAATTCAGGCTGGGATGGAAGGTGGTATCGATTATGAAGACATCTGCCTTTTGGCGGTTGTATCCTGCAATATAGGCCAGACCCAAAGGCGGGTCACCGGTGACGTACCTAAACCTAGGAAAAACCAAGCAAACCTTCATCCAAATTTAACCCTGCCCGACTGTTCAATCTTACGCACATATAGCTCGTAAGATTCCTTATTCTGATCGATCCACTGCGGGAATGGATGGCGGGTACCGTGGCCAGCCTTGAAGCCCCTTTTTATCCAGAGCCTGAGGCCATTGATAGAGAGGCGAAATCCCCACTCGCATACCGCGTGCCAGGCCCCCACGGCATCGAAGTCCTCATCCCAGGGCAGCCAGTCATCTTTCCACATCAGGTTGAGAAATCCTTCGTCCATGTAGTCCCAGTATTGGCTCATCCTATATACATAATCCTTGGCGCCCGGCACCTCTTCGACCCTTTTAAAGTCTGGCATGATGCCGTGAAAGGGATTGGGGATAAGGAAAAGGTCGGGAAACCCAGCGAACCAGTCGTATCTGCTCCCGTCTTGGTCACCCATATCGGCGCGAGCTGAATCCCCCGCCACCATATTCCCCTTGCCCAGGGTTTCCAGAATTCCCGCTATCTCCTTCAGCCACTTCGGCTCGAGCACCCAGTTGCTGCAGAGGATGAGGATCATCTCCTGGGTGACATGCTTATAGGCTGTATTGAACTTCTTTGACCATTGAGGCACGCCATTGACAAAGGGCAGCTCCAGATAGGTATCAACACCACGCTCGAGGCAGATGCGCTTTATCTCCACACGGTCGTCATCCAGGCTATCGTCAACCACGATCACTTGCTGGGGCTTTCTCGTCTGCTGCTGCAGGCTGTCCAGGCAGGCTTTCAAATTCTCGTTATACCGGCAGTTGAAATAGGGGATGATCACGGTGATACCTGCATTCGTCGCTCGCTTCGGCCTGTCGAGGCAGATATGCCAGTTCTGTGAGGGCGGGTCTGTGGCCTCGGGCTTCTTGGTGAATTCAATCACGTTCATGTCCAGCGCCTTCACCATTTGGGCAATGTCCTGGTCGCTGAACTGGTTTATGTGGGGGTTGTGGCTGATCTTCTCTTCGGGGACAATCCCTAGAAGCCTGCCCTGTTTGATGAAATCGTACATGTCGTGAGGGAGCGGGAACACCTCTTGCGCCTTATCTATATGCTGGCCAGCCCCTCCCAGCCTCCATTCCTCGAATATGGTGATAACAAGGCGGTAGCCTACTCGCTTTGCCTCCTGGAGAGCCTTCATTGGGTCCACGAGATGTTCGATGACGTCGCTTACAATTAGGCAGTCGAAACTATCGTCTTTGAACGGAAGGTGATGGGCATCCGCCTGAACGAAATAGGGATAGCGCCACGGGTCTATGTCCATATGCACTGCTCGATCGCCCAGCCGCATGGGGTCATCGCCAACGCCGATGTTGAGTATCCTTCTGCCGTTGATATAAGTCCTAACGAAGTCATACCTGCCCATGTCGCTTCCCACTAAGTATTGTCTCAATTTCTGCCGTAGCGAGAGACTCTAATCCAGGCCCAGATGGCTTCCATGAAACGACCGGGATTCAAAGTGCTATTGGTGCCGATATAAGTAATGGGTACCTGTTTTATCCTCAGTTCGGAGCGCTTCAGGAAGGCCAGGAGCTCCAGGTTAAAGGCATGCGCTCTTCTGCTTTTGACCCTGCTAGCCCTCCTGGGGGTCTTAACGAGCTCCGCATAAAGCAGCTCGGTAGCGGAGTTGCTGAAAGCCCTGAAGCCGCTGTAGTCTACTGTCTCGGAATCAGTAGCTAAGGCCAGAGCGCGTATTCCTACCCGGGTGATTATTTTCCTCCACCAGACTTGGCGATACTCCGCCCCTTTGACGATACGGGAACCTATGACCACGTCGGCATCAGCGAGCTCATGTACCAGGCTCCGGATATCTTCAGGCTGATGAGAGAGACCCGCGTCCATGAATACCACTGGCTCATCGGGATATATCCTGTGGTCGATGGCATAGGCATATTTGAGGCCGCTGATAAAGCCATCGCCGTACTCGGAGCCTCTAGGATTCCAGATAACCTCTGCCCCTGCTGCCAGGGCACAGGACGGTGTGAGATCCGTGCTGAAGTCATCCACAACCACAATTTGAGCGCGAGGCACTACAAGCTTTGTCCTTTTGATTAGCTCCTCTATATTCCTCTCTTCGTTATGGGCAGGAATGATGACTAACATGGAGTTCCTTTTCAAGAGATTAGATAGGGGCCTTGCCTCAATGGGCTGCGGCTCCACATAGGGTTACCCGGGTTCTTGGTTGGGGTCGAGCTCAAAGTGGACCAGATAAAACTTACCCACCTTGAACTCCTGAGCTGCTGCTTCCGGAACTATGAGCATTTCGCAGTTTGCAGCGGGAGTCGCCGAGCCGAAGGGTTCACTTTTGGCGCCGGCCATCTTAATTTGGAAGGCGCTGCCCTTCTCGTAATGCTCCAGTTCCGCTTTTTGCGTCACGCGAAAGCGACAGACTACGGACATTCACTCACCTCCTTTCCTTTTTCCCAGATCTAACTTGACCTCTGATACCTTCAGGCTGTTGCACACAGGGCACCGCACTATGGGGTAATCGAGCCATTGGGCTCCACACTCATGACATCGATACATTTTGTAAGTGCCGTTCATCCAGGCTTTTGCCTTTTTTCGTAAATTTGCGTATCCGTTGTACTACATTGATTTCATTGTCTAATTCATCGTCCCAGATTATTAAGCAATCCCAACCAAAAGACTGGAATAGTGCCATCCGGCCTTCCCAAGTGTGCTGTAGGGGAATTTGACGAAAGGATTTAATCGGGTCATGAAATACTCGTCCAAAGACTTCAAGTATCTTCTTTTCTCCATTAACATTCATAAAATCTGGGCAATAACCCATGACAAAAACTTTTCCATCACCTGTATACTCATATGGCAAGTTATACTTTTCTACAATTGCAATCAAAGTTTGCTCAGGTTTTGTAGGCTTAGCTTGCAGACCCTTAAACACAGCTTCCATAATGCGAGTTCGATAATCAGGATTTGACCATAGCAATTTCATCCGCTTGCTAATGCGAGCTCGATGGGCAGGATCTGACCACATCAATTTTAATCGCTCCACTGTGAATTGCGTGGGAGGATGAATACCTTTCTTAAATTCAGTTGCTATAGATTTTCTTTCACCTCTCTTAATTTCAGTTGTTGGACTATTCCGTTTGCCTTTTAAGGATTGCGCTACTTTGTCCCTAATCTCTGGCCTTTTCATGGGATTAGTATCACCTATTTTGCTTCTGCGGATAGCCTCAATTCTTGCTGGCAAGTGCTGAAAATCGCGTCTAATTTTGAATGTTTCTGCTACTTTCTTTAAGCTATCCCAAGATTTACCTGGGAAGCGAGACATAATTTCTTCCCGAGAAGCATTAGGCCAAAGGCATTTGAAGTCGTTAAGATCTTGGATAGGCCAAGCTGTGCCATGATGTGCAGTCATGAAACCTTCTCTTTAAGTCAAATCAGGGATTTTATCCATTCCCAAGTTAGTGCTATTGATTGTTTAGGGCCAACTTTCGGGTTGTACCCTAACACATCTCTCGCTTTCTTGTTTGTAAAATACTCTCGTTGCCCTTCTTCACCAGGTCGATAAGGTGCTTGCATTACCGAAACAGTGATTCCCGTTATTTCAAAGCACCAATTTAAAATTTCCTGTACAGAGTGCTCCTCTCCAAAAGAGACTTGAAATTTATGGCCGATTACTTTATCTCTAGGTGATTCAATAGCAAGAACCCAAGCATCAATCACATCAGTAACATATGTTATATCTCGAGTTTGGCCACTGCCCTCTAGGCGTAAAGGGTGATTGTGTGCTATGGCCCAAAGCCATTTAAATATAAAAATTTCCCGGCGCATGTGAGGTCCTATAACCACCCCATTCGACATCACCACAACTGGTATGTGGTAACAGCGTTGCCACGCCCAGAATGCCAGCTCAGCAGCGGCCTTCGACCAAGCGTAAGGATTATGTGGTGTCAATGGATGGTTCTCATCTATAGGAACATAGACTGGTCTTCCCCACTCATTACCCGATCCAGCAAAAATCACTCTGTCCAGTTCAACCTGTCTGCAGGCTTCAAGCAGCGCCACGGTGCCCATCACGTTCTGGTGCGCTGTCCAGTAGGGGCTGGGGAACCCCATGGGGACATCAGCCTGTGCCTGCAGGTGAATGACTATGTCTTGGTCCTCAATGTCCGAGGGCTTGATATCATGAATAGCCTTCCATTTGTAGGTGAGATTAGGGTGGTCGATAACGTCTGCCAGCTTATCGGCTTCCAGCGGGGCAATGATATCCAGCACAGTGACTTCGTGGCCTCTTTCCAGCAGTGCATGAACGAGCCCACTTCCTCCAAATCCCGAACCGCCGGTGACAAGAATTCTCATTTTTTCCCTCCAGGCTTTATTTGTGCAAGGTTTTGCTGTACGTCACATCAGCCGCTTAGATTCCTATTCCACGTTTAGTACGTTGAGCATTTCCAAGAGCATTTTCAAATCTATCTTAAGCTTGAGAATCAGCTCTCGAATAGTCTCAAGATCACCCTCTAGTGTTATTTTTACAATCCTATTGTCCATTGGGTGAGCTATACATTCGATTTTCATTTCTCCCTCCTTCTGTATTTTGAAAATAAATGGGAGGACCGAAATCCATCCTTCCACAATGAAAACAGAGAAAACAATCGGGACAAACTGGGCCTTTCCCACAAGTGCAGGTTCCACCAATAAACTCATGATGTATTGTAGGTGAATGCTTTTGCACAGGAACTTTTACTTCTTGGGTGTCCACTTTTTAAATTTGGCCTCCAGCTCGTCTCTGGCCCGGACTATCTCCTCAGCAGTCATATGGCTGGTGGCCACACCTGCTTGATACTCACCGGGCTTGGTCTTATACGCACCGGGACTGGTGGGAAAGGTGACGTCGTACTCGTTGGGGTATTCCCAGATGTGGCTGCCGGGATAGACTGCTAAGACGCTGAAATCGACATCATCGGGCTGGGCTTTCTCCAGGAAGCTTTCGGTTTCCCTGATGCTCTCCCATGATTCGCCAGGAAGGCCGCAGATTATGGCCGCCTTGACCCTGATACCGGCCTCCTTGAGCATCTCCACGGCCTTCAGGTTGAGCGCGCGGGTGGTGCCTTTATGGATGTTAGCCAGGATTCTATCGGAACCCGACTCTATGCCCAGAAGCACCTCATAGCAGCCGGTTTTGGCCAGAACGCTGCACTTCTTCGGTTTAACCATGTCTGCCCTGGTGAATATCCTGTAGATAAGGCCCAGCCCGTGGAATCCTCGGAAGATCTCCTCGTCTCTTCCCCAGTCCACAAGGAGCTCATCATCGAAGGCCATGATCCCGCCGTAGAGCCCGGTTTCCGCTATGGCGGAGGCCTCAGCCAGGACATGTTTCGGGCTGCGCAGCCTGAGTTGTCTTCCCCACGGCGACTTACAACAAAAGCTACAGGACCAGGGGCAGCCCCGACTGGTCATCATAGTTGTGGCCTTTTTCCCATCGAGATAGTAATTGTAGTCGTCGATGAAGCTTCGATCGGGAAAAGGAAGATCATCCAGGTTGTGCATGAACTTTCTGTTAATGATGCCTGTGGCACCCTTAGCGACATCCAGTATCGCCTTCTCCCCCTCTCCCACTACTACAGCGTCGAAGCCGTAAAATAGACAGTTTTCCGGCATGGCCGAGGCATGAGGCCCGCCCAGCGCTACCCTCACGCTGGGTTTCCGATCTTTTATTGACTCAAGTAGGCATCTGGCTTCACTTATCTGGGGCGTTGTAGCCGTGATGCATACAAGGTCGGCATCCGGTATATCCGCGATTGTGCCACCCAGGGAGAGGTTAAGTATCTCTACCTGGTATCCGTTATCTTTTAAGATGGAGGAAAGATAGCACAGCCCCAGAGGCGGCATGACCATCTCATCGATGAGGAACGGCGAGGGGGGATTTATCAGTATTACTTTCACAAAACGTTCTCCCCCCGTGCTTTGCCCTGGTAATCGATAGCGGTCAGGTGTTCGTGATAGCACATCACCCCTGTGTGGCAATAGATCTTGAACCCCGCCTGGGCTGCGTATCTACCAAAAGCGAAATCCTCAGAGAATTTGCCTGCCTGGTCAGCGGGGTCCTTGATCTGCCACTCAAACCAGGGCAACCCCATCTTGTCCAGCACATCGAACACCCTTACGTCGATGAGGAGGCAACCCGCGCCCACCGCGTCCACCTCAATCAGGCCTCCTCCAGGCCATTGCATGATAGGCTGATAGGCCTGCCCACCTGGAGCGGCCTTCCAGATGCCCGGGCAGCCCTTCTTTGACCAGTACAGGCCTGACACTATAGGCAGTTGGGCTGATTGCAGCTTGGGAATGGCATCGGGGGGGATAATAACGTCGCTGTCCAAAAAGAACAACTCCCTGCATCCAGCTTCCCTGGCGTCCCTGACTAGCCTGTTGCGAGCCACATCGTAGGGCAGGCCCCTCCACACCCTCAGAGTGCTGCCTGCTGGCTTTTGGAAAGCGACAAGATTGGTAGCCCAATCTACTGATACCAACCCTGTGCTGAGTATGCCTATTATCAGATTTGTTCTGGGGGCTTCCCAGGCGCCGGCCATAGATAACCTCCTGAAATAGTTTTAGAAAGGGAATGGTGTCTTCTTAAGGTGTGCTCGATAGACGCAATGCGGGATTAGAGGTGGTCGAAGAGATGCCTTTAGCAATGAGATTATCACTTTTGCTACCGATTTTCAATAGGGATTACCGTCAAACCCTTTATCAATAACCGCTGCTCAAAAAAGAGGTAGCCGTCCTTTTCAGTCACCCAGAGGTAGTGGTCAGGTATCAGGTAGGCTATAACCGATTGTTTGTTGGGATAAGCCACCCAAACCTGGTCGGCCACCCTCATGAGTTCGTTGACGGCTAATGCCGCATCCTCCACAGTAGGCAGATGCTCGATTACATGGCTACAGTTGTGGACAAGGACTCTATTGACCAAGAAAGTGTCATGGGGTTTGCAGGCAAAATTGAAAGCAAGACAGTGTTTCTTAACTCTTTTGACCCTGCTGATGGTTAGTCCATTTGAAACAAACTGCCTCAAGGGAGGTATAATCTCTTCCTCTTTCCAGTAAAATTCATTTCCGGGTATCGGCAAGCAAAGACACTGGTAATCATGCCCGGTGTAAAATTCCTGGTAATTATCCCTTGAAGACAAGTAAGGTGTATTATGTAGGGGATGGAAGTGTCAACCTACCCAAGCTAAGTTCCTTCCTATCAAAAGCTCTATCATTGCAGCATGGTGGCTGCTATGCATAGCGA
>Ga0315279_10009537_pt1 | contig 11557 bp, 7 predicted proteins | sample YL17G06_20_MG_FD_203694 | JGI IMG/M metagenome (GOLD analysis project Ga0315279, IMG submission 203694) | Sediment microbial communities from Yellowstone Lake, YNP, Wyoming, USA - YL17G06_20 | ecosystem: Environmental > Aquatic > Freshwater > Lake > Sediment | place: USA: Wyoming | collected...
TCCCGTGGGGACATTGGCCGGGGCCAAGGCGCCTCACTTAACGCTCCAATCGTGAGCCGCACCTTGTTTGGGCGCCAAAGGTCTGGTACAAGGCTCCCCCCGGCCGCGTGGCTTTGGGAGGCTGGAACTGAGGCCTCCAGGCCGCGATATACTGCGGTCTGGAGACCTCCTCACGAGGTGCGTCAATGGATAAGCTTCGAGTGAGTGGTAACAGTCGCTTTCTGGAGCATCAGGACGGACGGCCTTTCTTCTACTTGGGCGATACGGCTTGGGAACTGTTTCACGCGCTGAATCGCGAGGAAGCTCTGCTGTATCTGAGAAACCGCGCGGAGAAGGGCTTTACGGCCATTCAGGCGGTGGTGCTGGCCGAACTGAACGGGCTGACGGAGCCTAATGCGTACGGGCATCTTCCCTTGGAAAACAAGGACCCCACCCGCCCGGTGGAGGCCTACTTCGAGCAGGTGGACTTCATCGTTCGCCAAGCCAACCAACTTGGTCTGTACATCGCGATGTTGCCGACATGGGGGTCCTGGGCCGTTAACGCATGGAACGCCCAGCCGATCTTTACGCTCGAAACGGCCCGTCAGTATGGTCAGTTTCTGGGTCGGCGGTACTGCGACAACGCCATCATCTGGGTGCTGGGGGGCGACCGCCCGGCCGATGGGGAGGTGGAGGTCTGGCGGGCCATGGCAGAGGGGCTTTCCGCAGGCGACGGCGAAGCTCATCTGATGACGTTCCACCCATGCGGGGGCGGTTCCTCCTCCAGATGGGTTCACAATGAGTCCTGGCTGGACTTCAACATGATCCAGTCAGGGCACGGCCGGCCGTTCCAGACCAACTGGCGCATGATCGACGACGACTACGCCCGTCAGCCGATCAAGCCCACGCTCGACGGGGAACCCTGCTACGAGAACCACCCGGTGGGCTTCAATCGCAAGAACTGGCGTTTCACCGATTACCACGTCCGATGCGCCTCCTACTGGTCGGTGTTCCACGGCGGCTGCGGGGTCACCTACGGTTGCCACGATATCTGGATGATGCACGCCCCGAATCGGCAGCGCGGAAGTTTTTCGTTCAACTACTGGTATGAGTCGCTCAACCTGCCCGGGGCCGGACAGATGAGGTACCTTCGCCGCCTGATGGAGTCCAGGCCGTACCAGTCGCGCATTCCCGATCAATCGGTGATTGTCGGGAGTCCCTCCCTGCTTCCAGACCACATGGCCGCCACGCGCGACGGCTGCACGGGGCAGAAGGACGCGACGTATTTGATGGTCTACACTCCCCTGCACCGTCGCGTGACCGCCGAGACGTCATGGATTGCCTCCGAGCGGCTGAACGCCTGGTGGTACGATCCTCGTGACGGATGCGCCTTCCAGCATGCCGCCGACGTCGAGAACACCGGCCGGCTCGCGGCGGACACACCGGATCACCCTGGTTACGACTGGGTGCTGGTGGTGGACGGTGCATCCTGCGGCTATCCGCCTCCGGGACAGTGCGGGCGGATGCGGGAGAACCTATGACCATGTCCGTTGACATCGGTACGCGCCGGGAACTCTTCGTGGATGGGTTTTTGATCGAATCGATGCGGGGCGGACGCCTGCAACTGGCTCACCCCGAGCGCCGAGAAATAGTCTTTGAAGCCGACGCCCCATGGGAGGATTTCGCATTCGCAGGCCTCAGCGTGGTTCAGGAAGGCGCCGGCATTCGACTCTATTATCGCGCGGCTATTCCCGACCTTTCCGATGAGAAGGTTTGCATCATTGCCGTCGCGGAGAGCACCGATGGCGGCCGGTCGTTCACCCGTCCTCGCCTGGGTATGTATGAGTTCAAAGGATCGAAGGACAACAACATTGTCTGGCACGGCGGGATGCCGGGGGTTCCGCCGGCCTTCGTTGACGCCCGCCCGGACTGCCCCGCCGAGGGACGCTACAAAGGACTGACCGGTGAATGGCGGAAACTCTACGCCATGTGCTCCCAGGACGGGATTCGCTGGCGCCTTGCGCAGAAGGATCCGGTTGAAATGCCTGGGACGTTCGACACGGTCAACACCGCCTTCTGGGACCGCACGAGCGGTTGTTATCGGTGCTACACGCGGTTCTTCGACCCGTCGCACAAACCAACGAAGGATTCCATCGGCGTGCGGGCAATCCAGACAGCAACCTCTCCTGACTTCGTGAACTGGACGTTGCCAATTCCGCTGGTCTACGAAGACGGCGATGCAACGATGCAGATGTACACGAACGACATCATTCCCTGCCCCGGAGCGGAGCACATCTATATCGGGTTTCCCAACCGGATCGTCGAAGAGCGGGTCAAGTTCCCTCCCCAGCGATGGCCTGGGGTCAATGACGCAATTTTCATGGCCAGTCGCGACGGGGTCCGCTGGAGTCGGTACAGAGAGGCGTGGGTGCGCCCGGGGTTGGACCGGCGCAACTGGACGCATCGCAACAATTACCCCGTTTGGCACATCATTGAGACTTCCCCGGAGGAATGGTCCATCCTCATCAGCGAGCACTACATGCAGGAGGATGGCACGCCGGGGCGCCTTCGCCGGCTCTCCGTCCGGCCGTGGGGATTCATCTCCGCTCATTGCGATTTCGACGGGGGGGAGATAGTGACCAGGCCGCTGGTATTCGCCGGCCGTCGTCTGAGGCTGAACTACTCCACCTCAGCGGCTGGTGCCATTCAGGTCGAAGTCCAGGATGTGACCGGCCACCCTTTGCCGGGACTGGGACTTGATGAAATGGCCCCCATGTTCGGAGACGAACTTGATGCCGCGGTTGTGTGGCGCAAGGGCAGTGATCTGGGCCGAATTGCCGGAAGGGCGGTACGGTTGCGGTTCGTGCTTCGGGACGCGGATTTGTATGCGTTAAGGCTTGCGGAGGACGAATGACTGCTTCGGCGTCTTCCCTGCCTGTGCGTGCCACGCGGGCGGAGAGTCGGTCCGATGGCAAGACAGGGGACGGGCAGGCCGGGCGGTGTTGACGTGCTGCCGCCTCCACCGGCCTAGAGTCGGACGGGTATCCCGCGGCCGGCGAGGTATTCCTTCATCTGCCGGATCGTGAAGGCGCCGAAGTGGGCGATGGAGGCGACCAGGACGGCGTCCGCGTGGCCTTCGACGATGGCCTGGTAGAGATGTTCGAGCGCCCCCGCGCCGCCGGAGGCAATGACGGGGACCGAGACGGCCTCCGCGATGGCCCGGGTCATGGGGATGTCGTAACCGGCCTGCGTGCCGTCGGTATCCATGCTGGTGGGCAGGATGGCGCCTGCGCCCAGGAATTCGACCTTTCTGGCCCATTGCACCGCGTCGATGCCTGTTCCGTCGCGCCCGCCGCGGACCATGACCTCAAAGCCGGAGGGCAGCGCTTCTGACTTGCGGGTGTCGATGGCGACGACTATCCTGTCGGCCCCGAACCGCCGGGAGGCCTCCGCGACGAAGTCGGGGTTCCTCACGGCTGCGGTGTTGACGGAGACCTTGGACGCACCCGCGCCCAGCAGTTCCTCGACATCCTGGACGGTGCGGACGCCGCCGCCGACGGTCAGGGGCACGGTGATCCCTGCTGCGGTCCGCCGGACGCAATCGATGAGCGTCTTGCGATTCTCCACCGTGGCGGTGATGTCCAGGAAGACCAGCTCGTCCGCCCCGGCCTTGCTGTAGGCCCCGGCGGCGTCGGCGGGGTCCCCGATCTCCTTCAGGTCCACGAAATGTACGCCCTTGACCAGCCGGCCATCCTTGACGTCCAGGCACGGTATGACTCTCCGGTAATCCACCGTACGGCTCCTGTGCATGCGATTTGGATAGGCCTGGGGCCTCTGGGTTCCGTGCACAAACTTTAGGGGCAGGACACAGGGGTTTCAAGGCCCGGGAGGGGCCGGTAGGGGTTGCATTTCCCCGCTGTACGGGGTAATAGAATTATGGTGGGAAGTGGGGCCTGGCTCCATGAAATGTGCGGCTAGTCGGCAGCCCACAAGGATGGTCGCATATGCGTAGGTACTCCAGAAAGCCTATGGGAGAGCTGGCGGCCCAGTTGACTGCCGGTCTGCTGCGGCTCAAGAAGGGGTACCTGGACTCAGCCGAGGCGTTGCTGCGGATCGTCGATCCTGAGCAGTCCTATCCACACGATTTTGTCGTCTACCGCCTGACGGGGTATCGCTGGCGGCGTTCAGCGGCGCCGGCGGAGGCGATACCGGGCAAAGACCTGCGCCAGGACCTGCTGAGACTGATGCTGGACCTCTGCGACAGCTTCGACCTGCCCGCCGGCCAGTACGGCGAACCGGTCTACGACGTATCGAGCCTTGCGCGACATTTCTCCGTGTCGACCAAGACCATCCAGCGTTGGCGGAGGGCCGGGCTGCCCACGAGGAAGCTGGTGATGGAGGGAGGCAAGAAGCGCCTGGCGTTCCTGGAAAGCTCCGTGCACTGGTTCGCCCACAGCCGGCGACGGCAGATCGAGCGGTCGAAGAGGTTCAGCCAGATGACCGAGTCGGAGCGGGGGGACGTCATCCGCCGCGCCAGGCGCATGGCGGCGTTCACTCAGTGCAGCCTGGCGGATGTGGCCCGGCGATTGGCGCGGCGGACCGGCAGGGCGATTGAGACCATTCGCTACACCATCCGCAAGCACGACCTGGAGCATCCCGAGGGAGCGGTCTTCCCGCAGATGCTCCTGCCGCTGGATGAGCAGGAGAAGGGCGCGATCTACCGCAGTTTTCTCTGCGGCACGCCGGCGCCGGAGCTTGCCCGGCGGTTCCGGCGCACCCGGGGCAGCATCTACCGCATCATCAACGAGATGCGGGCCAGGCAGATCATGATCCGCCAGATCAGTTACGTGTACAACCCGCAATTTGACCTGCCTAACGCCGACGAGTTGATCCTGTCCGAGAAGGAACAACCCCGCGCCGAAGACGGGGAAAAGGCGCATCCGGCCGCCAGCCCGCCGCCGGACCTGCCACCGTACCTGCGGTCGCTGTATGAAGTGCCTTTGCTGGACGTCCACCGGGAGCGGGTGCTGTTCCGGCGATACAACTATGTCAAATACAAGGCCGACAGGCTCCGCAAGCAGATCGACCCGGTCCGCGCCCGGACTGACCAGCTCAAGGAAGTCGAGACGCTACTGCTGCGGGCCAACGGGATAAAAAACCGGATCATCCGCGCCAACCTCCGCCTGGTTGTCTCAATCGCCAAGAAGCACGTCGGCGGGGCGCAGAGCCTCTTTGAGCTGATCAGCGACGGGAACCTTTCCCTGATGCGGGCGGTGGAGAAGTTCGACTACGCGCGCGGGACGAGGTTTTCCACCTACGGCTCATGGGCCATCATTCGGAATTTCGCCCGCTCCATCCCGCGCGAACGTTACCAACTTGACCACTTCGCCACCGGGCAGGACGAGGTGCTGGACATCGCCTCCAGCCTGAGGACCTACGATCCCAACGAGGTCAATATCGGCGAGCTTCGCGAAAGCCTGGAGGTGGTGCTGGCGCAATTGACTCCCCTGGAGCGGTCGATCCTGGTGGAGCACTACGGCCTGGACGAAGCAGGCGAGACCAAGACCCTCGATCAGCTTGGCCAGCGGCTGGGGGTCTCCAAGGAGCGGGTGCGGCAGATCGAGCTCCAGGCCCTGCGGAAGCTGCGGAATATCCTCAATCCCCAGGAGGCCGGACTGGTGCGGTAGGCCCATTTGGCGGTCCTTCACTTTGTTACCGTCGGCGGCTGTCGGAGAGCTTGCCCGCACACCCGGTTTCCCCCGCCAGGCCGGGTCGGTTGCGGGTGGGTCGAAATGCCGCCCTGAAAGCCTCCTGTCACACATTTGTGGGGTTTGACAACCACCCGACCTTACCCTAATAAGTAGCCTGCGTGACGGAAGTGTAAGCTGGCGGCAAGGCGAAGATGACTTTTCGGGCGGTATTCATCGGGCTGCTGGCCGGCGTGGCCATCGCCGGGCTGGGGTACATCAACGACTATTACATCTGCGTCAACTTCCTAATCGGCAATCACCTGCCGATCAGCGTCTTCGGGGTGCTGATCGTCTTCATGGTGGCGGTCAACCCGCTGCTGTTCCGCATCAGACCCTCGTGGGGATTGCGACCGGTGGAACTAGCCGTGGCGGTAAGCCTGACCCTGGTGGCATGCAGCATCCCCGGCAATGGCCTGATGCGGACGTTCACCCCGACGTTGGTCATGCCGCTTCAGCATTACGAGACCAGCCCCGGCTGGAGGAAGGCCAACCTCATGGCCTACGTGCCGCCGGACATGCTGGTGGGCGGCGGCAAATACGACAAGGACGTTGTCGACGGGTTCATCAGCGGGCTGGGGCAGCCGGGAAAGCCCATCGGCCTGGACCGGATCCCCTGGGAGCAGTGGAGCACCCCGCTGGTGACCTGGATGCCCCTGATCGTACTGATGTTGCTGATGGTGATCTGCCTGGCTCTGATCGTCCACCGCCAGTGGGCTTCGCGCGAGCGGCTGAGATACCCCATCGCGGATTTCGCCAGCTCGCTCATGGAGCAGCCCCCCGGCGGCGGAAGAGGCCCGATCTTCCACGACAGGCTTTTCTGGATCGGCCTGGCGGTGGTCCTGGCGATCCGCGTGGTCAACGGACTATACGAGTGGTTCCCGAGCACGATGATTCAGATCCCCCTGGGCTTTAACTTCGGCGCCCTCGCGGGCAGGTTTCCTATCCTGAGTAGCACGCCCGGCGCCGGTGATGTCACGAATCCCCACATTGTCCCCACGGCCACGGCGTTCGCCTTCTTTCTTGCCTCGGACGTGGGTTTCAGCCTGGGCGTCTCGCGGTTGATCTACATGGTTGTGATGGCATTTCTCATTTCGTGGGGAGTGGACACTTCCGGAACCTACATGGACGGCGGCATTGACGGATGGCTGACGTTCGGGGCCTACGTTGGAATCTCCGTGGTGCTGTTCTATACCGGGCGCCGCTACTATGGGCTTCTGGTCAAGGAGGCGGTGACCTTCCACCGCAGTAGTGAAACCGACCCGTCGGGAGTATGGGCCGTTCGGATTATCGTACCGTCCTGCATCGTCATGATTCTTCTGCTGGTGCGAGTTGGGTTGGACTGGCCGCTGGCGATTCTGGCGGTGCTGGCCATCCCGCTGATGTTCGTCGTCATCGCGAGGATCAACGCCGAGGCGGGCGTGTTCTTCTACAAGCCCGTCTGGCAGCCGCCTGCGGTTCTCATCGGCCTGTTCGGCCTGACAGCTCTTGGACCCAAGGCCACGATCATCGCCGGGCTGCTGGCCATGGTCCTGACGATCGACCCGCGCGAATGCCTCATTCCCTTCCTGACCAACGGGCTGAAGATGTGCGACGGGGTGGGGGTCAGTGCCGGAAGACTGGGAGGTGGAGCTGCGCTGGTCTTGGCCTTGGCTTTGGCCGTCGCGGTCCCGACGGCCTTGTGGGCCAACTATAACTTCGGCCTACAGGAGGTCGGCGTCCAACAGGACCCCTGGGCGACGGTCAGGGTTCCCAGCTTCCCCTTCAACGCCGCGGAGCGGTCCGTTACCAAGCTCAAGCTGCTGGGACAACTGGAGCAGTCCAACAACTACCGGCCGCTGGAGCGGATTGCACACATGAACCCGGATAAGCGGTTCCTGTGGTCCGTCTCGATAGGCTTCGCGTTGGTCCTCATGACCAGCGCGCTTCGCTTGCGGTTCACGTGGTGGCCGCTGCACCCGGTGTTCTTCCTGGTCTGGGGGACATGGCAGGTGGGCACCTTCGCCTCCTCGTACCTGTTGGGATGGTTCATCAAGGTGGCTGTGACCAAGCTCGGCGGGGCGCCCATATACCAGCGGACCAAGCGCCTGATGGTGGGGGTGATCGCCGGGGACCTGCTGGGCGGGCTGACCTTCATGCTGGTGGGGTGGATCTACTACTACGTCACGGGCCTGATGCCCCAGTCGTACCGGATATTCCCGGGCTGACCATGGCGGCGCCTGCTCACGGATTCCACACGTCGTGCCAAGCCTGACGGAGCGCTTCGCGCACGGAGTGGCCTCGGTAGGCTTGGAATCGGTGGACCTGTGCGAGCCTTCCCTTTTCGTCGAAGGTCACCCGCAGTCCCCAGAGGCTTTCGACGCTGTCGGTCCGCCGCCCGTAGCGCATGTCGTGGAACTCGACGATGTGCAGGCCATTCGAGGCCTCCGGCCCGCGATTCACGGCGGCTTGGAGACCTCCCCGCCGGGCGTAACCGGCCCGCATTCGGCCCATGGCGAACCAGTCGAATTGTTTCGCCTCTTCCAAGTCTCGGGCGCGACGGACCCACTCGTTGTTGTCGTCTTCGGCGACGAACGTGGGCTTCACCCCTCCGTGCGAGAAGACGTGTATCCTTGCCACAGTCCAACCGTCATCGGTCCGCAGGACCGTCCGCCAGAGGAAGATGCTCCCCAGCGCCGGATATGCGTCGGCGGCGACGACGCGCGCCTGGCCGGCGCCCTCCCTCGCTCGCGAGATTGCCAGGTCGTGAAAAAACCTGCCGGCCACGATGTAGCCGGTGCTCAAGGCCATGCCCGTCCAGGCGACGATCATGGTCGTCCTGATCCGAGGGGCGCGTGCGATCTTGCCGGTGACATAGCAGGCGATCAGGGTGGCCGCCAGGATCGGGGTGTAGATGAAGTCGATGATCGGTACCGCGTCGATGGCGTAGCGGGCATTGGCAAGCGGCAGGAAGAGCTGCGTCCCGTAGCTGGTGCACCAGTCCAGCAACGGATGGCTCAGCACCGCGGCAAGCATACAGGCGTACAAGAGCCGGAACGGTGCGGCCTGACGGGCCGACGCCGCCGCGGTTTCCTGCGGCGCGTTGGCGGCCCCGGGGTGCTCCGGATTGCCCTGGCGGCGGTTTCCCGCCCTTCTACGCAAGTACCACCACACAAGCGCCGGGACGAGGGCAATCAGCGGGACTGCTAGCAGGGAATGGCTGAGCCCGCGATGGACGGTGACCATGGTGAAATCGCCGGTTTCCGCGCCGCTGAGCGAAAGGATCGGTCCGACCAAGACGTCCAGGTCCGGGAGCATGGCCGCCCCCGCGGCCACCCAGGCGGCGTCGCGTCCTATCCGCTGACGGAAACCCAACTGCGCCGTCACCGCTCCCAGCAGGCCCTGCGTAATGCTGTCCATTCGCTACATTGTACTGTGGTGGGCCACCATTGTTCGCATCCTGGGGATGAATCGCGTACCGACACCTTTGGCGGATCGGGAATCGACGGATAAAGATTTGTCTTGCCCGCAATAGACGGGCGGGTCGTCCCGTATCTCTTAGCACAGTCGCCAGGCCGCCCGCAGGATCGTTGCTGCCTGCCGTGTCCGTGTGCACAAGGCCTGCCCCGGTTGCCGGTTCAGTTGAAAGGGCGCGTCAATGAAGTTCAGTAAAGCTCGTGCAGTTGTCATCTGCGTGGCCGCGTCGTGGGTGGCGCCCTTGTCGTTGGCCGCCGACGGAGGCGCGGTATCCGGCGAGCTACGGAAGTGGCACCCTGTCACGGTCACCTTTGACGGGCCGGCGGCGGGGGAATCGGGCAATCCGAACCCATTCACGGACTATCGCCTGGACGTGACCTTCAGCGCAGGCGACAGGACCGTGGTGGTGCCGGGCTACTACGCCGCCGACGGCAACGCCGCCGAGACGGGCGCCTCGGAAGGCAACAAGTGGCGGGTTCACTTCACACCGGACCGGGAGGGGACCTGGAGCTACGTCGCCTCTTTCCGCACCGGCCCGGATGTGGCCGTAAGCGGCGATCCCAACGCCGGCTCGTCGTGCGCCTTTGACGGAGCCAGGGGCGCATTCCAGGTTAGCGCCACGGACAAGAAGCCGCCTGACTTCCGCGCCAAGGGGCTGCTGCAATACGTCGGCGGACATTATCTCCGCTTCGCCGAGACCGGCGAGTACTTCATCAAAGGCGGCGCCGACAGTCCGGAGAACTTCCTGGGGTACTATGAATTCGACCAGACCCCGCCCAAGCACCGCTACGCGCCTCACGCCGGAGACTGGTGCGAGGGCGACCCGACCTGGGCCGGCGGAAAGGGAAAGAACATAATCGGCGCCCTGAACTACCTCGCCTCCCAGGGCATGAACTCCGTCTATTTTCTAACCATGAACGTCAAGGGCGACGGCAGGGACGTCTGGCCTTGGACGGGGCCAACGGAACACACGCGCTTTGATTGCAGCAAGCTGGACCAGTGGGAAGTCGTGTTCGCCCACATGGACCGCAGGGGCCTGATGCTGCACGTGGTCACGCAGGAGCAGGAAAACGATCAGCTCCTCGACGGCGGCGAGCTGGGTCCGACCCGCAAGCCGTACTACCGCGAGCTGGTCGCCCGGTTCGCCCACCACCTGGCCGTGGTGTGGAACTTGGGCGAAGAAAACAGCAACACGACGCAACAGATCAAGGCCTTCGCCGACTACATCCGCCGGCTGGATCCTTATGACCATCCGATCGTGATCCACACCTGGGGAAGTGAACGTGGCAAGATCAGGGCCCTCACGCCGCTGCTTGGATACGAGAACCTCGACGGCGTTTCCCTCCAGAATGGCATGGATACCGTCGCATCGCAGATGCTGCGCTGGCGGCAGGCGTCCGCCAAGGCGGGACACCCGTGGGTGATGTGCTATGACGAGATCGGGCCTTCCCGCATGGGGATCAAACTCGACAGCACGGACCCCAATCACGATCTGCCGCGCCACCTGGCCTTGTGGGGCTTCCTGATGGCCGGCGGGGCGGGGGTGGAGTGGTTCTTCACTTCCCCCCAGGGCGATTTGGACTGCGAGGACTGGCGCTCCCGCCAGAACATGTGGGACCAGACCCGGTACGCGTTGGAATTCTTCCAGCGTCATCTGCCCTTCAACGAGATGGTCGCGGCCGACGGCCTGACGCCTGACCCGTCTGATTGCGTCCTTGCCAAACCAGGCGAGGTTTATGCCATTTACCTGCCCAAGGGCGGCAGCGCCAGCCTGAACCTCGCGGGTTCAAGCGGAAACTTCCTGGTCAGATGGTTTGACCCGCGCAACGGCGGCCAATTGCAGGACGGCGCCGTCACGTCCGTTCGCGGGGGGGGCAATGCCGATTTAGGCGCTCCGCCGCGCGATCCCGACAAGGACTGGGTCGTCCTGGTGAAGGCCGCGGGGGAATAGCGGCAGCAACCGCATCTTCCTCCTGACCCGGCTAAGGGCTTCTCGCCTCAGGCCGGACGGGAGCGTTACCGCGCCCGGCGCGGCATCGAGATTAACATTATTGCCAGATCGGGGGAATAGACTGATAATTGAGCGTGGGCATCATCCCTGGAGGCATGAGTAGAAGCGTGCCGCGGGCAAGCGGAGACAGGCAACCACGGGAAGCTTCACAGCGCAGGGCCAGGTCGACGGGAGTCATCCTTTCCGTGACGCTGTTGGCGTCCGTTTCGCTGCCTGGCACCCCGGCCTGTGCCCTGGATGTGGCAGTGCCGTGGGTCCATGGCGACTACCTTCAGGGCAAGGGCTACTCCGGCAGCGGGGTGGAAATCGGGGTAATTGACGCGTATTTGGCGGACGGCTCGCACCCTGCGATCAGCGGCAACTA
>Ga0315279_10009538_pt1 | contig 11554 bp, 12 predicted proteins | sample YL17G06_20_MG_FD_203694 | JGI IMG/M metagenome (GOLD analysis project Ga0315279, IMG submission 203694) | Sediment microbial communities from Yellowstone Lake, YNP, Wyoming, USA - YL17G06_20 | ecosystem: Environmental > Aquatic > Freshwater > Lake > Sediment | place: USA: Wyoming | collected...
AGAACAAATGTCTCTGGCTTGCGACCTCGCATGACCACCTCCGTAGGAAATCATGGTGGCCAGCATAACACAGCAAGCCTAACTGGGCAATCAATTCATTGCATAATTTATCCGACACGCCACTAGTGAGTGGGCGGCCGCGCGTCATCCAGGTGGCGGATTGGCACTGGGTGCGGTTCGACGAGTTGGACGATTTTGCGTTCGCGGTGACAGATCGCAAAATCATCCGGGCCTTGCAGAAAACCTCAAAACCTCCCGCAGGCTCTGAGCCTGCGGGAGGTTCAGCCGTCTCTATCTGTGAGTTCGGTTTAACAATGCGACAAATCTGGCCAGCATTGATAGAGGTTTGTCATAAGGGCCATTCGGAACGCCCGTAAATACTGGCCAATCAGAACCGATAGGTAGGGCGTGGCGTATGCTCAGGAAGGCTACATCCAGCGTGTCAGGCACCGTGATGGGAACCACTACACCAGGAAAGACTTCGTTATCCAAAGAAAACTCAAAGGCCAGCGGTTCATCCAGAGGTTGAGGCAGTGCGACCTGCTGGACAGCCGTGTAGGCGTGTTTGCCTTGAGCTGCCTCAATCAAAACCTTCTGTCGTGATACTCTGATCCTGATTTGGTGCCAGTCAGTCGGGTCTAACCAGTCAGGCATAGGGGCTACCTGCAAAAAGCCGGAAGGCTCAGGCGCCATAACCAGATTCTGGGCGACAACAGCTATATATCCAGGGAACATTTGGTTCCGCGCCACACCAATAGCTGTCATCGGGAGAGCTTCGCCGCCTTTCCCGATAGGAGAATTCCACAAGGTCAAATTCTCGGTCAGCTCGGGAGGCGTTGAGGCTTGTTTGAAACGCACGGCAAAGTCAATCACGACGTCCCTTTTAGCCGTAGGTTGCCAGCATTTGACGCGCTGCTCAGGGGGAAGAGACGTGTCAGCCTCTGTCATACGGCTGGCGCTATACTGTCCGCTGGGATCAGTGTCTAACTGAAACGACGCATACTTGCGGTGTGCTTCTCTTGCAAAGCTCAGAGACCCTGAGCCGAACAGATCCAGATAGAAACCTTTGTTTTGGATTTGCCGTTTGTTTAAGAATTGGGGAATGATCTTGAGCGGGACACATCGGTCCTGCAGTCCTTGCCCGCAAAACACTTGGTTTTGTTCTGGCGGTTCTTGTCCCTGTTGAGCAGAATAAGCAGCAGCGGTGTCAACGGGGAAGAGGGCTAAAACAGCCGCCAGGGCAACGAGAAGAGAGGCTAACCTGGAAAGTGGTTTCAGATGCGACCTGCCGTTCATGGGTATTGGCTCCTTTCTTTTTTGTGGGGAAAATCGTCAGCCGGTGCAAACTCTCGTAAAGTACGCGCGGATGTTCCAGAAACTTGGTTTGAACGTGAAAACGCAGGTTCCTTTAAGGTCAGTACGAGAGTTTCGCACACACTAGGAATTATAAAACCGCTGGGCGTTGTCTGTCAATCACCCGTTGGTAACAGGTAACATTATCATTTTGCGTCCCGCGTCCTGCCGTCATGAGCACGGCGATCAGTGGGACGACGGGCACGCGGAACCGGAGCGAGCTGATCGGCCCGGGCAGGAACACGGTGTACAGAATCGTCGCCAGCAGGCCGAACAACACCGCAGGCTGACGGCGCAACTCGGGACGACTGTGCCAGATCAAGACGAGTCACACGCTACGCGACGCGCTCCGAATCGGGCCTCGATCATTCTTGCGCAGCACACGCCAGACAAAACGCGGGAGCGCGAGTTGCCGTCGCCAGCGCCACGGCTCGCGGATGAGGCGATGCAGCCACTCGAACCCCAGCCGCTGTGCCCAGCGCGGCGCGCGTCGCGTGACGCCGGCGATAAAGTCGAACGCCCCGCCCACGCCCATGGCCACCGGCACTTGCAGACGAGGCTGGTTGCGCGCAATCCACACGTCTTGCATTGGAGCGCCAAAAGCCACGAGCAGCACGTCGGGCCGCGCGGCGCGAATCCGTTCGACGATGGCATCTTCTTCGGACGGCGTAGATGAACCGGCGAACGTCCCCACCACGGCGAGGCCGGGGTAACGTGTTTGCAGAACCGTAGCGGCCTTTTCCGCCACGCCGGACGCAGCGCCGAGGAAATACATTCGCCAACCGAGTTGTGCCGCGCGCGCCGCGATGCGCTCCGCCATATCCGTGCCGCCCACTCGCTCGCGCAGCGGATGGCCCAGTCGCCGCGCGGCCCACAACACGCCGACCCCGTCGGGCGGACACAATGTCGCGTTGTTGATGACATCCCGAAACGCCTCGTCACGCTGCGCCGCCATGATGAATTCGGGGTTGACCGTGCAGATTTGATGCGGCGCGCGCTCGGCGATAAAGCGCTCGACCAGGGCCAGCGTTTCGTCGCCGGTCACATCGTCCGCACGCACAGCCAGGATACGTAGCGACGGCATCCCTATGCCGTCGTATGGAATGTTCATTAGCGCACCACTGATTCCAATACAGAGAGAACACAAGTAGCGCAAGCCGCCCACGAGAATTTCTGCGCCTGGGCGTAGCCGCGTTCGATCAGCGTCCGGCGCAAGTCGGCGTCGTCGAGCAAGTGTGCCATCGCCTGCGTCAGCGCGTCCACGTCGAGCGGGTCAACCAGCAGCGCCGCGTCGCCCGCGACCTCGGGCAGCGAAGATGTGTTGGAGCAGATGACGGGCGTGCCGCACTGCATCGCCTCGACGACGGGCAGCCCAAAGCCTTCGTAAAGCGAGGGAAACACTAACGCCTTTGTGCCAGAGAGCAATGCGGCTTTGTCTTCCTCGGCCACGCGACCCGGAAACAACACTTGGCTCTCCAGTCCCAGTCGCTTCACCTCGGCAAAGATGTCGTCGTACCGCCAGCCTTTCCCACCCGCCAAGACCAGGTGGAGCGTGGAGTGTCGAGCGTGGAGCGCAGAGAATGCCCTGATGAGACGCGCGATATTCTTCCGAGGTTGGAGTGTGCCGATATAAAGCAGGTACTCGCCGGAAATGTTGTGCTGTCGCTTGACGGCTTCAATCGCCGATGGATCGTCCACACGGCGGAGGTTTTCATCGCGGCCAGGGTAGGCGACGGTGATTTTGTCGGGCGAGGTTCCATAGTGGCGCACCAGATCATCCTTCGTCGCTTGCGAATCGGCGATGACGTGCACGGCAACGCGCGCATTCCAGCGTGTGGAAAGATCGAGGTACAGGCGCGCGAGCGGCGGATGCGCTTGCGGAAAGAAAAGATAGCCCAGGTCGTGGATGGTGACGACGGTGCGCGGGTGAATCAGCGGGACGACGTGCGCCGGGACAAAGAGTGCAGCGGGCGGGCGGAGGAGCATCTCGGTCGAGAGTCGAACGTGCGTCCAGAGGCGCGGGAACGGCATCACGCGCGGCTCGACGTTCGGCGCTTCCAGTTCGCCAGGCAGCGCACGGTCAGCGTAGAGCCGAAAGCGATGCTGCGGCGCGGCGGAAAGCAAAGCGCGGATGAGGTGAAACGAATACGCCTCCGTGCCGGTGCGTTCGGCTCGCGCGGCCCGGCTGGCGTCAATGCCGATCAGCATGGTTTTTTAACGCAAAGGCGCAAGGGCGCAAAGACAAAGTTTCTCTGGTTGGGTCGGCTTTCATAGCCCATTGACTACGCGGTGGGTGCCGTTCTTGACCAGTCGCTCGCCAAAGTTGATAACCAGACCGAGCTTCCGATCTGACAGACGCAAATACGTCAGCAATTGCGATTCAAAGATGTCATTGTATTGCGTTGTCGCTTTACATTCCACAATCACAAGTTCGCTAACAATAAGATCAATCTTTAACGGGGTGGCAAGCGTTTGACCTTTGTAGTGAACAGGAAGGGGAACCTGTCGCAGTACGTCTAGCCCCCGTTGTCGCAGTTCCCAGACCAGTGCTTCCTCATAGACGCTTTCGAGCAAGCCTGGGCCGCCCAGCGTTCGATGAACTTCAATCGCACATTCAACGATGATTCGACTGATCTCGTTCTCTGTCGTTGTTCCCCTCTTCAATACAAAGGCGCAAGGAATGTAGGCGAAGAGGAGAACCCTTTGCGCCTCTGCGCCCTTGCGTCTTCGTTAAATTCTTGCCCGCTCAGACTTTCGGCGGACGGGGACGGCCCACGACGGCTTGCAGCAGTGCGGCCAGACCGGCGATGATGAGCAGGAGCGGCCAGAGCTGCACGAGCCATCGCCCCACGTTGCCCGATAGCCAACCCAGTGTGGAGGTGAACGCCACACAGCCGACGATGACCGCCAGCGCGCCGACGCTGAACACGCCCCACTCGTGATAGGGTTGAGCCAGGAACAACGCCAGGAAGGCCAGCCCGCCGATGACGACGTAGGCCGGCCAGAGCTTGTCCATGTCACTCCACCGCACGCCCTCCCGCATCCCAGCCACGGGCAGCGGCACGCGCAGCGTGAACAGAAAGAAAAACGCGCCGATGAGTGTAGCGGCCACGCCGACGAAAATCAGCCCCGGATCGCGGCGGTCAACCAGGTAGCCACCCAGGAACAGCAGCCCGCCGCCGAGTGGAAAGATCGGCCACATCGCGTCCATGCCGGGCAGCTTGATGCCCAGGTTGCCGGCCAGAAACCACAGGCCGAGGAGAATCAAAACCACTGCCGGAAAAATCGCTCCGCGTTTCATAAGCCCTCCTTGAGCAGAATGACGGTTGGATTATTCATAGCCGTTCGGATTGCCGGATTGCCAACGCCATACATCGGCGCACATGTCATCCATGCTACGTTGTGCGAACCAGTTCAACTCCCGGTTGGCTTTCGACGGGCTGGCGTACGAGATGGGAAGATCGCCTGGGCGGCGCGCAACGACCTGGTAAGGGATCGGCTTGCCGCACGCCCGCTCAAACGCCGCCACCACCTCCAGGACGCTGTTCCCCCGGCCAGTGCCCAGGTTGTAGGCGATGGCCCCAGGATTGGAGGCCAGTTTCTCCAAGGCTTTCAGGTGCCCTATAGCCAGGTCAACGACGTGAATGTAATCACGGATGCAAGTGCCGTCGGGGGTGGGATAGTCATTGCCGAAAACACGCAGGTACGGCAGTTTGCCTACAGCCACCTGGGCGATATAGGGTACCAGATTGATGGGGATGCCATTCGGGTCCTCGCCCAGCCGCCCGCTAGGGTGCGCGCCAATCGGGTTAAAGTAGCGTAGCAAGATCGCGTTCCAGGCCGGGTCGGCAACGTGCAGGTCGGTGAACACTCGCTCCATCATCACTTTGGACCAGCCGTAGGGATTGATCGCCGAAAGGGGCATGTCTTCGATCAGCGGGGGCTGGTTGGTTTCGCCGTACACGGTGGCGGACGAACTGAACACCAGATTCTTGACGCCATGTTGGGCCATGACCTGGCACAGGACGATGGTGCCGGTGACGTTGTTGTGGTAATAGCGCAGCGGCTGACTCACCGATTCGCCGGGAGCTTTGAGCGCCGCAAAGTGGATCACGGCATCAATCGGGTTGGCGACAAAGACGGCATCGAGCGCCTCGCGGTCGAGCAGGTCAACCGGGTGAAAAACCAACGGCTTGCCCGTGATCTCCTGCACCCGCCGCAGCGACTCTTGTTTGCTGTTGACCAAGTTATCCACCACGGTAACTTGATAGCCTGCCTGTAAAAGCTCCAGGCAAGTGTGGCTGCCGATATATCCGGCTCCACCTGTGACCAAGATGTTCATGCTTTTTCTCCGTTCGCGTTGAATGTTCGATAGGCCGACATGCCATGCGTCGAAAAGGGTCGGTAAATGATATTTCCAGTTTCGCGCCGTGATGCTTACCTCGCTCGATTGAGGTTGCTCTCCGAGGTAGCCGGAAAGCGCAGGTACTGTTCAGTCGCGGCAGACAGGTTAGAATAGTAGCCTCGATAGGCAGGCGGCAGCAACGCTGCCAATTGGTACATGATCTCGTCAATCATCTGCTGGCGCACCTCTCGTGTCATCTTGACTCCACCAGCATCCAAGTAAAATGGTCGCCCCACGACGATATGAAAATCCGTTCGCCGCAGGCGGGCCACATTTTGTCTCAAACTTTCTCCCCCGTAATAGGCCATGGGTAAGAGGGGCGCGCCGCTGCGTAACGCCAGCATCACCACGCCAGGATGCCCGCGTCCCAAGCGCCCGTGCCCGCTGCGCGTGCCTTCCGGGGCTACCGTCAGAATGTGACCCGCTTCCAAGATCGCCAGTCCACGGCGGAAGGCCGCGACATCGGCTTCACCCCGCCGCAACGGAATGGCTCCATAGAGGTCGAACAGGAAACCCATGGCCGGGTTGTGCCAGGTCTCTATTTTTGCAAAGCCGGTCACCGGGCGCGGCTGCAGGTGCGTGTAAAGCAGAGGCACCTCCAAAAAGTTGACATGGTTGGCAATCAAGATAAGGGGTCCCTGCGCGGGCACGTGCGCCAACTGAGCATCGTCCACCCGGCAGAGAATCCGGGTCAGGCGTTTGATCGTTGTGCTCACCGCCTGGCGCGTTGGTGTCATAGGATATTCTCCTGCGGCTCATAAATGAGTTCGAGTTGACGCGGCAGCACCTCCAGTGTCAATTGTGGGGCATCGGTGCAGAGCGTCTCGCCGTCGCCGTGCGCGGGCAAAACGCCTTCGAGCGCGGTGACGACAACGCGCCGCGCTCGTCCGGTCGTGAAAGCCGGGTGCGTGGCCTGCGTGCCTTTCATCACCCGAGGAATGAGGGCAAAAATGCGAGCGCGGCTCACCTGCCGGGCGATGCACAGGTCGAACAGGCCGTCGTCCGGCTTGGCGTACGGCGCCATCATGAAACCTCCACCCAATCGCCGCCCGTTCATGATCGAGACGAGCAATGAGGACTGTGTGAGGGTCTGCTCGTCGTATTCGATGCGGACCCGCGGGGCGCGATAATATAAAAAGATGGTCTTGAGCGCGGCAACGATGTAAGAGGCAAAGCCTGTGAGCCGTTTTTGCTTTTGCGCTACAAAGCCGACCACGGCATCAAAGCCGATGCCCACCCCATTGCCAAAGTAGCGTCCCTGGGGATACAACCCGCCGACAACTCGTCCGATGTCAATCACGCGACGATGGTCTTGTGCCAGCGTCCGGCAACCGGCCTCCAGATCACGCGGCACGCCCGCGCCAAAGGCAAAATCGTTGCCCCGGCCCACACACAACACACCCATCGCCACGCCGTCTTGACCGGCTTGCCTGGCCAGCCTCAGTCCGTTCAGCACTTCGTTGGCGGTGCCGTCACCGCCTACCGCGACGATGACGTCGTACCCATCCGCGCATGCCTGCTGCGCCAGCTCAGCCGCGTGCCACGGACGCTCGGTGCGCACGAGATCAAAGTTCAAGCCATAGCCCCGCAAGTATTGCTCGATGAGAGGAATGGCTTGTTCCCCGGCCCCGCGACCAGAGATAGGATTGACGATGACTTTGTATCGGGTCATTCTATTTTAGCCTTCACATGAGGTGGCGACATGGCCCTATTATACACCGGGCGGCTTGCTAACGCAGACACCATTATCACACGCTCTTTAACGCCAAGACGTAGGGACGCCAAGAGATCCTCTGTGTCCTGGCATCTCGGCACTAAATGTCCTCACACAATTTCAACATCCGGCAAGACCGCACGCAAGGCCTCGATGGAGATGCCACCCTCTCGGAGCACGCGGGATGGCGAGGCGACGCAATCCACCACGGTCGAGGGGATGCCGCCGAGGCATGGGCCACCGTCCAGGACGGCGGCGATGCGGCCATTCAGTTGCGCCATGACTTGCGCGGCGGTGACGGGGCTGGGCCGGCCGGAACGGTTCGCGCTTGTGGCCGCCAGCGGACCGGTCAGGCGTAAAAGTGCGCGCGTCACATCCAAATCGGGGATGCGCGCCGCCACCGTCGCGTCGCTGCTCACAATCTCCGGCACGTCGGGGCGCTTGGGCAGGACGAGCGTCAACGCGCCGGGCCAAAAGCGCGCGATCAAGGCGCGTGCGCTTTCGGGCACGGCAGTGGCAATGCGGGGCAAGTCGGCTGCATCAGCGATGAGGACGGGGATGGCTTTTTCGGGCGGGCGCTCTTTGGCAACATAGATCGCGGCGACGGAGGCCGCGTCGAACGCGGGCGCGCCCACGCCATAGACAGTGTCCGTGGGGAAAGCGACAAGCTGCCCAGAGAGCAATAGTTTTGCTGCGCGCTCTACGCTGCCCATTTCATCGGCGGTCAAGATTTCAGTGGCAAGCGTACGACCAGCCATATCTCAAATCTCAATGCAAAGACGCAAAGGTTTGTGAGAGCTTGTCTGGATGAATCTTTGCGACTTGATGTTAAAGCTGCCCCAATGCGAATCGTTCAATCGCTACCGCTGCGCCGTCTTTCGAAATCGGCGGGGCAATCCAATCGGCGGCGGCTTTGCAGGAGACGCTGCCGTTGCCCATCGCCACGCCCAGCCCTGCCCAGGCGACCATCGGCGTGTCATTGTCCTGATCGCCTACGGCCATCACCTGAGACTGCGGCATGCCCAGGTGTGCGGCCAGCCACGCCAGTCCCGTGCCTTTATCCACGCCTAGGGGATTGGCCTCGATGAACAGCTTGTGCGAACGGACGATTTGCATCTGAGCATCAAATCGCGCGTGCATCTCGGCATAAATTTCGTCGCCATTCCCGTCGGCGACGATCAAGACTTTGTCCGGATCGTGGTCGAGCAAGACGTACAAGTCCGGCACAAGCTGCGCCGATGGATGGAGCAGTCCTTCGTAAAACTCCACCGGGTGGCGAAACTCGGTCAGGTAGAGCAGTCCGTCCTGGTATAGGTTCACATGCCAGCCGCGCGACTGGGCCAGCGTGATGACTTGAGCCGCCAGGTTGTGGTCGAGTGCGATGCGATGTAGCACGCGGCCATCGGATTCAGCGATGAGTCCGCCCTGGTAACAGATCAGCGGCACGTTGATGTTGAGCGCCTCAGCGAACGAGCGAGTCGCAAGAGGGCTGCGGCCTGTGGCGAGCGTGACAGCAATGCCATGCTCTTGCGCCTGGGCAATGGCGCGCATGACACGCGGCGAGAATTTCTGTTCGTGGTCAATGAGGGTGCCATCCAAATCCAGCGCGATTAATCGGATAGGAGTATGTATCATCTCATCTTGACGCCGGGCACGGCGCGCAGTTGGATTTCGACGACGCGCGTCAGCCCGGCCAAGTCGCGGTGGAGGTTGACGGCCGCCAAGGGGAACGCCTGCCGTGCCAGCGCAGACACGGCCGGCCCTTGCGTCGAGCCGATCTCGATCAGCAGCCACCCGTCGGGCTTGACGTGCCTGGAGGCTTGCGAAAAGAGCCGCCGGATCAAGTCCAGGCCGTCTGCGCCGCCGTCGAGTGCGGTGCGCGGCTCGTGGTTGCGAATGTGGTGCGGGAGGCTCTGCCATTCGGCGGTAGTGACGTAGGGTAGATTGGCGACGACGCCATCCGCGCGCACCGGCACTGGCGCCAGCAGGTCGCCGCGCAAGAATTGGATGCGCGAGTTGACCTTGTGCTTCTTTGCATTGTCGTGTGCCAGTGCCAGCGCATCGGACGAAATGTCGGTCGCCATGAAGCGCACATTGGGCAGCTTGACCGCCAACGACACGATGATGCACCCGGACCCTGTTCCCACGTCCACGACCAGTGTTTGAGACGGAAGGTTCAAGACTGAAAGCCTGCGCTGGGCCAGCTCGACAAGCTGCTCGGTTTCCGGACGCGGGATCAGGGCGCGGCGGTCAATCTGAAATTCGAGCGCGTAAAATTCGGTATGGCCCACCACATAGGCCATCGGCTCGCCTTCCACGCAGCGGGCGACGAGCGCACGAAACGAGGCGATCTGGTGCGGCTGCAAAACGTGGTGGGGGGGAGAAATCAAGACGCTGGCGCGCGGCACGCCCAATGCGTGCGCCAGCAGGACTTGGGCGACGAGCTTGGGAGCGTCCACGCCAACTGTGGTCAACTTGCCGGTCGCTTCAGCGAGTGCTTCACGAATCGTAGACGGCATATCGCGTCACACTTTACGACGGTCATCCGTCGAGGCCCGCTGCTTGCAATCGCTCAGCCTGATCGCGCGTCGCCAGCTCGTCAATGATCTCGTCCAGGTCGCCGTCGAGCATGGACGTCATGCGCGGGCCAAAGACGGACTTGTCTATACGGTGATCCGTGATGCGGGCCTGCGGAAAGTTATACGTGCGGATTTTCTCGCTGCGCTCCGCGCTGCCCACCTGGCTGTGGCGCGCGTCGGTGATTTCTTGATTTTGCTGGGCGCGTTCCAGGTCGTACAGCCGCGCGCGCAGAATGGACATGGCGCGCAATCTGTTTTGCAGTTGACTGCGCTCGTCCTGGCACTGCACCACGATGCCGGTGGGGAGGTGGCGGATGCGCACGGCGGTCGAGTTCTTTTGGACGTTCTGCCCGCCCGCGCCCGCGCTGCGATAGACTTCGATCTCGATGTCCTTTTCCGGGATGTGGACTTCAACATCTTCCACTTCCGGCAGCACGACCACCGTCGCCGTGCTGGTGTGGATGCGCCCGGAAGATTCCGTCACCGGCACACGCTGGACACGATGCACGCCGCTTTCGAACTTGAGTCTCGAATAGGCGCCTTTGCCTTTGACCAGGAAAATCACTTCTTTGAATCCGCCGATGCCGGTATCGTTGGCGCTGAGCATCTCGGTCGTCCAGCCGCGCGTCTCGGCATAGCGCGTATACATCCGGTAAAGCTCGGCGGCAAACAGCGCGGCTTCTTCGCCACCGGTTCCCGCGCGAATCTCGACGATCACGTTCTTGTCGTCAGCCGGGTCATGGGGCAGGAGCAGCCGCGTGAGCTGCGCCTCGATTTCGTGCGATTGCTGCTCCAGTTGCGTGACTTCCTCGCGCGCCATGGCGGCCATCTCGGCATCGTCGGAGGTCTCCGCCAAGCCTCGCGCGCCTTCAAGTTCCTGCTGCACCACTTTGAAATGCCGGAACGCTTCGACAATCGGCTCCAACTCTGATCGCTCCTGGCCCACCTGCCGCAGCCGGTTATAGTCGCCGGTCACAGCCGGGTCGGACATGAGCGTATTGAGTTCTTCGTAGCGGGCTTCGATGCCCGCCAGTTTTTCTAACATCGGTCACACTCCACAAAAAGAGGCGGCCTGTGGCCGCCCTCACGGCGACTCTGTATGTCATTATAACAAAGCGAGGCGAGGTGTCAAGACGGAGAGGGCCGGGCAAATCCCTCCCATGCACAATCTTTAGTCTACGATCAAATGACCTTGCCAATCCCGACAATCTATGTTATTATTCGCCTCCGCCGGACAGAACGTCACGGCCAATTGTTTGTTGCCTGTCGTTAGGCGAAAGCTAGGCGATTGCCCACATAGCTCAGTCGGTAGAGCATCCCCTTGGTAAGGGGAAGGTCATGGGTTCAAATCCCATTGTGGGCTCCTGACGACGACTGCAAGGAGGATACAACTATGGCAAAGGAACATTATGCGCGCACCAAGCCGCACGTCAATGTGGGGACGATCGGGCACATTGACCACGGCAAGACGACGTTGACGGCGGCCATCACCAAAGTGCTGGC
>Ga0315279_10009540_pt1 | contig 11552 bp, 10 predicted proteins | sample YL17G06_20_MG_FD_203694 | JGI IMG/M metagenome (GOLD analysis project Ga0315279, IMG submission 203694) | Sediment microbial communities from Yellowstone Lake, YNP, Wyoming, USA - YL17G06_20 | ecosystem: Environmental > Aquatic > Freshwater > Lake > Sediment | place: USA: Wyoming | collected...
CTATCGAGCAGGCACCTCGTCCCGCTCGGGTCGAGTTCGCTCCCGCCGAGTTGGCGGATGTAGTAGAAGATCGGGTCCATGCCGCGGAAGGCGGGGATGAAGCCGGCGCGCTCGAGGGTGCCGTCGGGGCCGCGCTTCGTCAGGCGGCGGGTGCACTCGGCGAGCTCGGCCCACGTGCGCGGCGGCCGCTCCGGGTCGAGGCCCACCTCGCGGAAGGCGCGGCGGTTGTACGCGAGGATGCTCGGGCTCGTGAACGTGGGGATGCCGTAGACCTTCCCCCGGTACATCATCTCCTCCCAGCACCCGGGGTAGTACTCCTCCTGCCGCACGCCGAAGCGCGTACTCCGGTCGCGCGCGATGAGGCCGTCGAGGGCGAGGACGATGCCGCGCGCGGCGAGGTTGCCGAGGTAGCGCGACTCGCGGTGGATCACGTCGGGCGGGTCATTGCCGACGTAGGCGCAGAGGAGCTTCTGGAGGTCCTGCCCGCGCTCGGGGATCGCGCGGACGACGCGGATGTCGGGATGGAGCCGCTCGAACCCGACGGCGACGCTGTCGTAGCCAACCTTCGACTCGGTATCGGCCGTGCCCCAGACGACGAGCGGCGTGCGCCCGTTCGATGCCCCGTCTCCACCGCACGCCGCGAGGGCAAGGAGTGCCGCCGCACACGCGCCGATGGCCACTCCTCGATGGATCATCCGTCCCCTCGCCGGTGTCCCGTTGGCTCCCGTACCGCCGGTTGAATATCCGGATCGACGCGGGTTCCCGCCAACGGTTCCACGTAGGCAGCGAGAGGGCGAACGATGGGGGTGCAGCCTAGTACACGCGAGGGGAGATGTCCATCTCGGCGGACTCCGGCCGGATGAACGCGTCTCCGTAGACCGACAGGAGGCGCGCGCGCGCGACGGGGTACGCGACGTCGAGTTCATAGCAGACGACGCTCTCGCGGTAGGCGAACCACAGCAGCAGCCGGCCGTCGGGCAGGCTCATGGGCGTCGTCCACGACGCGCGGCCCATGAGCGGATCGACGAATGCCAGGCGCCCAGCCGCGGGCCGGACCGGCGCGTCGTCGCACGGCTGGTCGGTCGCCACCAACCCGTCGATGACGACGGTGATCGCCTCATTCCCGACGGTCGCAGCCGCGACGATCCGATAGAGCGGGCAATGGTAGATCGAATCCGACCACACGGCGAACTCGCCCGTGCCTCCGGCCTTGCTCACGCCCCACGGGAACCCGAACACCAGCTCCGTGTCCGCCGGGAGCGAACGCCCGTCGTCACCCATCCAGTCGAGCACTCGGCACCCAGGCGCGGCAAGGAGCGACACCACGAGCACGAGTGCCGCGCGGCTCATCATCGGAAGGACGTTCATGGCACGATCCTCATCGTGTACGGACGGCTCCCTGCCGTTGCCATCGGGGCGAACACGAGGTTCGCCGCCTAGGTGCTGCACCGCACGGTGGGCTTCACGGGACGGGTGAGGTCGAACGTGCCGGCGCCGGGGACGATGAACGCCGTCGTGTCCGGCACGGGCCCCCTGACGCGCGCCCTCCCGCTGGAGACCGCCACGTCGTACGTCAGCTCTTTCCCGCTGCACGTGAAGCGGAACGCGTACGTCCCCGGAGCGAGTGCCAGCGCGGTATCGTACGACGCCGTGTGGGTGCACGGCGACAGCGTATCGGCCCAGCAATTGAGGTCGGTCTGCCTGATGCCGAGGATGTTCACGTTCACCCTGTCTCCCGCCACGTCCGTCCGCGCCGCGACGCACGTCGACGGACAGCCGTACAGGACTTGCGTCTCCACGAGCAATGTCAGGTTCCCCGCGCCGGTCGTATCGGCGCCGACACGGAAGTAGAACCCTCCGCCGACCGGCTTGAGGTGCGCGTACGGGTCCTCGTTCGAGTCGAAGATGCCGCATCCGCCCGCCGCGACGGCCAGTGCGGCGGCGATTGCCCCGATGAGTGCCGTTCGCATCGTCCTGCCCTCCCTCAAGAGGAAGCATCCAGCATGAATGATGGGAGTACCCCAATAGGAGAACGCAGCAACAATCGCGCCGAGGTCATATGCCGGATCACAACGAGACGGTGCATCGCAGTGAGACGGGTCCCGATTGCTCTCGCTGCATCCTGTCGCCTGTCGCGCCTCGTGCGCAATGCGCCGTCATCCCGAGCGGTGTCCCCGCAGGGGACGACGACGAGGAATCCCTTTGACTGGGGTACCCTCGCATTTGAATGACAGCAGCCGGTGCGGTGAGCCTTCCGCCGAGCAGCAGGGCCTCATGCGGGCGAGCACGTGTAGTGAAGGGATTCCTCGTCGCATGGCGCCCCTGTCGGGGCGTCATGCTCGCTCGGAATGACCCCGCGTTGTACGGGCGATGATGGGTAGCAGGATCAAGTTGGATTCGTATGATACGCGGAGACGGCGCGCCGTGCGGTACATAAGGACCGGACGCAGGCGGCTGACAACGTGCGCCCCGTCGTATCGTCCCGTACCCGCAGTCTTGGCGCCGGGCAGCGCTACCGGATGAAGACCTCCTTGCCGGTGCGGCCGCTCTCGAAGATGGCCTCGATGACCTCGACGTCGTGCTTGGCCATTGCAGGCGTGCTCATGGGCTCGGCGCCCGTACGGATGGCGCGGGCCAGGTCCTCGACGTGCGCGGTGTGGCCGTCGGCGCTGAGCGCCCACGGGTCGCTCGCGACGGTCTCCGCTTTCTTCTCCTTCGGGCCGTAGAGGGCCATCATCTCGGCTTCCTCGGCCTTCTCCTTCTCGCGGCCGGGGTCGTCGTCCTGCATGATCTGCCACGCCTCGAGGTACGTGCTCTGGCGGATCTGGCCGCGCTCGCCGAAGATGAGGAGGATCTGATCGGTGCCGCGGTAGGCGCACGTGGTGGTCATGACCGCGCCCATCGCGCCGTTCTCGAAGTTGAGGATGGCGACGGTGTGGTCCTCGGCCTCGATCTGGTGGGTGAAGGCGCCGAACTTGCCGAAGACGGACTTCACGCGGCCGAAGAAGAACAGCATGATGTCGAGGGTGTGGACGCCCTGGTTGGCCAGCGACCCGCCGCCGTCGAGCTTCCAGGTGCCCTTCCAGCGGCCGTGCGCCACGTCCTCGTAGTAGCTCTGGTGCCGCCACCAGGGCAGGAGCGCGTTGATGCCGACGAGCTTGCCGAGCCGGCCATTGTCGATGACGTCCTTGATCCGCCGGTTCATCGGGCTCATGCGTTGCTGGAAGATCTGCTCCAGCTTCACGCCCTTCTTCGCCGCCGCGTTGATCATCGCCTGCACCTTCGCGGCCTTCACGTCCGGCGGCTTCTCGACGACGAGGTGCTTGCCGAGCTTGATCGCCTCGATGCCGAAATCGGCGTGCATGCCGCTCGGCACGCAGATGCAGACCGCCTCGAGGCCGGGGTGCCGCAGGAACTCGGCGTACTTCTCGTACCCCGCGCAGCCGTACTTCTCGGCCATCGCGTTCGTACGCTGCATGTCGATGTCGCAGACGGCGACGAGTTCCGCGCCCTGGGCGTTGGTGACCGCCTTGCAGTGATGCTGCCCCATGCCGAGGCCGACGACGCCGAACTTCACCGGTTCGAAATCCATGATCGTAGACTCCATCTCGATGGCGGCCTGCCGTTCCGTGGAGCGGCCGGAAGGTGACCGCCGGACGGGCAGACCGCTACGCCTCTGGCGATCACCACGAGCGCAGAATGTTCAATGTACGGAAGTGTCCGCCGAGGATCGAGGGGCAGGAGGCGCGTTCCGCGGTCGGACTCCCTCACCCTGTCGGCGTGGCAGTCACGGCGAGCTTCTCGACGAAGAAGCGCCGGCGGAACCAGAGCGCCAGGTCCACGAGGCCGATCAGGGCCGGCACCTCGACGAGCGGGCCGATCACCGCGGCGAAGGCGACTCCGGAGTTGATCCCGAACACGGCCACCGCCACCGCGATCGCCAGCTCGAAGTTGTTGCTCGCCGCGGTGAACGAGAGCGTCACCGTCTTCGCGTAATCGGCGCCGGCGGCTTTGCCCATGGCGAAGCTCACGAGGAACATGACGACGAAGTAGATGAGGAGCGGCGCGGCGATCCGGAGCACGTCCATCGGGATCTTCACGATGTACTCGCCCTTGAGGCTGAACATGACGACGATGGTGAACAGCAGCGCGACGAGCGTGAGGGGGCTGATCTTCGGGATGAAGCGCTCGTGGTACCACGCCTTGCCCTTCGCGCGGACGAGGACGAACCGCGTGAGGAAGCCGGCGATGAACGGGATGCCGAGGTAGATGAAGACGCTCTCGGCGATCTGGCCGATCGTGATGTTCACGACCGCACCCGTCAGGCCGAGCCATGCGGGGAGCACGGTGATGAAGACCCACGCGTAGATGCTGTAGAAGAACACCTGGAAGATGCTGTTGAGCGCCACGAGGCCGGCGGCGTACTCGGAGTCGCCCTTCGCGAGCTCGTTCCAGACGATCACCATCGCGATGCAGCGCGCCAGGCCGATGAGGATCAGGCCGATCATGTACTCCGGATACCCGCGGAGGAAGACGATCGCGAGGAGGAACATGAGGATCGGGCCGATGATCCAGTTCTGGACGAGGGAGAGCCCGAGCACCCGCCGGTCTCGGAATACGTCGCCGAGTTCCTCGTAGCGCACCTTGGCGAGCGGCGGGTACATCATGACAATCAGGCCGATGGCGATGGGAATCGACGTAGTGCCGACGCTCAGGGACGTGATGAATGCCGGGACCGACGGCGCGACGTAGCCGAGGGCCACGCCGACGGCGATGGCGAGGAAGATCCACAGGGTGAGGTAGCGGTCGAGGAACGACAGCCTTCGCACAGTCGCCCGTTCAGTCATCTCGGACACCTTTCCTCCTCGTTACGGCCGCGCGTGAAGCCCGGGAGCCCTACGTGCCGAGCGCATCCGGCAGCCGCTCGACGAACGCGCGGATTTCATCGCGCACGCGGCGGTAGTGTGCGAGCGCCTCTTCCTCGGTCGTCGCCGTCCGCGCGAGCTGCGGCGGATCGTCGAACCCGACGTGAAGGCGGCGCACGCTGCCGGGGAAGATCGGACACTGCTCGTTCGCGTTGTCGCAGACGGTGACGACGTAATCGAACCGGACGCCGGATAGGTCGTCGACGCTCTTCGCGCGGTGGCCGCGGATATCCACGCCCGCCTCGCGCATGACGCGAACGGCGATTGGGTCGAGCACCTTCGGGTCGGTCCCCGCCGAGTACGGCTCGATCAGGTCGCCCTTCAGGTGGCGAGTCCATCCTTCGGCCATCTGGCTGCGGCAGGAGTTGCCGGTGCAGAGGAAGAGCAGCTTGAGCTTCCGTCCTGGGCTCGACACAGTTCCTCCCGGGGGATGGCCAGTACGGCGGCCAGCCGCCGGCGATCCTTCGCGATGGCCGGCTCCGCGGCGAGATTGCGCGTGAGCCACCCAAGTATCTCGCCGACGTACGCCGAATCCGCGCCGCCGCGGCGGTAGTAGACCCATCTGCCATCCTTGCGGCTTTCCACGAGCCCCGCGCCGTGCAGGATGAACAGGTGTTTCGAGACGGTGGACGCCGCGAGGCCGAGCACCTCGACGATCTGGCAGACGCAGAGCTCGCGGCCGTCGAGCATCATGAGGATGCGGAGGCGGCTCTCGTCGGCGAGGGCTTTCGTGATGCCGAGTACGTCGCGCATGATTGCCTCGTCATTTCGCCATATGACGAAATATGGTTGGCGACAACCGACCTGTCAAGGGGCCGACCGCGTCGGAGAGTGCTGGGCGCGCGTCGAAGGCGGATCACTCGAAGGGGCTAAGAACGCCTTTCAGAATGGGTCCATGTGGGCGCATCATAGCGACGGTCATTCTGAGCGAAGCGAAGAATCCCTCAGTTTCTTGGGAGGTCGTCACATGCATGCGACGAATGCGGCTCCGTCCCCAGCGCGAAGGGCTTCCCCGGCGAACGCTCTGCGGCGAACGCTCTGCGTTCGTCCTCGTTCGCTTCGCTCACTCGATCCTCACCGCGCCCGAAAGGCGCGACGGATGACCGCGCGTTGTACGTAAGGCAGTACGTCGTACAGCAGTTCTGCTCATTATGAAAGGCGTTCTAAGAACGTCCCTCAGAATGACCGCGTGTGCAATAGGATGCGGTACACCCGCGTCGGGTTCATTCTGTGGCACGTTCTCAGGTCTCCGCCGACAGCGCCTCGGGAAGCGTCCCGACGAACGCACGGATCGCGTCGCGCACGCGCCGGTAGTGATCGAGCGCCTCTTCCTCGGTCGCCGCCGTCCGCGCAAGCCGCAGCGGATCGTCGAACCCGGCGTGGACAAGGCGCGTCCTCGCGGGAAACGACGAGTAGCGTTCGTACGCGTGGTCGCAGACGCTCACCACGTAGTCGAAGGCGATGTTGGCGAGGTCGTCCACGAGTCGGGGTCGGTGGCTGGAGATGTCCACGCCCGCCTCGCGCATGACGCGGACCGCGTACGGGTCCATGTCGGTCGGCTCGATGCCCGCCGAGTACGGTTCGATGAGGGCGTTCTTGAGATGGCGAGTCCATCCCTCGGCCATCTGACTGCGGCACGAGTTGCCGATGCACAAGAAAAGGATCCTGAGCTTCCCGCCGGGCGATACCATGTGCCCTCCTGCGCGTCGAACGCTGATCATCCTGAGCCCGCGGAGCCGAACCTGCCCGCAACGGAGCCGCGGGGCGGTCACGGCTTCACGCAGTACGTAGCAAGATGCGTGCCACACGCTCCGGCAGCGGCTGCCCCTGGCGCGCCGCGCCCCCGTCGCAACCGGCCCTGCATCGGACACGCGGCGCGTCAGCAACGAGGACGCAGGACCGGTTCGCCCAGTTCCTCGTTCCCCGCGCCGATCACAGGGCGCCGTATCGTTCCAATATCGAGACCATCTCGTCCTCCTGTGAGCGGTCGCAGCCGAAGAAGCAGATGATGCCCTTCGCGCTGCCGAGCTGGTCGGCGAGGATGTCGAGGATATTCCCTCCCTTCAGGCCCTGCCAGTCGGAGACCTGGATGAGCTTGCCCGCGGCGTGGACCTTGCGATAGACCTCCGGCCAGCACTCGGCGCCCGCCTGGCCGGTGCCGGGCACCCACTGGATGCCCTTGAGCTCCTCGATCTCCAGGAGCGAGTTGAGGTGCGCGAGCTGGCCGATGCCGTCGAGGTGGTAGAAGGCGTTCCCGAGGCGCCGGCAGGTGGCGGCGAGTTCGGGCTTGATGAACTCGTCGAACATCTTCGGCCCGATCATGTAGGCGAAATCGCACTGGAGAATGTAGTACGGCGTCTCCGAGAAGATCGGCGTCCAGGCGGTGTAGCCGGGGTTCTTCGGCCGGAGGACAGCGTCGAGTTCGTCGAAGCAGCGCCACCAGAGGTCGTGGATCATCCACGTGGCGCGCTTGACGTGCTCGGGGTGATCGCACAGGTCGAGGAGGAGCCGCCGGCTCGGGCGGAAGGTGGACAGCACGTCCACCGCGCCGCCGAGATCGGTCATGCCGACCTGCACGAGCCCCTGCCAGCGGTCCATCGCCGCGCGCATGATGTCGGCGACGCGGCGGAGCCAGACGTTGCCGCGGTCGAAGCGCAGGGAGAGGTCGGCCACCTCCGTCTCCCGCGTCGGGTGGAACCATGCCGTGTCGGGCCGCTGCTCGAGCACGCCGCCGACGAACGCAGCGACGACGCCAGGGCCGAAGTTCGGCCAGAACGACGGGAACCCGTCGCCGAGGTACCGGTGCGGGGAGAGCTCGTAGTCCCATCGGTCGACGATCGCCTCGGCGGGGACGGACAGGTCGTAGCCGGAGGTGAAGCCGAGGTACGGCAGCTCGGGCTCCGGCCGGCCTCGGTCGTAGCCGCGGAGCGCCACGTGGAGGAGCGGACGGTCGAGCTCGCCCGCCCACCAGGCGCGGTAGGTCGTCTTGATCCGATCCCAGCGATCACGAGAGAAGTCAATCGGCATGAGCGTGGCTCCGACGGCGATGTGGGACTCCGGATCGGCGTCCGTGTCCACGGTGGAATGGTGGAACGTGGAGAAGGCGTGTTCCTGGGGCCGCGCGCCCTCAGTACCGTCCTGCGCGGAGGCCCTCGTCGATCATGGTGAGGAAGCTCTCCACCGGGATGTAGTTCGCCACGGAGTTGCCGGTGCCGAGCGCCCAGCCGCCGCCGGGGGCGCACCGCTCGATGAGCGCGCGCGTGTGTGCCCGGATTTCGGCCTCGCTCATGCGGCAGATGGCGTCCAGGTCGAACCCGCCCAAGAGCGCGATGCGGTCGCCGTAGCGGCGCTTCGTCTCCCACACCGGCTCGATGACGTCCTCGAAGGAGTGCTTCGCGTCCCATCCGCAAGCGATGACGTCGCCCATGACGACGCTCAGGTTACCGCAGGCGTGGAGCGCGATCGGCTTGCCGTGCCGGTGGACCACGTCGACGAGCTTCCTGTGCCACGGGAAGACGTACTTCCGGAAGACGGCGGGCGACAGCATGATCTGCGTCTTGAACCCCATGTCGTCGCCGAGGATCATCCCACCGACGACGTCGAACGAGGCGAGCGCGTCGAAATACGCCACCAGGCGCGTGCCGACCTCGTCGAACATCGCCGCCACGAGCGGCTCGTCGTCATAGAGGAGGTAGCCGATCCCCGCGTAGCTCAGGAGCCACATGACGTTCTCGAGCACGCCGCCGGGGCCCATGACGATCGCCTTCATCCCGTCGGGGACGATCTCGGCCATCCGCTCGACCGGCCAGTAGTCGACGTCCTCCATCCTCGGCCACGGGTACCGCTCGAACTCCTCCCACGTGGCGATCGTCGGGAAGTCCGCGGGCACGTACGAGCGCGGCCCCTGGGCGCCCATAACCGTCGGACGCTCCCGCTGCGGGAAGCTGAAGCCGCTCGCGCCCACGTTGACGTAGTCGTAGCCGAGCGCTCGCTGGTAGACGACGTGCTGCCGCATCTGCCGCTCGTCGCGCTGGCGACCTTGGGCTGCCAGCCCGCTCTCGTCGAACAACCCGAGGGCCCGAAGCACCTCCTGCTCGATGTTCGAGAAGAGCTCGAAGAACGGGACGCGATCCGGCTCGCCCCGGCGGCGGAGGACCATCTCGATCCTGCCGAAGTCGGGCTCCGACGTGGCGGGCAGCGCGAAATGAGGCATGGGGGGTCCTCCGGACGCAGGCAAGGCGCGGGATCAGATCACCCAGGATAGTATCGCACGAGCGCGACGCGGCGTCCAACCGGCACCCCCGCGCGACATGTCGCCGTGGCGCCCGGCGAGATGCGTCGCGGACGGCGTTTTCGAACCAAACCCCCGGCCGCCGGGGTATGTCATGAAGAGGGACCATGCGGCGCCGCGCCGCACGCGGCGGAGGCCATCTGGAGGAGAGCCAATCGATGACGGAAGACCGCGCGTACCGGTACATCATCGTCGGCGGAGGGCTCGCCGGAGCCACCGCGGCGGATGGGATCCGAGAGGTCGATCCCGACGGCGGCATCCTCATCCTCGCCCACGAGGTCCACCTGCCGTACCATCGTCCGCCGCTCACGAAGAAGCTCTGGTCGGGCGGTCAGACGGTCGACGAGATCTTCGTCCACGACGAGGCGTACTACCGCGAGAAGAAGATCGACGTGCAGATGGGCACGATGGTGACAACGCTCGACCCGCGAGGGAAGGCGGTGCGCGACCTACACGGCACCACCTACCGGTACGAGAAGCTCCTTCTCGCGACGGGCGGCGCCCCGCGGCGATTGGCGATCCCCGGCGGCGACCTCGACGGCGTGTGCTACTACCGCTACCTCGACGACTACCGTTGGCTGCGGCCGCGCGCCGAGGAGGGCACGTCGGCGGTCGTCATCGGCGGCGGGTTCATCGGCTCGGAGATCGGCGCCGCGCTCGCCATGAACCGGGTCGACGTCATCATGATCTTCCCCAGCCCGTACCTCTGCGACCGCGTCCTTCCCCCGTCCCTCGGCGAGGCCATCGAAGCGCGCTACCGCGAGCACGGCGTCGTCATCTATCCCCTGGAGCGGCCGGTCTCGTTCCATAGGGATCGCGGCCGGTTCATCACGACCACCGAGGCGGGCAGGGAGATCGCCTCGAACCACCTCATCGTCGGCATCGGCATCGTCCCATCCGTGAAGCTCGCGGATGACGCCGGCCTGGCGGTCGACGACGGCATCATCGTGGACGCGTACCTTCGCACGTCGGAGCCCGACATCTACGCCGCCGGCGACAACGCGCGCTTCCCGTACGCGGCGCTTGGCATCCGCACGCGCATCGAGCACTGGGATAACGCGAAGGACCAGGGCAAGGTCGCCGGCCGGAACATGGCGGGCGGCGCCGAGCCGTTCGACGACATGCCGTTCTTCTTCTCCGACCTCTTCGAGTTCGGCTACGAGGCCGTCGGCGACGTGGACACGCGGCTGCGGACCTTCGCCGACTGGGAGAGGGAGAACGAGAAGGGGGTGATCTACTACCTCGCCGATCGGAAAGTCCGCGGCGCGATGATGTGCGGTGTGTGGGGGAAAGTGGACGACGCCCGGGAGCTCATTCGGAGAGGCGAGGAGCTGGACGATCCCGAGAGCCTCCGCGGCAGGATTCGCTAGGGTGTGTCTGACAAAACGGGAGGCCTGGCCCGCGACGTTGTGATCGGTGCAGGAGATGTTGATGCGACGGGCATCTGCGCCCGTAGGGGCATGGCCTCGTGCCCTGCGGGCACGCTGCCATGCCCTTACACGCGATTGTGACCATTGCCAGACACAGCCTAGGCGCGGCCGGCACGTCGCGGCGCAGTCCCCGTATGCGGCAGACGTGCCAGCCGCCATCCCTCGCGCCGCGCGGATGCGTCGGATGACGCCTTGGGTTACGTGCGATAGCCCATAGCGAGCGCCCTCCCGCACGGCCGTGGCGGAATGGTTGACCCGGGCCGCGCCGGACGTACCATTAACCTCCGCCGTATGCGCTGCAGCAGTCATCTCCGCCGGCCGAAGCTATCACGAGAGGGCCCGAATGATGCCCGACGCCCTGGTGGCCGCGGCGCGCCCGGCAGAGCCCGAGGCCACCGAGCGACGGGGCGTGTTCACCGTGCGGGCCTTCATCCTCGGCATCGGCCTGACCGCGTTCCTCGCGTGGCTCTCGCCGGTGGTCCTCTACGACCTGTTCTCGGCGCGCATTCACTATGCCATCCTGCCGCCCGGCGTCGTCGCGGCCTTCATCCCGCTCGTGGCCGCCAACTTCCTCGTCGGCCGTCGGTACCCGCGCCACGCGCTGACCGCCGGCGAGCTCGCGGTGATCTTCGCCATGATGTGGGTCGGCATCGCCTCGCTCTTCCAGATCGGCGCCACCGACACGATGATGGCGCTCATCGCGGCGCCGAACTACTTCGCCTCACCCGAGAACCGCTGGGCGGACTACTACCTCGGGTACATGCCGGCGTGGCTGATCCCATCGAACAGCACCGGAGCGATCGGCGCGTTCTTCAACGGGCTGCGGCCGGGCGCGCCGATTCCCTGGGGCATCTGGGTCGTGCCGCTCGTCTGGTGGGGGTCGCTCGTCGCGGCGCTGCTCGGCGT
>Ga0315279_10009541_pt1 | contig 11552 bp, 10 predicted proteins | sample YL17G06_20_MG_FD_203694 | JGI IMG/M metagenome (GOLD analysis project Ga0315279, IMG submission 203694) | Sediment microbial communities from Yellowstone Lake, YNP, Wyoming, USA - YL17G06_20 | ecosystem: Environmental > Aquatic > Freshwater > Lake > Sediment | place: USA: Wyoming | collected...
ATATCGTAGAAGAAATTACTAAAGTCTCTAAAGTTCAATCAGAGCAGAGGGGTTTTGTTAGCGCTTCTCCTCGCGCAAAGAGTCTCGCAAAGAAGCATAGTATAGATCTCTCAACTCTACAGGGAACGGGTCCAGAAGGGAGAATTACAGAGAAAGATGTACTTGATTTTATTGCTAAACAAACGCAAACAGTTAAAAAGGAACCACTCCCTCCACTTAGAAGAGAAATTGCCGAAAGACTTTTCAGGTCATACCACTCTTATGTTCTTGTTACAAACATGACCAAGGTGGATATGACAGAACTGTTTGAAATAAAAAAGAAATTGATTCCAGATGCTTCGGTTACCACAATTCTTGTAAAATGCCTTGGAAGCGTTCTTCTAAAATATCCTGAATTCAATGTGCATTTCGATGGTAATGCTATTGAGAAGTTTCCAACCATTAACATCGGCGTTGCGGTTGATACAGAGAGAGGCCTTATTGTTCCTGTTATAAAGAGTGCAGATACGCTATCTGTGGCGGAGGTAAACGAGAAACTAAAAAGCCTTGCAGAACATGCAAGAACAGATAAGCTAAGAGCAGAGGATGTTGAGGATTCGCATTTTACGATTACAAATCTTGGCATGATGCGAACAGATATGTTTACGCCTGTACTCAATGGACAGGAAGTTGGGATACTTGGGGTTGGAAGAAGTGTAAAAGAACTTGTTGTAAAAGATGATAATTCTACTGCAATAAGAACAATGGCTTACTTCAGCCTTTCGTATGACCACAGGATTATTGATGGTGCTTTAGCTTCCAGGTTCCTTGGAAGCCTTGCAGACGTTGTTGAAAATGAAAGTCTGTTAAAAGAAGTATTAGAAATAAAAATAATTTAAAGGAGGTAACAAAATGAAGAAATTAGTAGTTATGCTGTTAGTTGCTGTATTGCTTGCTGGAATTTTTGGATTTACTCCTGTAAAGGCGGATCAGAAAGTAGTTATTCAGATGACGATTGGTAGTACAAAAGCGTATGTAAACTCTAAGGAAACTGCACTTGATCAGCCACCTGTAATAGAGAATAGCAGAACACTTGTACCTTTCAGGTTTATTGGGGAGGCAGTTGGAGCGAAAGTTGACTGGAATGCTACTAAAAAAGCAGTGAGTTACGTTTTTGGGGATTTGAATATTGTTCTCACAATTGGTTCAACGACTGCCATTGTAAATGGCGTAGAGAATAATCTTGATGTTGCACCTAAAATTCTTTCCTCTGGAAGAACAGTGATTCCTGTAAGATTTGTTAGTGAGACAATGGGAGCAACTGTAGATTGGAACAGTAAAACAAAGATGGTTACGGTCACTGTGTCTGGAAAACCTGTTGTTAAATTTAACGCGAAGGCAGAGTACACAATGCAGGTTAACGTTGGACCTGCATATGGCTGGGGAATGGGTGCTCAGAAATGGGCAGATCTTGTAAAAGAGAAAACTGGTGGATTGATCAATATTAAACCATATTTTGGAAGTGCTCTTCTTGCAGGGAAGCAGACGAACTGGTTCCAGGCAGTTTCCGAGGGAAGCATTGATTTTGTAATGGATTCTACGATTAATGCTTCAGGTGTCGTCAAATCACTCAACCTCTTTTCTCTTCCTTTCTTTATTAACACATATGAGAATGTTGATAAGATCGAAAAGGGAGAATCTGGTAAGCAAATTATTTCGGAAATGGAAAAACTCGGTGTTATTACGCTTGCCTTGGGAGAAAATGGCTTTAGGGAACTTACAAATAGCAAAAAACCTATTACAAAACCCTCCGATATGAATGGACTTAAATTCAGAGTAGTAGGTTCCCCTATTTTTGTTGATATTTTCCATGCACTTGGTGCAGATGCAGTGAGTATGAACTGGGGCGATGCAGTCACAGCATTCCAGCAGGGTGCGGTTGATGGTCAGGAGAATCCATACGGCGTACTTCTTCCTGTAAAGATATGGGAATACCACAAGTACCTATCAAACTGGAACTATGCAATTGATCCACTTATACTTGGTGTAAGCAAAACTACCTGGGATACTTTCCCAAGTTATATCAAGAAAGCCATACAGGATGCCGCAATTGAAGCAGCAGAATGGGAAAAAGCGTATGTGAGAAGAGGACTTGATGGATTTATATCAATAAATATTCTCAAAGACAAATTTAACGATGTTCCAGAAATCTTGGATCAAATAGGTTATGTAAGGCACCAAGGTGTGCAGATAGTTAACCTTACACCAGAGCAAAGGCAAGCATTTATTGATGCAACCAAATCTGTCTATGACAAATGGATTCCAACAATTGGACAGAATATTTACGATTTAGCAAAGAAGGATATGGGCCAGTAGCTTATTGCAAATATAGGGGGCAGAGCTTTATGCCCCCTATATTTTTGGAGGTGGTAACATCTAATGAAAAAAAGGACGATTGAGGAATATCTCGTTATAATAATGCTTTCAATAATGGCTGTACTTGGATTTGGAAATGTGCTTTCAAGATACATTTTTCATACCTCGTTTGCCGCAACAGAGGAAATTGAGATCAATATGTTTGTTTGGGTAACTGTTCTTGGTATTGCGATTGCATTTGAAAAGGGATCGCATCTTGGAATGACTATGATATATGATAAATTTCCTAATTGGTTAAAGAAAGTTGCGACAGTAATTGCAGCTCTTCTTGCTATATCCCTTTTTGCAATAGTTGATTATTACGTAATAAGAGAAATCTATAAGGATTTAACACTATTCCACATGCGAAGCGAGGCGTTAAATATTCCAAACTGGATTTACACAATTGGCATACCTATATTTTCAATTTTTGTTTTTGAAAAACTCATTTCTTCAATGATCCGAAATATCAAATCATTGGATAGAGGTGCAAAATGACTGCAGCGATAATTCTTTTTGGTTTATTTATAGTACTCATTGCGATTGGGGTTCCTATTGGCACTTCGATTGGTGTTGCAGGCATATACGGGATAATGCACTATGGTCTTGGCGCAACAATGATCTCAAGAAATTTTGCTTCAGGAATTTCAAAATTTCCACTTATTGCAATACCATTCTTTGTACTTGAAGGGGAACTTCTTTCCAAGGGTGGTCTTGCAAAAAGAATTTCTGATTTCATAATACTTTTGGTTGGTAAGGCAATAGGTGGTCTTGCGATTGCTGCAGTTATTACCGCTGCTTTTTGGGGTGCGATTTCAGGCTCAGGCCCTGCAACCGCTGCAGCAATTGGGCTTATCTTCATACCTGCAATGATCAAGCAGGGTTACCGTGATACTTTTTCAGCTGCAGTTGTTGGGGCGTCAAGTGGGCTTGCAATAATTATTCCTCCAAGCATTGCCTTCATTGTCTATGGAAATATTACAGGTGTCTCGGTTGGAGCGCTTTTTCTTGGCGGAATTATTCCTGGCCTTATCATTGCAGGAACCCTTGCTGTTATCACTTACATAATTTCAAAAAGAAGGAACTACCGTGGTCTTGAAAAAAAAGGCACTTCAAAACAAATCCTTCATGCATTTAAGGATGCAATTTGGGCAATCCTTGCTCCAGTAATCATACTTGGCTCAATTTATGCAGGCATTGCAACCCCCACGGAAGCTGCGATAATTTCAGTGTTCTATAGTCTTTTTGTTGGTATTTTCATTTACCACAGTCTCAGCTGGGAAGACATTTTTAATTCACTCGTCGCTACTGCTATTACATCAGCCGTTGTTATGTTTGTTGTTACATTTGCAGGCATTTTCTCTATTGCCGAAGCTCAATTAGGAATCCTAGATGTTGCAGCGAATGGAGTAGTTGCAATTTCCAAGAATCCCTACATATTCTTACTTCTTGTTGACGTGATTTTCCTTATTGCAGGGTTCTTCCTTGATGCAATATCGATCCTTTATGTCATTATGCCTATATTCCTTCCTGTTCTAAAGATATTTCATGTTGACCCTCTCTTCTTTGGCGTTATGGTAACAGTTGCTCTTGCAATAGGTCAGATCACCCCGCCAGTTGCAGTTAACCTGTATGTGACCGCTAACCTCATTAAGAAACCTCTTGATAAGGTCGCAAACGAAGTCTGGCCCTTTGTTATTTTTGCAATCATAGGACTGCTAATTATAACCTATATCCCAAAGCTCTCTCTCTGGTTCCCAATTGCGTCTAAACTATACATACCTTAAGCAAAAAGTTCGTGTTTAAATCACAGGCCTTAAGATTTACAGAGACTTTTCACTTTGCCTTATTAATCTAGTATTTCCTAAACTGGGTGACTTTTCTCCACTTAATGCTAATTTTATCTTATTTTAGAATTTTGACAAATTTTTAGTCGTAAATTTCCTCGTCAAAAACCTGTAGAATACTTAAATGAAGATAATGAAAGAAAATAAGAATAGAGAATTAAGGGCTAATTCTTGAAATTTAAGTTTTTCTAAACATTTATCAAATAATTTCCCTATAAATAAAAAGCTCTCCCAACTTTTTAAGTCAGGAGAGCCTGGGTGAGGATATGGTTAAATTAGTTCAGTTTTGCAATGCTTTAATTATCCTATACGCAATTAGAGCAGCCTCTTCTCTTGTAATATATTCTTTAGGTTTTAAGTTTCCGTAGCCATCACCTTTAATGATGCTGAGTTGTTTGAGTGTCTTTACTTCATTGATGTACGGATAATCCTCTCCGATGTCAAAGAACGGTTCGCCATCTCTCAGAGCGTCAAGCATATGAACATAAGGGAAGTTGACCCGCACAATCCTCTTCTTGAAGTTGGCTTTCACGGTTTACCTTATTTTGGTGGTTTAAAAGATTAGGGGGAGAAATCCCCCTCTTTTTTTGTTCGTTCATTGGTTCGTTTAAAAGGCTCGCTCGGTTTCGTTCCACCTCGCCTTGCTCAGTTTTGTTTCACCTTGCTCGCCGCGTAGGAGCAAATACCCCACCCACCCTTTTTATTAGTAGCTCGGCGTGCGACTGTTAACACTGGCAGGCTGATCGCCTGCAACCTCACCGCCTTGGAGGCGGTAATTAAGAGGGCACGCCGAGCAATATTTGTCAGTCCCCCTTGGAGGGAAAAAGATTTTGATATGAAAGAAGTTTGAAAATTAATGCTTCAGTGTCGTGCTTGATGAGAATGGAATTAAGATTGATATATTGACAAAATTCTAAAATTAGACAAAATGTTATTGTGCGAAAAAGAATCGCTTGATTTAGGAGAGTATAAGATAGTGAACCACCGTATATTGGTTGTAGGAAGCATTAACATGGATTTAGTAATTAGGGCGCCTCATATCCCACTTACTGGCGAGACTCTTATCGGTGAAGAATTTCTCACTTTTCCAGGAGGGAAAGGGGCAAATCAAGCAGTAGCCGCCAGGCGCTTAGGCGGTGAAGTTCGCATGGTGGGGAAAGTAGGAAAAGATTCTTTTGGAAAGGCCTTATTGAAGAATATGGCCTCAGAGAAAGTTGATGTTTCTGGAGTAGCGTCTGTAACAGGAGTTTCTACTGGAGTGGCTCTTATTATAGTTGATACAAAAGGGCAGAACTGTATTGTGGTATCTTCAGGAGCGAACATGAGTCTAAAGCCTGAAGATCTTCAAAGGTTTAGGGACTATTTTTCCTGGGCAGAAGTAGCTGTTTTTCAGTTGGAATCTCCAATTGAAACTGTTTTAGAGGGAGTGAAAATGGCTAAGAATAAAGGGATAATGGTTATTCTAAATCCTGCTCCTACTAGAGTCCTTTCACCAGAGATTTGGAAAATGATAGATATTTTTGTTCCTAACGAGATAGAAGCTACTATTCTATCTTATGGGTTAGGAAGTAATCTAAAGATAGAAGAGGCATCTAGAGAGTTTCTTTCAAAAGGAGTAAAGGAAGTGATTATCTCATTAGGGGAGAAGGGGTGCTATTACGATTCTGGAAAGGAAAGTTTTTTTCTACCTGCTTTCCAAGTTGATGCTATTGATTCCACAGCGGCAGGGGATGCTTTCGTTGGAGCTCTTGCTGTAGGGTTAGCTTCTGGTTGGGACACTCGAAGAAGACTTTTATTTGCTTCTGCTAGTGGAGCCCTTGCCTGTACACGTAAAGGTGCTCAATCCTCACTTCCCAGAAGTGAGGAAGTAGAAAATTTTTTGAAGTTAAAAGAGGTGAGTATACATGAAAAAAATAGGAATTTTAAACTGTGATATTTCAAATGTTATAGCCAGTATGGGACATGGTGATTTAATTGTAATTGCAGATGCTGGATTACCCATTCCTTCGAGTACTAAAAGAATCGACCTTGCCCTCGAAAAAAACTTACCAACTTTTTTGGATACTGTACGTGTGATTTTAAAGGAACTTCAAGTGGAAGACGCCTTGATTGCATCTGAGATGAGAGAGAAGAATCCTGAGGTTAGAGAAAAGCTTTTTGCACTTTTAGGTGATGTCCCCATCCGCGAGATACCTCATGAAGAGTTCAAGAAAATGACACAGAATGCTAAGGCAGTAGTGCGTACTGGAGAGTTCACTCCTTATGCCAATGTGATTTTGAAAGGAGGAGTAGTATTTTGATTTCTACCGCATCCTTAAAAAGGGGAGTTAATTGGAAAATATTTTTAAGAAAGTACGGCATTATCATCTCTTTCTTTTTACTTTGCCTGGCGCTATCTCTAGTTTCTGACAGATTTCTTACCTGGACAAATATCTTGAATGTGCTTAGACAATCTTCTATCAATGGTATTATTGCCGTTGGTATGACTTTAGTAATTCTCACTGCTGGAATTGATCTCTCTGTGGGCTCAGTTTTGGCATTAACAGCTGTTGTGACTGCCAGCCTTTTACAGAGAGGCTTGCCGATTTCACTTGCAATTATTACAGGATTGGCTTTAGGGGCTGCACTGGGTTCGGTTTCTGGATTGTTGGTAAGCTATCTGCACCTATTTCCGATTATCGCCACCTTAGGATTAATGACCATTTCTCGGGGGTTAGCACTTACCTATACAGGAGGAATGCCGATAACTACTCTGCCTTCTTCTTTCGATTTTATAGGTGCAGGTTCTTTAGGTCCCATACCCATACCCATTGTGATTGCTGTATTCGTCTTTCTGGCTGGGCATTTTATTCTAACTCGCACAAACTTGGGATTATATATTTACTCCCTTGGAGATAATCCAGTAGCTGCAAGGCTCTCGGGAATCTCTGCGAACAAGGTGATTCTCTTTGTATACGCCCTCTCTGGTTTTTTATCTGCTCTAGCGGGAATGATTCTCATAGGCAGGTTGGATTCTGCTCCGCCTACGTTAGGCTCCGGCTATGAGTTTGATGCTATTGCTGCTGTAGTAGTCGGGGGGACAAGCCTGGCTGGAGGAGAGGGCAACCTTTTCGGTACTTTGATAGGAGCACTTCTTATTGGAGTTTTGAATAATGGCTTAAACCTCTTAAATGTATCTGCTCTCTGGGAGGGAGTGGTGAAAGGTTTAGTTATCGCTTTCGCTTTGCTTATATATCGGGCGGTAAAATGACAAAAAAGGGGGTGATATAGGGAAGAAAGTGAGAATGAAAAAACCATGCAAATTTTTTGAAAGGGGGTGATATAGGGAAGAAAGTGAGAATGAAAAAACCATGCAAATTTTTAGAAAGGAGATGGTAAAGATGAAAAATGAAGTTTTAGAAGGAAAAATTGTTAGAAAGGAGATGAAAAAGATGAAAAAGTTTGTGATAACTGCATTGAGCTTGGTGTTGCTCGTTTCTTTAGTTACTTCTTGTGCCAAGACCACACCAACTGCTAAGAAACCCACTTTAGGACTGGTGCTTTCTACTTTGAATAACCCTTTCTTCGTTACCTTGCTTGATGGTGCTCAAGAAGAAGCAAAAACTTCCGGAGTAACTCTAATTGCCATGGACTCTCAGAACGACTCTGCCAAGGAAGCCTCTAACATAGAAGACCTTATCTCGCGTAAGGTAGATGCTATCTTAGTTAATCCTACGGATGCAGATGCCGTAGTGCCTTCCATCAAAAAGGCCAATGATGCTAATATACCTGTGCTTACAATCGATCGTGCGGCTAATGGTGGTGTAGTTGTGTGTCACATTGCTTCTGATAATGTTGCTGGTGGGAAGATGGCTGCGGAGTTCCTAGGAAAAGCCTTGAATGGTAAGGGTAAAGTGGTTGAGCTTCAGGGAATTGCTGGTACCTCTGCGGCTCGTGATCGGGGTACTGGATTCGATACAACAATGGCATCGGAGTTTCCAGATATCCAGATAATTGCTCGCCAGACTGCAGACTTTGACCGTGCTAAGGGATTATCTGTCTTTGAGAATATTCTCACTGCCCAGCCAATGATTAATGGTGTCTTTGCTCAGAACGACGAGATGGTTTTAGGAGCTATCCAAGCAGCAGAAGCAGCTAAACGTACTGGTATCACTTTTGTTGGTTATGATGCTGTTGATGATGCTATTAAGGCAATAAAGGATGGAAAGTTAGCCGCAACTATTCAACAGCAGCCAGCAGTTATGGGTAAGCTAGGAGTAGAAACAGCGGTTAATGCCCTCAATGGAAAGACAGTAGATAAGTTTATTCCTGTCCCTCTAAATCTGGTTACAAAAGAGAATGCACCTTAGTAAAATTGAGGGATGGCATCCAGCCATCCCTCAATAGAAGCGGAAATTATGGCTGAAAATCAAGTAATTCTCGAGATGCGTGGAATATCCAAGAGTTTCCCAGGAGTGCAAGCCCTCAAAGGAGTAGATTTTATTTTACATCGTGGGGAAATTCATGGATTGGTAGGAGAAAATGGAGCTGGAAAAAGTACCCTTATGAATATTCTTACTGGGGTGCTTCATTCTGACACAGGGATAATCACCCTTAAAGGAAAACCTGTGAACATTGAGAACCCCCGTCAAGCTCAAATTATGGGAATAAGCATTGTCCACCAGGAACTTTCCGTTCTGCCTAATCTCACAGTAGGGCAAAATATTTTTCTTGGAAGAGAACCCAGGCTTCCTATTCATTTCCTTGTCGATTGGAAAAAGCTCTATTACTTGGCGAAGGAACAGCTTAAGAAGCTTAATTTAGATATAGACCCACAAATTTTACTTTCTGAGCTCTCTGTTGCCCAGCGTCAGATGGTGGAGATTGCCAGAGCTCTGTCCTTCAAGGCAGATATCATCGTCATGGACGAACCTACTTCCACTCTCACCGAAATGGAAGTGAAGAACCTTTTTTCGCTTATACACACACTAAAAGAGCAGGGTATATCTATTGTTTTCATTTCTCATCGTCTTGAGGAGATTTTTCAAATCGTAGACAGGGTGACTGTTTTGAGAGACGGAGTTCTTGTGGGTAGTGCTCCCATTTCCCAAGTTGACCCTAAGCAAGTGGTGATGATGATGGTGGGTCGGGAGTTAAAAGAAATGTTTCCAAAAGAGTCGCTACCCCAGAAAGAGAAAGTACTTTCTGTTAAAAATTTAAAAAGGGGCAAGGACTTAAAGGGTATTAGCTTTGATCTGTATCGAGGGGAGATATTAGGACTTGCTGGTCTTGTAGGATCTGGACGGACATTTGTTGCTAGGGCAATTTTCGGAGCTGACCCATTAGAGGAGGGGGAGATCTGGATTGAGGGGAAAAAGGTGCAAATTCGCTCTCCTCAGGAAGCCATCTCTTATGGCATTGGTTTTCTACCAGAAGACCGTAAAGCCCAGGGACTCTTTCTAAAATTGCCCTTAAGCTCTAATATTGGTATAACAGACATGAAGGAGATATCTTTTTCGGGGATAATTATCTTCAAAAAACTCCAAGAGCTTGCCTCGTCTTTCGTGAACAAGCTAAAAATCAGGACGCCGAGTATCTTTCAAATAGTACGCAACCTCTCTGGAGGCACTCAGCAGAAGGTAGTGCTCGCTAAGTGGCTTGCCTTGAAACCAAAGGTACTTATTCTGGATGAACCCACGATAGGCATTGATGTGGCTACTAAAGCAGAGATCCATGCCCTTATGAATGATTTAGCAAAGGAAGGAGTTGCAATTCTCATGATCTCTTCAGAGCTACCTGAGGTTCTTGGGGTTAGTGATCGTATCCTCGTTATGCACGAGGGAGTAATCTCCGGTGAGTTTCTCAGACAGGATGCTACTCAAGACAAGATTATACTCTGCGCAACTGGAGGAGTAAATAGTGGCTAAAGAAAAGACTTTCAATGAGTTCTTACGCAATTCCTCTGTATATCTTATTCTTTTGGGCTTGGTAGTAATTTTCACTACTCTCACTCCACGCTTTTTGAGTCTCACAAATCTGATAAATGTTTTCCTCCAGACCTCTATCGTGGCATTGTTGGCTATTGGACAGACATTTGTCATGCTTACCGGGGGGATTGATCTTTCGGTAGGTATGGTGGGTATCTGCTGTGGTGCTATTGCTGCGGGATTTGCAACTGGATACGGCTTTGGTTTTATACTAGGAACTTATCCGGCACTTATACTGGGACTTCTTCTTGGAGCAACCCTGGGAGGAATAAGTGGTCTACTCATTATCCTGGGTAACTTTCCTCCTTTCGTAGCTACTTTAGTAATGATGACTATTGCCCAGGGAATAACTCTGGTCTTTACTCAGGGAAGGCCTATAGCCGGCTTGCCTAGTTCTTTTATCTTCTGGGGCTCAGGGTCGGTCGGTGGAATTCCTATGCCGGTTTTACTTCTTTTTATAGTGGTTGTCCTAGCCTACTTCCTTCTCACTCGTACTTCTTTTGGACTATATATCTACGCTATTGGTGGGAACAAGGAAATGGCCAGACTTTCAGGAATCAGTGCACGTAAGGTGGAGCTTGCTGCCTACATCATCTCTGGTCTTACTGCTGCATTGGGTGGGCTAATTCTTACGGGTAGACTAGCCTCTGCACAACCAAATGTAGGTGAAGGACTGAATTTAGATTCCATTGCTGCCTGCGTTCTTGGTGGGACAAGTCTTTTTGGTGGAAAAGGAAACGTGCTCAAGACTTTAGTAGGAGCTCTTATAATGGGTACTTTAGCAAATGGACTGAACTTAATAGGTGTCCCATCTTATCCTCAACTAGTAATTAAGGGATTAGTATTCATAGCTGCGGTGACTCTATATATTGTCTCTTCTCGCAAGCAATTAAAATTATCTTTAAAAAACTAGCCTCTTAAGAGCCTTACTAATACTTAGACAAGCAATTTTTTTTCACTTTAAATTATTCTCAGATTTTTTGTCAAGATAATGAGACAAATTTTTATACCTCCTGAGATCTTTTATGTTATTCTTTCTTCATTTGATTTTCTATACGAAATATTTATTCCTATCTTAATATAGTTTCTTGTCAAGTACCTTCTTTTTGGTAGATGACCTCTGTTTTTTAACATCTCTAAGCATTTACCCTATCAAATCTTACGGAGTCCTTTTCGGCTCCCACAATACTTCATTTAATGTCTTAGAGGCAGAGGTAATCATTTCTTTGTAACGAGGTCTTTTCAGCCTCTATGGAGTAAATAAATATCCACCTACCTCTAAGAATAAGCTATGGCTTTTAATACAAGATTGCCATCGTACATAGTCTGGTTTTTAACCACAGCA
>Ga0315279_10009542_pt1 | contig 11551 bp, 8 predicted proteins | sample YL17G06_20_MG_FD_203694 | JGI IMG/M metagenome (GOLD analysis project Ga0315279, IMG submission 203694) | Sediment microbial communities from Yellowstone Lake, YNP, Wyoming, USA - YL17G06_20 | ecosystem: Environmental > Aquatic > Freshwater > Lake > Sediment | place: USA: Wyoming | collected...
CCCTCTGAATTAAATCCACAGGGGACTGAAGCCGCCGGCTGGCCGGTGAAATTGAAGGGATAGGTAAAACAAAGCCAGGAGCTTGGACTAGCGTCCTGGCCATTCACTTTCGCTGGCGCCAGCGGTCCCTTATCCCCGGCTTCAAAGGCTGCGGTAGCCAGTGTCGGAGTTAACAGCAGGTCATATTTCTCAAAGACCTTGCTAACTTGTTCATAGAACTGGTAACGGTGGAACTGCACCCTGACTACATCGCGGTTATTGTAGGCTGAGGCGAAATCTAAGAATGGTATATAAGGAGGAAATACAATCTCTTTATACTTATCCAGCTCATTTTCATGAGCAGTTAGAGATTCCGATAATAAAGTGACCAGGAAATCAGGCTCCATATTCATCCAGCCCGGTCTTATCTCTTCCACCGCACAGCCTAGCTCCTTGAAGCTAAAGGCTGCTTTCCGGCTAATTTCAAGCACCTGGCTGTCTACGGGGAAGCCGCCGCCGAGGTCAGATGAGAAAGCAACTCTCAAACCCTTGACGTCACCCTTCATCTCTTTCTGAAATTTGCCCGGATATTGCGGCAGCGAATTCTGGTCGTAAAGGGAAGGCCCGGCCATGATATCGAGTATAAGCGCATTATCCTCCACCGTCCGGGAAATCACTCCTTCATGATTGAGAGTTTCCCAGCCCGGCAAATGAGGATAAATCGGTACTCTACCGAAAGAAGGCTTCAGGCCAAACACGCCGCAGAAGCTCGAAGGTATTCGTATGGAGCCCCCGCCATCATTGCCATGGGCAACCGGGCACAGGCCGGCAGCCACAGCTGCTGCGGCACCGCCGCTGGAACCGCCTGGCGTCTTCTTCAAATTCCAGGGATTTACAGTTTTGCCGAATATGAGGTTATCGGTGATACCAACCAGTCCGAACTCCGGCAGGTTGGTCTTGCCCAGTATGACCGCACCGGCATTTTTTAAACGTTCAACCAAAACCGCATCCCCATCCGGTACAAAATTCTCGTAAAGCTTTGAACCGAAGGTGGTTCTTACGCCCTTAGTGAACACATTGTCCTTAATGGCGATTGGTACGCCTTCCAGAGGCCTCGGCTGCCCTTTTTGAAAGGCTGTTTCAGATGCCTTTGCCGCAGACAAAGCCATCTCATTAGTCCTGGTGACAAAAGCGTTTATCTTGGGATTTAACTCGTCGATTCTTGCCAGCAGCGTTTTCACCACTTCCACCGGAGACAGCTTACCTTTTTTGTAGGCAGACAAAAGCTCAGTAGCGGACATCCAGCAAATTTCAGACATGATAAGTACACCCCCTTGTTAGGATGGCCTCAGTATAGCCTTCGACCACCAGCACGTCAAAGACGAACGTCACTGATTAACACGTTACGGGCCATCCAGTTCAATCATTACAGGAATTGAAAAGGTAAATATTATACGTGTTGAGGAACCATGCTATAATCTAAATGAGCGTCAAGAAAAGAAAATCTCGACGAAAAACATGCCACAATCAATTCAATCAAATCTAAATAGACTTTGCGAGAATATGTGCAAAGCTGGCTATAACGACGATATGATAAGCTATGCAATCGAACTAGTTAACGAACTCCAACGAAAAGGTGCATGTGGTTTAGGCAGATTCACAGGGAAACTGTCAGAAAGGCTTGATAATGAAGATGAATATCGTGATATTCTGAGGGAGGGCCGATTTGCAAAGATACTTGCCAGGAATGGGTTTAAACAAATTGAAATAGAATACTTAAATAAAGGCCCCGATGTAAAGGCACATTATAACAGCCGTACTGTATATTTTGAAATAACAAGAAAACGTGAGAACGAAGAAGATGAGGCAATACACCAATCCAAAGATGGTGTTGGATGGATATCACGCCAAAAGCCAGTTAACATAATTCGCATTATCAAAAATAAGTGTAAAAAGCTTAGAGAGAATGAACTGAACATTCTAGTGATCTGGAGTGATACCATAAGTATAGGACGAAATACGATAGCACAGGTTGTCCAATCTCTTCGGCAAAGAATTGACCGCAGCCCAGAAACATACAGAGGGATGAGTGGCATATTATTCACCTTAGGCATGTCCTACACCAATGGAATACCGAAGCAATTCCTTCTATTTAGTAACGACAAGGCTGACGTAAGGTTGACAAACGGCCTACCTAATAAATTGCAATCTATGACTGAAGAAGACCCCAGAAAATTGCAAAGGGGACACGAGAACCTAGCAGCAGCGATGAGAAAGCACAGCCATTAAGTATCTTATTCAGGTTTTTTGGTGTCCGAAACTGGAACCAGGCTGGGTGGGGAGAGGCGGATGACAGCATTATATTCCGGCGGGCAGACGAGCTGGCAACTGCCGCATTTGGTGCACTTGCTCTGGTCGATAACCTTTATACCTTTTTCATCGCTGGTGATGGCTTTCACGGGACAGGATAATACGCAATGTTCACAGGCTCGCTCGCATTTCTCGGGAAGTATGTAATAGGCAATTAATTCCTTGCACACCAGCGCCGGACACCGTTTCTCGATAATATGAGCTTTGTATTCATCACGGAAATAGCGAATTGTAGTCAGTGCTGGATTAGCGGCGGTTCTGCCCAAGCCGCACAGTGAACCACCCCTTATATCCTCCCCTAGCTCAACCAACAAATCCATATACTCGGCCTTGCCTTTACCGACGGTGATATCATCCAAAATATCCAGCATCTGCTTGGTGCCAATGCGGCAGGTAGAGCATTTGCCGCATGACTCTTTCTGCGTGAAGTCGAGGAAGAACTTGGCAGTATCAACCATGCAGTTGTCCTCGTCCATGGCGATGACACCGCCGGAGCCCATAATCGCCCCAGCTTTGCGCAGCGAATCGAAATCCACCGGCGTCCGCAGCATGCTTTCCGGCAAGCATCCGCCGGAAGGCCCACCGATCTGCACCGCCTTGAACTTTTTTCCGCTCCTCATGCCACCACCGATATCGAATATAAGCTCGTGCAGCGTTGTGCCCATGGCTACCTCAGCCAGGCCGGTGTTGACCATCTTCCCGGCCAGTGCGAACGCAGCCGTGCCCTTGCTGCCTTCAGTGCCGATGCCGGAAAACCAGCCGGCCCCACGAGTTATTATAAGAGGAACATAGGCATAGGTCTTGACGTTGTTAAGCACCGTAGGCTTGCCCCACAAGCCGGACTTCACCGAATGCGGTGGCCTGGCTCTGGGCATGCTCCGCCTGCCTTCTATAGCGTACATCAGGGCGGTCGACTCGCCGGAGACGAAGGCACCGGCCCCCTGGGCTATGTCTATGTCAAAGCTAAAACCGCTGCCCAGAATATTTTCGCCCAGCAGTCCCAGATTCTTCGCCTGTTTCAAGGCGCCCTCCAACCGCTCGATGGCTAGAGGATATTCAGCCCGGATATATACGAAACCATCACGAGCACCAACGGCATAAGCAGCGATAACCATGCCTTCAATAACCTGCTGCGGGTCGCTCTCCATGACCACACGGTCCATAAAAGCTCCCGGGTCGCCCTCGTCGGCATTGCAAATAACATATTTAGTCTCGCCCGAAGCTTCGCGGCACTGCTGCCATTTCCTGCCCGTTGGGAAGCCGGCGCCACCCCGACCCCTGAGTCCAGACTTTTTTATCTCTTCGATTATGGTATCCGGCTTCATCTTCAGCGCTTTAACCAGGCTGCTGTAGCCGCCATTGGCGATGTAATGGTTTATATTCGCCGGGTCGATATAGCCGCAGTTCCGAAGCAGCAGCCGATATTCATGCTCAAACCTGGAAAGCTCGGGTATATAGACCGCTTTATCTTCACCACCACCCAGCGTGCCCAAAGCCAGGTCGAGGCAAGGGTCGTCGCCCAGGACATAACCATCGACAAGCGTGGGCACCATCTGAGGAATCACGTTGTTGTAGCAAACGGTAAAGGAGCCGGGTTTGATTATGGTAACAATCGGCTCGAAGGAGCAAAGCCCGATGCAGCCGACCTCGGTCACCTTGGCCCGGGCATTTCTCTTAGCCAGCTCGTTGTTAAAGGCTTCGACTACCGGCAGTGCACCGGCAGCCCGGCCGCAAGTAGCCGTGCCAATGAGTATGTGTGGGACTTCGCCGTGATACTGGGAGTCCCAGTCCGACTTTGCCTGTTTCTGGATGTCTTCAAAGGTCATAATAAAATTTCTACCCAGTCATCTACCCAAGTCAACATGTAGCCCCGAGGCTTTAGCCTCGGGGACCCGACCCTAAAGGGGCGGGGCTACGTTTGTTTTTCTGGCGGCTCCTGGCTTACCGGCTTGACAGTCACCAAGACCTCCTCGACTTTCGGAGGTGTCATCCTGGGATAGACGGATTCGCTGACTACCACGACTGGAGCCAGGGCACAGCAGCCAACGCAAGCTACCCTATCCAGACTGAATTCACGGTCAGGCGTAATGCCGCCCACCTGGATATCAAGCTCCCTGGACATCGCCTCAAGGACAAGCCTACCACCGGCTAAATGGCACGCGGTGCCCATGCAGACTTTTACGGGGTGCTTGCCCAGAGGCGTGAAGCGGAACAGATTATAAAAAGTGGCGATGCCGTACACCGTGCTTTCTGGAATTTCCAGAAAGTCGGCGATGGCCAGCATCGCCTCTTTTGAGATATAACCTAGCTTATGTTGAACTTGCTGAAGAAGGAAGATTAAATGGCGTCTATCCTTCTTACTTTTAATTAGGATGTCTGCCAGTTCTGGCTTCAGTTCTGCCACTTTTTCACGAGACCCGGTAGGTAGGCTGGTATCTCGCTAGCTTCTCTGGGCCCAACGATGATTTCCCAGCCGGGCAAAGCCTCTTCCAACTCTCCTTTAATGCGGGCTACTTTGCCCGGGATAACCAGTCTCCGGTGCTTTACTCTATCTTCAATCCCTGATTTCTTGATGAACGGGCCGATGGAATCACCGGAGAACTTCCCCGCCGCCCAGCCGGTAAGAACGCCAAGCCCTTCGGTATCCTTGACACAGAGCCAGGACGAGACTTTGCTGCCTTCGATTTCCGAGGCCACAATAAAATAAGTCAACGCCCAGTTGCTGGTAATCAGCACCGGCGATTCGTCGCTGGGCTCGCCTATCTCGTAAATCTTCTGCTCAACCGACATAGGTATACGCGGGTCGGTATATATATTCAGCCTCTGGACCAGCAACGGCAGCAGCGAGTACCGGTCGAAATCGGATAGGACAATGATACCCGGATACTTAATAACGAACATAGCCGCCAGAAGGATTTGTCTGATTTCATCCTTAGCTATAAAACAGGGGAACCCGATTGTTGGGTAACCCAGCGGTCTGAAGTTCTGTTTTAAAGCTGCCCGCCGAATAAGCGTCTGGTCTCTGACAGCTTCCTGCATATTCTTCTCGATTGGGTCAAGTACTATCTCATCCAGACCAGCTTCCTTAAGCTTGGTAGTCAATGGTATCAGCTCTTCTACACAGTTAGCCTTCACCACTACCGGCGTCGGCGAACTCTTTATTTCAGCAATTATTTTATCGATGTTATCCTTGGTAACCGCATAGAGCAGCGGCTTCCTGTCTCCGCATATCTTCTTAGCTGAAAGCAGAACATCAACGTCTTCCGACATTAACACGAGAGGCAAATCGGTGCCATCGCAGACTTTCTTTACCAACGCCTCAAATTTAGCTTTATCACCTGACTCAAACTGCAGCGCCAAAACGTTCGTCTTTAAGGTCAGCCCCACCCAGGGGAACTGCAGCTCTGTTATCTTCTTCAGCTTCTCATCTACCTTTGCCTCAGTCTCCTTGTCTGAGATAAGCAGAGCAATGCCCGGCTGGTGGACGAAGGTCTTTTCGTGCCTGTAAACCACCTCCTCCCCACCAATTACCAGAGCATTTTTACCAGAGCCGATGGTTACCGGCTTGATAGGTGGCGCCAGGGCTTCTTCCAGCTCGGCTTTAACATCTGCCGGCAGGTAAGGGCACTTATCCAGAGATACACCAGCGCCAGCTAGTTTCATAGCAAAGGCGAAACAGGTAGGAAAACCGCACTCGCGGCAGTTTTTCTTGCCTCCATCCGGAAGCCTCTTTACAACATCGGTCCCTTTTAGCGCCATGGAAAACCTCCTGGTTTATTTTACACTGGGAGCTCTACCTCACCCTTGACCCAGGGATGTCCTACCTTGTCCAGGAATGCAGCCAACTCATCGATGTTCTTCACGTCCTCTTCAGTGGCTATCTTATCGTACAGGTCTGCCGGTATAGCCTCCTTATATCTCTCTTTTATCTCCTTTGGCATCCAGACGCAGCGCTTCAAGCCGCCATCAGCCTGGAGGAACTTGGGCGAGCGCAGGTACTCAAGGGCTAACCCCAAAAAGCCTTCTACCTGCCTGCCGCCGCTGGCCTCGGCCGCCATGGTGGAGAAGGGTGTGCCGACTACCGTGGGGCCAGCGAAGTCGCGGTGTACCAGCCCGAAGGCATCCACTTCAGGAATGTAGAACCAGATGGACTGGAAGCAGCCGCAGGAAGTATGTGGATGCTCAAAAGCGCTGTGTAGAAAGACCCGGTTATAAGCCCCCATGGATTTTATTGCTCCCAGCTCGTTGCAGCCTTTGTACTCCCCTCTTATCGGGTCTAAACATTCACCCTTCTTTACCTCCTGCACCGGACCCTCCGGGTCGAGCTTATAAGCGGCTCTACCATCGAACCAGCTTATGGCTCCGCAATTAGCAATCCTCTCCGGGGTGGCGATGCAGATATGGGTAGGCGCAAAGCTCTGACACAGGGCACAGCTATAGAACTCCGTCACGTCCTCGTCTTTCAAGCCACGAGCTCTCTCATCCCTGGCCTTATAGACTTCGCGGGCCTTGGCTAGAAGTTCCTCAACCTTCTTTTCGTCGGTAACGAAGGTGATGGAAATCTTCTCGATGACATCCAGTTCCGATGTATAGAGGAACATCAGTATCTGTCCAATCGCCTCAAAAGAGTTAAGCCCCTTAGAGACGGAATCCTTGCTGAGCCTGACCCAGATTTCGTCTCTCTGGTTCATATGATACAAGCCCTCTATGTAGTTAGCATATAGGTGCATCCTTCTCTCGAAGACCGGCTCCATGTCTTTCTCTAGCTTGGCGCCGGCAACATCGATCATCATACCCAGAGTATAACTACCCCCTTCTTTCATATCTTTGATATCCGGGCCGATGACCTCAATCTTCTGGTCCTCAACTTCGTCAGGGCTTTTGAGCGTCACTAATTCAAACTTGCTCTTCGCCTGCGGACCGCCAAACTCGACATACATGTCGCCTTTTCTAATTACTTCGCCTTCATACTGGGGCCCAACGTCTACCGGGAAAATTCCTGCCATTTTATTATGCCTCCTTGCTCTTTAAATTTGTTATTAGATTATCTAGAAATTCCTTCCACTGTTCATCTTTTCTGAAATTGGGAAGTGAATAACTGGCATGCGGATAGTAGTATTTGCACAAAGTCATCGTTTTGAGGTGCGGCGCGTAATGCTTCAAGGTCGACAGACCTTGCTCACCAAGGTCAGTCCTGAACCCCAGAAACATCACCAAATCGTGATTGCCTTCCTTCTTAACCCCCTTCCATGCCGGGTCTTTGAGATGGTTGAGTATCTCTATGATGTCATAGCTGCTGGCCGGCTCAGCGCCCAATTCAAGCAGCTTTTTCTTGGTGTGGGCCGTAGCGCATATCGGTATATCAAGCGTCTTAGCTATCTCCACACCGTACTCTATAAGGAGTTTACCACCCAAAGTCGTGGTAAGAGCCCAGGAGCCAAGCACCAGAAGAGGCCTTTGAGCACGTTTAATCAGGTGGGCATACTCGCTGGCATCTTCGATAAGCCTGGCTGACTTGGTGCCGGTTAATACATTAACTCGATGATACGGTAACGTTGTGGTCATAACAAAACCTCCTTGCTCATGCTACCTTAGCCGATTTAATAGCCTTTTCCGCCGCTAGTTTGGTCATAAGGCCGGCGCGATGCATTAAAGTATCTTCAAATTCCTGGTCCATCACCATTGTCGATAGGCAGGGGTACTGGTGATGGAGAAGGCCAGCTTTCTCCACGGCATCTCTCTCCCAGATTCCGACCAAACCGTCAGCTACATACGGAGTGCAACCACATGGACTTCCCCTAGTGACTGCTACCCGTTTTATTCTATCCTTATCAAGTTCTATATCTAATTCCGGCCTGCCGAAATATTTAGCGAATTCGCGTATGTATGAGTTCTGGCTGTCTTTTTCTGCCAGGGAACAGAAGGGAACCGGATAGACCATATCCACGCCCATGGATTCCAGCTTCCGCTTAATTTGCTTGGCCAGGCCGGGTGGCAGCCAGATACGGTTATCCGCCGGGGCAATCACTGCTGTGGCGCCGCTCTTCTTCACCATGTCGGGAATCATCTGGGCCACACCGGGATGCTCACCGAGGGATATCAACAGATCGGCCTCCGGCAACTCTTTAGGCAGGAACTCATTGGCATCATCGATTATAGCCGGCAGGTCCTGCGTAACGGTGTAAGAATAAACCTTCCAATCAGCCGGACCATATTTCCTTATGCTATCGGCAATTCTCTGGCCATAATGGCCTTGTATGGCTATCAGAATTCGCATAAAATTCTCTTTAAAATCTCCTTAGTGGACAACCGACTCTATAGGCACCTCTGACGGATAAGTCCCTATCAATGTGGGCAGGGTTAAAACTGGCTTCTCCTTCCAGCCCACTTTCTCGAGGTATGCCATTACCTCTTTCTTAAAGAAGATAGGTATATCTGAAGTCTTCCTGACGAAAAGATGAAGGTCGTCAGGCAATGTCCCCATATATTGCCTATGCAGGGCAATATAATGTGTGAGCTTCAGCTGGCGCCCCTGAGCAGTATCGTTCTTCCTGATGCACAGCTTTGTCATAGTAACCATCGCCCTCTCTTTGGACTCTACCACGGTGATTAGATGTTCAGGCGATGGCTCCTCAGTATTTACCAGCTTCTTTTCTCTGCCGTCCATCACCGTCCAGTCGTCCTCCTCCTTCCGGCTGATGTATAGTCTTCTGTACTTGGCGGAATGAGGGCCCAGGACAACTGGTATGCCCAGGCGATTGCAGCCCGTGGCAATAGATGCTGCCTTCTGAGAATAAGCTCCCCAGGCGAGGCCGCAGGCGCCAACGCGGTTCAAGATGTAGTCGGCGATAACCTCATAATTACCTCGCAAAGGCAGCGTGGCAAAGATATTAGCCACTTTCATGGCAGCGCCGGTGATGTGGGCATTAGCTACGCAGGAGCCGACGTTAAGCACGCCACCGGCGTCAAAATTGGGCAGATATTTCTCATAGATGGTCTTGCCTTCCTTGTCCTTCTTCATCCCGGCGGCCATAGCCGAGCAGCCGCTGAGAACCACGATATATTTTCTCTTGGCGAATTCCTCAGCGATTTCGGCTATCTCAGTTATTTCCTCGGGGAAGTTAGAGCAGCCGACGATGGCAATGATGCCGGGTATGGTGCCCAGTACAATGGGCGCACCCACCTTTCGTATCTCTACGTCCATAATCGGTCCTCGCCCCACCCTCACTTTCCACGTTTCCCAGCTGGCGGCCGCCTGCATCATCTTGATGATGGGCACATGTCGAGGGCATTCCTGGTCGCACTTGCCGCAACCGATGCATTTATTGAATACTTCGGTTAGCGGCTGGAGGTTGCCGTTCTTGGCTGCCTCGATGGCATCGCCAACCGGAAGCAAGTTGGGGCAAACCTGGCTACACATGTTGCACAGCTTATGGTCTTTAGCCAGGTCCGGTACCTCTTCCGGCTTGACCAGCACTTTGTTTCTCTTGGGCGCCAGTTCCAGAGCCACCCTCACCGCCACTTCGGCAGCCTTGTCCGGATCAAGTATCAACGTCTGCTTACCCTGATTTACCATGTCTCTGACTATTTCATCAGCTTCTTTCTTAGTGTCATTGTCAAGCCCATAGCAGACCTTGTCCGAGGTGGCAATCACAGCCGAGCCAACTTTGGCCGCCTCTATGGGCATATCAGTCCTGATGCACTGCTCATCGGTGACAATAACATCGGCGATGCCGGTCCTAATGAAGAAAAGCTGGCGTGACAAGGGCCCAACCACCTTGGCCCTACTGCTATATCTGGTTACCTCCAGAGCCGTACAACAAATGCCGGCGACTTCAACCTTATCTTGAAGGCCATTGGCATTCAGGTAATCAACGATAGGAATAGCTGTAACCGGATTATGACCAACCAAGCAAATCACTGGCTTCGTCCTGTCCACTGCCCCCCAACCCAGGTCAACCAAGGGAGTATCGGCCACCGAAGTCGGATAACCGAAACCTACAATCTCGGCAATATCGCCAACCTCCATAGCCACATGGTCTAACATCGATATGTGAAGGGCTTTCGACTCGTAATCAAGTGCAGAGCCCTCCTGGCCGGTATGGAGTGAAGATATAGCATGAATTAGCTGGCTCTCCACATACTCTATAGCTTTTTCCAAATCTCCCAATGTTTCCGGCTTAAGCCCGAGGACTGTTCTTATATGTGGGGCTTCCACAAGTATCTGGTCACCAAGGTTAATTTTATAGTCCGGGCCATGCTTCTCAATCAAATAGTGAAGCACATGGCGAGCGTGCCCGCCGTGAGCAGACATTCCCATACAGCACGCCAAGAGCACAACTCTGGCCTGCTGAGTGGAAATATCGATGCCGCAAGCCCCCCTCTTATCTCCGGTGAGGTCGCATTTGCCGTAGGTACAAAAGCAGCACAAATCACACATGGGAGCATAGAAGGGCTTATAGGTTTTCATCAGCCTCATGTCCCAGTTTCTCAAGTCCGGGAGTTCAGGCATAGGCGTGTGTCCCACGGGCTCCCAATTATCTTCCGCCCGTATTATCTCGTTAACTTTATCTTTCCGTGTGTGCTTCTTCTTAGTAACAACCGCCATCATGATTTCCTCCTTTTAACAGGCTATGATAAAGGAATTATAGTACTATTAGGAATAATTATCAATACTATATTTTGCCGTCAATGGCTTCTTTTATAAGCTTCAAGCTTTCAGGCTGTCGCAGTATCAGTATATTGGCCCCAGCCAAGAGGAGGCTGAGAGCAGTAACACTTTCCCATAAAAGCCCCTGCTTTTCGTTCTCTTTAGCCTGCTTGGTTTTACCGGACTCGCTGCCCAGGTCAGCGATAATCGGCATCTGCATGGTGTTATCGCCAAACATAACGCCAATGTGCTTCGTTCTCTCTATTATGGTAAAGCTGTATTCCATGCCATAGCCTAATGCCGAGCTCAGCGGGTCGATGACTATCCGCTCACGTGGGAAAGTTTTCAACAGCTTTACATTTAGTTCTTTCTCCAGGTTTATATCCAGTGGAGACTGAGCGATTATGCAATGCCCGTGACCTAAGGCAGCTTTAGCTATGGGCTCATAGTTCTCCTTGGCCAGCGGACCCAGGAGGAGATTTTCGCCGGCACAGACTTCCGCCACCTTGGTCAGAACCTCAATATCCTTCGTCCCATCCCCTGAGCCATAGA
>Ga0315279_10009543_pt1 | contig 11549 bp, 7 predicted proteins | sample YL17G06_20_MG_FD_203694 | JGI IMG/M metagenome (GOLD analysis project Ga0315279, IMG submission 203694) | Sediment microbial communities from Yellowstone Lake, YNP, Wyoming, USA - YL17G06_20 | ecosystem: Environmental > Aquatic > Freshwater > Lake > Sediment | place: USA: Wyoming | collected...
TGGGGACGTCATATTCAAATACCTTCGCGTAGGCCGCGTCGGCGTCTGACTGCACTACCTTGAAGGGCTTGCTGGTCCTGGCGCCGACGTAGTCGATGGTCACCTGGTCGGCGGCGATGACACCGTTCTTCGCCCCGGCCTCGACGGCCATGTTGCACAGCGTCATCCGCTCGTCGATGTCCATCCCGCTTACCGCCGGACCGGCAAACTCCATCGCGCAATACGTCGCCCCGTCGGTCCCGATCTGGCCAATAACGTGCAGGATCAGGTCCTTTGCCATCAAGTACGGGGGCATCTGCCCGTGAAAGACGAACTTCATGGACGGGGGGACCTTCAGCCACAGCTTGCCCGTCCCCATCACCAGCGCCGCTTCGGTGTTGCCTATGCCCGTGGCGAACTCGCCGAACGCCCCGTGCGTGCACGTGTGGCTGTCGGCGCCCAGCAGCAATTCTCCCGGCCGCGTGTGCCCGTTCTGCGGCAGCGCCAGGTGGCAGACGCCCTTGTAGCCGGTCCTGGCAGGATCGGGATAAGGCGCGGGCATCCCCTCCGCGCCTGAGACCACGAACTCCGCGTCATAGTGGTGGGGGATCCCCTGTCGCCTGGCAAAGTCCCGGAGGATCTCGATGTTCCGGTGGGCCTTGGGGTCGGCAGTGAAGACGTAGTGGTCCGCTATGATGACGATCTTGTCGGGATCGAACACCTTGGCGTCCGCACCGAACTGCTCATTGAATATCCCGATGGCGCCCGGGGCGGTGACGTCGTTGGCCATCAGCACGTCCACGTCGCACCAGACGTTCTCTCCGACGGCGACTGCCTCCCTGCCCGCGTGAGCGGCAAGTATCTTCTGAGTTATGGTCATGCCCATGGTCTTACTCCGGCGGCCTCGGCTTTCGTCTGCGCCCCCCGCTGCGATCCGGACGCAATCGTAGGGCTTTTACCAGGTGCAATCAACAACCCCGCTTGCAGTTGCTGCCGAGTTTGCGGACCCCGCGGTCCGGGGAAGCCGGGAGGTCCAGGAAGGATCTGCGGTTCTTAGTAAAGTTGCCCCCTATGCAAGTCGATCAGCCCACAAATAACGGGGAAACGGCTTGTAGGAGCCTACTGACATGGATGAACGCAGCATCAACCCGGGGTCCCCGCCGCGGTTAGTTGCGGCGGCCTGCCCCCCGACCGAGAGGCGGCGGCACGCTCGCACCCAGCTTCACATGACCCTGCGATGCATCCGGCTCGATCCGGATTGCCGCGACGTCGTCGAGACGCTGCGCATGGTCGACATCTCGCGCGGCGGGATGGGCGCCCTCTGCGACCGATCGTTCTACCCCGGACAGCGCATCGTACTGTGCGTCCCGATGACCGACAAGAGCGGCCGGCGGAACATCTACGCCATGGTCGTCCGCTCTCGTCAGGGCCAGGAAGGGCACGCCGTCGGCCTGGAGTTTGACAGGGTCTCGCTCGGGGCCAGGTCCGGTATTGCGGCGGCAGAGACGGTGGCTGCCTAGCCGCGAGTGCCCGGCCCTGACCATCTGCCGGCAATTGGGGGCAGGAGCTCCGTATTGCCGGCCTCGCCCCGCCGGGACCGGCCCGGAACGCACACAGAGCAATTCGACACAATACCCAGGCGCTGGCCGGGCAGATGGGCGTGTAGACGACCAAGGGCTTCGGGTCAGACGCCCGGTGCTACCCCGCGCCGGATGCCCTCCAACAGGTAGAGTTGCCTCACGCGCGGGTCCAGCGCCCCCAGGACAGCTCGACACGGATAGGTGGCCTTGACGAAGGCGCTGAGCCCCCGCCTGTAGACCAGATGCAGGCGGGAGTAGGCCTTGCGGAAACCGAACTTCTTCATCAGGAAGTCCTGGAAGTGGGTATCGTGCAGCGTGCTGCGAAACCCGTCGAACACATACTCATAGTGCTGCTCTTCCAGGTAGTGCCTGGTCATCTCATGAATCAGCGCGTAGACCGGATATGCCTTGCCGTATTCGGGGTCCATCTTGACCACGGTATACCCGGCCTGGATCTTGGGGTACACGCTGTTTGCGGCATAGGCCACCAGCTTGCCTGCGCAGAAAACGCCCCAATGGTGCAGGATGTCCTCGAACTTGCCGCTGTCGATCGCCCCTTTCTTGAAGCTTTCCTCGCTCCTGAGAGGCGCGACCGGCCCGCGGTATCTTGTGGCGGCCTTCATGTAAACCTCATACGCGTGGCGAGCGAAGTACTCGCAGTCGATCCGCCGCACCTCGCAGTTGCGCAGCCCCCGGTTGATCTCGGACCTGTGCTTCGACGGTATTTCCGCAAGCGCGCGGAACCGGTCGCAGATCACCGCGTACCACTCGCTGGGCTCTTGCTGGAACCCCGAGTTCCATTGCACCAGCAATCCGCCCACGCTTTTCAGCGCTGCCCTTGCATCGGAGGCGGAGATGGTGTAGTCGAACTTCGCGGGACCAAGGGGCAGCACTATGCGTCCGTACCGGTAGAAGACCTTATCTCCCACTGAGATACGGGGGGTGGAGTTGAATTCAAGAAGTTCCAGGTGTCGCTTGATGCAATCCATTTCCTACCCAAGCGTCCGGAAAGCCTCCGCCCCGGTAAGTGTCCCTCGCCTTATCAGGGTGCTTCCGTATGAACTCTCGCCGAAGGCCATCCGCCGGGCTTGGGGTCCATTCTGACACGGCATTTCCCGGATGACTCCCTGCCGGCGACCGCCATCAGCAGTTTCCATGATTCTACCTCCATTTGGAGTTTCGACAAGCCGATTCCCGATCCCGCAGACTCTTACCCGGCCTGCCAGAGGCCTGCGAATCTGGGTTCCGCAGGCTCCCAAGCGCCCGTTTTGCCCGACGCCAACAGACCGCCTCCGCTGCGGCCCCGCTTCTCCTTCGACTCCGCTGATGGGTAGCGTCGTCTTGGGACTACGGCTGGGGGCCTCACCCGCGAGACCGGCGATTTTGAGCCTGTAGTCCGTAGGTCGGGCATACCTGCCCGACATATCGCGTGGTCAAGCCCGTAGCCCGTAGGTCGGGCATACTTGCCCGACATATCGTGTGGTCAAGGTCGAGCGGGCGTATGGCGATCCAAATGATCCAAACGACGTGCTTGCCGGCTCGGTGGTTGGTACAATACGTTACGACGGGCTGGGAAGAAGGATCGCCAAGTAGGCCGGGGACGGTAACGGCCTCACGCGCGAGCCGCGGATGAGTATTCCCCTGTATCCCTGGACCTTTACGGACGGCAGCCGCATATCAGACCCGGGAGGTGAGACTTCCCCAAAGGCCAAGGAAATGTTCGAGAAGCTGGAGAGGTTCGTCAACGCCGCCTACGGGAGCCAGTACCCCGCCATTCCCCGCGCGCCCGCCTCCCGCATTCGTGGCGCGGGGCTTGTCTTGGTGCAGCTCGAACCTGTCCCGCCACATGGCAATTGTCCGTTGCGCCTGTCATAGGTGGCGGGATAGGAGCCCTGCTGCCGTATTGCCTCTGGCGAGCTGTGGACTGCAACCTACGGTCTATTTCCCGTCTTCTGAGGCAGGCCGTCGTCGGCGTCGTAGGGGCCTCCTTCGCATACCTGTCCAGCGATCTCGATCCGCTCGACCGAGATTGCCTTTCCGCTGCCAGGATCGACGGCGGCCAGCAGGCCGCAGAGCCTGGGATCTCCGGTTGCGATCTCGAAGTGCGTCGGCATGGAGGTTGTCATGGCCGCCAGCACCCTGTCCTTCCGCCTGCCCAGGACGCTGTCGTAAGGCCCGGTCATGCCCGCGTCGGAGATGTAGGCCGTGCCGCCGTCCAACACGCGGGCGTCGGCGGTCGGGATGTGCGTGTGGGTGCCGAAGACGATGCTGACCCGCCCGTTGAGGAAGTGTCCCATGGCGATCTTCTCGCTGGAGGCCTCCGCGTGGAAGTCCACCACGCGGATGACCGCCTCGGGGGGCAGTTCCGCAAGGACTCTGTCGATGGCTGCCCAGGGCGAGTCGTTCTGGCCCATGAACATCTGGCCCAGCAGGCATGTGACGGCGACGCGGTGCAGACCGGACTTGCTTGGGATGACCGTCCAGCGTCTGCCCGCCGCGGCGGCAGAGAGGTTCGCCGGCCTGACCAGCCGGTCGGAGCTTTGCAGCAGGGAGATGATCTCCCGCTTGCGATAGACGTGATCGCCCAGAGTGACCGCGTCGACGCCGCAGCCGATCAGCTTGTTGAATATTTGTGGCGTCAGGCCGCTGCCGCCTGCGGCGTTCTCGGCGTTGCATACGACGAAGTCGATCCCTCGCCGAACGATCAGGTCGGGCAGGCAAGCGGCCAGGACCTTCCGTCCAGGCCGGCCCACCACGTCGCCAATGCATAGGATGTTGATGGGCATTGTGTTTCGCTTTCTCGTCGCGCCGCTAAACCGATTATAAGGGCGTGCCCGACGCAGCAAAGGAAATTCGCGCAAAATGGGCCTACGCACCGATCGAACCAAGGTTGTGGTGCTCCCGCGGCCATCGGCGGTTATAATAGGGAAGCGCTGAACTTGAGGGCCGAGGCCGATGCCTGCTTGCCCGTTTAGGATGCGGTTGCAGCACGAGGGATCCGGATGGGTCGCCCTCTGCCCGGAGCTTGACGTGGCAAGCCAGGGCGAGACGATCAAGCAGGCAAAGGGAAATCTCAAACAAGCGGCGGAGCTTTTCCTGCCATTGGCGAGTGAGTCGGAGACTCGCCGGCGGCGCAGGCCCCGCTGGGGGCGGGAGCAACGGACATGATCCAGTGCAAGGACTGCGAATTGTTCAGCCGCGGCGCCAACGGCGAGATCACCTTCAGTTGCGATCCGTTCACCAACATCAAGGAGCCGGAGTGCCTGGCCAAGTGGCAGCTCATCAAGATCAACCAGATGGTCGCCAGCTACCAGGCCACCCTGGAGTACTACCGCAAGCTCGCCCCCATGCAGGAGAAGATGTTCAAGGTGATGGAGCGCGAGCTGGACGACATCAACGAGGCCGAGAAGTGGAAGATCGCCGACGAGGACCAGGAGCACCCGGAGGATGAGGATAAACCGGAGGACAAGGACGATTGGCCCGCCCCACCGGGTCGGTGAGCGGGTTTGCCGATGAATCCTCAACGCCTACGCGGTCCGCAAGCATGTCTACCATCAGGTTACGACGTACAGGCGCGCCCGCATCGTCCGCGGGTATGCTCGGTGCGCGATTGACAGCGGACCGTCGAGGAATGGGATGCTCTACGAGCCTGCCTGCGTCGGAACGCAACTGTCACCCCGTCGGACTTGGGTTTGATAAGGAGTAGCTATATCCGTGGTTCGACTGTTGGTCTGGTGAGCTGGTTGATCTTGGCCGGCTTTCTGTTGGCTGGTTTGCCTTCGCTTTGCCTGGGCCAGAGCGCCGAGTGGGTGTTTCCGGGCAAGACGTGGGCCCAGAAGACGCCTGAAGAACTGGGCGTTGATCGGGCCAAGCTGGAGGAGTTCCGCCGCAGCGTCGGCGGGACGGGCACGGTGATAAAGGACGGGTACCTCATTTACTCCTGGGGCAACCCCGAGGAGGCCTTTGACTGGTTCTCAGCCGCCAAGCCGGTGCTTTCCACGCTGTTGTTCTGCGCCATCGCTGAAGGCCGCGTGAAAAGCGTCGATGACAAGATCGTCGAATGGGGCTGGGACTTGCGTGGCAAGGACCGGGGCATCACCTTCCGCCACCTGGCCGACATGACCAGCGGCTATGCCTGCAAGGAAGGCCCGGGCGAGGCGTACGCGTACAACGACATCGCCATCAATCTATACGGCAAGACGCTCAAGGGGGTCTTCAAGGCCGAGTTGATCGACGCCGGCGCAGAGCGGCTGATGGACCCGCTTGAGTTCCAGGACGGCCAGATCTTCGGCCCGCCGGACTACGTAGAGGGCATGCGCGTCATCTGCACGACGCGTGACTTCGCCCGCATCGGCTGGCTGTGGGTCAACAGGGGGCGCTGGGGCGATAAGCAACTGATCCCGCGCGAACTGTTCGATCAGCACGTGAAGGCCGACGTGCCCAGCAGCCTGCCCCGCACACGAACGAAGAAGACCGAGGCCGACGATTATCTCGGGATCGGCAGCTACGGCGGGGGAATCAACCAGAGCAAGGAAGGCCCAGGCGTCTACGGGTTCAACTGGTGGTTCAACCAGAGCAGGGAAGACCCTGACAAGCTCACCTGGCCGTCGGCGCCGAGCGACACGTTCATCGCCTACGGGCGCTGGGGCATCGACGTGATGGCCATGTTCCCTTCCCTGGGGCTGGTCGTCGCCGCCGATACGGAGGGGACCGAAGGCGCCTGGGGCCGATTTGTCACGGGCGACCCCAACTCGCCGATGAACCGCAACCTGGGTATCCTCGCCGATTCGGTCCGTAAGCCCGCCGGGGGGAGCTGCGGCCAGGCCCCGCCGACCACTCAACTGGGCAAGTAGGACCACGGAGTAACTGCGAATCCCGAGTCGCTGATAGTGAATTCAATGATGCCAATCAGCTTGCAGAGGCCACCCAACACCCAGACCAGCCGCCGATTGCTCAAGGGTGACAGACACGAGCTGGTTGCTTAAAGTTGATCGCTTGTCGCTGGGTGCTGGCAACGGTGGCCTGACTTTGGTGAGCTTCGTTGAGCCGCAAACTGCGACCTGTGACCTTCGACATGAGACCTTGGTACAAGGGCGTGTCAACCGTCTGGGAATCAGGCTTGGAGAAAGGGGCGTAATATGGAGCGGCGAATGTCGGTAAGGAAACTGGCCACGGTGGTGGGGAGGTCGGACCCGATGACCCGGGCGGTCTGCTCGCGGGATTGGCTGAGGTGGCGCGATGACCTGATCGATTCCCTGGCTAGCGTGGGGTATCGAACCGTGTGGCGGTCCCTGGGCTTGCCGATTGTCTTGAGTATTCTGCTGGCGGCTTTTGTGGCCGAAGCCCAAGCGGAACCGGCGGACGCCGGCGCCGAGCCTGCCCGGTCCGCTGCGCAAGGGGCCGCGGCGGCGGCGGACATCAACTCGCAGATAGCTCGGATAACTCCCGGCAAGACCACCCCGGAGGAGACAGTGCGGATATTGGGTGAACCGCAGAGGTACTTCTGGGGAAAGACCACCTTTACAAAGGACCGGCTGCCGTCAGCCTATATTATGGCTTACGACGGATTCTCCGTGGTCATGAACAACGACCGGGTCACCGAACTCCGCATCGAAAGGCGACCGGACTTTCTCTATCGGGACAAGCTTCGACTTGGGTCTGCGCTGGAGGAGGTCCTTGAGGTCCTGGGCCAGCCCGAGGCAACGGTCGAGGGACAGCCATGCAAGTTTGAGGACGGGACCGTCTACAAGGACATCGATGGAAAGAAAGGGCGCTGCTATTACAGCCGGCGGGACAAGGGCGTCCGAATGTTCTTTGGGAGTTACAGATTGACCGCCATCTATCTGGTCGCCCCCGGGGAGCCAACCGGTTCCCTCCAGACGGTCCGCCCCGTAAGCTCGGTGGATGAATACGATGACGTTCGCTGGAAAGACCTCAGTAAGCTCGATCTTTCCGGCCGAGAGGGGCTTCCTGCCACACTCAAGTTCAATGAGAAAACCGTCTGGCCGGAAAGCGCCAAGATGCCCAAGGGCGTCGACCCGAATGCCTTGATGGCTCAGGGGATGAATCCCGGGCTGGGTATCCGGGAACACCACCAGAAAGGCATCAACGGACAAGGAGTGTCGGTGGCCATCATCGATTACCCTCTGTACCAGGATCATCCAGAGTTTGCCGGGAAGATCGAAGCCTACCGGGACATGGGCTGCCAGTCGGAATCGAGCATGCACGGCCCGGCCGTCGTCAGTCTGCTGGTGGGGAAAAACTGCGGGACGGCGCCTGGGGCTAAGGTCTATTATGTCGCAATTCCGGATGGCACGACGGACTCATCCTATCACGCAAAGGGGCTTCGATGGCTGATAGAGAAGAACAAAGAGCTCACGCCGGCGGAGAAGATTCGCGTTGTGTCGGTTTCTGCGGCGCCTTCCGGTGAGGGCTCGCCTTATCAGAAGAATATGGAGCAATGGGATGCCGCCTGCGCGGATGCCGAAAAGGCCGGCATCCTCGTGCTGGACTGCACGGCGCACCGCGGATTCATCGGGCCATGCTGGTACGACCCAAAGGCCCCTGAAGACGCGAGGCAATGCACCGCGGGCTTTCCCGGGCGCCCGCCTGAGCGATATCCAGGGCGTATCCTGGTACCAAACTCTCGTCGGACGACGGCCGAGGAGTACACCAAAGGCGAGTGTAGCTACGCATACTGTGGGCGGGGAGGCCTGAGTTGGTCAATTCCCTACTGCGCCGGGGTCCTGGCCATGGGCTGGCAACTTCGCCCGGAGTTCACTCCGCAGCAGATGCGGGAACTTCTCTTCCAGTCGGCGATTGTGAAGGATCAGGATGTCAGGATCATCTGCCCCTGGAAGTTCATCGACATGCTTCAAACCATACATGCTCCAGTAGCACCACCAGGCGGGGCGCGCGGAGTCCCGCCTGACCAAATCGTTTCGGAAGAAGTCCGGTCCGCTCCGGGGCGGTTCCGCCAGGCAACGATTGCCCGGCACAAGGGCCTCGCCGCGGAGGCCACGAAGGAATACGAAGCCATCCTGCGGGAATCCGCCGGACGGGAAGGAGAGATATTCGACAAATCACTCTGCAACCTTTACCTGGCCGAGGTCGCCTCCGACATGTTGAAGGACAAACCCCTCGCCGAAAAGACGCTCCGAGACGGGATAGTGGCGATAGATAAGGTGGATATTGACAGGCTGAAGCTAGATGACGGTAGCGCCGCAGGCTACAGGATTCTCAGGAATTGGGCATCCTATGAATTGGCGAGGTTGAAAGGCGAAAATGGGCAGCTTCCCGATCCAGCCGGGATCACCAAGGCGGACATGACGGGCATCTGGATGCTCGCAATGGTGGTGCATCGGCTGTCATTGGAGGGAACCGGCCTGAGCCTGGAGCAACTGGCCGAGACTGACAAGAGCCGGATTGACCGTACGGTAGCCAGGCTGATGCTGGTGTTCGGTTCCATGCATCAGATGTCCTTTTTCGACCTTGACCATTCATCTCCCGAAGGCAAGGCGGTCATCCAGAAAGCGGAAGGATACATCTCGGGTCTTGAGCAAGATCAGTCTTACCTGGCCCCATATGCTCGGTTGATGCTCGAGGAAGTCAGAAAACAAGCTCAACAAGGCCCAAGACATCCTCCAGATGAATCGGGCGAGGTGGCAAGGAAGATCAAGAACTTGGGAAGCGACGATAGGACGGATCGTTGGATAGCAGTCTATGACCTTGCGCACTATGCAGACAAGGAGTGTTATCCCGATCCGAATGAGCCGGAGTCCATCCGGGGTGCATATTCCGGGCTGAACGTCGTGAAGCGATTGGATCAGGCCCAGAAGGACCCGGACAAGCGCATGCGACGCGGTGCAGCCATTGCCTTGGCCCATACTAGGCAAACGTCGATCAAGCCGGATGCAGAAGTGCTATTGGAGGCGATCACGGATCGGGAAGATGGGCTTGCCCAGGAGGCCCTGGAGGCGATGACAGGCCCGAATCCTCCGACCATAAAGCCGCAGCACATTTCTGCCCTCCTGGCTTTGGCGAGACAGCCCAAGGATCGCAATTTGGAGTTGGATAGGGGCCAGGGAATAGCCCAGACAATCGGGACCATACTGGCGGACAAGCCCGACGTGGGCGTTGCGGAAGTCCTGAAGCTTCTTGGCGATGCCAATCCCCAGAACAGGGAGCGAGCATGGATCATCCTGGAAGAGATGGGGCCGGGGGCGAAGAAGGCCCTCCCGGAACTGGCAAAGTACCTCGATGACGAAAACCCCATGGTCCGGCGTCGCTGCCTGACGGCGATGCGGAAGATCGATCGAGAAGAAGCGGATGCAATCATAAAGGCCAAGGAACAAGAAAAGGACGCCGCGGCGGCCACGAGAATCCGGGAACTCGGTCCGCAGATTCCAGGCGCTCTGGAAAAATTCCGTCACCCCGATTTCAGAGTCCGTCAAGAGGGGATCAATTTCCTGGTCGGCCTCGGCCCCAAGGTCGCTCCTCACGTCGTGGGGGCTTTGGCGGATGATGACATCAACGTCCGCCGGTCGGCTTCCTGGGTCTTCGGGGACCTGAAATGGGAGGAGTCGGATATCGCCAGAGTCCCGAAGGACGTCGTTTCGGCCTTGATGACAGCATCGCGCGACGAGGATTTGACGGTGCGGCACAAGTCGCAGGAGGCCTTGTGCAAGTTGCACGTCGTGGAGGCGATTCCCATTTACGTCGAAATGCTTCAGGAGCAGGACCGCGTCTTCCTTCCTCCCGAAAAGGTTGGTCCACTGAAGCCCGGATCCACCCGGCCCACGACGCTGGCGGCTTCCCCCCGTGCAGCCGAAGCGGCGGAGGCCTTGGCGGCCATCGGGCCTGCCGCCAAGGCCGCCGTGCCCGCGCTGAAGGAGCTTGCATCCTCCGATCGAAGCTACGTGGGCAACGAGGCAAGGACCGCCCTTCTTGCCATCGATGAGGAGCATGCGGTTATCGTTTCCGAGATGATTGAGCAGTTGAAAAGCGGTGATAAGCAGGCCCGGCAGATCGCGATGATGCTTCTCGGGGACCAGGGACGTGAGGCTAGAGAGGCGATCCCCGTGCTCATGCAGATTCTTCGAGAGGAGCTTGGCAAGGATCCCACGGCCTCCAGGGACGCGGTTATGGCCTTGGGACAGCTTCAGGCCAGTGAGGCGATACCGGTCTTCATGGACTTAATCAAGGAGCAGAGGACCCAAGTCGGTTCGACGGAGTTGGTCTGGCAGGCAATCCAGGCCTTAGGCAATATGGGAGAAGCCGCCAAACCGGCCATCCCGATGATCCTGGATATCCTGAAGGACAAGAACGAGGACACAACCTTACGTGGCGCGGCCGCATGCGCACTGGGGAATTTGCAGGCGGATGAGGCGATTCCTGTCCTTATCACCATCGTGAAGCAGAAGGGCGAGCTTTTCAGCATGGATGCCGACGCCTTGGTGCGGAGGCATGCCGCAGGGGGGTTGGCCCGGATGGGCAAGAAGGCTCGGAATGCCATTCCCGTGTTGAAAGAAGCCATGAACGACGAAGACGAAGAGGTCCGTCGGTCCGCCGCCGAGGCTCTCCAGGCTATCGAGAAGGGAGACGCAGAGGGCCAAGGCCGCGCCAGATAGAAGCGCGGCTGCGCGAAAACGCAGCCTGATCGGTCTCGCCCGTGTCGCATTCAGCGTCACATATGCCGCGGCGCCGAAGGCGGCGTGATGTTGCCTCGCTTCGGAGGAGAAGTCATATGGACGTCATCAACATGAGGTCTGACACGCAGACCCTGCCCACTGAGGAGATGCTGGAGGCCATCCGCCGCGCCCCGCTGGGCGACGACACGTATGATGAAGACCCCACCGTTGCCAGGCTGGAGGCCATGGCGGCCGAGAAGATGGGCAAGGAGGCGGCGCTGCTGTGCATCAGCGGGAACATGGCCAACCTCGTGGCGCTGATGACGCACGCCCGGCCTGGCGACGAGGTGATCATCGACCC
>Ga0315279_10009544_pt1 | contig 11548 bp, 10 predicted proteins | sample YL17G06_20_MG_FD_203694 | JGI IMG/M metagenome (GOLD analysis project Ga0315279, IMG submission 203694) | Sediment microbial communities from Yellowstone Lake, YNP, Wyoming, USA - YL17G06_20 | ecosystem: Environmental > Aquatic > Freshwater > Lake > Sediment | place: USA: Wyoming | collected...
TGGATCTGATCCGGAACCTCCCACTAGATCGTTCGCCTTAACCCTACATTGATGAAGTGACATGAATGAAGAAATCTGAACTTGCCCGAATAATCGATCATACCAATCTAAAACCTGACGCGAAAGATGACGACATAACTCACCTTTGTGAGGAAGCGATAAAGTATGGATTCAAGGCCGCAGTTGTGAATCCAGTGAACGTCCGGTTTGCCGCGAGGCTTCTTCACGATTCAGGAGTCGCGGTATGCTCCGTTGTTGGCTTTCCTCTAGGAGCCACGACGCGTCATGCGAAGGCATTCGAGGCTGAAGAGGCAATACGTAATGGGGCCTCTGAAATTGATATGGTAGCCAACATCGGGGCACTGAAGTCTGGGCGTCTTGATGACGTTAAGTTGGACATCGAGTCCGTCGCCGCCGCGGTGAAAGGAAAGGGCAAACTTCTCAAGGTGATAATTGAGGCACCCTTGATTACAGACGATGAGAAGGCAAAGGTGTGCAGCTTGGCGAAGGACATCGGTGTTGACTTTGTGAAGTCTTGCACAGGGTTCGCTGGGAGCGCCAGGATTGAAGACATTCGCCTTATGCGTAAGGTTGTGGGGGAGGCCGTAGGCGTGAAGGCAGCAGGTGGTATACGATCGTATTCTGAGGCAGTTAGAATGATTCAGGCTGGCGCCTCGAGAATCGGAACCTCCTCCGGACCAAAGATCATCGAAGAAGCTTCAGAGTGAGGCGAGTCTGTCACCGTACTCGCTGGATATCACGAGACGTGGATAAACCGCTTGTAGACCCAATAGATGCTGAGCGTAGCCGTTGCGAGCACACCTAGTATGAATAGGACAAGAGCGACGGAGTCTACAGCTCCACCTGGATACAGGAAAGACAATGGAAGTAGGATGTCCGTGAGAGCGTGCACTGCGATGAAGGGCAAGATGCATCGTATTCTCAAGTAGGCCACACCGAACAGCAAACCAGTTCCAATCACATCCAAATGCTGCCAAATTCCAGTTGAACCCAGCGCGGGAAGGTACCAGAGATGCAGGGAGCTCCACATCACCGCACTAGCGACAACAGCAAGTAGTCGGCCCTTTTTCAGAAGCCGTGTGAGGATATATCCCCTAAAGGCCAGCTCCTCTCCAAAACCGGCATAAACGATTGACGTGAAGATCATGTACCAGTATGCCTCTCTTGGAAGGCCCTGAAACGCTGTCTGCACAGCCCCAGGATCATAACGCATACCCTCTGGCAATTTTGGTGTCAGATATTCACCGGCCCAGAATAGCGAGGTACTCACAACAAACGACAGGAAGTACAGGACCAATGTGAATGCAATGACTCTCAGCCAAGACGTTCTTGAGAACCCAGTAGATGACCAGAAGCCGACATTCTCAACAGTCTTAACATAGAAAAGAATAGTTATGATCGGTAACATGAAGACCAGAAGCTGAAGCGCAGCATATGAGAAGAATGTTGTGACAACCCAGCCTGCAGTTTGGTTGAGAATCACTGACACAAATGAAACGAGATATACCATCGGTGGGCCAGTCCACCCCCACTTCTTCGGCGTGCGCGTTGACGTTTCAGATTGCGTTTCGACGGCCTCCTAGGCACCTATTCTTCAATCAGTCTCTGCCCATACTCCCTGCGAGTTCCAGTACTGGGAGGTGATATGGATACCGTGATTCACGCTGATACATTGTTGATGGCTCGCCAGCCTAGAGCTTTCCATCATTCTCAGGGGATTAGAATGCGGTTTGAATCAGCCCAAGACTCGTCTGGACGTCCGTGCTGGTTCGTTCGCGGTGTGCAAAAGAGGATGCTACTTCTTCGTCCGTGGTTGGAAGCTTACGACTATTCGGCCTTTCTTCTGTAGATACATCAGCGCGGCAATGACGCCAACAGCGACCACAAAAGAGCACAGAGCAATCCTTGTAATAGCAAGTGCTTGAGCAAGATTCTCGTTTTCTGAGAGCGACCTTTGGTGCTCTTCATTCAGCTTGGTGTATCGCGAGTTAAGGGTTGAGTAGTCCGAGGAGAGTTTGTTGTAGTCTGTGTTCAACTTGTCGTAGTCTGCCTTGAGCTGTATGTACTCCGGAGTTGTAGCCAATACATATGTGAGAGGGCCAGTTTCCTTATCCACTGTATCCACGTAGGTGCGATAACTGTAATACACCGGGTACCACGACCACCAGTAGCGCGTTGGATTCACTCCATACCAATAGTATGGATACGAATAGTACGAGTAGCTGTAGGAGTAACTGTATGTTCTCACACTCTCCGACGCAACAGCCATAAGGAAGCTCCTCGGTGCATCGCTCGGAATACTGACCGCAGCATAGTTCTGGAAGGAGTTCCCAGAAACCACACTTGTCTGCTTGACGACCGAGATAGTGGCGATCAACCTAGGTTCACCTGAGAGAGAGTATGCGAAGAGTTCAACGGATAGATCCTGGACCTCGCAATCTTTCTTGACAGTAGCTGTCACGGAAACCGTGATGGTTTCTCCCGGTTTTCCATTCTCAGGATAGCTAACATCGACATCGAAGTATGCCAGCGCAAACCTCTTCTGAGTAGGAGAAGCATGACTCGGGATTACGCTACCCAGAAAGACGCATAGTACAATGAGACAAGCTACCGTTTGCGACCTCTTCACTTCAACCACCGAGGTATCTGAGATTATTCCCCTATATTGATGTTTATTTTCCGTCTTGAAGCCAATGGATGATCTGAATGGACGAGGATCAGTTCTCCATAACAGCTTGGATCTTCCTGATGTCGAGTAGGACATTGTGTTGCTTACGTCAGCCCATGATCTTCTTGAAAACCCTAAGGAAGTTCTCACCAAGTATCTTGATCACATCTTCTTCTCCATAGCCTCTCTTGAGAAGACCCTCCGTAAAGCTAGGTATCTTCGTTACATCTTCTAAGCCTTTAGGAGTGTTTTCAATGCCATCGAAATCTGAGCCTAGCCCGACGTGTTCGACACTTGCGATTTTCACCACGTGATCAACATGGTCTAAGACTCTTTCCAAAGTTGCATTGTCCTTGTTCTCGTCGACGAAAGCAGGTGCGAAATTCATTCCCATAACACCGCCTTTCTCGGCCAGAAGTTTGATCATCTCGTCGGTGAGGTTTCGTCGATGGTTGCATATCGCGCGACAGTTGGAATGCGAGGCGATTATTGGGCTCTTTGTCGTCTCAATAACGTCGAAGAAACCTGCGTCGCTGATGTGCGAGACGTCGATCACCATCCCGATCTTGCTCATTTCGGCTACAAGTTCGAGACCGAAGTTTGTTAAGCCCCCCTTTGTCCTTTCTTCAGCGGCGCCATCCGCGATCTGATTCCTCTCATTCCAAGTTAATGTCATGGCTCTGACTCCGAGTCGATGTAGCATTCTCAGGATGCCGAGGTCCGCCTCGACGGCTTCTCCCCCTTCGATTGAGAGCATTGCAGCTATCTTTCCGTGTTTCTCTGCCTCACGGACATCAGCGACTCTAGTAAAAGGAAGTAACTTGTCTGGATGTGCGTCAAGAAGTTGATAGAATCGATCAATCAACTGTAAGACTCGGTGAAGCGCCCTCTCAATCTTGTATTCAGGTTGAATGTACGCAGCGAAGACCTGCAGATCTACGCCACTCTCGAGAAGCCTCGGTAGATCTACGTGGCCCTTCGTCGACCGTTCACCAAAGTTTCGTGGAGTCGCAAGCTTTGTTGGTCTAGCAGGCGGTACCATTAGGTCAAGTAACGTATCGATATGGGCATCCACGACCGTGGCGCGTTTGTGAAGCTCAAGAATTCTTTGGTTCATGCGACATAACCACATATGGCTGCAGTAGTTCACATAATGTTCACGCGTTGCGATTTATCGTTATGCCTGTTCTGAGGCAAGGCTCAATCTCAGAAGAAACCATATACTCGTTTCCTTATCTCTAGAACTGTGGTTGATTCAGATGCGTATAGTCGACCTCAGAAGCGACACAGTCACCCTTCCTACTGACGAAATGTTGGAGGCAATGAGAAACGCTGAACTTGGTGATGACGTCTACAGGGAAGACCCTACCGTCAATCGTCTCGAGGAATTGGCTGCTAAGAAGATGGGCAAAGATGCTGCGTTGCTGACAACAAGTGGAACACAGGCTAACCTCGTGAGTGCGATGAGTCAGACTACGCGAGGTGACGAGGTAATCTTGGAAACTGAAGCCCACATGTACTACTATGAAGTCGGCGCCTTCTCAGCACTAGGTGGGCTCATCCCCCGTTTTGTGAAAGGGCATATGGGGGTCATGTCTCCTAGGGATATTGAGCAGGTGCTGAGGCCTCCCAACATACACTTTCCTCCAACAAGCCTAATCTGCATCGAGAACACGCATAATCGCGCCGGGGGAACAATCTGGTCCCCATCGAACATCAAAGAAGTGTCTGATCTTGGGAAAACTCATGGCTTGAGGGTTCACATGGACGGGGCAAGAGTATTCAACGCAGCCGTTGCTTTAGGTTTGGACGTGCGTGAGTTCACGCGCCATGTGGACACGTTGATGTTCTGCCTCTCCAAGGGTCTGAGCGCGCCAATCGGGTCAATGGTTGTAGGTGAACAGGCGTTTGTTGACCGTGCTAGACGTTACCGGAAGATGCTTGGCGGAGGTATGAGGCAGGCGGGCGTAATCGCAGCCGCGGGGATCATTGCGATAGAGAAGATGGTGGATCGTCTCAGGGATGATCACGTCAACGCCAAGACACTCGCCGCGGGGCTATCGAAGATTCCAGGAATAACGGTCGACGTGGCAAGAGTTCAGACAAATATCGTGGTCTACGACGTAACTGGGGTGGGCGCGGATGGGAAAAGCTGGGTTGCAGAGTTGGGTAAGCATGGAGTTAAGGCTGGGGCTCAAGAGTACGGGCGAGTGAGAATGGTTACTCATAGAGGCATTGAGAAGGAGGACATAGAATACGCGCTGACGGCGGTCGAGAAGGCAGCCAAAGACATTCGAGGCAAGAAGAGGTAATGAATGGCCTAGGCCTTTAGCGGTTTTCTCTTGCTTCTAGTGTGAATCGTTATGCTAACCCCGGAGCAATTCCGTTGCTTCAACCGCACTCAAGGGAATCCTCCCGCACATTATCGTCACTCGTTTCCGAAATCATAAGTACTTGGACTCTCATGTGGGATTCTAGGAGTATTGTGGCGAATGAAATTCGTAGTAGCAATGCTGAGTCACGAAACGAACATGTTTAGTTCCGTGAAGACAGAGCTTCGTCACTTCAAGGAAAGGGAGCTCTGCTATGGCGAGGAGATGTTCACGGCTTTCAAGGGGACCAAAACTGGCATTGGTGGTGTTATGGATGCGGCGAAGGCAAACGACATTGAACTCATTCCAACCGTTGCTGCAAATGCAATGCCATCAGGATTGGTCACCGCAGATGCTTATCACACTCTGAAAGGAAAGATCCTAGATGGGATCAAAGCCGCGGGAGCGGTTGACGGCTTTGTTGGGATTCTTCATGGATCTATGGCGGTTGAAGGAGTTGGAAATGCTGAGGGCGACTTCCTTCGTGATGTGCGACGAGCCCTTGGATCACAGGTCCCTGTAGTGTGTACACTCGACCTTCATGCAACAGTCACAAAACTAATGATTGAGTCATGCGACGCCATTTTCGGCTTCAACACTAACCCTCACGTCGATTCGTATGAGCGTGCAGTGGAGGCCGTCAATGCGGCCGTTGCCATCAGCAAAGGAAAGATCAAGCCTGCTATGGCGCTTCGGAAACCCGCGATGATGCCTCCAACAATCAATATGAGAACAACAGAGGGCCCGATGGTGAAGATTTTCGAAAGGGCGTACAAAATAGAGCGGGATCCACTGGTCGTAAATGTCAATGTGGCTGGCGGTTTTCCGTTTATGGATACTGAGGAGGCTGGATTCAGCATTGTGGTCATAACTGACAATGACCGCGAACTAGCAGAGAAATATGCCCAGCAACTCTGCGATTTTGCTTGGAGCGTTCGGAGAGAGTTCTTGAAGCCACTCACACCGGTTCCAGAGGCCGTGAGGAGAGCGATGGAGGCAAAAGAGGGGCCGGTGATTCTGGCTGATGTGGCAGATAATCCGGGTGGTGGAGGCTCTGGCGACGGAACAGTCGTGCTGAAGGCGCTGCTCGATATGGGGGCGCGCAATGTTGGGTTTGCGTTGATCAAGGATCCTGAAGCGGTGGACAAGGCGATTAAGGCAGGTGTGGGGGGAACGGTCACCATGATGATTGGTGGAAAGACGGACAAGTTCCATGGGTCACCGGTCAAGATCACTGGGCGAGTAAGAACGATTACGGACGGGACTTTCATTCACAAGGGTCCAATGAGTACGGGCTCGAAGGGTGAGGTCGGCCGAAGCGTCGTCTTGACGGTCAACGGTGTGGAACTGATAGTCTCAGAGCTGAAGATGGCGCCTAACGATCCTGAAATATTCAGGAGACATGGAATTGAACCAACTGAGAAGAAAATCCTCGTTGTGAAGTCCAGAGGCCACTTCAGGGCTGGATACGAGCCTTTCGCGAAAGAGATAATCGAGGTCGACGCACCCGGCGTCGCGAGTCCAAACCTCAAACAGTTCCCATACAAACATGTAAGAAGACCAATCTTCCCTCTAGACGACATCTAGCTCCATAAGACGAAAGTCGTAGTTCCTCAAGACCCGCTCGATTCATTTCGCCGCGACTGGCAACAGGAAGAAATCCAGACGAAGCAGTCGTTGGTGTATGATTTGATGGAGCCGTTCAAATGGATAGGCGACTTGACTACTGTTCATGCCTTTGAGTCTGGCATTCTTGATCTGAAAGACTTCTACTTCACAGGAGATGACTATTCATACAAGATTGAGATTGAAGCCAAGAGAAGATTCTTGCAGTTATTGAAGGATCGGTTCAATTCTGGGGTCAGCTATAACAGCCATGTTTTGAAGTGGGATACTGTGATTGAGCAAAAGACGATGGAACTCTCGAGATACCTTACAGGAAAATCTAACCTTCCAGACTTGTCAGACCCTAAACCAGAGCTTGACAGAACAGATAGTCTTGAACTCCGCAAACGCATTCTAAGTCTTTCCGTGTCTGAAGCAAAGGAACTTGGAATAGGGAAGAGCACGCTCCATTATTTGCGCAAGAAAGCTCGGAACGAGCATTCATTCATGGTATATGAGAAGGCACTCACGAAAGTCCAATCCAAGACGATTACTTACAGGGGTGATTGAGTATGTCGAAGGAGGCGAAGGGAGTGTTGTCAAGCACACGCTCAGATCAGACTGCGGATCATCTTCGAAAACTGAGTGATGTGAGCCAATTGAATGTCAGTGAATGGTTGACCTATTTCCCGATATTTGTCGATTTGTCGGAACTCAATTCCTTTGCTTCATGGGCGGGAACGGAGATTCAAGACAATGTTCTCAAGAAAGCCTTGGACAAGATAAAGGCTCGGAAGGAACGAGCATGGATAAGCCCAGATTTTACAACACGTATTGACGAGGTCAGAACAAGGAGACCTGGCTTTGATGTTAAGGTTAGCATAAGCTTCAGGCTAAGGACCCTATGTCTTGAGATAAGATGTTGGAAATCAAAAACCAAAATGAAAATCACAGATGCCTTTGAAGAAATGAGAAAATCCGAGGAAGACTTCAGATACCTCATAGAAAAGTGGGGAAGGAGCACACCAGTGTGCAACATTCTTGTCGTAGATCCCTTCTATGATACATCAGATACAGCAAGAGAATGGCTAACTGATCATGCAGAGGAGCTAGCCATATTTCCAGATAGTTGTCATGCCAAAGGGTCGTACACCATGTCGGTTTCAAAACTAATAGAAAAGGATGAGAAATCGCCCTTCCTAGTCACCAATATCCGAGATCATTCTGGAATAGAGCGAAGACTTGTACTGATTTGTGGGAAAAGCGAACGGTCAGATGAGCCGCAGTCGTACTTTAGGGCAAGATGGGTTTTCTTCACCGTTCTTTTAACGCATGTCTTGGAGAGAGCAACAAAAAGCACATCATCAATCAAAAAACAGATGTCCAAGCTTGAAGCAAATGTGCTAGAGAAAATACATGAACAAATGAAAAGCGATGACTTAGAATGGTCGATGGGGATGCTTCGTTCCATCACTGATTTCTGTGGGGTCTTGTTTCAGTTGGAGAATGAACTCGCACTTGCCTCCGATGAGATGACAGGTGTAGAACGTAACTTATCTCTCATAAGAGTCACTGCAGATTCGCAAGGTGTTTCGAAGGAAAGTGTCTCAGACGAGAAGATGTCAGGGAATGTGAAGCGGATAAGCTCCCCCCAATCATCTGTGGGGCATGGTGAAATGAGACCTGAGGAAGAGTCTCTTAGCGACAAGATTAAGTGTGACTCAGGTTATTGCTGTGCTCTTTGTGAAAACAGGGAAGGAAAACCTCCCTTACTCAAAGATCCCCCTTTGGGCATGGGCGTCGTAGGTGAGACTACCGAATTGATTGAAATGCTGACTCTGGCATTTAGTATCAACAAATCAGAAATCACGAGGTCTCTGGATAGAGTCACGTCATTCCTCTCCAAGATTCTTGATGTTTTCTCAACCAGGGTGAATCTTGGGCTGAACCTATCACAATCTAGGGCATCAGCCGACCAAAAAGCAATTCTCTCAAAAATGGAAGGCATACTCGAAGAATCAGAAAAGAACAGAACAGTAGCCGAGGATGCAACGAAGGCAGTTGAGATTTTGTCATTACTCTTCGCAAGTTTTGTTCTGGCAGAAATCTCGTCGAATTTCATCATCTGGGGTATGCAACAGATCTGGCCATCAGGCGGTGTTCCATGGTTTGCATATGTTGGCGGTTTCCTTCTGGTGCTCACTATTGCGTGCCTGGCATTCCTGTCGACATACTTGGTTTATCTGAAGAGAAAATGGAAAAAACGTGTCTAGAGCACGTGTGCGCACCAGACGATGCTCAACAACTGTTCTGTCTCTATTCCAGCACGTCATATGGCAGACAGTAGTAATGAGTGAAGACTAACTAGACGCGCGCTGATCGCCGTCGTTCGTTATCGTCAACAGAAGTGTGTGCTATCGGAAAGCGCGGCCGCCATGATTTGAACCGTCGTCGTTAGTCAGTTTTGTGTGTGTGGGCAGGTCTATTGGTGCGGCCGACTGAATCTGAACCGTCGTTTCGTCGTCTTCAGGAAGAAAAGTGTGTGTGCTACCCTTAGTGCGGCCGTTCACATTTGGACCGCTAGAATCAATGGAATTTTCTTGTGCGTAGCTCCATTTGGCCTTTGACAGTCAGGGCGGCGCGGCATTATGCCGAGATCGATGAGTAGTGCAAAAGGCCGCCGCGACACATGTTCTCGCCGTGAACCTGATCTTCGATAAATCACCGTAAGCAGAAAGGGAAGCGCGAACATATACTTCCTGAAGGCGATGAGTGTAGCACCGGATCTGCTGTTTACATAGGTTCATCTAGGAGATTCCCTATGTCCCGGAGGTCCATCGTTTCGTTCGGGGATGTGGTGATGTGACGTTCAAAGTGAAGGATCTTGGCCTCGCTGATGCGGGTAAGCTAAAGATTGAGTGGGCAACAACACGTATGCCTGTCCTGGGAAGGCTACGAGAAAGATACGCCAAAGAGAAGCCCCTGAAGGGCATTCGAGTTTCTGGCTGCTTACACATCACCAAAGAGACTGCGGTTCTCGTACAGGCACTAAGGGCACTAGGTGCTGAGACAGCGTGGTCTGGCTGTAATCCTCTTTCTACTCAGGACGATGTTGCGGCTGCGTTGGCGAAGGAAGGAGTAAATGTCTACGGCTGGCGCGAGCTGTCGGTTGAAGACTACTACTGGTGCATCGACCAAACGATAGAATTCAACCCCCATCTCACGTTGGATGACGGCGCTGATCTGACTCTTCGGCTTCATGAGAAAGCCACAACCTCTCTCAAAGAGGTGATCGGAGGTACGGAAGAAACCACAACAGGGGTTCACCGTCTGAGAGCTATGCATGAATCTGGAGCGCTTCGATATCCGATAATCGCGGTGAACGACGCTGAGACAAAATGGGATTTTGACAATGTTTGGGGAACAGGCCAATCCTCCATTGATGGTATCCTCAGAGCAACCAACATACTCATCGCAGGCAAGATTTTCGTGGTTGCAGGGTATGGCCACTGCGGACGGGGAGTGGCGATGAGAGCAACCGGCCTAGGCGCCCACACCGTGATTTGTGAAGTTGATCCGTTGAAGGCTCTCAAAGCTGTTATGGAGGGGTTCAGAGTCATGCCGATGAAGGAAGCGGCGAAGATAGGGGACATATTCATCACAGCAACCGGATGCAACAACGTCATCACCAAAGAACACATGGAACTAATGAAAGATGGTGCAGTCCTATCTAACACGGGTCACTTCAATGTTGAGGTATCGGTCGAAGATCTGGAACGGATAGCTGTCAAGAAACGAGAGATCAGGCCAAACAATGTGGAGTACACGCTCCGTGACGGGAGGAGACTTTTCTTGCTGGCAGAAGGCCGTCTCGTAAACCTGGCAGCAGCCGAGGGCCATCCGTCAGAGATAATGGACATGAGCTTCGCGAACCAATTCCTTTCACTGATATACCTGGCCGAGCATGGAAGGGCGCTGAAACCGGGCGTCTACAACGTTTCCAAAGAGCAGGATCAAGAAGTCGCAAGAATAAAGCTAGAGACAATAGGAGCCAAAATCGACACACTGACAGCTGAACAAGAGAAGTACATGACGTCTTTCAAAGAAGGAACGTGAGCCCAAGAACGTATCCGAGTCTCAATCAATCCGCAAGCAAAAAAGGGCAGACACCACTACTAGAACTACACGTCGCCCTATGAGGGACTACGCCTATCGTCCAGTGGCGCCTTTCGCCAAAGAACAAGCGCATCTAATAAGAACCCCCACTCACTATTCCTTTCTCGCAAGAATCCCGCCGATTCGGTGCTTGAGTTGTCCCTTTGGAGAGGCATAGAATTCATTGCTAGAGGCGACAGGGAAATCCTTCGCTCATACGATGATCTTCTCAACTATGTTTTCAAGCAAATAGACAGCCTGAAGCGATTGGTCACATACATCGCAGATGAAGACTGGGAGCTAGCATCGAACGAAGCGGCAATGATAGGAACATTTGAGTCGTTGGCAGATGACGCTCAACAAAAAGCAAGCCTCAGGATTTGCAGAGGAGCATTCTTCTCTGGATTAAGTGAGCACTTTCTCGAGTTGCTCGAGAAAATCGATGACATGGCAGATTTCGCGAAAGATGCGTCAACAGCCGCAACGGAAATCAATCTTCGCACACCTGTTTTCCACTCACTTCTCAAGGACCAAGACTCGCTCTATAACATGATCGAAGAGGTAACTCAATCCGCCAAAGCCCTCAAAGTAGCCATCGAAAGCCTAACTCGGGGATCAGATCCCGTCATTGAGGCCATATTGGAAGTGAGGAAGCACGAGAAGCTTGCGGACGGTATAAGAGAGAAACTGACGAGGAGTCTTTACGCTCAAAAGTCCGATGTTGATT
>Ga0315279_10009545_pt1 | contig 11548 bp, 7 predicted proteins | sample YL17G06_20_MG_FD_203694 | JGI IMG/M metagenome (GOLD analysis project Ga0315279, IMG submission 203694) | Sediment microbial communities from Yellowstone Lake, YNP, Wyoming, USA - YL17G06_20 | ecosystem: Environmental > Aquatic > Freshwater > Lake > Sediment | place: USA: Wyoming | collected...
GTCCTCGACGGCCCGGACGCGGCCGATGCCGCTTTGCGGGGACCCCTCGGGGCTGGAGCCCTGCTCGCGGATATCCGCCAGAAGCTTGCCCGGCGGGACGCCGAGGGCCTCGGCGAGGTTGGAGTTGGGGTCGGCGTCCACGGCCAGGATGGGACGGATCCTCGTCTCGCGGAGCGCGCGGACCAGAAGGGCCGCCAGGGTCGTTTTCCCCACGCCACCCTTCCCGGCCACGGCAATCGACAGCGTCAAGGCCGCCTCCCTTTCTCAAGCACCTTGCGCGGCCCCGCGGCGCCGGACCTGCCGGCGCGTCCCGCCCACGTTTCGGCCACCGAAGGGAACCTCGCAAGGTCCGTGTGGGGCAAGAAGCACGCGGACGTGAACCGCTCCATGTACCCCGGGTCCACCATCAGCTCCCGGTAGGTGATCCGGTCGCGGATCCGCTCGACCTCTTCAAAAAGCGCGCGGTCGAGCATGACCAGCTTCGCGCCGGCCACGGAGCTGTTGCCGATAAACTGGACCCGCTCCAGCGGAATCTCCGGCAGGAGGCCGATGGCGATGCAACTGGAGACGTCGAGCTTGTTGCCGAAGGCCCCGGCGATGTAAAGCCTGCGGATGGCGCCGAACGAGTGCCCCACGGACTGTACGAGGCTGTCCGCGGCCGCGTAAATGGAGCCCTTGGTGCGGATCAGGTTCTCCACGTCGGACTGGGTGATGACGATGTCGCGCCCGCTGCTCGACTGCTCGGCCGGGACCAGGAGAAAGCCCGGGCGCCCGTCTTCTTCGGAGATCCGGAAGCGTCCGCCCCGCTGGTTGGCCGAGAACCGGCCGCTGCGATCCACGACGCCGGCAAGAAACATCCCGGCCAGCGCGTCGATCAGTCCGGTTCCGCACAGGCCCACCGGCGGGCAGCCGTCGATGGTCGTCACCGCCACGGCCGGCTCGCGCGGGAAGATTTGGACGCTGTCGATGGCCCCGCTGGCGGCCCGCATCCCGCAGGCGACCGAGCCCCCCTCGAACGCCGGCCCCGCCGAAGCCGAGCAGGCGACCAGGAAGTCCTTGTTTCCCAGGACCACCTCGCCGTTGGTGCCGATGTCCAACAGGAGCGAGAGCTCATCCGACTGGTGCATTCCCGAGACCAGGATCCCCGCGGTGAGGTCCCCGCCGACGAAGCTGCCGACCATCGGCATGGTGTAGAGAATGCCGCGCGGATGAATCCGCAGCCCCACTTCGGCGGCCCGAACCGGCGGCGGCGTCGTCGTCGAAGGCACAAACGGGGAGAGGCGGATCAGGTCCGCCTCCAATCCGAGCAGGAAGTGCAGCATCGAGGTGTTGCCCGCGGCCACGACGCAGTGGATGTCGCGCCGCCCGATGTGCGATCGCTGCACGACGTCGTCGATCAGCGTTTCCACGTCCTGGATCACGGCCTGGTGCATGGCCTCGGCGCCGCCGGGCTGCCGGGCATGGTTGATGCGGCTGATGACGTCCGCGCCAAACTTGATCTGCGAGTTGTACTTGGCCGCCGCCTCCCGGGTCGTTCCGGAGCGGAGGTCCACCAGGTGGCCCACCACGGTCGTGGTGCCCACGTCCAGGGCCAGCCCGAAATTGCGGTCGGTGGTGTCGCCCCGCTCGACGTAGAGGACCTCGTTGACGTCGCTCCGCGGACCCACGGTGGCCGTTACTCGCCCGTCCCACGTCCACGTCCACGACGACCGGCTCGCCTCGAACTTGCGCAAGATCCGCGGCAGCTCTCGGGTGATCTTCAGCCCCATCTGGAACGGACCGGGCCGCTCCCGGGACACTGCCCGAAGCAACCGCTCCTGGTCGGCGGCGGGGTCGTCGAGGGTGGGCTCGGGCAAGACGAGGTACAGCTTCTCGATCAGAGGCGCCAGGGCAGCGGGCGCGCGTTGCGGACCCCGGTGCGTGAAGTCGCGGAACCGCTCGCTGTCCTTGCCGATGCCGGCGTACCCGGCCAGGCGCGACTCGGGCGGCACCTCGACCGCAAGATCGCTCCGCGGCACGACCTGACACGCCAGGACGTAGCCGCGGCGGATCTCGTCGCGGGTGAGGAACTCGGTGGACTGGCCTTCGACCTCGCCTTCGCGGACGATCACGCGGCACTTGCCGCAAATCCCTTCGCCGCCGCAGATCGCTCCGACGTAGACCCCGGCCTTGCGCGCGGCCTCCAGAAGGGTCTTGCCTTCTTCGACCGCCGTTTCACGCTCGTCGGGATGAAAACGGATGCGAAAGGTTGCCACGGAGGGTTCAGGGTTCAGGGTTCAGGGGCTGGGGATTCGGAATTACGGATCTGAGATTAGAGATTGGCGTAGCGGGCGCTCCTTGCCCGCCGTTTGGATGCCGCCACGGCGCCACGCACCCGTTCCATAAACCGCACACTCTCCCATTTTGCATTTTGCATTTTACATTTTACATTTTGCATTCTTCACTCTGCCCTCTTACGTCCACCGAGAAAAACCGAGTGCAAAATGAAAAATGCAAAATGTAAAGTGCAAAATGGTCTTGACTCCCTCACGCCTGGCCCCAGCCCCTAGCCCCTGGCCCCTTTCCTACGCCTTCCACTGCCGCTTCAGGTAACTCGGGATCCCCGACGCCTCCTTGGGGCCTATCTGCACCGACCAGCCGGATTCGTCCTCGACGCCCGCCGAGAGCACCGCCACAAGTCCGGGCAGGATCAGCTTGCGGTGCGTGACCTTCGCGTCCATGGCCGCGCTTTTCACGGCCTTGGTGATCGTGGCCGCGTTGAACTTGTCCGAGGCCCAGGCGGTCAGCACCGAGGTCCCTTCCGTGTCTACGGAGATGATGTACGCAGGGACCCGGCTCGCCTCGACCTCGCCCTCCACCGAGTAGTAGCTGAGCGAGAAGTTGGTCGTCACCAGCACGGGCGACTCGGCGCCGACCTCGCCCACCGAGTAGAGCTTGGGCTCGACGGCCACCGGCTTCTGCGGGTCGATGTAGATGTCCTGGCGCGTGGTCAAGACGGGCAGCATCTGCCACGGCTCGATCAGGTCCGTGACCACCACGCCCGCGTACTTGGCGACGTAGGTACACGCTTCGATCGCCTGCACGGTCGGGTCCGCGCTCACGGCAAATGCGATCGTCGGGAATCCCAGCGGGCGAAAGCTCTTCAAAGCGAGCCGCCGGATCTTGGTCAGGGCCTCCAGGGTGGCCTTCAGTCCGCGGGTGCCGGGGTCCAGCACGATCTGCTCCACGCCTTGGGCACTGACCTTGGCTGTCAGCTCGGCCAGGGGCTCCAGGCCGTGCGCGCGGATCGCCAGGGGGCAATTGTGCTGCTTGGCTGCCCGGGCGGCGGCCTCCGCTTCGGCCGGATCGGAAACGTACAAGAGCGGGCGCCGGCCATCCAGTGCCGCCGCGGCCTTCTGGAGGTTGGCCGCCTTGGCCGACATCACAAGACAGGCCAGGCCGGATTTCTCCGCGGCCAGCTTGACGGCTTTTTCCAGGCGCTCCGCACTGCCGGACTCGTTGTCCACGGCAACCAGGTTCACGCGGATCCGCGTCCCCACCCGATCAAACGCCAGCCGGCCTATGGCCTCGGCCCGCCGGGCCAGAGCGTCGTCGTCCAGCTTGTCGGAGACCCGCACGGCCACGGCCGCCGGACGATAGAACTTCTCCTCGTGACGATACAGTTGCGTCTCGTTGCCGATCTTGATCTCGTTGGAGTCCGTGCCGACGATCACCAGTTGGATGGGCGGGCGCGACGCCGACTCCAGGGCGGCCTTGCCGGCCGCCGTCACGTGGGGGCACTTGTCCAGCGAGACCTGCTTGGTCGCCATCTTCATGGCGAAGGCCAGGCAGGTGGGGAAGCCGCAGTCCTTGCAGTTGGTCTTCGGCAGGTTTTTGTAGATTTCCAGGCCCGTCAGAGCCATCAGTCCGTCTCCCAATCGGCTAGCGTCTTCTTTGAAATCCGAAATGCGAAGCGCGGAATCCGAGACAAATCCGAAGTCGGGAATCTCCAATGATCGAAACGCTTGCTTGAGACCGAAGGGACGGAGTCGCTCGCCGTTTTGGATTCCGGGCTTCCGTCATTCGGATTGGTCCTGTGTCGCGGGCAGCCAGGGTTCCTCGCAGACCCCGAGTCCGCAATCCCGTTCATTCTACTACTTTCCAGCTAAAGTGGGTCATACCTTTGCGGTACTTGCTCTCGAACAAGACGCCGTAGCCCGAGTGCTTCGGCTCCATGGGGAAGGACTGGACCCACTCTATGTAAGCGACATTGTCCGGTCCCTCATCATTGTCCTTTTCCTCAAAAAAGGCGATGACCCTAGACTCCGCGTTGAGACGCCATGTTCCCGATCCCTTATTCCCGAAGTACTTTGGGGACGGCTCGTACCATTCGTTCGACCACCAGCCATCGTCCATTATTATCCGAAAAAGGGGGAACCCCGCCCCCTCAACCTCAATCTGCAACACGTTCCTCATTTCAAGCTCCTCTACTTCTACAGTAACGTTTCATAACAGCGGCGGCAGCGACAGGGCAGGGTGCCCCACCTTCTCCAGGTGGGCCAACACCTCGTCCTCGGTCGCGGCGTCCTCCTCGGTGGCGATCTTGTCCAAAAGGTCCGGCACTCCAACCCGGCCCGCTTCCTTCTGGAACCGCTCGCGGATGCCCTCCTTGAGCTGCTTCGGCATCCAGACGATGCGTTTGACGCCGCCGTCGGCCGCCAGGAACTTGGGGCTGGACAGGTAGAGCCGGCCGACCCCGAGGAAGCCCGGCGTCTGGGCCCCGCCGCCCGTGACCGACGCCAGCTCCCCGAAGGTCATTCCCGACGGCGTGACCGCCTGAAACTCGCGGTTGACGATCATCACCCCGTTGGCCACGGGCAGGATCGCCAGGATGCACTCGAAGCAGCCGCAGCTCGTCATCGGCGACTCCAGCAGGCTGTAGGCGCAGAACCGCTCGACTTTGCGGTTGGAGTGCTCGTAGACGAACTTGTTCACCCCCTCCCACTCGCCCTTGACGTGGTCGATCGTGCGGCCCTTGGCGATGGGCTGGTTCGGCCCCGCGGGGCTGATCTCGTAGTTGGCCCGCCCGTCCAGCCAGTTGTACGCCCCGCACAGCCCCAATCGCTGCGGCGTAATCACGCAGACGTGATCGGGGGCGTAGCTCTGGCAGACCGTGCAGCTATAGAACGTGTCCACCGATTCGTCGGTCATGCCGGCAATGCGGTCGTCGCGGTGGGCGAACGCCTTGCGGGCCTCCTCGATCTTGGCCCTCACGTGCTCCGGCACGGTGGAGATCCGCAGCGCCACCTTGTCCACGATGCCGCCGTACTCGTCGTGGAGCTTGGCGTGCAGGATCGTGCCCAGGTGGCGCAACCGGAAACCGGCGTCGAACGCCTTCTTGCTCACGCGGCACCAGATCTGGTCGCGCTGCCCCGTGTGCATGAAGCCCATCGCGTGGCTGGTCCAGCGGTGGACCTGGCGCTCCATGATCCCCTCGAAGTCCCGCTGCATCTTGCGCCCGGCGATCAAGATCTCCAACGAAAGCGGCAATGCGCCGCCCGGCTTGACCGTGTCGATGTCCGGGCCCTCGACCTGGATGTCGCCGTCCTGGATCTCGGCCGGTTCCACCATGCGGGCGTACTCCACGGCGTCGGAGTACTTGAAGCCGAACTGCACGTGCATGTCTTCCTTGCGCACGCGCTCCCCCTCGAAGGCCGCGGCGTAGCCCACCGGGATGTCGATCTTCTCGATCTTCACCCGGACCGCGCGGGTGTCGATGCAGGTGGGCACGAGCTTGTCGTAGTCGGTCTCGACCACGAGCTCCTCGCGCACGGTCACGCCGGTGGGACGGATCTCGGGAGTGGTCCGCGAGTCGGAGACCACGGGATAGCCCATCAAGATCGCCCCGGCCCCCATCGCGTACCAGTCGTCGGGGATTTCTCCGAAGGTGATGCCGAAGGCGTGAATCCGCCGCTTGGTGTAGTCGAGGCACTTGCGCGACTCGCCGCGCTTGTGGCCGCCGAAGGTCAGGGCGCTGCGGATCGACCAGTTCAAGACGTAGATGGCGTCGAGCGACTCGGGCCCGACCGGCACCACGTACTGGTCCCAGCACTCCTTCAGCGGAGCATCCTCCTTGAGCACCCCCCCCTCGAACATCTGCTCGCGGGCGGTCCTCCCGTCGCGGTTGGCGCACAGGAAGACCAGGATGCTCCGCTTCTGGAGCTCGCGCACGGTCTTGACGGCGATTTCGGTGGTCGGGGCGGGTCCGAGGATCAGGGCGAAGCCCGGCATGCGCCCGTCCACGAGCTGGATGCCCAGCTCGCGCATGATGGTGTCCGAGATGAAGCCTTGCCAGCCGGGCGGCGCGACGTGGCCGTTGACCGTGCGCAGGGCGACCAGCACCTCCTGGGCGAGCATGGTCGCCGCGCCCGCGTCCAGCCCGTCGCCAAGATACGGCAGCCACAGGTCGTCCGACGGGATCGGACTGAGCAACTCCCGGGCGTGCTCGACTTGCGGCTTCAGGTCGCCGAGCGTCTTGGCCTCCAGACCCATCAGCGCGTACGACATTGGCAGGTTATAGGCCGTGAGCGGCCCCCAGCCGACGGGCTTGCCGGGGCCGTAGGCGGCGAGCGCCTTATCGAGGGCTTCCTCGGCCTGACCGACCCACTGGTGGGCGCCGCGGATGACCTGGGTGAATACCTGTTTCGACATGCAATCCCTCTTTTCGCCAAAGCGGCCCTCTTGGGGCAGCAGTTACACTGCTGCCTCCGTGGCGTGCGGGGTGCGGCAGTACAACTGCCGCACCAACCGCGCGAGTCCTGCTATTCCGCCCCGCCGCGCCCGGGTCCGGGACAAACCCCGCTGGCGATCGCCAGGCACTCGGCCGGCGGCACCAAGGGCACGATCGACGCCGCCTCGACCGTCTTCGGCGCGTAGGGAACCTCGTACATCGGCGGCGGCAGCCCCAGCGCGGCCCGCTTGCGGTCGATGTGGTCGATCATCAGGTGCGCGGCCTTGACCGGATCGGGCTCGAAGGCCCAAGTCGCGCCGAAGTGTTTCTCCAAAGTCTTCGTCAACAGCTCCATCACCAGGTCGCTCCCTTCCACCGGGAGCGGCTGGCTGATGACCACCGAGATGCCGCTGGCCACGAAGTACATCCCGATCGTGATCGCCTTCTCGCTCATCCACTCGGGGGCTGCGCCGACCACGGGGAGCTTGTCGAACGAGTCGCCGAGGCCGCCCTCTTTGACCATCTCGGCACAGGTCGTGAGGATCCGCGAGTTATCGACGCACGCCCCGGTGTGCAGCACGGGCGGGAGGCCCACCGCGCGACAGATTTCCTGGAGGCCCTTGCCGGCGTACTTCTCCGCCGCCTCCGGGGCCAAGAGCCCGCCCTTGCCGCAGGCAATCGCGCTGCAACCGGTCTGCACGACCAGGACGTCGTTGCGGATCAATTCCTTGACCATGGCCAGGTGGCACTCGTCGTGGGGGAACTTGGGGTTATTGCACCCGACCACTCCGGCCACGCCCCGCAGTCGCCCGGTCTGGATGCCGTCGTTGAGCGGCCGGTAGCTGGGCCGGTACCTGCCGCCGAGGATCTGGAAGATCACGTCCTTGGTGAATCCGGCGACGATCCGCTCCTGGACGTTGGGGATATGGACTTTCGCCGGGTCGCGCCGCGTGTAGTTCTCGATGGCGATCCGCACGATGCGGCGGGCCGTTTCCATTGCCTGCTCCTCGTGGAACTCGACGTAATCGGCACCCGAGAACTTGGCCTTGGGGCTGGTGGCGACGATTTTCGTATGAAAACACTTCTGTAACTGGCTGATTGCCGGGAAGACACATTGCACGTCCACGAGCATCACGTCCACCGCGCCGGTCATGATTGCCAGCTCTTGCTGGAGGAAGTTGCCCGCCACGGGGATGCCGTGTCGCATGAGAACTTCGTTGGCCGTGCAGCAGATGCCGGCCAGATTGATGCCCTTGGCGCCCGCGGCGGCGGCCTGGGCCAAAAGCTCGGGGTCCCGGGTAGCCGCCACCATGACGTCGGAGAGCGTGGGGTTGTGGCCGTGAACGAGGATGTTCACCTCGTCCTTCTTGAGCACGCCCAGGTTGACCCGCGAGCGCAGGGGATGCGGCTCGCCGAACAGCACGTCGGAGACGTCGGTGGCGATCATCGACCCGCCCCAGCCGTCGGCCAGCGCAGCCCGGACGCAGGCCAAGATCAGGTGCTCGGGGTCGTTATCCACGCCCATGGTGGTCATGTGCAGGCCGCCGACGATCTCGCGGTCCACGCCGCCGGGGGTGCTGTCGGCCGCCGCCCAGTTCTTCCGCTGCTGCTCGGGGGCCCGTGCAACGTTCGCCAACGCCCCTTCCTGCTTGCCAAATTCGGCCAAGAGCAACTGGGCAAGGTCCTTGGCCACGTCGCGGTCGCTGCGCCCGTCGCGGGCGATGCCGTATTCGTCGGCGAGGGCACGGAGCTTGGCCAGCCCGCGGATCGTGTATGCGTCCGACTTCGCCTCGGCCGCCAACAAAAGGGCATGAACGATCTCTCGCCCGTGGTCGGAGTGGGCCGCCGACCCTGCGGCGACGTGGCGGAGCAGGTTGCGGGCGACGATGGTGTGGGCAGTCGCGCCGCAGATGCCTTCCTGGGCGCCCTTCCCGTCGGGGTTCACCCGGCATGGCCCCATGAAGCAGTTGCGGCAGCAGAGACCTTGCCGTCCGAAGCGGCACTGTCCCTTCTGGGCCTCCAGGCGGTCCCACACCGTGGCAATGCCCTGCTGGGCGGCAAGGATGACCATCTCCTGCGTGGCCGGATCGGCCGAACGCTGCTTTACCTCTGCCATGAAAGCTCCTCGTGTAAGCCGAGTAGGTTATGCTTCAGCATAACGAAACCTGCGGCAACCGTAGGGTGGGACAAGCGCAGCGCAGTCCCACCGGGAACCGGCCGAATTATCGTTGGTGGGACTGCGCTGCGATTGTCCCACCCTACAACTACTTTGCCGACCCAACCAGCTTCTCCAACGCCTCCCCAATCGCCGCAATGGCCGCGGCAAAGGCCGGGTCCGCGACCTCGGCCGCTCGCCCCTCCAGATCGGCGCGGGCCAGCTCCGCGGCGTAGGGGAGCACGCCTATGATGACCTGCCCGCTCAAGGCTCGCTCGAGCGTCTCTTGCTCGCGCTGGTCGCGGATCTTGTTTGCCACCACAAAGTGCTTTTGGATCCCGATGTCGCTTGCGAGCTTCTGGATTCGCGTCGCGGTTTGCACGCTCCTCATTCCCGGCTCGACGACGCTGATCATCGCATCGACGCCGCGCGCCGAGGCCCGGCCCATGTGCTCCAGCCCGGCCTCCATGTCCAGGATCACGTCGTCGGGCGTGCGCAGCAAGAGGTGCTGCAAGAGGGCCTTGAGCACTGCCCCCTCGGGACACATGCACCCCTTGCCCCCCGACTCCACGGTACCGAGGACCAACAGCCGGACACCCGCGGCGCTCACCGAAAACCGCTCCGGCAGGTCGTCCACCTGGGGGTTCAAGCGGAACATCAGGCCCGCGCCCTCGTCCTTGGCCCCCGTCCGCTCCAGGATGAGATCGCGCATGTGGGCGACGGGCTGGGGGACATTCTCCCCGGCCACGCCCAGAGCCGCGGCCAGATTGCCGTCCGGATCGGCATCCACGGCCACGACCGGCCGCCCCAAGGAGGCCAGACGCCGGGCCAGCGCCGCGGCCACGGTGGTCTTGCCGACTCCGCCTTTGCCTACGATTGCCAGCTTCATCGCGGTCGATTTCGTCGAGATATGGTCAATGGGATGCTCAACCGGCCGCGAGACGCTAGCCACACCCCGATCCTACGGCGAGTATTATCCGCGTATACTGTAATCGTCGAGAATACACGTCGGCCGCGGGACCGTCAACCACTTACCCCCGAGAGGGGCTAGTCTCCGGCGCAGCAACTCGGAATGATGAGGGAAACGCGAAGGGCCGGCCACTCTTACGCCCGGCGAGCAGGTCATCCGCTCAACATGGATTATAGGCGGGCCGCCGCGGACGTGAGCCCACCGGCTTAGGCATATTATCCCATCATCCAGAGGGGTCTCCCGCGTATCGAGTCCCTGCGGCGGGCCCTACGCGTCATGGCGCATAAGGCAACAGACCCCATGCAATGCCCCGGCCAAGACAGAGCCTACTGGAAAGCCGACGCCGTCTTCGAGGTGCCCTGCCCGCAGTGCGGCGCCAGCGTCGAGTTCTTCAAGGACGAAAGCTCCGGCCGCTGCCGGAGCTGCGGCCACCGCTTCTTGAACCCCGGGGCCGACTTCGGCTGCGCCCAGTGGTGCTCCTTGGCCAAGGAGTGCGTGGGGTTCGCGCCCAATCGCGGGCCGGCGGCCGACGCCACCGAAGGAGCGCTGGCCGCGAGGCTTATTCAGGCGATCCGGGAGGAGTCCGATGGCGAATCAGCTCGCGTCGCCCGCGCGGTGACGGTCTTCCGCTTTGCCAAGGAGCTCGTGGTCCAGGAGGGGGGCGACCCGCGGGTCGTTCTCGCGGCCGCCCTGCTGTTGGAGTCTGCGGCGAAGGCCCGAGGAATCCTGCTCGGCATCGGGATGGATGAGCCCACGATCGAGCGAGTGTGCCAGATTGTCGAGCACTCCCGGATGGGGAGAGAGTTGGAGACGATCGAGTTCAAGGTGGTCTGGGACTCTGACCTGCTGGCGAGGCTCGCGTCCGGGGAGCCCGATCGCGGCCAAGAGGCGCCGGAGCGGGCTGTTGAGCCGCGGTTAAAGACCGAGGCTGGCAGAGCGATGGCGCGGAGGTTCAGTAGGACGGAGGCTCAATGAGATGGGGAAATCGCACAGTGCAGAATGCAAAATGTAAAATGTAAAATGCAAAATGCAAAATGCAAAATGGGGTCGGCAGCACACGCTCGCGGAGCCCATCATCCGTGATATGCGTGGTTGAGCCTTCTTCGGGCCTACAGCCCGGCGCGCCGCAAGGCGGTTTCATAATCCGCGAGACTGTTCACGTTGCTCAGGCTTTGCAGTTGCGGATCCACGCCGGTCAGCTCGTCGGCGCGGATCCAGCGCGTGCGGACCCGGTCGAACAGATACGCCGGGCGCCGGCGGTCTTCGGCCAAGAGCCTCTCGATCTCCGGCAAGACGCTGGTCCGATAGACCGCCGAGAGCGGCTCGGCAACCCCGTCGATGCACGGCACGGCGGCGGCGTATCCCTCCGAGAGCTCAATCACCCGGCGGACCAGTGCCGGCAGCAAGAGCGGCTGGTCGCACGCGGCCGCAAAAGCGGCCTCGACCCGATCGCCAAGCGCAGCCAGGCCCACCGCCAGGCCCTCCAGCGGCCCGCGGTCCGCCTGCCGGTCGCGGACCACGAGAACCGAGCAAGGCAGCGGCGGCAATTCCTGTCCCGCGGCGGCCACAACCACGACTGGCTCGACCGCCTCGGCCACCAGCCGCACCACGCGTGCGAGCATGACCTCGGGGCCGAAGGGCAAGCTCAGCTTGGGCAAGCCCATGCGCCGGCTTCGCCCGCCGCAGAGCACAATCCCGCCGAAGGTGGACATGG
>Ga0315279_10009546_pt1 | contig 11547 bp, 6 predicted proteins | sample YL17G06_20_MG_FD_203694 | JGI IMG/M metagenome (GOLD analysis project Ga0315279, IMG submission 203694) | Sediment microbial communities from Yellowstone Lake, YNP, Wyoming, USA - YL17G06_20 | ecosystem: Environmental > Aquatic > Freshwater > Lake > Sediment | place: USA: Wyoming | collected...
TATTTAAATCAAGGATCGCCTGATCATATTGACCTTTTTCCCCGTAGGCAATTCCCCGATTGTTGTAAAACTTAGCATTCCTCGACTCACTCTGTTTTTGTTGAGTAGAGGCACAGGAGAATAAAAAGAAAAGAACGATTGGCAGGATTATCCAGATTGACTTAATCACACTATTTTTCATAGTCCCACTCAAAAAAACGATCTTACTACAGGGTTGGCTTTTTTGAGATAGCCGTTATTGGTAACTTCTTTATCAAGAAATGTCCCATTTGTCAATCAAACAAATCCATTGGTTTAAGACCAAATACAACCCATCTGCTTTAGGATCCATTACCTTTCTCATTCAAGCTGTTCTAAACCCTAGGAAGATATCCCACTTCTCTCAACCACTGCTCGGTCAGTTTCATACCCTTTTCCAAAGAAAATCGCGGTTGATAACCCAACTCGCGCCTCGCTTTTTCAATGCTGAAACGCGCTTGGCGAGTCAGAAAGCTGACGGCTTCCCGCGTGATTTTTGGCGGCTTGCCAGTAAGTTTTGAGGTTATTTCCATGCCTAGCGCGATGGCCTTTGCAAGCCATTCGGGAACAGATCTGATTTTTGGTTTTCCGGCCATCTGTGCATAGTATCCAAAGAATTCTTTCCACATCACTGCAATCCCATCGCTAATCAAATACACCTGTCCCACGGATTCGTCGCGTTTCGTTGCCGCCAGCGTTGCATCAAGGAGATTATCGATATAAACGTAGTTGCAGACCCCAGCCCCCCCGTTGACCAGCATCATCTGACCTGAATTTACCAGCTTTATGGGACGAATTGTCCACGGATTGGAATTCGGGCCATACACATTGGCGGGTCGAATCACTACTACCGGAAGCCTTGCCTCCTGATGAGCGGTCCACACGGCCTTCTCGGCGGCAATCTTTGTGTCGCAATAGAGATTCCCGCAAGGTTGGTAGGGCGTGGTTTCATCTGTTCTGTCCGGCGGATTCATCCCATACACGGCACCGCTGCTGAAGTGGATGAATTTTTTGACTCCGGTGTCGCTCGAAACCTTGAGGATGTTCTCAGTGCCTTTAACATTGGTTCGAAAGAATTCATTCCGGTCTCCGGTCTCTCGGACCACGGCGGCACAATGAAATACAAGATCGCATCGATCGACAGCTTCACGCAATGAGGATAAGTCAAGGAGATCTGGTTTAACTATCTCCAATGGAAGGTTCCGCAGTCGCTCTGCTCTCTTCGCGTTCCGAACCATGGCATGGACGCGCACTCCCTCTTCAGTGGCAAGCCGTTCTGCCAACCGGCCCCCGATGAAACCGGACGCACCTGTCACCAGTGCAGAAAGTCCACGGATCTCCATGACTCCTCTCGAACTGATTTTGATAAGAACTCGCTTGAGGGTGAGTAAAATATATGAATAACGGAATTGAATGTCAAGCGGAAAGGATCACAAGATATGAAGGAAGGTTTTAGGCCGGTATTGCAAATAACGATTACCAAATGAAATTTTGTATCATGGTCGAAATCTGTCAGCCAACGAGTTCAGGAAGGACTCAATATAATTAGTTATTTTCAAAAATTATTTTTCCTGTTTTACTCCGTCTCCGGTCATGGGGACGAAGACCATAGGGATGATGTCCGATGTCTCAATACTTCCAGATCGTTTGACGATCCTTTTTAACTCCTGTGAATAGGTTCCCACTGGCACGACCATTGGGCCCCCCTCCTTTAACTGATCTAAAAGAGGGTGCGGTATGTGGTCTGATGCCACAGTGACAATGATCGCATCGAAAGGAGCAACTTTAGGCCATCACAGATATCCATCCTCTGCAATATAACCTATTATAGCCATTAAGATTATTACATTTCCCTTGTCATCTTAGAAAAGAATTGATATTATCTTCAGGTATGGAGACCGAGCAGATACTCGACATAATTAAAAGCACGGAGTCTCCTTTAAAAAAGCAGCTTCTAATGGTTGCGCTGATTACAAGACTTCTTGAGGAGAAGGGAAAAGATCCTCCGATCATCATAGGGGATTCTGCATTATCCTACTATTCGAGAGAAGTCTATTTTACTGCAGATATAGATTTAGCCTATGCAGATAGAGAGGCATTAGATGCTGTTTTACCGAGTATTGGTTTTGCAAAACGGGGTAGGTATTGGGTTAATGAAGGGTTAAAAATGGCGATAGAGGTCCCGGCATCAGTCCTTGCGGGAGAAAGCTCTCCTGTTGAGATTGTAGATTTAGGAGAGGGTCTCCATTGCAGGATTATAGGAATAGAAGACCTTTTGATAGATCGCCTGAATGCTTGTAAGCATTGGAAATCAGAGACAGACTGTGAAATGGTAGAGTTACTTGTAAAAAGATATGTGAATGATCTGGATTGGTCTTACCTCGAAAAAAAGGCAGCGATGCCTGAAAATGATACCTTATCAGAAATTCTGGAAATAAAGGAAAGAGCTAAACAATGAAGGTGAGGATGAAAAAATATGAAGAGGTATCCCCAGTGGAGTTTCTTCTTTTAAGGGAGAGACTTGGGATCAGAAGATACAGAAAGAACATAAAGAGAGATGAGGATGAAAAAAAGATACTCTTAGACATTGGATTGAAGGCAATAGAAGAGAAAGAGAAAGATGATTTTATTCCCTTGGGGTACAGAAAGAGAAGAGTTAAAATTCTCGGGCTTCGCCCCTCATGGTGACAAAGGGCGTTCATATCTGTTGTCATAATCTTTCCTGATCGTTTCACAATCACGTGTCAAAAACTGAAAGAAACCGAAAAAATGTGTTGACATCTAACAGAAAATGCTATATAAAGTCGGGTAAGATCGGCTGAGGTTTGGTTTTTGGATATATAGGACTTTAGAGGTGGGGGGTAATGAAAAGTCCTGATAGCCAACAAAAAATAAGCCCTTGTAGCTCTGAGGTATTTCAGACTATGAGGGCTTTTTTATTCTTCTGTCTGAGATTGAATTTCTGCTCCTGCGATTGCTGAATCTCCTCCGGATAACTGGTTAATGAGTGAGCATCTAACTTACCCCTCACTCAAACATTCTACTTGAGACAAGGGCATGTTGATAGAAATCTTGCAAGACGACCAAACCCATCGTCAATATAAAGGGGGGTGATTGATGGAGAAAGACCTTTAAAGTTTTCCTTGTCCACAATTTGAAATTCTCCTTCTGTAAAGTTCCTTTCTGGCGTGAGTTCAGATTCTAATGCCTGGCTAAAAGGAAGTTTAAAGGCCTTCCCAAGAAACAAAAACCAAACCGATTAAAAACAAAATTTATTGTCACGGAACACGGACACGATAAGAAGGTTTGAGAGCACTGCAAGGTTTAATTTTCTAGATAGAAAAGTCTGGTATCTAAAGTCTAAAGTCCAGTGTCTGAATTGCAGATATATAATGTAGCAGTAGCTGCCAAGGCGGCCCAGGTTCACCCCGTTAGAAATGACGGGGCTTTAAACACTGCCCTTTCTGAAAGGTACTAAAATTCTGATATACAACGCATCCCCGTTTTAAAAAGTGGGTCTTTCTAACGGGGTAAATCTCAATGTTGACGAAGTTTCACAAAGGCTCATCGAAATTGTTGGCCGCCAGATCGCCAGAATTTTTTGATTAGAAGGAAAGATTACACTGGATTGGAAGTGAGAAATAAGAAATTAGTCATGACTGACCCCATTTTACTCGACGAATTTCAATTATGAAATAATTGCAATGGGAATGTCCTAATAAAGATCGGCGAAGTTCAAAATGCATCAATGAATGTTTTTAGGATCAAATTAGAATAAAGTACCCATCAGAGAAAGACAAATAAGAGGATGAAAAGATTATTAAGGGTTTGGTTGTTAATCTTCAGTTTATTTACTTTTTCCCCAATCTTTTCGAATGCAGACCCACTCGACAATTGGCACTGGAGAAATCCACTACCCCAAGGCAACTCTCTTTCTGGAGTATCTTATGGCAATGGCACGTTTGTTGCTGTAGGCGATATCGGCACTGTCCTTACTTCTTCAGATGGAGCAACATGGACAGTGAGAACTTCGGGAACTCGAAATTATCTCCGAGGTGTAGCCTATGGTAATAATACTTTCGTTGCTGTAGGGGATGCTGGCACTGTCCTTACTTCTCCGGATGGAGCGACATGGACAACCAGAACTTCAGGAAGTTCTAATGACCTCTATGGAGTAACCTATGCCAACGGCATCTTTGTCGCTGTAGGGCTTTATGCGATTCTCATCTCTCCAGATGGGATTACATGGACAGTCAGAACTTTAGGGCATCGTATTGACCTGAGAGGAATAACCTTTGGTAACAGCACCTTTGTCGCGGTAGGATTTGATTGGTCGGTAATGAGTGACGCTATTGTTACCTCTTCGGATGGGATGACATGGACAATCAGAACTTCAGGGATTCAAAATTATCTCGAAGGAGTGGCCTACGGTAATAACACTTTTGTCGCCGTTGGAGGTTGCGGCACAATCATAGTGTCAAACGACGCTGTAATTTGGACCGTTATATCGTCTGAAACAACATGCAGTTCATCCAATGGTATCAAGGGTATAGTCTACGGTAACAATACATTTGTAGCCATAACTTCGATGAGTTGGGAGATATTGATCTCTCATGATGGTGTAAATTGGATTAATATGAGTTTATTAAACATAGCCATCATGGAAGGTATTTCCTATATCAACAACCTTTTTATAACAGTTGGTGATGGTGGCACAATCTTGACTTCTCCTGATGGTCTAAATTGGACTGAAAGAACTTCTGGGACTAAAGAATGGTTTTCTGGTGTAACATATGGTAAAGGCGTTTTTGTGGCTGTAAGTTATTCTATATTTACATCCAATGATGGAACGGCATGGATAAAAACGAACGAAAGATATTCCTATCGTGATAGTGTCACGTACGGTAATAGCATTTTTGTGGCCGTGGGTTGTGATGGACTCATCATTACATCCCCTGATGGCCTAAATTGGACTGAAAGATCTTCTCCAACCAAAAATCGCCTTAGGGGCATAACATTCGGTAATAATAATTTCGTTGCTGTAGGGGACGACGGCACGATTCTCACCTCAACGAACGGTATAAACTGGATGAGCGCAAGCTCTAATTACAACAAATATCTATTTTCCGTAACTTATGGCAACAACCTTTTTGTTGCTGTTGGAGGGGATTGGGATAAAAATGGTATTATTCTTTCTTCCCCTGATGGCATAGTTTGGACAGTAAGGATGTCTGGAACATATCCATCTCTTTTTGGGGTTACTTTCGGTAATAACACTTTTGTCGCTGTGGGTGGTGGTAAAATTCTTACATCTTCTGATGGGGTAAGCTGGACAGATAGGGCATCAGCAACTACATACTCAGTCTATGGTATAGCTTATGGGAATAGCACCTTTGTAGCTGTAGGAAATGAAATAGTTACATCGTCAAATGCAATAAATTGGACTACCAGAACATCTGTGAGTCAATTAAGTTCGCTAAGAGGCATCACCTACGGGAACAGGACCTTTGTAGCTGTCGGTATTTATGGCACAATCCTTCAATCAGACCCTGTGACCAAAAGCCCCTGGCCAATGTTTCGGCACGATCTTCAACATACCGGCCAAAGTCCTTACCTGGGAGCCCCGATCAATACATTAAAGTGGAAGTTTAAAACAGATGGTTGGGTTGACTCCTCCCCTGCCATAGGATCTGATGGCACGATATATGTTGGATCACGTGACTGTTACCTCTATGCCATAAATCCAGATGGGACTTTAAAGTGGAAGTTTGGAACAAGTGATTTGGTTGACTCCTCCCCTGCCATAGGATCTGATGGCACGATATATGTGGGATCATGGGATAGTTACCTCTATGCCATAAATCCAGATGGGACTTTAAAGTGGAAGTTTGGAACAAGTGATCTGGTTGACTCCTCCCCTGCCATAGGATCTGATGGCACCATATATGTGGGATCAGATGATAGTGACCTCTATGCCATAAATCCAGATGGGACTTTAAAGTGGAAGTTTAGAACAGGTGATTGGATTAGGTCCTCCCCTGCCATAGGGTCTGATGGCATGATATATGTGGGATCAGGTGATTATTACCTCTATGCCATAAATCCAGATGGGACTTTAAAGTGGAAGTTTGGAACAGGGGGGAGGGTTGACTCTTCCCCTGCCATAGGGTCTGATGGCACCATATATGTGGGATCAGGTGATTATTACCTCTATGCCATAAATCCAGATGGGACTTTAAAGTGGAAGTTTAAAATAGGCGATGTGGTTCTCTCCTCCCCTGCCATAGGATCTGATGGCACCATATATGTGGGATCACTTGATGGTTACCTCTATGCCATTGGCCCTGGACCGATTGTTTTGGTTCCTGACATCACCGTCACGCCCACATCAATCAATTTTGGCAATGTAAATGTGGGAAGCAGCTCTGACCGCTCAGTAATGGCCAAAAATGATGGAAATGCCGATCTCCTGATCGGGGCAATAACTAACCCAGTAGCACCATTTAGCAAAGTTTTAGATAACTGTTCAAATCAGACTCTCATTCCAGGTGCCACCTGCATCATTACATATCGGTTTTCGCCGATTATCGAAGGCAATTTTTTAGGCAATTCCAATATCCCTTCTAATGATCCGGATGAGAACCCAGTAACCGTCACTTTAATTGGAAGTGGAGTTACAGCTTTATCAACTTTCAGCGGGATTGTCTTTGATAGTTCCAGTGGTAGTCGACTTTCTGGGGTTCTGATCCGGATCGCAGATCAATCGGCAGCAACAAATGCGATGGGAGAGTACAGTATTCAAAATATTTCCGCTGGCAGTTATACGCTGACGGCAAGCAAGGATGGTTATTATACGCACACTGAATCTGTAACAGTACCGGGAAGTACCTCCTTGAAAATCAACATAAACCTTAAGCCCATTGTCACTCTTGGTGAGATTAAGATTCTTTCGGTCGCTTCCAAATACCGTGGTTTTGTCTATTACCTTGACGGAGTTGATCATAATGTTACCTACACGGCAAATATAGACTGGGGTGGGCACCCTCCTGGAACTGTTGAATTCAAAACTCCAAAGGGGACACACACGGAGACTGCAACTGGGGTGAATGTATCCCATACCTTTAATATGGGAACCGATTTTGGACCCTGCGGCAAACTTACAGTAGTTGCCAAAAGCAGTGACGGAACCCGATCCAGTGAAGTAACCGGAGAATTTGTTGTAATGCAAAACCCCTTTATCTCATGGCCTTTAAGAAGCTGGGATTGGGGTGATGGATTTTACTATAAATTAGACACAGGAATCAATGTGAGTTTTTTCGAAAAGGGTGTGGACGCAGGGATCATTCCGAAGGAAATCCCTCTATTTGGTGATAGCCCATTTAGACTCGATTTTATACCCCAGATTAGTCAGGAAGTGACAAGTGGAGGAGAGGCAAGCTTAACATTTAGCTGGGAGGATTTGGAAGCTGGAAAAATTATAGATGAGAGTTGGGGAAGAGAACACAATTTAGCGAAAATAATAGCTCTGTTAAATGACTATATAGAAAATGGGCGGGTGGATAAAAGGAGATTGCCCAAGGCCGGGATGGCTGGTTTTGAAATAAACCTTTATCCTATGTTGAATTTTGAAGGACAATTTAATCCTTCAGAATGTAAATGGGGTATCGGGGGTTACATAGGATTAGCAGGGGGTCTGGAGTTGAAAAAGAGCTGGCCGTTCATAATTATGGCAGGCCCAATTCCTGTTCCAATGTATGCCAAGGCCTCTCTTGAAGTCTCAGCCAATGTCCAAGGTGGGGCGACAGGCTGGCCCCCTCAAGAAAATCTCAATGGGAAATTACAAATATCCCCCTATGCCAGAGGTTCTCTTGGAGCTGGTGTGGACGAGTTCCTTTCCGTCGAAGGTTGGATTGGTGGAGGTGCGGATTTTGGACTTCAGTGGCCTGAGGAACCGACTCTGGAAGAGTTAACTATTTACCTCAACGGAGGGATTTCTGTATATGCTCTCTTCTGGAAATGGGAACAAGAGCTACTCAAGTGGGACTGGGAATACGTCAAATCCGGCCAAGGGGCCACTGTGTATAAAGACATACCTCAAGATCTCAGAAGCAGGCGTATGCCAAAGCTGATTGAAAGAGATTATCTGAGGCGACCGGATTATGGAAGATTTAACAGGAAGCCTGCTCTTAAAATCACAACTGGAGAGGTGGGCGGAAAGAAATACTCTGTGGCTACTGGCGCTCTTCAGTCTACGGTCTTCCCCTATTCCAAGGCGAGCCTTTCATCCAGTGGAACGAATTTCTATCTGACCTATCTCTATGATGATCCGAACAGAACTTCCATGAACCGGACAATGGCGGTATTCTCCTCTTGGGAAGGAACCCAGTGGAGTGACCCTGTGCCAATTGGGGATGACGGGACTGCAGACTTTTCTCCCCAGATCCTTGTATTCTCGGATGGCTCTGCCATGGCTGCCTGGGAGGATGTGAAGACCTCACTGCCAGAAACGGCAACCTTTGAAGAGATGGTGGCTAACCTTGAGATCTCCGTAGCAAGATATGATCCAGTATCCAAGCAATGGTCTTCTCCGGTAAGACTGACATCGAATGGATACCTCGATAGAACTCCGAGGCTTGCTGGAAAAGATCCCAATAATGTCATGCTGACCTGGATCAGCAACGAAGCAAACAATATTCTTGGCAGTGCCTCTGAACCCAACAAGATCTGGTATTCACTCTGGGATGGTTCGCAGTGGAGTTCACCCCAGATGGTATCCCAGATTGGCAATGGCATCGTGAAGATATCCAGCATGTATGATGGGCAAAAAGGGTATCTTACTATGTCCCTTGATACCGATGACAATTCAGAGACGATCGGGGATCATGAGCTATTCAACATATCCTATGAATCTGGAGCATGGAGCGCTCCAGTTCGATTAACCAATGATACTCTGGCGGATGACAATCCCCAGCTTGGGATTGATCCCAATGGCCATTTTATCCTTTCGTGGGTAAAAGGGAATGAGCTGGTGACCGCAATTGACTTTGACATGAATAACAGAGAAACAATAACCACTAATGAATATTCCACCAGTTTTGCCGATTTCAGAATGGCCACGGGGAGTAATGGGCGACTTGCGATCTTATGGGCAGAGGCATCAGAAAATGATTCAGATATATACGCCGTCTTTTATGATCCCATATTTGAAACCTGGGGGAAACCCAAACAATTGACGTTTGATAAAGAGACAGAGCGCCATATCGCAGCCGCATTCTACGGAAACGCTACTCTGATGGCGGTTTATAACCGGGTGCAAATGGGAACCTCTCAAATCACTCGATCAACTCCTTCTGGGAAAATGGTGAGTTTTACGATACCTAAGCCAGGAGAGACAGACCTCTACATTTTGAGATACGGTATCGGAGCAGACCTTGGTTTTAAGACAGGTAGCCTTGTAATTGATCCACCCAATCCTGTCCCGGGAACAGGAGCTAAACTGAGCGTTACAGCCACGAATCTCGGTGAAGTCGCTATCACCAATATACCTGTTGCTTTCTATAATGGCAACCCCTCAGAGGGAGGAACGGAAATTGGTAGAACTTCCATAACAGAAATTTTAAACCCAGGTGGTAACGTGACTGTATCTATTAACTGGATTGTCCCCGAGACCAAAAATCCATTGGATATTTATGCAGTCATTGATCCCGATCAACAGATTGAGGACAGAGATAGAACCAACAACGTGGTGAATGGTCGCTTCATAAAATCCGATTTGTCCATTCAGTCTGCCAACTGGTCCTTGATAGGAGCAAACCTGATCTCCATAACAGTAAGGGTGATAAATCAAGGCGCTATTCCAAGTCCGGAGGCTGACATAACATTCATGTTAGGAGCCAAAAATGGAACTCTACTTTCAAATTTGAAAATACCAGGTTTGGATAGATATAGTGCCACGGATGTGAATTTCTTGTGGGATGTATCTGCTAATCTGCCCACTTATAGGTTGGTATATGCTACAGTAGACGAATCAAGTTTGATTGACGATTTTGATAGGACGAATAATACAATGATGGTAGTAATAAGTATTCCATTGGCAGGAGACTGTAATCGAGATGGTCAGACGACCATCGATGAGGTGCAGAAGGCTATAAATCAGTATTTGGGGGTTTCCCCTGTGCAATCTTGCTGTGACCTCAACGGAGATGGAGAGGTCACTATCGATGAACTTCAGAGAGTGATCAATGCATTTTTGGGACTGTGACACTTGGAACATCTTTTGAGTGACTGGGGTCCTGGGCTGGGTCGCATCTTCATAAGTCATTAATTATCTTTTGAACTTTTTTTTCAAATATTCATCTGTATCCCGGTGCAGTTTTTCCCATTTGGTAAATAAATTAGTTGAAATGTATCCACTTTAAAGATTCTACGATCATTCTTTTTCCCTCACCCTATCCATTCGGCTGAGCGTTCGACTGAGTTCACGCCGAAGCCCTCTCCTCTGTGGGGAGAGGGACAGGTGGAAGTAAGTCATACGCTTCATAAACGTTGATTCGCATGATATTTTATGGTAGTATTTATTCATACCAAAACAGGAGGAGGTAGCAAGATGGCAACTGCAGTCAAGAAGACAATATCTCTTCCTCCAGAGCTCGCAAGAGAGGTCGAAGAGATAGCTCGTGAGGAAGGGAAACCTCTGAGCGCGGTTATTCAGGATGCCCTAAAACTTGCTCGAAAGGAGAGGCTCAAAAAGGAATTTTATCAAATTCAGAATTATTGGAGTCGTAAGGCAAAAGAGAAAGGGATTCTGACTGAAAAAGACCTCGAGGGATATTTAAGGACGTGAGAGTGGTCTTTGACACAAATATTTTTATTTCTGCACTTGTCATTCCTAAGAGTCTGGCTGAGAAGGCAATTTTTAAGATCATCGAAGGCAAGGATTCTCTGTTGATATCAAAGGATATTATTAATGAGGTCTTGTCAGTTCTTTCCTCAAAGTTCGAACGGGACAGAGAGGCCCTTAGCCATGTGGCTGTCACCCTTACAGAAATTGCTGAATTGGTAAAGCCAAGTAAACGAATCAAAATATTTAAAGATGAACCTGACAATAGAATACTTGAATGTGCAATATGTGGCGAGGCTGATTTTTTAGTAACCGGAGACAAAAAGATGCTTCAGCTAAGGGAGCACAAAGGGGTAAAGATCATAAGCTTGAAAGAATATCTTGAATTTTAGAATTTATGAATGGATGACTTTATCCTTTTGGGGTATAGAAAGAAGAAGGTTAGGATTATTTGATTTGTTTCACTCCGTCTCCGGTCATGGGAACGAAGACCACAGGGACGATGTCCGATGTCTCAATCCTTCCCGATCGTTTGACAATCTTTTTTAATACCTGGCTATAGGTTCCTACTGGCACCACCATCCGACCTCCTTCCCTTAACTGTTCTAAGAGGGGTTTTGGTATGTGGTCTGGTGCAGCGGTGATAATGATCGCATCGAAGGGTGCAACCTCAGGCCATCCCAGATATC
>Ga0315279_10009547_pt1 | contig 11547 bp, 8 predicted proteins | sample YL17G06_20_MG_FD_203694 | JGI IMG/M metagenome (GOLD analysis project Ga0315279, IMG submission 203694) | Sediment microbial communities from Yellowstone Lake, YNP, Wyoming, USA - YL17G06_20 | ecosystem: Environmental > Aquatic > Freshwater > Lake > Sediment | place: USA: Wyoming | collected...
TCAATTTTTACCCGGCATGTCGCTTTGCCGAAATCAACCTGCGCCTCTCGGCCGGGAAGATGCGGCAGCCGTTCGCTGAAGTGCCGTATCCGCTTGCGCAATTTCCGAACATACCGTTTGACGCTGTCGTAACTGCCCTTGTACCCGTGCTGCTCGATCAGATCCTGATACATGCGCTGTGCGGTCAATCGCTGTAGAAAAAAGGAACGTACCGTATCGGTATAGGGCTGAAGTGCGCTGCTGTTGGTCGAAGGCGCGGCGGGAAGGTCGGTGGGCACTTCCGGCTGGTTTTGCCCGTCAACCGCTTTCGAGTCGGTGGGCACTTTTGGCAGGTTTTCATTTTGCCGACGGTACTTCGATACGGTGTCCCGGTCTACTTCAATTTCCCGGCTTATCGCACGGTTTGTCCAGCCAAGCTTGGTAAGTGCTTGTATCTGCTGTCGCTTGTCCATCCTGAGTACATTTCCCATGGTAGTAACCTTTCTGTTGAAGCCTACAGAAAGCTACTACTTTTTTGAAGTCTTTGGGGAAAACTCAGAGTGGCGGGTTTTGGGCTTCTAAAAGTGCCCATTACTGGCGGGTTTTAACTGCCCGCTGACAGGCAGACGATGACTTTTATGGTTAAATGGTATAGATACAACTATGGTCCTACCCATATTAAACTTATTTTTACAGATCCTGCTAATCCAGTATTTAAGCCCTGCGAATATTATGCGAAGTCGTTTCAAGTGGTTCATCAAGGCTATGATAGCTGTTGGGTTGTTGTTCCAAAGTATATAACTGATAGAAATGGTGCTACGATTAGCACCTTGGGCAAAAAAGGCTATGTGCAAATTCAGGATTACAATGGGAACATTCCGTTTGTTAATTCAATCGGCGCCCCAACTCAGTATGCGCAAACATTTACTGTTATTCAATAATTGACCCCTGGCTGCTCATAACACGAGAGGCATATTTGTGCCTCTTGTGCCTGCCTGTTATTTGCCTTTAGGAAATATTTTTATCAACCAATTCAGTTGCCCTTCCGCATGGGATTTTACGGATTACGGGCTTCTTGCTTAATCGCCAAAAACATATATAGCGCATCAATAAATTTACCTGAGCTTCCAAACGCCAAGATTAAAGGGCCACACATTATAAACCCCTGCTACAAAAACCTGGCTGCCATTAGTTTCTAATCGTATCGATTGAGTAAACCAGGCCGGAGAAACCAATGGATTACCGGCATTCTGCCACGCACCTTTGAAATACCTGAGCACCGATATTTGAGACTGATTATTTATATCAGAAAATGCGATATAGGGAACCCCTCTAATCAGTTTGATGTCGATTTCTCTTCCGCCTGAAGCGTTGACAGAATCCATAACGGACCAAACGCCATTGCCAATAGATCGCTTTGCGCAAATACGAAAATTCCCAGGGGAAACCGAGACTGAATAGGAAATGCAGCATGTATCTCCTGAAACTGCCAAAGATGGCCTATAAAAGTCAGTGGTTTTTCCTGCTGCTATTCCTCCTACTAAAACCCAAACTGCGGAAGTATAGCTATAGCAAAAGACATCTCCATCCAAGGATAGACCGCAAATGTAAGGGACTCCTTTCGAGTTCGTGACTATCCGAATAGTATTGCTATTAGCGTTTTTGAAAAAATCCTGTGAACCAACAGAAGCCCAATAGCCGTTAATAAATTTTTTCGCAGAAACCGTGTTCACAGAATCGACATAAGCCACAAAGGGCATATCGTTATATACATCAATATCGCAATCACCTGGTCCTACGCAAGAAAGCATGCTGGATCCCGGGTACTCCTGCCAGCTTGAAAGACTAGGATAATAGTAGGTCGCTTTTGCTTTATGATCGATCGTATCCGTAAAGACGATAAAGGGCTGATTTCCAATCAGTGAGATCCGCGGCGGATTATCGACCACGCCAATAGCAGAGCCGACTTGTTCCCATTGGGTGCCATTAAAACGCATGCAATTCAATAAAGAGAAAATACCTGAAAAAACAGTATAAGGATTTCCCTCTGAATTTATTGCCATATCATACAAAAGGGGCTCGAATAAATTTAATACATTCCCCGGACTACCCCCCACTTGCTCCCAATCTTTCCCAATAGTCAATATACACGTATCATATACCACCCTGCCATCGCTATTCTTCACCCTGAACACGCAGGGATATTCCGCATATACTCCTGCCGGCGACGTAAATGTTTTTATTCCATCCGGAGTGGTCTCAAACAACCCATCCGGCCCGATCTGCCATGCCATTTCAATGGCGCTTCCCGTTCCCGTGCCGGCCAGGGTCACGCTTGAGGATAAATTTACCACCTGATCGGGTCCTGCATCGGCATGGGGGGGCGAAAGGATGGCGACGCGAAGGGCAGAAGAGAGAACAACCAGACCTTTTGATTCATACGCTCCAATCGAGAAAAACATGGTGTCGGGGTTTGCGAATGGTTGGGCATACGAGGCGGTATTGCTGTCGAGTGTGTCAATGCATTGCATGCTCGCGGTGTCGGGACCGGCAAAAACCATGTAGCCCGCTTCATGGGTATTGTTGTCAACCCATGTAATTTTAACGGAATCATCGGCAAGAGTGTACGACAGGCTTCCGGGGGCCGTTAATGGTTTGTACGTGGAACCGCCCGGGTCACTGGGATTGTTTCTTTCGGCCGTGCAGGCGCACAGGACCGCTATCAAGGCAACCAGGCGGAAATACGATCCCCTGCTGAAAAATAAGCGGATACCCATGGGTAGCGCCTTCAATTCCCGGTTTTCCCCGCGAAAAGCTAAAAATAAAAGTAAATTGACACCACTGTCAAAACGGCAGCGGCCGCAAGTGCGCTGTTTCTGATCGTTAGTGATGTGTTTCTCGCCGACGCATATTTATCGTACTCTCCCGGGCTCAAATTCGGTTTCTGGTAGCCGCGGTCCGCCGAGTTGTACCAGAGTTGCGAGAGTGCGGCGGCGCCGCCGAAAACCGCCGCGCCGCCGAAAAAAAGCAAAGCATACCGGTGTTTCGTTTTCGTGTTCAGCCTTTTTTTAAGGATAAATTCCGAAAACGAAGGCACCTCCTGGCTCAGGCGCAACTGCCGCTCCTGGGCGTCCCGGAGTGCCGCTTGCTTGATAGACGCGAAGAATTCCAGGGCGTTTGCCGAAACATACCTGTTGTCAAGTTCAATGGCGATATCGCGCTGCAAAACCCCGGTGAAGCGGCGCCGCGCCTCTTCGGTCTTTCCCGTTTCGAAACAGGCCACGCCCAGCAGCAGTCTGTCGTTGAGCGAAAGCGCGGAGTCTTCCGCGCCGGAATCGGCCATCCGCGGAAATTTCCGGACGATGCTGTCGTACTCTCCCCATTCAAAATGACGGCGCAGGACCGCATGCAGAGAGTCGTTTGCGGCCGGCGCCTCAATGGCCAGAACGCACAGCAGAAGCAGCAATCGCCCGGTCATTGCTGTCCTTTTTCGGTTGCCAGATAGCGGTAGAAGGTGGTGCGGTGAATATTGAGAAGCCGCGCGGCCTCGTCCTTGTTTCCTCCCGCGAATTCAAGAGCGCGATGGATAAGGCCGTTCTGGAAGCGAAGCGTTGCGGACTCGAAGTCAGGGACCGGTTCGGCAAATTCATTAAGCGTCAGCTTGATGTACGGGCCGTCGGACATGAAAAGCGCCTTCTCGATGGCTGCCGCCAGTTCGCGCACATTCCCCGGCCATTCATACAGCATCAGCGCGCGCATTGCATCCGGATGAAAACCAACAACCTGTTTCTCTGGATGGCGCGCTTTGAGTTTTTCCAGGAAAAAGCTAGCCAGAAGCAGTATGTCGTTGCCGCGCTCGCGCAAAGGCGGCAGCCGTATACCGAATTGGTTCAAACGGAAATAAAGGTCCTGGCGGAAAGTCCCATTTTTTGACATCTCGGATAAGGACCGATTGGTTGCGCAGATGATGCGTACCGATACGGACATCTCTTCGGCGCTGCCCACCGGCCGGATCCTGCCTGTTTCTATGGCGCGCAACAATTTTGCCTGCACCTCGATACTCATCTCGCCGATTTCATCGAGGAAAAGCGTTCCTCCGTCGGCAGCGCGAAAGAGCCCGTCATGATCGGAATGCGCTCCGGTAAAGCTGCCCTTCTTGTGCCCGAACAATTCCGATTCGAGCAATTCCTGGCGCAGGGCGCTGCAATTCACCACGACCATCGGCCCGGCCGCGCGTTTGCTTTTTGCATGGATATAGCCGGCCAGCACGTCCTTGCCGGCGCCCGTTTCTCCTTCAATCAGCACCACGAGTTCCGAATCGCAGATGCGGTCGGCCATGTAGAGCGCATCGAGCATCGCCTTTGATTCCCCGATGATCCCCGGCCGTTGACTGCCTTTAGTCAATGACCGGATGGCCGATTGCTGCCGCTCGATCCTTTCCAGATGACAAATGAGAAGCGATGCCAGGGACGCGTAGAACGTGAGAATATGCAACTCATGCCGGTCAAACGAGGCCGTGGGGGCCTTTGATCCGCAATACATGACCCCCAGGGTCCTGTCCGTCGAAAGAATGGGACAGCAGACAACGGTCTTCAGTTTAAGTTCGGCGACGCTCTGGGCGGCGCTGAAGAGGCTGTCGACAAGGAGGTTGGGCACGACAATGGGCTGACGCGTTTTCACCACATGCTGCACGATCGAATCGCTGAACCGCGATTCGACATTGTCGCTATTTGATGATGCAAACACGGTATATGCGCCGGCGGCGTCGCACACAATGATAAATGCGTCGGTGGCCCGCAGCACTTCCTGAAGCATGCGCAACATCGAAACCAGAAGTCGCCGGATATCATTTTCCGAGGCAATGGCATTGGCGAAATTGATGGTCGGGGTAAGCAGAGTATCCAGGTCATTGGCGGATTGGTCCGGGGACCTGTCGTGATGATCAAAGATAAATACCTCTGAGCCGATCTCAATGCGGTCTCCCGGTCTCAGTCGGGCTTTTTTCGTTTTCTTGCCGTTGAGAATGACGGAAGCAAAGGGGAGTGCCGTGAGCGCAAAGCTCTCCGTCTCGACGTTCTCAATTTCGATCCGGACCGCACAGGCGGCAATATTCTTATCGCTAAGAACAAAGTCGCACTCGCTTGATGATCCGATGAGGAAGACCCGGCCTGATAAGGCGAGAGTCCGCGAGTCCCGGCTGGTGATATATCTGAGGGTTTTCATTGATCAGCGATGAAAAGAGCACATGCGAAGATGTCCCTTATTTCAAAACGGGCAACTCCACCATAATGGCCAACGTGTCGTCACTTGAAACCACAATGCTTTTATTGACATCGGCATAGCCGCTTTTTCGAACAGCAAGCTCGTGCTGACCGGCGGGTACTTCGAAAATAGCGTTTTTAGGCGTAAAGCCTTTCTGCGCATTATCAATATAAATATTGGCCCAGGGAGGGTTGCTTTTCACCGATACCCAGCCCGGGGCTGCATTGCCGGGCGGCGCAATGATTGAGTCGGCAGCTGCTGGACGCGCTGACATCGTGTCAGGCCGCGAAATCCCGGATTGTTGAAGGGCCGGGGCCGCCGGCGCTTTTTGAATCGGGGTTTCTTTTTTCATCTTCACATTTCGGAGAATTCTTCCGGTATCCCCGGGTGCGGCGCTGTCTCGCATTTCTTTCGATGGGACTGTTGCCAAATCAAGGTTGACCGCGGTTTGTCCCGCCGGCGCGGCATCCTTGATCGCAGCCGCGCTTGCGTCCGGAGGCTTTGGTTTGCGCGAGAGAACCAGAAAGCCCGATCCTGCAACGGCAACCACCAGAAGAAACAGTAGAATCGCTTTTGGAATGGTAAGCAAGGGCGGGCGCAGGAATTTTTCGTCGCGTTCGGAAAGCGTTCCGAACGCGCGGGCCTGCGACAGGAACCTGACCCCTTCCGCCATTTTTTTCTTTTCAAATCGCGTTTGCGCCTGCAAGCGGTAATGCTCAAAAAGCCACGCGCTTTCTTCCCGGCTGAAATGCTGAGCGTCGGCGCGGAACTTTTGCACATTCGACCGGTCATTCGGCAGGCCGTGCGTTGCGCAGATTTCCTGGATCGCCCTGGCGCACTCGGCGGCGCCGGGCCGGGAAGCCGGATCCTTGGTCAGGCATCGCATGATAAGGTCCGACAGCACCTGCAGGCACCGGGGATTGCGGGTCATGGCGGGCGCCGGATCTAGCTCCAGGATCGACCGCATTGCCGCGTGAGGATTTTCTTGTGTAAACGGCGCCGCACCTGTTGCGCAGAAGTAAAGGGTGCTTCCCATGGAGAATATATCGGTGCGTTCGGTAAGAGAGGCGCCCCGGGCCTGTTCCGGGGAGAGAAATTCCGGGGAGCCCACGAGCGATCCCGTGAGAGTGATCGATTCGTTGTTGATACAATGCGCGATCCCGAAGTCGGCGATTCTGGCCTGGCCGGTTGCGTCGATGAGAATGTTGGCGGGTTTGATGTCCCGGTGCAGCACGCCTTTTGAATGCGCCGCGGCCAGGCCGCTGGCTACCTGGAACGCGAGCGAAAGCAGCACGGTGTTGGGCAATTGACCGCAGGTCCGGACCAACTCGTCGAGCGTTGTGCCGCTGATGTATTCCATGACGATATATTGATGGCCGCCTTCTTCACCATAATCGAATACCTTGATGATATTGTCATGAGAAAGAGTGGCGGCAACCTGCGCTTCATTGCGGAACCTTTTAATGCTCGACGGGCGTTCAAGAAGATGCGCATGGAGCAATTTGACGGCAACGTCCCGGCCCAGCATAGTATCGCGCGCCAGATGGACCGTTGCCATTCCGCCGGATCCGATCTTTTGTTTTATTTGGTAGCGGTTCATGGCAGTAATGTGAAAAAGAATGCACAACCTGAATCAGGCTGCATCTCTGTTCACGAATCCAGGGATAGAACCAGGCTGCAATTCTGGATCGCTTCTATTTAGCCGATAAAATAGCTGATTCCAACTTCACGGGAAAGATTTAGGGTGTAGCATCCATGCTACAAGTGTAGACGTTTTGCTATGGATCCGGAATGCGCTTTTACGGGAATCCGATGTTGTAGATAGATTTTTCGGCTTAATATGCAAATTTTATTTGATCGCGGCATTGTGGCATGCCTGTTGCTTAGATTAGGTTCTCCATGTAGCAATGAACGACTATAGGTTCAGAAATGGAAAGAATTTATTCTTGAGCGAGAAAGGAGGACCGGAAAGACTATTATTATCAGCGAGGGATAAATGGACAGAGGCGGTTAATATTATTTCTTAAATGGCTTGATAGTTATATCATGAAAAATATAATAATCAAAATTCAAATATATAGACTTAAAATTGGCCTAAAATCAAAAAAATCAATTCAACCCACAATAAATCAAGGAGGCTTGCAGTGTTTATGAATAAAGTTTTATATGCCATTTCTATCACATCTGTAATGCTATGTTGCTTGTTTGTAGCATCTTGTACTCAAGAAGAACATTTCAACACAAATCCCGCGTCCGCATCTCCTTCTAAAGTGCAGCAAGGTACGTTACCTAAACAAGCACCGGTTCTCATTGACAATTATGATTCTTTATTTGCCATTTCGTCTTCTGATGGTTTGGCAAAGGCAGCGGGGATTAACCTTTCATACCATAACCTTGCGATGCTTCCAGCAAATTCTACTTATATGATAAATTTTGCATCTATTCCCTCAAACATGACACAAGCTGAAATAGAGAACGCTATTGCGATGGCCCTTTCCTACTGGAGTTCGATTTGCAATATTAGCTTCCGCAAAGTGTCTTCCGGAGCCAACCTTGCTTTCAACTTCCAAAACCATCATCCCTCAGTATGTAGTGCAGGTGGTTCGGGAGGGTACGGAAATGCAACATTTTATCTTTACAACACCTGTGGTGCGACCCCTAAACCAAACTTCGCGACTGCAAATGACATTCTCCTATGTGTACTCCACGAAGTTGGCCACAATATGGGCCTCAGAGACATGCGTCATAATGGTGGTCAGAATCCCGATGGAATCTATGGTACTTGCTTCGATCAAACTACAAATTTATGGTATGTAAATCCAGGATACGTTTGGAACACCCCTCCGTCACCCGAGTGTTGCTATGACGGGATCCACTATTGTCCATGGGGTACAATTGATCAGTCGACTCCTGGTGACCCGACCTACTTCGCTTGGCGAAAGAGCTACTGGTCAAGTCCATACGGTGTTAACAAGGATACCCACCTGTCAATTATGGATTATGATTGCTGGGATCCAAATGGCTGGTGGGGGCACACACCACAACTCTCGTATTTGTCACAATACGACATCAGTATTGTTCAGGTTAGCACCCGGTATAGTGTTCCCTCAGGAGCAAATGGCTACCGACCTCTAATCTGTATGGTCCTTGACAAAGGTCCTGATGGGGTCACCAATTATGGCACTTCAGGCTACGCCACCAATTCCTGGGATGATGCCACTAGTAAATGTCACGAATTCAAGGGCAACACCGACATAACGATGATGTACGGTATTACTTCCTATATGCAAACCAATAATACTGCTGCGCTATATCGGTATTACAACAGTACGACACATGACTATATGCTCTCTACGGCCAGCGCAGTGAGTGGGTACACAAAGGACATATCAGTTGGAAATATTTGGAAAACTCGTATTAACGTGACCTTAACTATCGGCACACTGACTAAGTCTCATCCGACAATACCGCTCTTCCAGTACTACTGCACGGCAACGAAGAAAACTTCAGTCGCGACCGACGACATTGTGCCTCAGACCGGCTGGACAAAGATGACGCTGGGCTATATTGTCCCATGGACAGAATTGTTGAAACCATAAAGTCGATTAGAAGGAGTTGCCAGAAAGCTTTTGGCCTTTGCGCTCAAAAACTATGGGGAAAAAATCCAAGGGGTTCTCGACACAATTCAGGACACCATCGGCAGAGGCGAGTATCGCGAAAATCTCCGGGAACTGGCTCAACAGGCGCATCGTATTGAAGGGGAGTACTCGCGGCGATAGCTGCTCCCATCGCCGATGTGATCAATTTGAGTGAAAATGCTCGGATAGAAAATGGAAAAACCAATTGCAGCATTATGAAAGGAGGCTCAAGAACGCTTTCCCGTCGCTCGCTTCGACTAAATCCATATCCAATGGAAGTTAACCAATTTCAGACATGAAAGGAATTCCAATGAACAGAATCTCAGTATTTTCGATTATGGGCTGTATCCTGTTTTTCGCGGGATGCAACATGCTCGATCCTCAGCAGGTCCTGGGGCCTGAAGAAATCACCAGTGCGCAAGTGCTTTACTATTCCAAAGACCTCGCGGTGATCAATCCGAATGGCACAAGCGGGAACTCGTATGAAATAAGGGAAATAATGCCGAACGGTTCTTATAATCCGTCTATAGGTTATTTGCCGTATGGGTCTGGAAATTTTCCCAGCCCAAATATGAAAAGCACAACTTTAGACGGCTATTATATCTATACCGTGGAGCAAAATGCGGGCAACCTGTACTACTCTAAAGGCTTCCTGCAGAACCAAACAACCGGTCAACCGCCAAATCTGATATATAAATTCTCATACCAGTGGCAGGTGAATTCGGCATATTACTCAACAGGCACCAATCCGGATATCGGTGTTTGCGGCGGCACGGTCGTCGAGGTCCATTCCGGTGCGGCCCCATCGTACTGGTATTACAGATCGGGCATTGTTCAGAATGGAGCTATTACCTGGTATACAGGCGATCTGGCCCTGCCGACTTTCTTTGTAGGACCGACTGATCTGTCACCGCAGACGCCCCTGCGAATTTACAACAATAATGGTGCATGTGTGGTTGCATGCATTGCCGGGGAATTGATCAGCGGTTCATCATATCTCGTAACGGCAACTGGAAACTGGCGCAGCGGGGCTATCACGTGGTCACCTTGGAAAAAGCAGTATAAAGTATATAATAGTAATTCTTACAAAGGAAATATGGATCTGGACGGCACGAATATCAATGGTGGAGGCGGGAATTCAAACATTGCTGTTCTCTATGGCGGCCAGAGCGGTTCCTCTATTCTCACAGCAACTTTAAGCCCGGCAACCAACAGCTTGACAAGTATTGTGCAGACAAATGTAAACTTGGTAAAGGTCTATTCGATTTCGGTTCAGAAAACCTCGAGCTGGCCGAAAAAGATCCTCTTTTCCGGCAATTCAACCGGGCCGTTCACCACTGTTCCGCCGATACTCAGCGACTACACCATAAGCTATAGTTGGCCTTCCAGTATGGAACAGATCAAAGATCTGAACCAATGGGCGAAAGGGAAAACCTTATTGGCATATTAGAGTGTAAGGTTGCGGCAGAGTTACAGAAATGCTATCAGCGCTGTTTAACTACTCGAGTCGATGGCAGGTTGTTGAATAAACGCATGCGATGCGCGGCCAGGCCTTGCATCGCATGCGTTGAATGAAGAATTATCGTCGTGGCCCTTTCTAGTATTCCCAACACGCGCGCTGTCACCCTCCCCGGATCACATCAATCGGGTTCAACCGCGCCGAGTTGCGCGCCGGCAGAAATGCCGCGATGGTCCCGGCCGCCGTGGCAATGGCGATCGACACCAGAAACAGCGACGGCTCTATTGACAATGGAAATAATGGTTTGCCGTTGGCCTTAGCCGTTGCCGAAAGAAACGCCGATATCAGCCAGTATCCGGCAAAGCACCCCAGTATCGAGCCGATACATCCCAGCACGCCGCCCATGATCAGAAAGACTCGGCCGATGACGGCCCGCGTGCAGCCCATGGCCTTGAGAATGCCGATCTGCCGGGACTTCTGGATCGCCGATACGGCCAGCACGCTCGAAATGCCCAGCGTGACGGCGATCAACACCAGCACCTGTATCAGGTTGGATGAGCCGCTCTGGCTTTTAAGCGCGGACAGCAGGTTGGCGTTGCTCTCCTGCCAGCTCGTCCATTTCACCCGGGGGAAACTGCCTTCGAGCGCGCGGGCGATGACTTCCGCCTCAAAGACCCGCGGCACCTGCAGTTCGATGCCCGTGACCCCGTCCACGTCCAGAAGCGATTGCGCCCGCGCAAGCCGCATGATGACCCATGTTTGATTGACCGGTTGCGATTCAAGGTCGAAAACGCCCTGCACGGTAAAAACATCTCCCCCGCCCGATGCCGTGGCGATGCGCACGGTCCTGCCCGGCTCAAGGCGCAGATCGCGCGCGAGTTCCGAGCCGATCAGGATGCCCGAAGCGTTGAGACCGGCGGATCCTTGAATAATGCGGCTTTTTATTTTGTAAATCGAATCGCCCTGCTCCAGGGGAAGGCCGCGCACGAGCACCGATTGCGATTTGTCGCCCTTGTACATGAATGCGGGCTTTTCCACCACCGGGCAAACGGTGGTAAACCATCCGGAGGCCGCGCACTGCCGCACGATCGGCTGCCAGGAAACGATCGGTTATCGGGCATCGCACGCCAATTGTCTCCCGTTTCCGATCTCCGGTGACAAGACATTGATGGCGGGAATTCCCAGAAATTTCGAAGTGTTCGAGCCGCT
>Ga0315279_10009548_pt1 | contig 11546 bp, 8 predicted proteins | sample YL17G06_20_MG_FD_203694 | JGI IMG/M metagenome (GOLD analysis project Ga0315279, IMG submission 203694) | Sediment microbial communities from Yellowstone Lake, YNP, Wyoming, USA - YL17G06_20 | ecosystem: Environmental > Aquatic > Freshwater > Lake > Sediment | place: USA: Wyoming | collected...
GGCCGAGGAGGACGACCCGCCTGGGAGCGCAGAGGGGGCGCTTCCTATGCCCGGGGCGGAGGCCCGTCAGCCCGGGGCGACCGCCGGCACCCGCGCCACTGTTGCCCGCAAACAGACCCTATCCACCTGGCCCAACCTGCTCATCCTGGAGATAATCGCCGGGCTCTTCATCACCGCCGTGCTGGTGCTCATGTCGATGGCTGTGGACGCCCCCCTGCGAGACCTGGCCAACGCGGACGTCACCGAGAACCCAGCGAAGGCGCCCTGGTACTTCGTCAACTTGCAGGAACTCCTCCTGCACATGGACGCGGCCCTGGCCGGCGTGTGGATCCCGGCGTTGCTGGTACTGGCCCTCATGGGCCTGCCATACATGGACCGCGACCTTAGCCACGCCGGGGAGTGGTTTGGGACGCGGAAGGGGGTCATCATCACCATCTGGTCGGCGGTGTACACGGCGGTCTGGACCACCGCGCTCATCGTCTTCGACGAGAAGGTGGGCGTGCGTTCCATTATCGGGGACCCGGCCATCATGCCCAACTGGGTGATACCGGTAGGGGTCATGGTGGGCCTGTCAGCCATCCTGTACCTTAGCATCCTCCCCCTGCGACCCAGCCGGCGCGAGATCTTGATGGCCTTCTTCACGGCGTTTATCGTCGCTTATGTGCAGTTGACACTGGTGGGCAGCTTCTTCCGGGGCATTGGCATGCACCTGGTAGAGCCCTGGAACCTGCCGCCGGGTGGGCTTAGCTTCTGATCGTTGAGGTGACTGCCATGAGGCGAGAGGAGACTGAGGCGCGGGGCTTTCTATCGAGGCTGGACCGCCGTTCCTTCATGACCTACGGCCTGTGGGCCGCGGCCATTGCCCTCGTCGTCGAGGGCGGCGTGGTCAGTGTTCAGGCTATGCGTGCCCTGCCCAAGACCGCTGCCTTCGGCTCCAAGTTTGAGGCGGGCAAGGTGACCGACTTCGAGGTGGGCAGTGTGACCTACTTTCTGGACGGCCGCTTCTACGTATCGCGGCTGCCCGGCGGCCTGCTCGCCCTCTACCGTAAGTGCACCCACCTCGGCTGCGTCGTGCCCTGGCGCCCCGACGAGCAATCGGAAGACAGCCTGGCAGGCAGCGGCCGCTTCAACTGTCCCTGCCACGGCTCCAGATTCGACCGCTACGGGTTAGTGAAGGGGGGGCCGGCGCCGCGACCGCTGGACATCTTCCCCATCACGGTCGACGGCGACAAAGTCATCGTCGACACGGGCACTATCATCAGCCGATCTTCCTACGACGAATCTCAACTGACGAAGGTGTAGGTTGGAGAAACGGGTCCTGGCCGCTCTGGCTCTAGCTCTCGTCCTCGCCGTGGCGATCCCCCTCTACCGAGCCCTGGAGCCCGGACACCAAGAGGACGTTTCCGGAACTGTGGCTCAGAAGACGATGGATCGGGGCGCCCTGGTCTACATCGAGAGCTGCGCCTCCTGCCACGGCACCTACGGCGAGGGCGGCCCCGATGGACCCGCCGTGCGCGGCACCCAACTCACAGCCAATGACGTCCGGCGCGCCATTACGGACGGGACGCGGGCCTTCCCGGACACCTATCATGTCTATAGCCGCGACAAGGGCGGGCCCCTGAGCACGGCCCAGATCGACGATCTTGTGTACTTCATCATGAACTGGGACATGCAGGCACTGGCGCAGGCCCGCGCCGCGCCTACCCTGGTGGAGACCGAGATCACCGATGCGGGTCTCGACCCTGCCGAGATGGAGATGAGGGCGGGAGAGGCGGTGCGTCTGATAGTCGCCAACTTCGCCGCCACCGACAGCATCTGTCGCGGCGAAGGCCTGCGCGGTCGTGTGCTTGCGCCGGACGGCGTGCAGGAGATCGAGCAGGAGGTGTCCCTGGAGGTCGCCGCCGGTGAGACGAAAAGCCTGGATTTCACGCCTGTGAGCCCCGGAACCTACCAGTTCCTGTGCACCCCTTCCGGGGCCGGGGCCACGGCCTCCGAGGGCACCATCACGGTCACCCGCTAGCGGGGGAGGAAGTAGGCATGCTGGCAAAGAGGGTAGCAGTCGCGTCCAAGAACCTGCTGGACCCCGATGCGGCTGAGTGGCAAGAGGCGCCCCTGGAGACCATCGCCACCGCTGCCACGCCCATCGCCAACCAGCCCAACGACTATCTGAAGATAAGCTGGGAGAACCGGGAATTCGGCGTGGTCAAGGAGCTGCTGGTCCGCGTTCTCCACAATGGTATGCGCATTTTCTTCCGCCTGGAGTGGGATGACCCCACCCCCAATTACAGCGTCACGGAGGACACGGTCTTCACCGACGGCGCCGGTATCCTCTTCCCCCTCCGCGGCGACGCCGACATCACCACCATGGGGTCCGTGGACCAGACGGTGAACGCCTGGTTCTGGCGGGCCGACTTCGACGACCAGCCGAAGAACGTCACCGCCGGTGGTGTCGGCACCTCCCAGCGGCTGGAGGGCGGCTCCCTGTCCGCCAAGTCCCGGTGGGCTGACGGGGTCTGGCGGCTGGTCATTGGGCGCCCCTTCAACGTCCCGGAGTCGGCCGACGAGGCGGTGCCGCTGGAGCCCGGCAAGAAGGTGAAGGTGGGCTTCGCCGTCCTGGAGGGATCCGTCGGCGAGCGGGCCGGCTTCAAGGCCTTCTCTCAGGAGTGGCGAGAGCTGGAGATCGAGTCGTAGGCACGAGTCCTGGCCGGCTCCAGCCGCTCGGCCCGGGCGACGCCCGGTCCACAGCCTGACCCGCGGGCGACAACCGGTTTCCTAGCTCGGCCCCCCTATACGCTGCAGCCTCAGATTCTACGTCCCCACCTTCCCCGCAGTATGCCCGCCACCAGCCGCGCGTCAAGGGCCTCCGACGGCTGCGCCCCGCGGTTCGCGCGCCCTTGACGCGCTCCCCCGCCCGCAGAACCCCATGGCGCCACTGCCCGCACATGACGGGAAGGCTTCGCGATGGTATATTGGCCCAGCACACATGCGCATGCCCAGCGCAACCCGCGTCACGCGCTTAGCCCTCTATAGCGGGCAGGCTCCGGAGACCCAACATGAGCAAGTTCACTGAAGCCAAAACGGAGTTCGATCAGACACTTGGTGCAGGCAGTCAACTTCTCCTGTCCCTCGTTCCCGTCGATGGCAAGCCGAAGAAGAACATAGCCACCCGCAATGCCAAAGGCGAATTACTCGAGGAATACTACAAGTGGCAGTTTCTTTATGCATTGGTAAACAGCGGTCTCTACCCGAAAGACTATGTAGGAGCAGAGGTTCGCTTTCCCAAAGGCAGCAAGACTTCTGCTCCCCTCCGGATCGACGCGGCCATTTTCGACCACGCCTCCTGGCTCGACCACTATCTTTCCTACTGGGCAGACAGGAAATCCGAACACCTCGAGTGGCTGAACCTCCACCTGCTGGCAGTAATCGAATTCAAGAGGGGCGACAAGGAGATCGAGAAGGCCTTCTCCGGCCAGGTCAAGCCGGCCATGAAGGAGAAGGACCCCGCCACAGCCTACGTCCTGGGCATCTACTATGACGCGGAACGCTTGTTCCTGTTTCACCGTCGCGACGGACGATTCCTCCGCTACGACGAGGCTAAGAACCAGAAAAAGGATGAGAGTAAGGTAGCAGACCTTTCCTTACATCTCCCTGACCCGTACCTCTTCCTTCCATCCTTCCACGAACTGACGAACTTGGTCCACCGCCCCACGCTATTCGACCGCTCAAACCGGACCATTGATGACCTCGACGCCATCACATCGATAGCGACTGTTCAGATGCAAACAGCCCTCTCCGATGTGTTAAGAGTGCTCTCAGAAAAAGGCCTATTCACCCAGCGCGGATACCAGATATTCATCGAATCATTTGCCCTGAAGATATTCGACGAGAAGCGTAATCAGAAGAATCCAGTCAAGAAGTTGCAGTTCTACGTTACGCAGGACGAAGCTAGCTTCACCAAGCTGACCGAAAACGCCATCCAAGGCTTCATTGATCGGATGAAGACCCTATTCTCTGATGCCGAGTCCCAATACCAGAAGATCCTTGGCGGCAAGGCGATCGACTGGAAGGACCCCAACCATGTGAGGGCAGTCGTGGCAGTGTGCAACGCTTTCCAGGATTTTTCCTTCGTCCGGTCCGCCACTACAGACCTTTACCAGCTCGTCTTCTATAACTTCGCAAACGGGTTCCAACGTAGCGAGGCCGCACAATTTCTCACGCCATTGCCGGTTATCAACTTCCTTGTTGAAATCGTCAACCCTGCCAATGGCGAGACTGTCTTCGACCCCTGTTGCGGCATCGCCGACTTTCTTTCACTTTCCTTCGTCAATTCGAGGACCAAACCACCTTCGCTTTGGCTGGATGACGCAAACATATACGGGGTCGACCTCGACGAAAACATGATAATGCTCGCCACCCTCAACATGCTCCTCAACGGCGACGGGCAGGCCAAACTCTTTCACCAACCCGACAGGGGTTCGATACTCTACAAGATCGCGGCCGGTGATTCTCCCCAGCTTGTCGAACTCCTCCCCGATCATCATCACCACGGATCCTGGGACAACTGGCCTGATCATACGAAGCTCCTCAAGTTCGATGTGGTTCTGACTAACCCTCCCTTCGGAGAAGACCGGGCCTATCGGCCCAAGACGGCTTCTGACCGCAAAGTCATCGAAATGTATGAAACGTGGGAGCTTCGCGGTGGAGGCGACAGTATTGACTTGGGCATCGTATTCCTCGAAAATGCGTGCCATTGCCTCAAACCGGAAGGCAGGATGGGCATAGTGCTCTCCAATTCCATTGCCTCAATCAACAGGTGGCAACGTGTTCGCCAATGGCTTATGACCAAGATGCGGATTGTCGCACTCTTCGACCTTCCCGCCAACGTCTTCGCCGAAACCGGAGTCAACATATCCCTGATCGTTGCATACAAGCCTACCCCCGAGAACCTCCACCGGCTCAATACCGATGGCTATGGGGTATTTGTCCGAGATATTCGAAACGTAGGTTACGAGAAGCGCACCAGCAAACGCAACGTCTTCTTCAACCCTGTTTACAGGATCAACAACCTGACGTTCGATATCGAGACCGACGCCGACGGCAGCCCGGTCCTCGACGAGCAATTCACCCAGACAGTGCTCGACTTCCGCAGTTGGGCTCTCGGCCAAGAAGAGGTCCTCCAAACACTATTCCTCAAGGGGCTCTGACTCGTGGACTATGCTGCCGTCCCCACGTCGATTACCCTCGCCGAACTCCAGCACAAAGCTTACTGCTGGTCTCCTGCGATGTACACGCGCGTCGTCCTCCCCACTAGCCAGACCCGTCCGCTCAAAGACCTCCTCGATCCGGTCAGACCCTTCGACAAGGGTCTCGAACCCGGATCTATGTGGTATCTGGATTCATCACCATTCCGCTTCATAAGAACCAAGGCCCTCCAACAGGAGACCTATCTCATATCCCCCAAGGGCGGTGCCATAGTCGCTATCAACCCCCGCGTCTTTGCAGGCCCCTGTCTGAGTGATGGCGATATCCTCATGTCAAAGGATTCCAACGTAGGCGAATGCGCTATCGTCGACGGCGGCAATTGGGCAAGTCATATGTTCAGCAGCGGCATACTCCGGCTCCACCCCACCTGTGACCCCTACTACCTCTTCGCGTTCCTGAAGCATCCTCTCTTTAAGGCCCAGTTGACTGCCATGACCGCCCGCGGTTCGACCATCAAGCATGCGAAGACACTCTGGCTCGATTGCCTCATTCCCTTCCCCCGTGACCCCGACCCCGACCGAGCGATTCACTACGTTGCCACCCTCACTAGGGCCATCATTGACAAGGAGAGCACAATACGTGAGCGCTCCAACGCCATTCATCACATAATCGACCAAGAACTAAAATCCAATCAGGCGTCCAAACCTTTCGTGTTCGCACATCCCACGCTGCACGACCTTCGGGATCGTGGAAGGCTTGACGCCGCCATCTACGGAGTCGAATACAGGTCCAAGATTTGGCTCTTGGAAAACTACGCTCGCGGATGGACAACGCCGAAGGCCGACGGCTTCAGCATCACCCCCGGTCCCAGCCTCGAAATCAAACTCCTCCGCACACGGATAGACTCTGAATCCTACTTTCCGGGCTACTATGCCCTCATCTTGCCGACCAACATTTCCGAATATGGCACCATGACTAAGATCCCTTACCTCGGCACCGCCAAGGAACTCCCGTTGCTCAAGGAAGGCGACATCGTCTTTGGCGAGGCGGGCTTCCACAAGGGTCGATCCATAGTCTTAATCAAAGTGCCCCACAAGTGCACGACAAACGCTCACGGTCTGTACGCACGCCGGACCGACCATGACCTCGTCAAGTCCATTTTCTTCCGCTGCGTCTTCAACTGGTATCGGAGCGAGGGCCTCATCGACCTCATGGCCGTAGGCGGTTCAGGCGGCCACTTTTCCCCCGAGTACTTCGAGTACCTGAAGCTCCCCAAGTTCCCTCATAAGAAGCAGCTGGAGATCGCACGTCTCTACCACGGTTCTGCCTCCCCGCCACCAGGCTCACCGACGCTTCAAACATTTGTTCAGTGGCACCGCACGTGGAACTCCAGGCTGGGAATATACGAACTCGACCGCGAGACCAAGTGTCTGCAGGACCGCCTGACCCAGACTCAGGAAGACATCATCCAAGGCCGCCCTGTCTCGGTCCCAACTTAGGCACCTTCACCAAACTACCGAGCTCCTCACCACTCACCTGTCCCGTTCCCTCCCCCGCGCCGAGCCCTTTCCGGCCCGTGCTGCCCCGCTGCCGGCGACGCAATGGCGACGGCAGGCGGCGCAACAGGTGGGGCCGGCTGCTCAGCGTATGGGGTCGCCTCTAGGCGTCAGCCGACCCGCCTGCCGGGCTCACGAGGCGCACGGCGCCGCTGTCGTCGCGCTCCACGGTGATCCACTCGCCCCGGTTGAGGGTATAGCCGCCGGGGTCGATCTCGGCGCGCAGGATGGCCAGCTCTTCATCCGTGGGGGGCGCCAGCTCCTCCATGGGCTCGGCGATGAGGGGCTTGAAGTCCATCCTGGCCAGCACCTCCTCCACGGAGAACCAGGGCGCCACGGCCTGGAGCCTCATCATGTGGCTCTTTTCGTCGAAGCCAAAGAGGGCCCGCTCCGTGACCACCAGATGGGGGCCGGTGCCAGCGGGCATGCCGGCGCGCTCACGAGCGCCGGGGCTGCCGTCCAGATAGCCCGGCGAGGACATGAAGTCGACCTTCTCCACGAACTTGCGCTTCTCCAGCTTGGTCATGACGATGATTCGCCAGCACTGGGAGGCGATCTCATTGCCCCCTCCGGGCCCTCCAAATCGCCTTTCCGGCTTCTCGTAGCTGTCCCCGAGAATAGACGAGTTGAGGTTGCCGTACTTGTCGATCTGAACCGCGGCCAGGACCCCGTAGTCCATGTAACCGAGGGCGGCATGGAAGTCCACCACGTTCATGCCCGTCCAGCACACGGCGCGGTAGTGAGAGCGGCTCGCTCCCAACATCATCCGCCAGAGAGGGAAGGCAGGGTTGGGTGCGACCGCTCCCTCCTCCACCACGTACCCCACCTTGGGCGTTCGCATTCGCTTGGCCATCAGGACGGCCATGAGCGGCGGCCCTGCCATCTGCACGAAGTACAGCTTGTCCTCCTCGATGAGGCGAGCGACGGCGCAAATGTTGGCCTCAATGTCTGTGAAGGTTAGCGTCGCACTCATTCGTAGTAGCCCTCCCGGACGGTCTCCTCCTGGCGGAGCTGAAGCAGCTTCTTGATCCCCACCCGTTGCTCCAGCATCTCCTCATGGGAGGCTACGCTGTAGATCCACTTCTCCAGGTACTCGCTCATGCGGTCTTGCCCCTGGGCGACCGCAAACTCGAACAGGTGCTGGAAGTCGGCGCCGTAGAGTCCCGGAACGGCACCCGGGTAGGCGCCGAACGGGGCCAGGACGACCGCATCGACGAAGTAGTAGGGGATGGTGGTCCTCTGAGGCTGCCGCCGGATGGCCTCGTTCTCGATGATCTCCTCGGTGGAGATGATGAGCTTCTTCGAGGCCATGGCGATCTCCAGCGGCGCCACGCCAGCACCGAAGACGCGGGCGTTGCCGTGAACATCGCACTGGTGGACGTGAATGATGCCCACATCCGGGTTGAGGGCAGGGACCACGCAGATCGGTTTCCCCAGATAGGGGTCCTCAATGAGTTTGGCCGCGGAGCGAGCGAAGGCGTCGGTTCCGCCCATGTACCGCATGGGGAGGAACGGCACCCCCATGGCGCCGGCCAAGAGCCGATAGGAGAGAGCCCCATTCGTCCACTCGATGAGCTCGATCTCCCCGTTCTGGAGCGCCCGGTTGACGACGGGGCCTGTTTCCATCCAGCCCACGTCCACCTTGCCGACGCAGCCGCCAGCCACCAGCAGGCTTACATCGGACCAGTTGAATTTCGCGCACAGCCAGAGGTTCTTCTTGCGCTGACGGACGATCTCGCGGAACAGCGAGGCAGGACCCCGGTTGGCGACATTCTGATCGTAGGCCACGTAGTCGCCGTCACTGACGAAGCGCTGCACCGCCTCCTGCTCCGTCACCACCTTGTTGACGGGGCGACGTTCCTTGTGGTCGCGGACGTAGGCCCGCAGGCCGTCTGGGTCCGGCAACCGGAACTCGCCCACTCCGGAAGCGAGGACTTCCATCTCTCTCCTCCCAGGACTACTGCTGCGGGATGTTGACGATCTGCTCTTGGAGGCCCAGGGCCCGCACGACGAATTGCAGCTCGGCGTCCCGCCAGGGGAGAGGAGCGGGCTCCTGGATCATCCTGGCCCGTTTGAGCTCCTCCTCCACCTCGGGATCGGGCTTGAAAGGCTTGCCGTACTCCATTTCGAAGAAGAGGCTCTCAAAGGGGGCCTTCCGGGTCTGGCCGCCGGCCTCCCAGGACTCGGCCGGGTAGCCCACGGCCATGAGGCAGATGGGGACAGCGGTCTCCGGCAGCTCGAGGAGCTTGCCCACCTGCTCCAGGCGGGGGCTGCTCATGCAGCAGGTCGCCAGGCCCTCATCCCAGGCCACCAGGGTGGCCTGAGCTATGGCCTGTCCCACGTCCATGTAGGCGAGGGGAGCCTCCGCCATCTGCTGCCAGGCGGCGCCAAAGGCGGGGCGCAGGAACTTCTCGATCTGGGCCTTCGTCTCGGCGGCATCTGAGCCGATGCGGCGCGTGTCGGCCAGGTTATGCAGGTCCTGGATCCACTTGTTGACCTCGTAGGCCGCCTTGTCGTGGTACCACATGATGAAGCAGGGGGCAGTCTGCATCTGCTGGTAGCCCAGGGGCGGCGTAATAGCCCTTATGAGCTGCTCAGACGCCTTCTCTTTCCAGATCACGATGGCCCGGGTATTGTTCACGTTGCCTACACAGGAGGCGCGACGCGCTGCCTCCAACATCTTCTGGATCTTCTCGCGTTCCACCGGCCTGTGGGGCAGGAAGAAGCGGATGGTCCTGCGGTTGCCGATTACCTGCTTTACCTCCATTCGGCGCTCCTTCTTTGCAGATAGAGTTCACCCCAACGACCCTGGACGGTGCGTCCGGTAGGACTCTAGCACTAATAGTTGACGGGTTCCAGGCCCGGAAGGAACGGGGTGCCTTGCCTGGCGCCTGAGGCGGCGATCCGGCGAGGCCGGGGGCCTCTACTCGTAGCGCAGGGCTTCGGCGATGGGGATGCTGGAGGCCTGTCGCGAGGGGACGAAGGTCATCACCAGAGAGGCGATGTAGGCAAAGGCGCAGACCAGCAGGATCTCAAGCCAGGGTATGTAGAACCCCTTCAGGCCGGTGGCCGTCAACTCATCGCTGGTCATGATGAAGTAGGAGAGAAGGATGGCCAGGCCCACGCCGGACAGAATGCCCATGAGGGTCACGAAGGAAGACTCCATCAGGAAGCTCAGCGCCACGGCGCCGCGGGTGTAGCCTATGGCCCGCAGCATGCCGATCTGCTGCCGACGCTCCACCACGGTCCGGAAGGCGATAACGCCCACAGCGGCGACCCCCACCACAAGCCCCAGGCCCATGAAGCCCTGCATGAGGTAGAAGAAGCCGCTGAACAAGCGGACGTCGTCCTCCCGCTCGGCCTTGATAGACACCGCCTGTGCCCCCTTGGTGAAGAGGGCGGCTTCGATGGCGTTGGCGGTGGCCTTGGCCTCCCCCGGGTCCTGCAGCCGGATGAAGTACACCGAGTACTCCGGGTGCCCGAAGACCTCCTGCACCAGGCGCTCCGAGGTGATGAGGCCGGAGAAGCTGGAGAAGGGGCCAGAGCCGCTGGCTCCCGAGTTCAGAAGGCCGATGAGCTGCACCTCGCCGACCACAGCAGTGGCCTTGTCATGGACCTGGATCTTGATAGGGTCGAACTTGGTGGTGCTTGCGGTAATGCCGTCCAGGGTGAAGATATCGAACCCGCCCATGCCGAACCCCTGGGACACGGCGCTGAGGTCGATGACGGCCAGGTTGCGCTGAGTGCGGATGGCCTCCCAGACGGCCTCGTCGGTCTCGTAGCCGGTGGCACGGGCCTGGAGGGGCAGGTTGGCGGTGCGGAGGAACTCGTCGTCGGCCCCCTTGACATAGTAGAACTTGAACTCCTCCTGGCCCTCCTGGCGCAGCTCGGCGGTGGAGGGCTGGGCCACCCCCAGCCTGCCAAGGGAGGTGAACTTGCTGGTATCGACGGAGCCCTCCTCGTCCAGGGCCTGCCGCAGGTCCGCGATGGGGTTGTTGGGGTTCTCGTCCACCTGGACGTCCCAGCCGCCGCGCGAGTCTTCGTTCAGGTAGACGCGGTTGAAGTTGGCGTTCATGGTGGACATCACAACCAGCGCGAAGACGACCAGGGAGATCATGGCCATGGTCATCCCGGTGCGGAACTTGTTTGCCAGGGGGTAAGCCACCGCTGTCTTCACTGCCGGCAGGATGCGCCCAAAGCGCCCGCCCACCTTGCTCACCACGGCGAGCAGCAGGTCGGCGTTGTAGATGATGACAAACGTGGCGGCGGCCACCATGACGACGCCGCTCAAGAAGAACATCTCCTCCCCGCCTGCGAGGCCCTTAGGGGGGATGCGCTCACCAGCGCCAAGCGACCAGAAGGCCAACAGCAGTAGGCCCGCAGTCGTGAAGACGGGCCGCTGAGGGAGGCCAGCGAAGTCGAGAGTCAAGACTACCCCCAGAATGGCCAACGAGACGCCTAAGCCGTAAGGGAACTGAGCGTCCATTCCCACGCCCGTAAAGACCAGAGCCACCCCCGCGACGATGGAGAGTATGCCGATGCGGAAGGTGAGGAAGGCACCCGCCACAACCAGAAGCAACGCCACGGTGCCGAAAACGCCCGCCAGCACCGCCAAACCCGAGGTGACGGCCGCCAGAACACCGAGGACTCCCGCCGCCGCGAACAGGCCGATGTTGCGCGCCCACTTCCGGCGTCCCGCCGGCCGGAAGAACAGCCGCGCCGAGTACCGGAGGACCGCCAGACGACCCCGGCTGATCTGCCACCGCATGCGCACCGCCGGAGGCTCGG
>Ga0315279_10009550_pt1 | contig 11545 bp, 17 predicted proteins | sample YL17G06_20_MG_FD_203694 | JGI IMG/M metagenome (GOLD analysis project Ga0315279, IMG submission 203694) | Sediment microbial communities from Yellowstone Lake, YNP, Wyoming, USA - YL17G06_20 | ecosystem: Environmental > Aquatic > Freshwater > Lake > Sediment | place: USA: Wyoming | collected...
GGATGTTGCCTTACTCTCATACATCTCCCCGGTCGAATAGGTCATTGCCCTCAGTATGATTTCAGCCTGGCCGGGATTAGCCATCAGCATTAAGAGGTCCGGCTCGAAGGTCAATTTATCTAATGGAGAGAAGGCAACATAGTTGACCGACCCCGGCTCCATATTATTAATGAACCGGCGGAGCCGACTGTTAGCACGCGGGTCCTGAAAAATTTCCAGTTTAAGTCCCAGTTCACCGCCGTCAGCGAGGTTTGGTGAGTCACCAGTCATGCCCAGGAACGCTTTTCCGAAGCAGTTCTCGTTTTCTTTAGTGAAGTAGAAAGGCGTTTTCCTTTGATGGGCTTCCTTGACCATTTCACAGAGGGCCAGGCTTTTACCCAGCGGCTCTATTCCTTCCGGTTTGTGAAAAAGGTACTTCACCCCTACAGGTGGCTTCTCAAAGTTAAACTGGCTGTAAACGGAAAAATCAGTTTGAAGCGGTTTCATAATAACCTCCCTTAAAATATTTTGCCCGACGGGGGATGGCTTGCGAATAAGCTCTAACTCCTGATAGTTTTGGAAGTACCTTTTTCAGCCATTTAAATATTCCCGTATTATTTCCTCCATTATCGTCGTGGAATATTTCTTTCTTTCTTCCTCGCTTAAAGTGGTAATCGGAAGAACCCAATCCATTTCATGTAAATTTTCTATCAGCATGGGAATTATGTCATAGGGGACGGATATAAGCAACAGGCCTTCTATCAGCCAAAATACTTTGAAAAACCTTCACCGTGCCAAGATTCAACAAATTTATTCTTTCCTAGCTTCAATAAATATTTAAAATAGCTGAATCCCTCGGTGAAAGCGCTATATCGGATAGCACCAGGCTCATGACATGTTTGGCAGCATTCCAGTTTCCCGATTCTTTTACGCCAATAGTGAGCCTGGGGACTATTCCAAATATCCAGGATGTCTTGTTTTTTTACATCCCCGATTGGTTCGGGTATTATTTCGCAAGGATATACTTTCCCGTCGAAATCAATGAACGCATAGTTGTACATTGCCGCGCATGACCATCGCTTTTGGCCGGTAGCCAGAAAGCTGCGTGACATCGAGTAGAAGTAGCTTGTCTTTAATTTATCGTGACTGTAAAAGTCCAGGACTTTTTTGTGCTCGGCCGGTCCCAGCACTAATTCATTTCTTTTGTCTATATTTTTAAACCTTGCTTCGGTGAAGAGGACTGGCGAAATAATGTGGAAGAGATTATTAGATGACGCGAAATCTAAAATACTATCGAGAATATTAACGTTTTGGGGTAAAATAGTGGTTTTTATTCCGGTGATAAAATTCGGATATTCTTTCTTGAGTTCTACCAATCCACTGATTGTTTCAGATACCAGCCTAAAAGCGCCACCGGTTCCCCTTATCACGTCGTGAGTTGCCCCGATGCCATCAAGAGAAGTCACGCTGACCAGGTCTATATTTGTGTCTCTTAGAGTATTTAGAATATCCCGGTAATTAGATATCACTTGCCGTGTCAAGAATCCGTTAGAAGTAATAACGATGCTTCTCAATTTTAAAAGATTGCTTTTCTGGAGATTAATTATTCCAATCATAATGTCAACCAGGTCATCCCTGAGATGCGGTTCGCCGCCGGTTAAATCCAGTTCCACGAGTTCCGCAAATAGGGGACTGGATAATATGCTGATAATTTTCTGACTGGATAATTCCAGGCTTTTAATCTCAGGAATGTCCCTGGCACTCTTCCAGATATTACACATAATGCAGTGGGAGTTACAGCGATTGGTAACCGCCAGACTTACCACGGTTGGTTTTAAAGGGCCGCCCTTGAGTCTGCAATAATGGAATCGGAAAGCGTTGTATAGCAGCCTGGCGGCTATACTGTAATAATCTCTATTATTGTTTCCCCTATGATTCAATATACCTCCATACTTCTATCAGTGATACCAACTTTTTAGTTAGAGTCACCAAAGAGTAGTATAGAAAACCGAATCGGCTTCTCCGAACTTATTTATTATTTCGGATATTTACGGCTTCCAGACTTGCCACACTTTTCCCACCAGTGACCGGCTAGTTTTATCCTTTTTGCTTTGATAAAGTGTTGATGAGTTTTTGTGCAAAGGCATTATATATACCGGAGTCATAGCGTTCAATATTGCCTTCGTCGCAAAGCCTGGCCAGTTCCGGGTCTATCGGCAGTTGTCCCAGGAGGGGAGCGCCAGCCGCTTGCGCCATTTCTACTCCGCGGCTTTTTCCAAAGAGTTCAATCTTCTTATCTAGTTCGGGTATATACAGATAGCTCATGTTCTCGACGACGCCAAGGATTGCTTTATTCATCTGTCTTGTCATTTTAATGGCTTTACGGACAACCATAGCCGTCAAATCCTGCGGTGTGAAGACGATAATTATTCCTGATATCGGGAGTTGTTGCATTACGGTAAGAGGAGCGTCGGCCGTGCCCGGCGGCAGGTCGACTATCAGGTAGTCCAGCTTGCCCCAGAGCGTTTCCTCCCAGAACTGGGTTATGGCATGCCCGATGAGCGGGCCTCGCCAGATAACGGCGTCGTCCTCGGTGGGCAGTAAGAGGTTGATAGACATGACCTCGACACCTGACCGCGACGGCACCGGCAGGATGCCATTATCACCTATGGCGGGTCGGCCATTGATGCCGAACATCTTGGGGATACTCGGACCGGTAATATCGGCGTCCAGAATACCGACCTCGTGGCCCTGGCGACGGAGTGCTATTGCAGCGAGGCTGGCAACCAGCGATTTACCCACGCCGCCCTTGCCGCTCATGATGGCGATAACATTACTTATATTGTTCAGTTCTTTTGGTTTAATCTCGGCATAGCTGACATTTACCTCTTGCACTTCATCCAGCTTAGAAGCTGCGTCTTTTACCTTGTCTTTTAGCCAGTCCTGGGCGCCTTTCATCAAAGCCGCTGTGGCAAGCGTAACGTCAACTTTGCCATCGGCCACGCTGACATCTCTGACCAGGTTCATCTTGACCAGGCTCCGCATGACACCAGGGACAAGAACCGTATCAAGAACAGTTTTTACTTCTTCAGGTGTGGGCATAAATCTCCTTAATTCCTTCTTTATCGTTTTTCTTTCGAAAAGCTAAAAGTCCTCTCGCCTTTAAACTTGAATTTGAATAAACCCCCTCTTATTACCCTGGAAATTATTTCATCTTCTTTCAGGTGATGGTCGCTTACGGATAAAATACCTTCAGGTTTCAAAACTCGATGCAATTCCGTCAGAACCCCGGTACGATTCTCCAGGTCGTGAATGATATCATACAGCAGGACGACATCGATACTAGCGGGCGATAGTCCGATATCACAGTCGGAAAGGATAACCTGAACATTGGTTATTCCTTTCCTTGAAGCCAGTCTCTGAACTACCTTAATGGCGAGAGGATGGACATCAAGAGCATAAATTTTACCAGATTTGCCCACCAATTTCACCAGAGGTGTGATATAACTTCCTGGTCCGCAGCCGTAGTCCAGTATCTGGAATCCTGCTTTTATGCCCACTTCCTCCAAGACACGGATACGCGGCTGGCGAAAATCCCGGATTTTGTAGGCTAGAGACATTAGCCTGAAATCGAGATTGGACTGAAGTCTAACCTTTACCTTTCCTTCCGACATCGTTCTCACCTATAAAGTTGTATTTATTTCTAGTGTAGACGCTCCATCAGGTTAGGGAGTTTACCCTGAAGATAGAGATTTACCGCTTTATCGATGTCGTTAACGTCGGTGACTACCGTTTCAATGCCCCGGCTCTTCAGGCTATCATAAGCGCCCCAGCCCATGCCCCCGGCGATAAGCACTTTACAGTCATCAATACTTTGAGCCATGGTGGCATGCCTTGACTGCGCGCCGTCGTCATACCCATGCCGTTCTCCGGGCGCTGTCTCGGGATGCTGGCTGCCGGAAAAAGTGTGGTGCCCTGCCTTAGCCCTCTTTTCTTTGCTTACCACCTTACCGTCTTCTACCGTGACCACCACATATAGCGGCGCCCTGCCGAAGTGCTGGCTGATAGTGGCTCCGTCTTCAGATATTGCAGCAATTCTCATAACTACTCTACTCCTTTACTTTATTATTAACTCGTATTTTGGTTGACCTTCATTAATGGAAATTCTTACCGATACCTGTTTTCCCTCGGCCAGGTATTTCTCGGATTCTTTACGAAGTCGCTCCGACTCAGGCGATTGCAGAAAGGCTACCAGAGCCTCATATTTGTGCTGAACGTCCTCATTAATTGCATCCTCCCGCAATAACTGCATGAGGCAACTGTTCAATTCATGCTCACTCAGGCATTTGAGACATTTGCCCGATATTTCGTTAGTTGAATACCTTGGTTCGAGGTCAAAAGACTTCATGTTTCCCCACTTCTGCGTAGGTTAGTGCCTGCGGCACCGTTCACCGGTAGAGTAAGGCGGTTTCTCGCATCGTTCTTCCCTGCCGAAGCAGGTAACCCCCGAATTTTTAGTGCTCTTTAATAGACTGGGGACAGATATTTGCCTTCCCATGTTATAGCTGCCGCAATTGGGGCAGGCTAATGTACTGCTGTCTCTCGCACCGGAAATCAGGAACTCGGTTATTTCTCCGCAAACCTGGCATCTATAATCGTAAATTGGCATCCTATCTCCTTATTTTTTCAGCGATTGTTCGATTTTTTCCCAAAGTGCTTTTATCTCATGAGAAACGCCGTTCCGGCTATACACCACGACAGGTACGCCATGTATCATTGCTTCGGTTACAGCATTATCGAAAGGAATACGGGCGATTGTCTCTACCCCCTGGCTCTGACAAAACTCCTCAATCCGGTGGGCGTTTCCTTCGTTAATGTCATATTTATTGATACAGACTTTGGTCGGCACGTTAAAATGGTGGCAGACTCCAATGACCCGCTCCAGGTCGTGCATCCCGGACAGCGTCGGTTCAGTAACCAGAAGAGCCAGGTTGGCCCCGGATAAAGAAGAGATAACAGGACAGCCTATACCCGGTGGGCCATCGCTGATAATGTATTCAGCCTCCTGCTTTTCAGCCAGTCCCCTTGCTTTCTGCCTGACTAACGCCACCAGCTTGCCGGAGTTTTCCTGAGCAATGCCCAGTCGTGCATGAACCAAGTCGCCATACCTGGTATCAGAGACGAAACACTGCCCGGCCATATTTTCCTTCATCGTGATAGCTTTCACCGGACATACCTGGGAGCAAAAGCTACACCCCTCACAGGATATCGGGTCTACTTTGAAATCTATAATCGCTTTAAAGCGGCAAAGTTCCTGGCATAAGCCACATTGTGTGCATTTCTCTTCGTCAATTTCAGCTACCTGTCCGCTCCAGAAATTATGCTTCTCACGCATCACCGGCTGTAGCAGCAGATGAAGGTCAGCGGCGTCAACATCGCAGTCCACCAGTACACTGTTCTTCGCCAAAGCTGCGAAGGAACCAACAATGCTGGTCTTACCGGTGCCGCCCTTACCGCTTAAGACAACGACTTCTTTCATCCACTAACTCCTGAATACGGTCATAAAGCTTGTTAAAATATGCCTTCCACTGTGGCATCCCTTCCACCAGGGTTACCCCTCTTGAGTAGAGACGGGCGATCTCTTTATCCAGCGGGATGGTAAGGAGTATTGGTAAATTTTCTTTCAGGCAGTACTCCTCTACTTTCCCGTTAACTGCACCGGTGCGGTTGATGACTACACCGCAGGGGACTCCGAGTTTTTTTACCGTTTCTACCGCTAAAATAAGGTCATTTAGCCCGAAGGGAGTCGGTTCGGTCACCAGCAGGCAGAAATCACTGCCCTTTATCGATGCCACCACAGGGCAGGAAGTTCCCGGCGATACATCGATTATAGAAATACCTTCGTGATTAACCCGCTCTTTCACCTTCCTGATGACTGGCGTCGGCATAGCCTCGCTTACGTTTAATCTACCTTGAACGAAGTCAACCCCATCCGCGTGCCCGAATTCAACGACGCCGGTTTCTTTTCCTTCTTCGGTGATAGCCTTTTCCGGGCAGAAGAAACTGCAGGCGCCGCAGCCATGGCAGAGATGCGGGAAGACGAGTACATTCTTGGGGAAAACGGCGATGGCGTGATAGGCACAGACTTCCGCGCATTTACCGCAGAATGTGCACTTAGCCTCGTCCACCCTGGGAATAGGGACACATACCGCTTCTCTTCCAGTGATGACCGGCCTCAAGAAGATATGGTCGTTAGGCTCCTCGACATCACAGTCAAGCAGCTGCACTCTGCACCTGTCTTTCAAGGAAAGAGCAAGACTGGTCGCTACCAATGTCTTGCCGGTTCCCCCTTTTCCGCTGGCCACCGAGACAATCATGCTATCCTCTTACCATTTTGGTGCTGCACTTGGGACAGCTTACTGAGTAGCACGGGGTTCCTTGCTTATGCGGCACTTTTTCCCCACAGCTGGGGCATACACAATTACCGCCGGGGCCTGCGCCGGGTTGATTACCTCTCATCCTGCCCCCTCTCTGACCTTGTCCGGTAGGCGGACCGGTTCCATCTCCTCTGGGCATCGTAACACCTCCAAAATATTTTTATTTCTTATCTCCTGCCCATACCTCTACCTCGTCCCATTCCTCCACCCATGCCAAAATGCCCGGCAACGTTGGGCTGGGAACTGGCTTGAAGCTTACCAGATTTATAGCTCTGGATAGCGTCCCGTACTTTGCCGGACACTCCGGTGACAACCTTGATACCGGCAGCTGCCAGTACATCGTAAGCATTAGGACCACAATTTCCCGTAAGAACTGCTTCTATGCTTTTCCCGGCAAGGGTCTGGGCAGTGGCGATGCCTGCTCCGCCACCCGCCATGGCTCCGGAGTTCTCTAGAGCTTCAAACTCCATCGTATCCGGGTCAGCAATGACAAAATATCGGCACCGCCCGAAGCGCGGGTCGATATCGGCATCCAGGTTAGGGGTGGTTGCTGTAATCGCAATTTTCATGATTTACTCCTTTTTGTTTACTTCCAGGTCACGTATCCGTGATTCCACTCTATCCATCTCTTTCTTAATTTCCCCAGCCTGACCCTTCAGGAAATCAAGTTCCTGCTCATGCGTCATTTGAGCTGCATAACTTGGAAATGGCGCATAACGGAAAGATAGAGTTGCGCCTGGATACTGGCAGCGGGGCAGCCCGCCTCTACCTCTGCCCACGTAGGGATAAGGCGGAGAGTTGCCTCTAAAGCCCATCCCCGCGCCACCCGAACGTCCACGTCCTGTTAAGTTCCTTCCAAACATTTTTCACCTCCTGTGTTTTTTACATGAGGCTCACGGCCTCATCTAAATGCTTATCAGCCACAATATAGCGGCAGAGTCTTTGACCCTGTAATTAAGTGAAGATGACTGCTGTTACAGGCAGGGCATTTCCGGCTTTTATCCTCTGTAGGGTTTTGGGGAATCGGCATTCTAAATTTGTATTTGCATTGCTGGCATTCATACGACCATTTATTACCTTCAAATATGTTCAAGCCTGAGCCAAGCGGTGCCCAGGAAGGAGCTCCCATAATGTCAGCGTTACGACATGCCGGGCAGTGTATCTCTACGTTTAAAGAACTTTCAGGTATTGGTAGATCGAATACATTCCAACACTTTTTGCATAAAAATCGACGTTCCATAAATCTAACTGTCCTTTCTCATCGTCAGTAGTTCGATGCCGCTTATTTGCCGGAATGTCGCTCCTTGACTGACACAACGAAGCACGTTTTCCGGGTCGATTACCAGCGTGCCTGCAACCTCACTAACGCCGTAATCAAACAGCACAGGCGATAAGGGAGCAGTGCCTCCCAGGATAACGATATAGGCATCGGAATTGCAGAGATGGAGTAGATGCTCAATCGTGTGATTGATAAAAGCGGTACCGGTAATACCGACGACCTCCGCCTGAGGAAGATATCTCTCAGATTCTCTTTCACCGAGATCACCTTCCTGTGGGTTTTTCTCTATCACCCATAACTCCCTGGCTACTTTACGCATCCTGGGCACAAAGGGAAAATGTCCGATGATAGCTACTTTCTTACCTTCACCATTCCTGACCAGAAGGTCGCCAGCATTGAGCTCTATACAACGCTTTTCATCTACTTCAATCAGCGAGTTTATGGTAGCCATGCCGATAGCTGACTCCATAGGGCTAAGCGAATTAGCCATGTACGCTAGTGCCAAGGCATCTTTCTCTAATAGTAGACCGGCATCCGTTACCGGCGTTCTTTCGTGATGAGGGCCCGGGTCATGAGGCGTAGACGCCAATCCGCAGTTTCGTGTTATTACCGCTGTCTGAAAAGGTCCCTGACGTATGTCCATTACCGGTGCCTCGTAATTCAATGTTGAAAGTATGTCATCAATAATTTTCATACATGAGCCTCATCTTGTTAAGAGATATTTTCACTCGCTCCTTCCATGATGCTTCCCCCGGCCCTTGATAATTTGACCAATTCCTGCTGGCTGGACAGGTTGAACATCGGGCAGGCTGCATGTAGGACAAAGCTCGGGTGGTACGCTAACTGGCGTTTCCAGTTCCCACTCATGTCCCCTGCGACAGCGGAACCGGCGCCAGGTCATCTCGAAGTTGCCGCCATCGATTCTTATTGCCTTGCCATTGAGTAGGGCATTTGCTACTTTTTGTCGTGCCGATGCCAGGACCCGCTGGAAGGTAGGCCGCGACACATTCATCTTTTCTGCCCCCTGCTCCTGCTCCAGTCCTTCCAGGTCTTTAAGACGCAGGGCTTCAGCCTCTTCTATAGACATGCGTACCTCTTCGAGGTCTCTTAGTGGTATGCCCGCCGGCTTGAAGTAAGTCACATCGGGTAGAAATTCGACTCTACGGCACTTTGGCGGCCTAGACATCTTTCCTCCTGAATATTGAGCATATGCTCATAATTTATGATAATACTTAGTTAAATATTTGTCAAGACTACCTGGGGAAAATTATTAAAGTTCAACTCTGAATTGAGTTTAAGTCGCTAAGATAGATTTGAATAAAGACAATTGACTCCTGATTTTTATGATGTTATTATAAGTCTATTAGCGATGACTAATATGAATACGGGACAGCAAAAACTAACGAGTGTAGAAGAACATGCAGCGCTGTTCAGTGTTTTGGCCGACCCAACACGACTGAAGCTACTGAAACTCCTTGCCCAGCAACAAGAGCCGAATGCTCTCTGCGTGAATGCACTGGCCTATCAACTGAGGGTAACGCAATCAGCAATTTCACAGCATCTTAGAGTGCTCAAGTCGGCGAGTTTAGTTAAAGGCGAAAGACGCGGCTATCGCGTTCACTATTTCATTAACCAGGAGGCTCTGGCCCGTGTTCATGGGCAAATCATGACGGCTCTCGATTTCGAAAGGGGAGAGGCCGAAGGAACATATCAGGAGAAACAGACCGATGGTGGCTAGCACATCTTTAGCAATAGGGGTGTCCGGATTATTCAAGCGCTACAGTGAGGTAGTGGCAGTAAATGACATTAGTTTCCGGGTAAATAATGGCGAGCTATTCGGCTTTCTAGGTCCCAACGGTGCCGGTAAGACCACCACCATCAACATGCTGACGGGCCTGGCCAGGCTTGATGCGGGCACGATTCACATAGACGGCATCGAATGCACGACTAACCCCAAGGCTGCCCAGCACTTGATAGGTGTCGTTCCTGATGAGAGCAACCTCTATCCCGAGCTGACGGGTTTTGAGAACCTCTGCTTCTGTGCGGCACTGTACGGAATGCGGAGGAACGAGCGCCGGACACGGGCACGCGAGCTTTTGGATACCTTCGGTCTTACTGATGCCGCCGACCGCAAGTTCGCCGGCTATTCCAGGGGAATGAAGCGCAAGCTCACCTTCGCCGCTGGTATCATCCATCAGCCGCCTATCCTGTTTCTCGACGAACCAACCACGGGCATTGATGTCACCAGCGCCCGCCAGGTAAGGCAGATTATCGCTGATCTCCACCGTAAGGGAACGACTGTTTTCCTGACTACACATTATATAGAAGAGGCCGAGCGGCTTTGCGAGCGGATTGCTTTCATTGTAAATGGACGGATTGTTCGGACTGACACCGTTGCTGACCTGCTACAGCCCGTTCAGGGCAAGCATGTTATGCTCCTCTCAGTCTCCAATTCTGGAGCGAACCTGTGTAAAGATATGCTTTTGGCATTCCCTTATTATAGTTTTCAGGATGCTCAGGGACAAATCCGCATCGAATCTGCGGAACCGGTCAACATTGCTCCTCTAGTGCGGTTTCTTGAAGAGCGAAAGGTAGAAGTTACCGAAGCCCGGAGATATCTTCCGTCACTAGAGGATGTGTTCGTCCAGGTCACCGGTATTGAGGCAGGAGCAATGCATAAGGAAAAGGAAAAAGCCGGAGGCGGAGGCAGCCAATGACACGCTGGATTGCCTTCTGGAATATTTTAGCCAAAGATATGCGGGCTTATTACCTCAAGCCTCCCAACATCAGTTGGGGCATAATATTCCCTCTGGCATGGACGGGCATGTTCTTCATCAGGTCCGGCAGTGGGCTGGAGAGTATCCTGACGCTTCTGCCGGGTGTTATGACCATTTCAATACTCTTTGGCACGACATCCATGCTAGCGGTGACCATTACGTTTGAGAAACGCAGTCGGTCATTTGAAAGGTTGCTCCTAGCGCCCATTTCCCTGGAGCTTCTCATGCTGGCTAAGACCTCCGGGGCTATTCTTTTCGGGATTGCCAACGCCTTCGTGCCAATCGTTATTGCCGCGTTCCTGTCAGATCTTTCGGGAATCGCCTGGTCTCTAGTGGTACCGACTATTATCCTCATCGGTATCGTATCAACCTTCCTTGGGCTTTTCATCGCGGTCTCTGTAAGCGAGATTTTTGAGGCGCAGACCTTTTCCAACTTCTTCCGCTTCCCTATGATTTTCCTGTGTGGGCTATTCTTTCCCGTCATGTCGCTGCCCGTATTTATCCGCCCGCTTTCTTATATATTGCCGATAACCTGCGTTTTTCGGAGTAAATCGGCCACCTTTTCGGAGCAAACCGGCCGGCCTTTCGGAGTAAAGTAGGCCACCCTTTCGGAGCAAATCGGCCACCCCCAACGGAACGGCGCCGGGCAACACAATGGCATAGAATCACAGTGGAGGTGATTCATGCCCAACAGGAGGTTGTCCGTGCGCAAGATCAAAGAGATTCTACGTTTAAAGTTAGATTGTGGTATAAGCGAGCGAGAAATATCCCGAAGCTGCCGGGTCTCCCGGAGCACGGTGGCTGACTATCTTCGGAGAGCGGCGGCGGCAAAGCTGACCTGGACCGAAGCGTCGGCGCTTGCCGAAACCCAACTCGAAGAGCGTCTATTCCCCACCGAGCACATACCGAGTACGGTCAAACGTCCGCCGCCGGACTGTGACCACATCTGGGGTAGGATGGATTTAATGGACACCAAAGTCAGGTAAAATAGAAAGACGGAGGTGTCAGAGTGAAAGGGATTCCACAAGGAAGGTATACGAAGGAGTTTCGGCAGGAAGCTGTAAAGCTGGTAA
>Ga0315279_10009551_pt1 | contig 11544 bp, 7 predicted proteins | sample YL17G06_20_MG_FD_203694 | JGI IMG/M metagenome (GOLD analysis project Ga0315279, IMG submission 203694) | Sediment microbial communities from Yellowstone Lake, YNP, Wyoming, USA - YL17G06_20 | ecosystem: Environmental > Aquatic > Freshwater > Lake > Sediment | place: USA: Wyoming | collected...
ACCCATGCTCGTAAGGTCTCCTGATGCAAACCCGTTATGGATGGTGCCGTCGAGGTAGACATCGATTTTGTTGGTGTTCCGGTTGATTACCGCGTTGATGTAATGCCAGTTCCCATCGGACCATGAGGTATCCCAGTATCGATAGGGAGAGTTTACACCGTCGCTCACCTTGATATAATTGTGCTTGGTTGTACCGCCACCATTGTATAAGTAAATGGTGAATCCTGCAGCTGAGCCGTATTTGCGGAGCATTTGATATGCATCGACGTGGGTGATTTTTGTCCAGAGTGAGATCGTCCAGGAGTTCATCCCAGGATTCAGGCCGGTTGCGGTACCGAAATCATATCGATCGGTGGTAGCGTCGAAGTAGCGGCAGCCGTCTATTTTCCCGTTCGGCTCGGTAGTTGTCCCGATGTTTGCTGCATTGTACCCATGAGAAGTGGAGTCGTAGATAGTCCCAGTTTCATTCATGTGGTGAACAAATAGATAATTAGCATCCCAGGTGCCTGGTGGGTTTTGTTGACTGCTGCAGAGATTATTACCATAGTAAATATAAATTCGATTTTCAGTCGTGGAAGAAAGACTGGTGATATTGACCCATGCAATTAATCGACCGGTTGCACTTTCATATAATTCAATTTCATGGTTGAGTTTGTTTCCAGAGGCATCAATAAAAACGATATCATCACCATCGGGTTGTGCATGTAAAGCAAGGTTCGTATCTGAGGCAAGATTGATTAATGTCGGGAAATTTAAAAGATGAGATTCTATTTTGGTATTATTAATCCAGATTTCTTTTCTATATATCCACTCTGGATTCCACCAAGGAGATGGAGTTTGTTTCGTGGTGAAACTGTATGTTTTATTGGTCCAAAATATGCCATCAGAACAATTCACAGACCAGTAAAATGTGGTGTTGTAACTGTTCATTATTGTTGGGTTTTGGGAATAACTTCCGTTATGCACAGACAGGTTTGTTCCAATAATTTGCCAGATTCCTGAAGCATTAGTCTGGAAAGTGAGATTCATTGTTCTATTTAAAGGATGATTAATAGTTATTATCAATCTCGGATTTAATTGTTGTCCGATTGATCCAGTCACTGGATGTTCCATTGTAAGAGTGGGAATAGCGATCTCTAGGATATTTTGATAATTGTTTGGATCGCTTCCAAAAATATATTCTAAATAATCGGAATAATGATCATTGTCTGTATCTTGAATAAAGGGGTTGGTATAGGTTACAAATAATTCTAGGTAGTCGGTAAGACCGTCACTATCGGTATCCTTTCCTTGAAGGGTAGTATTATCTGGAATGTTGAAGATAACATAGGAAAGGATGGAACGGTTATTGATGACGGTGGGATTCGTCGTTGTTGGTGAATAGTATTCAACGAAGAATTCGTAGATATCATTATCAGTAAACGATTGAGAGGAAGTAATTTTCATTATTGCTGATTCAAGATAATATATTTTATTATTATAGGAAATATTAGAATGCGATTTTGTTGTATTTGTTAGATAGAATTGACCCCAGTCTTCTGTTCTATAGAACCCTGCATCTGTTTTACCATAGGCAACAGTAAGATTATGGTTATTGTTATTCCACCAGAAATGATGGTAGATATTTTGAAGAGTACCGGGAAGTGCGGTTATGGTTTCATCAAACCAATAGCCGACGTACATCAAGCAATTTCGTTCTTGCATAACATTGGTCGGGAGTGGTGTATATAGATACCCGGTATCTGAAAGTGTTCCATCTGGGCCCTGATCATGGTGTAATATATCATCATTCGACATATTATGTCCGGGTCCATAACCGGTCGTATATTTGTATTGTGCCGGGTAAAAATAATAAGGAACGTAACTCACATTTGTCGGAGTTCCTGCCAGTTGGATGTACCTTCGATCATCGACCAAGGTTGTATCAGCCCCAATTTTTAACCATTGATAGAGCGTAGATTTTCCAATAATATTAACCGCTAAGAAATCAAAACTATACATAGGTCCTGGCGCGATATCAACAGATAAATTGATTTCATAGTAATCCCCGGTTGTATGTGTTAATTGATAGCTGTTGTTTGTCCATTGGGTACCGTTCAACCAATGAAGCCATACTTTATCAATTCCAACATTATCAGTGGCAGTACAATTGATGTAAATCCATTTTTCTTGCTGATACGAGGTATTTGTATAGTAACCTTCTGGTGCCGGTATGTTTGTCCCAGGGAGATAGTATGGTCCTCCACTATCACTTGGATTTCCCGCAAAATTTAAAAAAATTGTTGGTAAGTCCGTATTTGTAGAAAAATAGAATGTTGCGTTATTCCATTTTCCACTCCCGGAAGGATCAGTAGCATTAACATACCATACAATGTTAGTATAAGGGGGTAATGGCGCGATTAATTGAGCTATTTTAGTTCCATTGGTGTCACCGGTTTGGCTAGCGCTTATTACATATGGTCCTTCAATCGTCCAATCAAATGGGTTACCCTCAGGATCTTCTATGGTCACATTTACACTTAATCGATTAACATTAATTTTTTCTGTACCGTCCTGTGGTGATTCATATGAAAAAACTGGTGCTAGATTAAATCCTGGTAATTGCTCTTGACCACCGAGATTATAAAAACTTGCCGAGTCATTCTGGTTGTTGTAAGAGGTTTTAATCCAGCTGCTATTGCGGACGGTTGTGGAGATGGTGAACTCATCGTGTCTGCCGTTTGTTCCGCCGTAGAGGAGGAAGTTCGCGGTGGTGGTGATACTTCCCACGCCGGCGAGATCCAGATATCCAAGGCCGTTATGAAGGGTGCCGTCGAGGTAGACATCAATTTGGTTGGTGTTCCGGTTGATCACTGCGTTGATGTAATGCCAGTTCCCATCAGACCATGAGGTATCCCAGTACCGGTAGGGTGATTTGACGCCATCGCTGACCTTGATGTAGTTGTGTTTTGTCGTGCTACCTGGGTAGTTATAGAGATAAATGGTGAATCCTTTGGCGGATCCGTATTTACGCAACATCTGATATGCATCGACGTGTGTGATTTTTGTCCAGAGTGAGATCGTCCAGGAGTTCATCCCCGGGTTCAGACCGATTGCGGTACCGAAGTCGTACCGGTCGGTGGTGCTGTCGAAGTAGCGGCAGCCGTCTATTTTCCCGTTCGGTTCAGTGGTGGTCCCAGAATTTGTCGCACTGTATCCATGGGAGGTGGAGTCGTAGATAGTCCCAATTTCATTCATGTGGTGAACAAATAGATAATTAGCATCCCAGGTGCCTGGTGGGTTTTGTTGGCTACTGCAGATGTTATTGCCGTAGTAAATATAGAGTCGAGTGTTGGTCGTGGAAGAAAGACTGGTGACATTCACCCAGGCGACCAACCGGCCGGTGGCGCTGGTATACAACTCAATTTCATGATTTAATTTTTCCCCCTGGATATCAGTAAAGACAATATCGTCACCATCAGATTGAGCATGAGCAGCGAGATCTGTGTCTGATGGAAGGTTGATGAGGACGGGGAAATCTATGAGATTTGCATCGACCTTCGAATGATCAATGTTTATTTCTTTTCTGTATATCCAGTCCTGATTCCACCAAGGATCATTTGGATCAGAACGAACTAAAGAAGGAACCGTTCCCATCATAAAAATAATAGTGATGTAAATTACGATTGTCTTATTCAAAAATTTTTTAGCATTGAAAATATTCTTATCTTTTATATAAAATTCAATATTTAACATTTTTTATCACCTTTTTTTCAATTGCCATTTTTTTCTGTTTCTGGTTCAAAAATAAGATGTAATAATAACTTATAATTTTTTGATAATTTTCTAACAAATAATGTTCCATATTCATCACTTTCCTCCGACCTTCCTTGCTATTAACTTCTTGTTGAAGAGGATGGTAAGCGATTAATCGAATCAATAGCAATCATTGTAGTGTATAATTTCATTTTCATTTAATATCTTTCCCGCAACTCAATAGATAATATATTTATTATTTTTTAATATATTTATTACTTGACTGTACTATTGAGAATTTATAAACTTTTCTATGAAAAAAAGCAAATTAAAAATTGATTGACAGAGTACGGAATTCTAAAGGAATAATTTGCATTAATTTCCTTTTTTTTATTCTATCGAAATCCAGAGATGTACCTCTTTATATGCACTCTGAATTTTCCTCTCTGTTATATCACTATAGTCTTTCACAAAACTATACTTTTCTGTAGGTGCTGTAAACAAAAGAAAGGCAAGTTTGAAATTCCCGGTTTTGTTTATTGAAAAAGAATAATTATATTCCCATTGGGGTAGCTGTTTTATATTTGAATAATCTAAGACTTTCGTAATTGTATCAATATACCACATATGATTGTATATAAATTTGTTCTCTTGTGCTGATTCATTGAAGACTGTAGTTTCATTAATAAGCCATACTTCAATAGTGTAATTCATGATTTTATACTCATGATTTACAAGCCCGATAATAATGCTTGTGTTTTCATGTACCCTAAGTCCTTGCGGATAATTTGTTTCATTTTCTCCAGATCCAAGAATATAGAATTCTGTAAATGTTTCCCCCCTTTTTGGTGTGGCGATTACGTATATAATTGAAGCCATCGCAATGATTATAGAGATTCCCACGATGATAGTAAGGGCATTGTCTAGGGTATTATTGGATTTTAGAAGAGATGTTTTTAAAGAAAGAATGAATCGTTGATCTGGAGGTGCCTTTTTCCATCGGTAGAATGCAATTGAACCTATACTTATGATAAAGAAAAATAACGAAAGAAGAATTGGTTCAAGACGTATTTGCCATGGTGTATAGTTCAGTATCAATCCAATGAGCGAAGTGATAGCGATAGAGAAGCCAAAGCTTAGCGCAATTCTCTCCAGCTCATTGATTCCTCTCTCTCCTTTTTTAATTGGAAATAGTGCGAAGATAAGAGTATATCCAGGGATAAAGAGGATGAAGGGTAACCCAAGTATTGTTCGTACGGTACTATCCATTGAAAGTAATGTAATAGGAAGTAAAATTATAGCCCATATTATACACAAAACGATATCGATTGGATATTTGGTAAATGACATCCTCATACCTCTCCTTCATATACTTGACATACTTATTATCTTTGTTATAAATATAAACAAGATGATCATTAAAAAGATAATAATTGTGAAGTGTATCCTATTTCTCTGAGGCAAAGAAATAGCCTTTGATGTAAGTTCATATATTACAAGCAATCCTATTAATACCATGATAAATAATATTTCAACACTAACATTTGTTATTAATATGATTAAATATATCACAATTGTCCATATAATCATAATATTCTTTATTGGTAATTCTTTTGAATGGTTAGCTGTCCTCTCCTCTATTTTCATGACAATCTGAAAGAATCCTATTATTGTTAGCACAGCACCAATTTTTATGAAGCTAAGAATGGGAATACACATAAGAAAAATACCTACTGATATCAACAATATTGCGACGATATTGTGTTGAGAGATTTTTGAATTATTCAGATAGATTCGATTGAAATATTTTTTCAATGATCCCAAACCTCTAAACCGAGTAAAAGGTGTTAAGATTAAAAGTTTTAAATTACTTTCTCCTCAGGATGTTACTACAGAATTAAACCAATACAAATACAGCCTAATAATAATCCTTTCCTCTTCTTTTCTTTTATATTCAAGAGAAATGAGATATTTGTCTTATGGTGATCAACTATTTAAATATACATAAAAGAATTTATAATCACTACTTTTATCTAAGTAAATGGTTATCATTTAGCTTCCTCTTAAGAAGAAGTCAGCGTATTAACGAAAATTATATAAACAATTCATCAGGTTCATGTAATCTCGTGATTATTCCTTTTTGCATTAAGAAACATACAATAGGTGCCCCTTGTTATGTTTAATGTATTGGTGCTAAATATTTTACCCAGAATGCTTTAAAGAGTAGCGGAAAAGTCAAGAGAATAAAATAGATAAGGATTGATTGGATATTAAAACCTAGGGAGAAATAATATAATGAGCATAATATTAGTTTCTGATAAGAAAGCTGAAAGGAGTCATCAATGAACATTGGGATCTTTATAAATACACCTGCTCAAGTTCATTTTTTCAAAAATATAGCTAGCGCTTTGGAAAAAAAAGGGTATATTATTGATTTTTTAGCAAGAGAGTATGGGGAAACATTGGCAGTGATAAACGGATTAGGTTTGAAGTTTTTAATATATGCGAAATCTCCAGAAAGTAAAGTTGCTAAAATCACAAATTTACCTAGTAACGTTCTCACAGCACATAAACTTCTAAAAAAAAATAAACCTAAGATTCTTTTAGGTTTTGGTGGTCCGGAAACATACTCTGCATTACTACTGCGATGCCCTTCAATAGTATTTATAGATTCGGAACCTCACATTAATTTGTCTTATCTGATTCAATATAAGATGTTTATGCCTTTTGTGGATTCCATAGTAACACCGAAAACGTTTAGTGATAATTTGGGAAAAAAGCAGATAAAAGTGGATAGTTATAAGGAGATGGCGTATCTTCATCCTCGATATTTTACGCCCGATAAAAATATTTTTAAATGGCTAAAAATTGAAAAAAACGAAAATTTTGTTATTATACGCTTCAACGCTTTTGATGCGGTCCATGATTCTGGAATTGGTGGCTTTTTGTTAGAAGAAAAAAGACGTTTAATCTACGAACTTCAAAAGTATATTCGCGTTTTTATTTCCTCAGAAAAAAAAGTACCAAAAGATTTAGAGAAATATTTACTTGATATTCCTAAACAAAAAATTCACGATTGTTTGTATTTTGCTAAAATGCTAGTCACAGATACTCAGACAATGACTACAGAAGCAGGGATTCTTGGAACACCTGTTATTCGTTGTAATTCTTTTGTCGGTACAAACGATATGGGTAATTTTATCGAGTTGGAACATAAATATAAATTGATTTTTAGTTATAGAAATCCGAATCTAGCAATAGAAAAAGCTCTTGCTTTGGTTCAGGATCCAAATATTAAAAAGGAATGGAATAAGAAAAAGCAGAAATTGCTCAGTGATAAAATTGATATTACCGCATTTATGGTATGGTATATTGAAAATTATCCTGAGAGTTTTAAAGAGATAAAAGACAATCCAGAAATACAATACAGGTTCAGGTGATAATTATTAAAATCATATCTGTTGTTGGTGCCAGACCACAATTCATCAAATGTGTTCCTGTTTCAAAGGAGTTGAGAAAAAATAACCATGAAATCTTGATTCATACTGGACAACATTATGATTATGAGATGTCTAGATTATTTTTTGATCAATTGGACATACCTGAACCAGATCATTACCTTGGCATCGGTTCAGCATCGCATGGTGTACAAACCGGAAGAATGTTGATTGGATTAGAAAAAATTTTTTTGAAGGAAAAACCTGATGCTGTACTCATCTATGGTGATACAAATTCTACCTTGGCGGGTGCTATAACATCTGGAAAATTAAAGATTCCAATGGGACATATTGAAGCAGGGTTAAGAAGTTTTGATAGAACAATGCCCGAAGAGATTAACCGAATTGTAGCAGATCATTTATCCAATTTTTTATTTGCTCCTACGAAAACAGCAGTATATAACTTGAAAAATGAAGGAATTTTCAAAAAAGTTTTTCTAGTGGGAGATGTTATGTACGATGCTCTTAAGCAAAATATTAAAATTGCGAAAAAATCCAAAATATTAAAAAACCTTGATATTAAACCAAAGGAATATTTTTTAACTACTATACACAGACCATCAAATACCGATGACATTCACAATCTGTCAAATATTTTGAAAGCTTTTTCTTCGACTTACGAAAAAATTGTGTTTCCAATTCATCCTCGAACTGAAAAATTTATAAAAAAATACGATCTAGGGAAAAAAATTAGTAAAAATATATGTATAATAAAACCAGTGAGTTATTTTGATTTTATGTGGCTTGAAAAAAACGCAAAAAAGATTTTAACAGATTCGGGGGGGATTCAGAAAGAAGCATATTTAATGAAAGTTCCCTGCATTACGTTGAGAGAAAATACTGAATGGATAGAAACTATTAACGATGGATGGAATATCCTTGTAGGGGCGCATAAAGAGAAAATATTGGATGCAATAAATAATTTCAAGCCAAATGGAAAACAGAGCAATCATTTTGGTAAGGGTGACGCGAGTAAAAAAATAGTTAAAATATTAGAGATATACGGGGCTAGGTAACTTTTCGAAAGGTTAAAAGAGGCTGATCACAATATATATTTTAATGGAGAGTAGGATATGATTAAAATTGGGGTCATAGGGACAGGTTCGATGGGGAAAAATCATGTCAGGGTGTGCTCAGATATTAATAATATCCAGCTTTTAGGTATTGCAGATACAGATAAGAAAACTACGAAAATGATTGCTGAAAAGTTTAATATAAATATGTATTGTGATTATAAAGAACTTTTACCGAAAGTGGATGCTGTTATTATTGCCACTCCTTCATCAACTCATCATGATATTGCATTAGATGCTTTAGCTGCTGGAAAACATGTGCTGGTGGAAAAACCAATTTGTGATATTGTACAAAAAGCAGAAGAACTAGTAAAAAAAGCAAAAAAAGAAGATTTGATCCTTGCTGTTGGTCATATCGAACGACATAACCCAGCGGTCCGATTTGTAAAAGAAAGGCTAAATAAAAAGAATCTTGGTGAATTAATTTCGCTTACTTCGAAGAGAGTAAGTAATTTCCCTGGAAGAATACGCGATATCGGGGTGATTTTTGATTTCGGGATCCATGATATCGATGTGATGCGATATCTCGCTGGTGAGGTTGCATCCGTGTACGCACGGGCAGGAAACTTTAACAAAAGCACCACCTGTGAGGATCATGCAAATATCATACTGAATTTCGAGAACGGAATCTGCGGTGTTGTTGAAGTGAATTGGCTGACGCCTGTGAAAATCCGAAAACTATTTTTAACTTGCTCTGAATATTTTATTGAAGTTGATTACATCGATCAGTCGGTGACGATGTCATCTTCATCTTTTAAAGAGATTGATAAAATGAACTTGTTTAATATTCCTATTCAATATAATATTAATAATGTATCGTTAGAAAAAAGAGAGCCTTTACGTAATGAAATTGCTGATTTTGTTCAAGCAGTTGAGCATCATACGAGGCCATTGGTCACTGGTGAAGACGGCTTGCTGGCATTGAAAATTGCAGATGCCGCGACACTTTCATATAAAACCGGAAGAGAGGTGAAAATACTATGATTCATGAAACCGCTATCGTAGAAGACGGCGTACAACTTGGTGAAGGAACACGTATCTGGCATTTTGCCCATATACGGAAAGGAGCAAAAATAGGGAAAAATGGAAACATCGGAAAAGATGTGTATATCGATACGAACGTTGTCATCGGAGATAACTGTAAAATCCAAAATTTTGCATCTTTATACAATGGATTAATCATCGGAAATAATGTTTTTATCGGTCCTCACGTGTGTTTTACTAACGATCTGTTCCCCCGTGCCACTATCTGGAATGAAGAGCGACTGGTAAAAACAGTGGTTAAGGATGGGGCATCCATTGGTGCAAACTCTACGATTGTCGCTGGCATCACTATTGGTAACTATGCGATGGTTGGTGCTGGCACTGTGGTGACAAAAGATGTTCCGGGTCATGCCCTTGTTTTTGGGAACCCAGCCCAGATACAAGGTTTCGTCTGCGAATGTGGTATAAAACTTGAAAAGAAGAGTAAGAAAAAGAATGTTGTGCAGCTTTTCTGTCCGCAATGTGGAAAAGAAGTCTGTATTGAAGATTCAATCTATAAGGAATGTGAAGAATGATACCAATAGCAAAACCATTGATTGATGAAGAAGAAAAATCAGCGGTAATGCGGGTTCTTGATTCAGGTATGCTTGCGAGCGGTTCAAGAACTGAAGAATTTGAGAAAAAATTTGCTGAATATGTTGGTACGAAATATGGGATTGCAACCGCCTCTGGCACAACCGCATTACATCTCGCTTTACTTTCCTTGGGAGTGGCTCGTGGAGATGAAGTTATTCTTCCTGCATTTTCATTTATTGCAACGGCAAATGTTGCATTATTCTGCGATGCAGTTCCTGTTTTTTGTGATGTTGATCCAAGAACATTCAACATCGACCCAGAAAAAATAGAGAAACTTATTACCAAGAAGACGAAAGCGATTATGCCTGTTCATCTTTATGGACAAGCAGTGGATGTACATCCAATTCAAGAAATCGCTGAGAAGCACGGTGTGTATGTAATTGGTGATGCATGTCAAGCGCATGGTGCGACCTATGATGGGAAAATGGTCGGTTCATTTGGTGATGTTGAATGTTTTTCATTTTATCCGACGAAGAACATGACCACAGGAGAAGGTGGGATGGTTACAACAAATAACGAGAATGTTGCTGAACTTATATTTTCTCTAAGAAATCATGGTCGTGAAAAAACAAAATGGGGGTATGAACACGGACGATTAGGTTATAACTATCGTATGACTGATATCGCAGCAGCAATTGGACTAGAACAGTTAAAAAAATTACCGAAGAATATCGAAATGCGGCAAAAAAATGCACATTATTTCGACGTTCATTTGAGCAGTGTGGAAATCCCGTATGTCATCCCAAGGGCGAAACACGCATACCATCAATACACTGTGAAAAGCAAGAACCGTAATCTACTAATGCAGAATTTAAAGAAAAATGAGATTGGTTATGGTATCTACTATCCGCAACCTTTACACACCTATTTACATCTGAAGAAATATGCTCACAAGGATTTAAAAACTTCGGAATTGCTTGCAAACGAAGTGATTTCCCTCCCGGTTCATCCTGCTTTGGAATCAGAAGATCTCCAACGAATTGTCTCAGTGGTCAATGAGGGATGCAAGTGAATAGAAAAAACATGCACTCAAAGAAACCGAAGGAAGGCTACATTGCGGTTATTGGGTTGGGAAAAGCAGGTCTTCCACTTGCTGCAGTTATCGCAAATAATGGTAAACCAGTGATAGGAATCGATGTGGATGAAAAAAGATGTGATAAAATAAATAATGGAATAAATCCTATCCCTGAAGAAAAGGGTTTGGATGAACTGGTAAAGAACTTTGGTGGAAAAACACTCGTCGCATCAACAACATACGAGGATGCTGAGAAATGTACCTTTTTTATTGTAATTGTTCCATTGTTTATTGATGAGAACAATCAACCTGATTTTACAATACTAGAAAATGCATTTCGAAATGTAGGGAAGGTATTGAAAAAGGGAGATTGTGTCGTCTTAGAAACTACAGTTCCTCCGGGGACGACTGAAACGTTAGTTAAAGACTGGTTGGAGGAAGAAAGCAGATTACATGTTGGTGAGTTTTATCTGGCTTATTCTCCTGAGAGAATTATGACTGGAGTAAGTATTTCACGATTGAAAGAGTTTCCAAAAATTGTCGGTGGAGTGGATCAATCCAGCGGAAAAAAAGCATTTGATATCTATAAACAGTTTATTGGTAG
>Ga0315279_10009552_pt1 | contig 11544 bp, 10 predicted proteins | sample YL17G06_20_MG_FD_203694 | JGI IMG/M metagenome (GOLD analysis project Ga0315279, IMG submission 203694) | Sediment microbial communities from Yellowstone Lake, YNP, Wyoming, USA - YL17G06_20 | ecosystem: Environmental > Aquatic > Freshwater > Lake > Sediment | place: USA: Wyoming | collected...
GTCTGCTGCGTTTCGCTCGACGCGGCGGGGGCGGATATGCGGAGCGAGTTCGCCCGTCCGCCTTTCGAGTACAAGCCGCGTCCGCTCTGGTTCTGGAACGCTCCGCTCCGGATCGCCGAAATTCAAAGCATCATGGAGCGCTCCAAGCAGAGCGGCTACTGCGGCTTCGGCATCCTTCCGTCGCCCGGCATGACGCCTGCCTACCTGAGCGACGAGTACTTTGCCCGCTACGGCGACGCGCTCAAGAAGGCCGCACAGCTCGGCCAGAAGCTCACCTTGTACGACGAGTTCTGGTTCCCCAGCGGCTACGTCGGTGGACAACTCGCCAAGAAGCACCCCGACGCCTTGTGCAAGCGACTGGACATGCTGGCCGAGGACGTCGAGGGGCCCAAGGCGTACGAGAAAGCGATTCCCGCCGGCCGGCTTATGGGCACGGTGGCCATGCAGCGCGTCACGCACGAGAGGCAGGACCTGACCGGCGAGGTCCGCGGCGGCGTTCTGCGATGGGACGTGCCCGAGGGGAACTGGAAGATCATGATCTTCACTTGCGTGCAGGACGGCGCCCGGGGGCTGGTGGACTACCTGGACCCCGACGCGGTGCGGCGCTTCGTCGCAATGACACACGAGCAGTACTTCCAACGGTTTCCCGGGCATTTCGGCACAACCATCGACGGCGCGTTCTACGACGAGCCGACCTTCCACTGGGTGCAAGGCGGCCGGGCCTGGACCGGCGAGTTCAACCGCAAGTTCCGCGAGAAGCTCGGCTATAGCCCCGTGCCCTGGTATCCGGCGTTGTGGATGGACATCGGGCCCGACACCGAGGCCGCGCGCAATGCCCTGTTCGGCTTCCGGGCGGAGCTCTACGCCACCGGGTTCCCCAAGGTCCTCCAGGACTGGTGCTCCGCCCACCGCATCAAATCGACCGGCCACGTGGATCAGGAAGAAGTGGTCAATCCCGTCGGGCTGTGCGGCGACCTGATGAAAGCGTTCCAGCACCAGGAAATGCCCGGACTCGATTCCATCTTTCAGTACGGCCGCGGCTCGCCCATGTACAAGATCATCAGCTCGGCGGCCTACAACTACGACCGGCCGCTGGTGATGACGGAGGTCTACGGGGCGAAGGCGTCGGCGTGAAGACGCTCTACAAGGAAGCCATGGACGAGCTGGCCAAGGGCGTGAACTTCATCGTGCCCCACGCCGTCTGGACCGACAACACGAAAGTCGCCGCGCCGTCCGAGCTTTCCTATCGGAGTGCCGTGTACGGTCCCGCGTTGCCGGCGCTGAACGACTACCTGGGAAGGTGCATGCGCATCCTGCGGCACGGCCGGCACGTGGCCGACGTCGGCGTGCTCTACCCGATCGCCACGCTCCAGGCCGGTTATCGCTTCGGCGTGGGCAAGTCCTACGAAGGAGGCATCATCCCCGACGAGGCCGACTACATGAGCGTGGGCGAGGCGCTGGCCTTGGCAGTGCGCCGCGATTACACGTTCGTCCACCCGGAGGTGTTGGACCAACGGTGCGTGTTGGCGGAGAAATCCATCCGCCTGCAAAACGAGCACAACCCGGAGCAGTATCGCGTGTTCGTCATCCCGGGCTCCAAGACGGTCCACTGGAGCAATCTGAAGAAGCTCAAGGAGTTCTACGACGGCGGCGGCCGGGTGATCGCCACCACGCGGCTGCCGGACAAATCGGCCGAGTTTGGCAAGGATGCCGAGGTGCGGCAGGCGGTGGAGCACGTCTTCGGCCCGCGGGCCGGCGCGGCAGACGGCAAGACGCCTCCGCCGGCGCCCGCGGCAGGCTACACCGTTCACGTCAATCGCAACGGCGGCAGGGCCTATTTTCTGCCCAAGCCTTCGGCTGCGGCGATCCGGGCAGCGCTCGACGATGCCTTGGAGGTGTACGACGTGCAATTCGAGACCGGCCTGCGGCTCTCGGGCGGCAACTTGTCTTACATCCACAAGGTGATCGACGGGGCCGACTTCTACTTCTTCGCCAACTCCTCCGACACGGCCGTGGACACCCAGGTGAGAATCCGCGGAAAGCGCAAGTTCGAGTTGTGGGATCCTCACACGGGCGAGATCCGCGCGGCCGAGTATGCGAACACCGCGACCCAGGGGCGCGACGTTACGCGAGTGCGCCTTGCGCTGCCGCCGGTGAAGTCGGTGTTTCTTGTCGCCACCCCAGAATGACGAGAGCGGGGGCTCATTTCCTACTGTCCCGACCGGCTCGGAAGGTTGCCACCCGAAAAAGTCTCCCGCCCGCTCGCCTCCTCGCCGCACCGGGGTGCCGTGGCCAAGGGGGCTCCTTGCCCTGGTCCCTTTCCGCCGTACAATTCCTAGCGACCCGGGGCGGCGAGCTTGGTGCTTTACCCTCTTCTGAGGAAGCTATTATGACTCCCTCGCAATACGCCCGCTCCTACCACCAACTCAACACCGTGTTGGACAACAATCAGATCGTCACCGTCCGCATCGACAAGTACTTGCAGAACAACGGCAGCAAGCGGAACAAGGCCGGGCTGGCCGCCAAGGACGCCATCATCAACGGCATGGTCGCCGAGACCAAGACCAGTTGGGCGGCCCACACGTTCAATATCAACGGCCGGCTGGTCGGCAAGGTGGACGTGGCTTGCGTCTTCATGGGCAAGGGCTCCCCCTCGGAGATCGCCACTGCCATCTGGCTGGCCAGCCGCTACGGGCTGATCTCGATCGATCCCAAGCGGGAGAACCATTCCGGGGTGTCCACTCGGACCCTCACCGAGTTTTGCGACGATTGCGTGGGCCTGGACTGCAATGGGTTGGTGAACAACTTCTTCTCCTTCAACCGCGACAAGTCGATCGGCACGTACGACGTACACTACCCCAAAGCCCGGCGGCAAAGGCTAAGCGAGGTGCAGGCCGGCGACGTGGTGGTGTTTGTCGAGGAAGACGACGCCACGACCAAGGATCCCAAGGCCGGCCAGCCGTCGAGCTACCCGCACATCGCCCTGATCGACACGGTGAGCCCCGGCGGCACGGATCAACTGCTGCTAAGCCTGGTGCAATCGAGCGGCGGCGAGGTGGGGATCCACGCCGTAACCGACATGAAGACGTTCGGCAACTACGGCAAGGGGGTCTTTTTCGCGGCGGGGTCGCGCAAGGGCTACGTGGTCCCGCCCCCGGCCGGCGCCGCCGGGCCGAAAGCGTAGCGGCGCGCGGAGAACAACCTGGGCACTGTCTCCCTCCCCTCGCCCCTTCACCTCTTCTCCCCTTCTCCCGCCACCCGTCACGCGTTTCCGAGAAGAAGGATCCACCACAGGCATCCCCGGGGGGCGACGCTCTCATCAAAAGTAGCAGCCCGGTGCTTGACCTCGTTGCCCGCCGCGGCTATGTTGCGAGGGGGCGAAAACGAGTCGCAGGGTAATTCCGCCGGATATCCTCGCCATAGGCTGTCGGACGGATCCGTTGCGCCGAGCCAGTGGAGGCAGCGCTGAGTATGCCTCGGGTCAAGGAAGTCTCGGTGACTGAGGAGTTCATCACCTTCAGCCTAGTGGACGGACGCGTTGTGAGCGTTCCGCTGGCGTGGTCCTGGCGGCTGAGTGAAGCAACGCCGGCCCAGAGAAACAACTTTGAGATTATCGGCGACGGCTATGGGGTCCACTGGCCGGACGTTGACGAGGATCTCAGCGTCGAAGGCATGCTTCACGGAGTTCCCGCACGGCGTCCCAACAAGTAGACGCGGAAGTCGGAGCTTGTGAAGCAATGGGGACTGGCTCCAAGCCGACGTGCGAAAACCGTGGAAAAACGGCATCCGGCGGGGTGCCTGTCCCCATTCTTCCACAAGCTCTCGGGTCTAAACGCTGGCCCAGCGGAGTGATCATGGACCTGCCACAGTCTGCCTGCCATGCCGGATCACGTTGTTGAAGTGTTCTCCGCTGCGAACGTCGTCGAGGCGCATAGTGTGCGCGCTCGCCTGGAGGAGGCGGGAATTGCCACCCAAATCGTGGGGGAGTCTCTGGGCAACGCCGCGGGTTGGCTCCCTTTTGGCGACATCGCGCCCCGCATCTGGGTTCGCCAGGCGGACGAGGCCCTCGCCCGGGAGGTCATCGCCGAGTACCTCGGCGAAGCTCGTGAAGAGGCGGCCGAGCCGGACGATGACGACTTGCCGGACGGTGCCGAGGAGCCTGTGGAGGGCAGAGAGCCCGTGGAGGCCGAGACGCCGGTAGAACCCGAGGAGCCGATCAAGGTTGGCGAGCAGGGGCCCGGCGGGGCCGAGCGTCCGGCCGTGCGGGTCAATTGGGTGGCCATGGTCGGGGTCGCGTGCATCGCGGCGGGCATCCTCCACTCGGCGTATCGTTGGATCGCGCTCGGGAAGTACTCGGCCCGGACCGAGGGAGTGCTCGTCCGCGTGGAGTGGGCGGGTATGAAGGTCGAGCCGGAGCTTGGGGGCGGCGACCTGCCCATCTGGCCGAAGAAGACCGAGATCCGCGCGATGTTCGACTTGCGATACTCCTACGTCGTGGGGGGCAGACAGTACCGGACGAACGTAAAGAACCGGGACGAGGTGGCCGAGCAAGCGACGATCCACTACGATCCGGCGCACCCGGCGGACTGCCTCGTTGGGCCGATCATGCCGCCGTGGGTCTCGCTGGCCTTTGGCGGGCTGCTTGGTGCCGGCTTGCTCTTCGTGGCGTACCGATTTCGGTGATTGCTATCCCGGCGACTGCGCTTGACACGACACCCGGCAATGTGTATAGTTGATACACATAAAGGAGGTGTACTATGCGCACCAACGTGGTGATCGACGACAAGCTGATGTCGCTGGCCCTCAGATCGAGCGGATGCCGGACCAAGAAGGCCGCCATCGAAACGGGCCTGCGGTTGCTGGTTCAGGTCAATAGCCAGAAGAAGCTCCGCGGCTTCAAAGGCAAGGTCGCGTGGGAAGGCGATCTTGACAAAATGAGAAGAGACTGAAATGGTCATCGTCGATACCTCCGCTTGGATCGAGTACTTCAGGAACGGTGTCTCCCGTGTCGTGGCCAAGGTTGACCGCTGTCTCGACCGGGACTTGGTGGGCATCGGCGACCTGGTGTATTGCGAGCTTATGCAGGGCATCCGTTCTCCGCGCCAACGTGCGGAGATTTCGTCCTTGCTCACGTCCTTGCCGCACTTTGACATGGTGGGGTTTCATATCGCCGAGAGGTCGGCAGCCAACTACCGGCTTCTGAGGTCTAAGGGTGTGACCGTCCGGAAAACGATCGACGTCCTGATCGGCACGTTCTGTGCGGAGCGCGGGTTCCAGATCGTTCACTACGATTCGGATTTCGACCTGATGGCACGCCACATCGGCTTGGACGTGATATAGTTTTCCGATTCGCTTACCCCTAATCCTGGGCAAGTGCATCGCGCTGCTGGGCGCCGGCGTCCTGCTGGCACTCGTGGCCTCCGGCGCGGTCACGACGGCTGGCGACCAGAAAACGGAAGACGTGCTCGCCGGCTGGACCATCGACTTCTCCGCGGAGAAGCCCGGTCTCGTGTCCTCGGGCCGACAAGGGGCCAGGTTCGGCCTCATGATGCCCGGCCTGCCCCTGGCGAAGGCCCGACCCCTTCGCAACCCCCGCCTAACGACCCCGCCGCGGCCAGACCCGCGGCTTGAGGATCGCCGCAGCCACGAGCAGCGGCAGCAGAACCCAGAGCCAGCGCGGCCGGGTGGCAAGGACTAACACGATCACGGGCAACGTACACCACAGCCAGACCGGGATTCGCTTCAACTGCTCGTAGGCCAGCCAGATCACCGCCAGCAGTGGGCCGATCCGAAAACACGTGGCCTCAAGGTCCTTTGTGCCCGGACTCTCCTCGAGCACAAACGGCACGATCGCGCCGGTCACCAGCAATACCACGGCGAAGATGCCAATCGCGTGACGGCGCCAAGCAGGTCCAAGCACGCAAACCTCGAATCCCCAGCCCCGAGTCCCCAGCCCCTAATCCCTAGCCCCGAGCCCCTAGATCCGGTCCAACGCGTCGATCCACCGGGCCAGCTCCGCCAGCTCGTCCGGCGCAAGGTCCCTCGGGTCCGGCCCCAGATCCTTCACCGTGACCGGATACTTCATGGCCCGCAGGCGGGCGACCGCTCCCTTGAGCTGTCCGGCCCCGGGCGACTTCTGGCTGGCGGCGACGTAGAACGCGCGGCGCACGGCCGGGTCGTTCTCGGGGGGCGTGCCGGCAAGGGTCCCGTCCACCACGGCGACGCCACGGAACGGGCTGTTCGCGGCCAGTCCCAAGGCCAGCGCGGCCGTGCCGCCCGTCTCGCGGCCGCAGACGACCACGCGCGTCGGGTCCAGCGAGTACTTGAGGGTCATTTTCGCCAGCAGCACCGCGACCTCGCGCAGATCGCCCGGCGGCCACCGCTTCGGATCGGCCGGCTTGGGGACCAGGAGGATCAGCTCGTGCCGGTCGCACAGCGGCTTCCACCGGGCCATGAGTTCCTTGTCATCCACGCCCGCCGCACCGGCCAGCCACACCACCAGCCCGTGCGGCACGTCCGCGCGATAGCCCTCGTGTACGTAGGCCCAGGCCGCCTGACCGGCCCTGTCGGACTTCAGCTCGATCCGTCCCACGTCGGGCGGCTTTTTCTCGGGTGCCTTGAGCGGCCCGTGCGCCGGCGGAAGATCGGCGGGGGGCGGGCCCTCGGGCAGGGACGCAAGCTTCAGGTTGATCTTGCGGATCTCACTGCCGCGACGCACTTCAAGATCGACGCTCTCATCGGGCGCGTGCTCCGCCAGACGCGCGCGGAGCCAGGCGGCGCCTCGGACCGGCTGGCCGTCCAGCGTCGCGAGAACGTCCGCGGGATGAAGTCCCGACTTGGCCGCCGGGCTGTCCGGATAGACGTAGCGCACAACGACGCCGGGGCCATTTTTCTCGTCCTTGTCTGCCGCGGGCCGCAGCGGCAGAATGCCCAGAAACGGGTGCTCGTAGGGCTCCAGCCTGGCCACCAGCTCCAACTCGCGCTCGATCCGCTTGCCGTCGCGGAGCACCGCAATGCGAATCTTGTCGCCGGCATAGCGGCGGCTAAGCTCCTGTTTGAGCTGAGCGGCCAGAGCGATCTTCACACCGTCGACTTCGACGATCTGATCGCCGGCCCTCAGTCCGGCCTGGTAAGCGGGCGAGCGGGGCCGCACGGCCGTCAGGAGCGGCTCGCCCGTGTAAAGCTGCTGGGCCGGGATGTTGATGCCGACGACCCCGGGCAAGAGGTCTTTGCCTTGCTTCAGGCGCGGCAGCAGATCCATCACCGTCTGCCCGGGAATGGCGAATCCGATCCCCGAATCGTACCACTCGACCCCGGCCAGCTCGCTGGTTTCCGTGGGCGAGAGCGGCACGAGCACCCCGAGCAATCGGCCGCGGACGTCCACCAGCGGCCCGCCGTAGTTGTTGGGCGAGACGGAGGCATCGGTCTGGATGGCCTTGCCCCATATACGATTGGTCGCGCTGACCACGCCCACGGCCATGTTGGGGCGGCTGACTTCAAAGGTCCGCCCCACGGCGATGGCCCACTGGCCCACGCGGACCTCGCCGGCCGGGGCGATCTCGGGCACGGGAAGCGGCTTTTGGGCGTCGATCTTCAGCAGGACCAACATGCGATTGCGGTCGGTAGCCACCAGTTGGGCCGGCTTGCGCCCGCCATCGGGCAACTGGACCAGGATCGAGGCCGGGCGATGGAGGAAATTGACCGCGCTGGAGACGATGTAGCCGTCGGGCGTCAGGACCAGGCCGGTGGTCGGGCCCGTGCCCACGAGCACCCGGCCCACGCGGTCCATGCCGCCGCCCGTCTCGATGCGGACCACCGAAGGCGCCACGCGGTCCACGGCGGCGCGCAAGGCCGCTTGCTCCATCTCGCCCAGATCGCCGGGGCCCTTCGCCCAGAGCGGCGCGGCCGGGAAGAACGCCGGCGCCGCGGCGAGAAGCAGGGTGGAACGAAGCAGTAGGGTGCGACGAAGTCCCACCGCGGCTGTCGCTGATCCTTTCAATGCAAAATGCAAAATGCAAAATGCAAAATGCAAAATGGAAGACGCAGAGCGACGATCCCACTCTTCATTTTGCATTCTGCATTTTACATTCTTCATTTTGCATTCCGCGTTCTGCATTTTGCAGTATCCCGTGCGGGCGACTACTTACCGTCCTTTGGGCTGCCTTGCAGGACGAACTCCTTCATCTGCTGGCCGCGGAGCACGGTCAGCCTGAGCTGGTCCTCGAAGTCGATGTATTGAAGCTCCCCGGCCAGGGCCTTGCACGACGGGATGAAGCGGTCGCCGACCAGGACCACCAGGTCGTCGGGCTGGACGCCTGCCTTGGCAGCGGGCGAGTTGGGGGCCACCGCGTCCACGTAGGGCGGCGTGCGCTCGACCACGTCCGGCACCAGAACGATCCCCAGCATCCCCAAGGTGAGCGGCCTGGCCGGCTTCTTGGCCGCTTCCTCGGACTTGCGCACGACGAACTTCCCGGCCCGGATCTGCTCCACCGTCCCGCGGAGCTGGTCGATGGGGACGGCGTAATTGAGCCACGTGCTATTCAGGGCGTTGCGCAGCTCCTTGCCGAGCATGGCCACCAGCTCGCCGCGCCGGGTGACCAGCGCGCCGCCGGCTGCCCCGGGATTGTTGGTCACGGCGTCGAGCACGTAGACCGGGCCGTCGTAGGGAATCTCGTACACGCCGCGGCGGGCCTCCAGACGCGTCTTGACGGAGATCGTCCCGCGTTGGACGCTCGCCGGCTCGTTGCCCATGGCCACTCCGAAGAGGTTGCTCAGGGCCAGCACGCGCGTGCCGGCCTCGGCATCCACTGCCTGCCGCAGATCGAAGTAGGGCAGCCCGGCGGCCTCGATCTTGAGCACGGCCACTTCCAAGCGGGGATCGGCCCCGAGGAGCCTGGCCTCGAACTTGCGACCGTCGTTGAGCGTCACGGTCACGGAATCGCTGTCAAGGACGTAGCTCCATGCGGTCAGCACGTGCCCCTCGGCAGAAATCAGGAAACCGCTCTGGTAGGCTTCCAGACCGCGCAGGCCCCCGGCGCCGTAGACCTTCACCAGTTTCGGCTGCACCTGGACCACGGTCTCGGGGATCGGCGGCGCGGTCGGCGCGGCGGTAGCTTGGAAAGCCGCGGGCGCAACCGCGAAGAAGGCAAGCCCCCCGAGGATCCAACGGACCAGCGATACCGATACCTTGCGCATGGTCTTCCGTCTTCTGTCTTCTTCCTGCTGTCTACTGTCTACTGACTACCGACTACTTCCCCAACTCCACCGCCTCCACGCGAAAAGTCGCAAACGCCTCGTTGCCGAAGCGGACTTCGATCCGGTGCGGAAACTGCCGGCCGCCTGCGTCGCGGTAGTCGGCAAAATAGACCTCGCACGGATCGGCGTTCTCGTCGGGGAACATCTCCAGGCCCGCCAAGAGCCCGGTCTTGGGATCGAATGAGAACCGGCATTCCACCCCGCCGTGCAGCCCAACCAGCACGTCCGCCGGCCCGTCGCAGCCCGGAAATGGAGCCGTGCCGAGGTAGTAGACCTCGCCGAACCGCTCGGGTCCGAGGACGGCCAACCGCCGCCAGAGGTGCAATGCGGGAAACAGCCCGCCGCTGTCGGGCGGCGCCAGCGACGAGCCGAACTCGTCGGTCACGGGCCAACTGATCTGCTCCTTGGGGAGCGTGAGCACGATCTGCTGAGGCGCGATCTCGAAGCGGTACTTGCCGCCGCCGTCGAGCGGGCCGGTCAGGACCCAGGGTTTGTCCAGCGACGCGAAATCGCCGCGTGCGGCCCACGCCTTGAAGACCCGGTCGCGGTTCAGGCGGTTGAAGTAGTAGTTGGCGTAACCCCGTTTTTGCTCGAAGTGCCTCTTGACGATCTCGGGCATGGCGGGCTTGGGCGCGCCCGGGCGGAGCGGCCCGTCTTCGTCCGGCGGCGTGGGGACGGGGATGTCTTCGTCGGGCGTTTTCGGCTTCCGGCCCTCCGGTTTCTCGCCGGGCTTAGGTTTCGGCTTGGGGATCGGCATGGGGGGCCGCTGGCCGCCGCGGGCCAGCTTCTCCAGCAGGTCGCTCTCCGTGTGGACGCCCGCCAGGCGCACGAGCACGTCAAAGCGCTTTCCCTCGCGGCGAAAACTCAGCGGGACGCGCCACCCCTTGGGAAAGACCCCCAGCACGTTCTTCAAGCCGTTGGGGGTCTCGATGGGCCGGCCGGCGAAGCTGACGATCTCGTCGCCGTAGCGGAGCCCGCGGCGATAGGCGTCGGAGTGCTCCAGAATGTCGGTGACCACCACCCGGCGGTTTTCGTCGAAGCCCACGGTCGCCCCCAGCGTGGCGTGGTCCACGATCCGCCCGCTCCGCAAGTGGCCGAGGAAGTTCTTGATCTGGTTGATCGAGATGGCGTACCCGACGCCCACGCTCACCCGGCCGCGCTTCTCGAACGACGCCCGGCCGTTGATGCCGATCAGGCGCCCCTGGGCGTCGAAAAGCGGCCCGCCCGAATTGCCCGGGTTGATCGAGGCGTCGGTCTGGAGGCAGTCGGTGTATTCCAAGAGCGTGCCGGCGGGGAACTGGTAGCGGTGGATGCCCGAGAGGATCCCGTAGGTAACGGTGGGGCGGAAATCCGTGGCCAGCAAGAACGGGTTCCCCATGGCGAAGACCGCGTCGCCCACCTTCGCGAGGTCGCTGTCGGCCATCTCGGCAAAGGGAAAATCGTCGCGCCCGAAGAGCTTCACCAGGGCCACGTCGCCGGTCGGGTCGATGCCGACGATCACCGCGTCGTAGACCCGGCCGTCGGGCATGCCGCACTTCATGAAACTGCCGCAGGGGTAGGCCACGTGGAAGTTGGTCAGGGCGTACCCGTCCGGCGAGATGACCACGCCTGCACCGCCGCCGGCCCCCGCGGGCGAGAAGATGGCCAGCACGGGCGGCTTTGCCTTGTCCATCACCGCGATCCGCTCGGACTCGGCCCGGAGCACGGCGGGATCGACGTCGGCCGCAAGCACCAAAGTGCAAAATGCAAAATCTAGAGTGCAAAATGCAAAAGTAAGAGCGCGGACCACGATCCATGTGCTCCATTTTGCACTTTTCATTTTCCATTTTTCATTTTGCATTCTCATTTTACCAGCTTCGCGTCGCCAAGGTCCAGGTGATCGGCCACGTCGAGGTCCTCTCCGAAGTCCACCAGGATGCTCAGCCGGCGCACGCCCGACAGGTCGAGGCTGACCGGCTTGGCCGGCTCCGTGCCGGCGACCGCGGTCTCCAGCAGCGTCTTATCGTCGCCGCGGATCACCAGGCGCACGTGGCCCAGCGGGCGGACCCGGTCGTCGATCCCCGCCGTGGCGACGAAGCGGCTGAACCGCTCAGGGAGGCGGTAGACCACGAGGGTGCGGCTCGAAAGGCCCAGGCCCTTCTTGTAGCTCTTGCCGTCCAGCACCAGCGGCCCGGCGTCCCGGCTGCGGTCCCGCCGCGGGGCGGCCGACTCCGTGCGCGCCGGGAAGTCCTTGCCGAAGTGGACGTAGGGCGTCCACGCGACCGACTCGGGCTCCAAATCGCTCAGATA
>Ga0315279_10009554_pt1 | contig 11542 bp, 8 predicted proteins | sample YL17G06_20_MG_FD_203694 | JGI IMG/M metagenome (GOLD analysis project Ga0315279, IMG submission 203694) | Sediment microbial communities from Yellowstone Lake, YNP, Wyoming, USA - YL17G06_20 | ecosystem: Environmental > Aquatic > Freshwater > Lake > Sediment | place: USA: Wyoming | collected...
CCTTCTCGTCCAGGACCAGTACGCGGGGGCGACGACGGAAACAGCCTACCAGCTCGCCGAGAACCTGATCAGCCGTTTCCCCGACGTCCAGGGCGTGTTCGCGCCCAACGAATCGAGCACGTTCGGTACGCTCCGGGCCCTCCAGGAATCCCGTCTCGCGGGCCAGGTCGTTTTCGTCGGCTTCGACAGCTCCCCCAAGCTCGTCCAGGGCCTCCGGGACGGCCACATCCAGGGCCTCGTCATCCAAAACCCGCGCAAGATGGGCTACCTGGGGGTCAAGACCATGGTCGCTCTTCTCCGGGGCGAGACCGTCGAGAAGGTCATCGACACCGGCGTGGTCCTGGCCACGGCGGACAACATGGACGACCCGGACATCCGACCGCTCCTTTCTCCCGACCTCTCCAAGATCATCGACTGATGAGCCCGGAACCCGCCGCGCCCCCGGTCCTCCGCATGGACGGGGTGAGCAAGAGCTTCGGTGCGACGCGGGCCCTCGACGGCGTGAGCTTCGAACTCGCCCTGGGCGAAGTCCACGCGCTGATCGGGGAGAACGGCGCCGGCAAGAGCACGATGATGAAGATCCTCAGCGGGGCCATCCCGCCCGACGCGGGGTGGATGGAGATCGACGGCCGGCCCTACGCCCCGGCCGGCCCCGCCGACGGGCTCCGGGGAGGGATCTCCATGATCTACCAGGAGCTGACGCTGGCCCCCCACCTTACCGTCGAAGAGAACATCATGCTCGGCCGCGAGGTCCACGCGGCGGGCTGGCTCGACCGAAAGGCCATGAAGCGGCGGGTGCGGGAGGCGCTGGAGCTCGTCCGCCATCCCGAGATCTCGCCCGACATCCCGGTGAGGAAGCTGAGCGTGGGGGCCAAGCAGGTCGTGGAGATAGCCCGGGCCCTGCTCAACCGCGCCCGCATCGTCGTCATGGACGAGCCGACGAGCTCTCTCTCTCAGGAGGACAGCCTGCGGCTCTTCGAGATCATCGGCAAGCTCAAAGGCCAGGGCGTAAGCGTCATCTACATCAGCCACTTCCTCGAGGAAGTCCAGAGGGTGGCCGACTCCTACACGGTCCTGCGGGACGGCCGCAACGTCGGCTCGGGGAGGATGGCCGGCACCCGTCTCGAGGACCTCATCCAGCTCATGGTCGGGCAGACGGTCACTCGGCTTTTCCCCAAGGTCGAGCATTCCATAGGGGAGGTCATCCTGTCCCTCGACGGGCTCAAGGGGGCGAGGATGACGTCGCCCGTCAGCCTGACCCTGTCGAGGGGGGAGATCCTGGGCATCGCCGGGCTCGTCGGCTCCGGAAGGACGGAGATGCTGAGGACCCTGTTCGGGCTGGACGAGGCCGAAGGCGGCTCGGTCGTCGTCTCGGGCTTCGAGCTGGCCGGCGCGAAGCCTTGGACCCGCATCGGCCGCGGCCTGGGCCTGCTCAGCGAGGACAGGCAGGGGGAGGGGTTGGCCCTCGGCCGGTCCGTGGCCGACAACATAACGATGAGCGATTTCACCCCTTATCGCCGCCACGGCTTTCTCCGGCCCGGGCGCCAGCGCCGGGCCGTGGGCGAGTGGATCGGGAAAATGAAGATCAAGGCCAAGGGCCCCGCCCAGAAGGTCGGCGACCTGTCGGGCGGCAACCAGCAGAAGGTCGCCCTGGCCAGGCTCCTCCATCAGAAGGCCGGGATCCTCCTCCTCGACGAGCCGACGCGCGGCATCGACGTCGTCAGCAAGGCCCAGATCTACGAGTGGATCGGCGAGCTCGCCCGGGAGGGGAAGGCCGTCCTGTTCGTCAGCTCCTACCTTCCCGAGCTCCTCGGGATATGCGACAGGATCGCCGTCTTCCACCGGGGCGGCCTGGTCGAATCGCGCCCCGCCCCGGAGTGGGACGCGCCGGGCTTGATGGCCGTGGCCACCGTCGGCCGGGCCTGCCCGGATCATTCGATGAGTCAAAGGATCGCGGAATGAGCCGGCAACGTCCGGCCAAACTCCAGAAGGCCCTCAACGTCCTCGGCCCGTTCATCGGGCTCGCCCTCGTCATCGCCCTCTTCGCCCTGATCCCCGAGGTCCAGGGCCGCTTCCTGAGGTTCGCCAACTTCAAGAGCGTCGCCACCCAATCCGTGATCGTGGCCCTGGGCGCCCTCGGCATGACCTTCATCATCGTCAGCGGCGGCATCGACCTTTCCGCGGCCTCCAATATCGCCCTGTCGAGCGTCATCGCGGCCTACGCCATCAACGCCGGCGCCGCCCCCCTCGTCGCCGTCCTCCTCGGCGTCCTCACGGGCGGCCTGGTCGGCCTGGCCAACGGGGCCCTGGTCACGCGGCTCCGGCTCATCCCATTCATCGTCACCTTGGGCATGATGGGCATCGCCCGGGGGGCGGCCAAGTGGATCGCCGGGAACCAGAAGATCGACGCGCCCATGACCTGGGCGAACGAGCTCATGGCCAGGAGCCCCCGGCCGTCCTGGCTCCTCCTGGCCCCGGGCGTTTGGATCGTCATCCTCTTGGCCGTGGCCATGGCCGTCGTCCTCAGGTACACGGTTTTCGGCCGGCACGTCTTTGCCGTCGGCTCGAACGAGTCCGCTGCCCGGCTCTGCGGCATCCGGACGAGTCGGGTCAAGATCCTGGTCTACTCCGTCGCCGGACTTTTCTGCGGCCTGAGCGGGGTCATGGAGTTCTCCCGGCTCACGGTCGGCGACCCCACGGTGGCCGTGGGGCTCGAGCTCGACATCATCGCCGCCGTCGTCATCGGCGGCGGCAGCCTGAACGGCGGAGAGGGAAGCATCCTGGGCACCATGGTCGGGGTCATGATCATGTCCTTCCTGCGCAACGGCTGCACGATGATGGGCTGGCCGAACTATATCCAGGAGATCATCATCGGGGCGATCATCGTCATCGCCGTCACCCTGGACCGGCTCCGGCACCGGGGAGAATAGAGGGACTGTCCCCAACGGGGACTGTCCCTCTATTCTCCCCGGACGGGGAGTGTCCCTCTCTATTCTCCCCTGCGCCGCAAAGCATTCCCGCCAGTCCTCGTCTAATACTACGAGATGACCCAAGGAGGCCGATCATGATAAAGATGAATTCCCGCACGTTCATCCGGGTGACGGCGGCCCTTTTCCTGGCCGCGGTCCTCATTCTGGTATTCGTGACGGCCCAGGAGGCCCAGGCGCCGCGGCCGGCCGGTAAGAATCCGCCCGCGAAGATGCAGTCCCGCGAGGCCCTCGGCCTTTCACCCGACCAGGAGAAGGCGCTCGAGACGTTCCGGAAAGCCCGCATGGATGAGAACAGGGCGTTCCGCGAAAAGATGATGAAGCTCCGCGGCGAGATGCGTGAGCTGGCCAAGGATCCCAAGGCCGGTGAAGCGAAGATCGACGGTCTCATCGACAAAACCGCTGAGCTCCGGGCCGAAAGGGCCAAAGCGGCTTTCAGGAACAGGGCCGAGGTGAAAAAGATCTTCACTCCCGAGCAGCTCGAGAAGATGAAAGGCTTCCGCGGCCCCGGCATGGGCCGGTTCATGGGGCCGGGATTCGGCATGCGGCGAATGGGGCGCTTCGGCGCTTTCCCGCATCGGCCTTTTCCCGGCCGGCGCTGGCGCTGGTAAGGGAACGGTCTCTTTTTCTCCCATGGCTAACGCACTCTATTAAGTTCTATCGGTCGCTTCAGGGGCTCCGCTCCCTGCCGGCGCCCTGAAGGACTGTCCCTTTTTTTTTGTCCACTATCCGGGCTGTCCTCTTAATGGGACGGAGAAGTTCTTCTCCCCAAGGAGAGCCAGACTGGCATGATAGTTGCTTAATAATGGGTTGGAAGGAGAAAGACGATGAGAAAACTCTCGATACTGGCCATCGCGATCATCGTTTCTATCCCCCTCGGCCTCATGGCCCAGGACGAAGGGTTCTACCCCTACAGCTATGCCCGCCTGAGCTGCGTCAACGGCTCGGTCTTTGTCCAGAGGACGGCCGACTTGGGCTACGAGAAGGGGGAAGTCAACCTGGCCCTCGTCCAGGGTGACAAGATGGGGACCGAAGCCGGCCGGGCCGAGGTCCACTTCGGCCGCCGCAACTACCTCCGCCTCGCCGACAACACCAAGGTGGAATTCGCGATCCTTCCCCTCGCCGGGGACGAGCGCATCAAGCTCCATCTCACCGAAGGCAGCGCTTACCTCAGGGTGAGCTATCTCGCCGCTGACAAGGACATCGAAGTCCATACCCCCGACGCGTCGTTCTACGTTCTCGAAGAAGGGCTCTACAGGTTCGACGTGAGACTGGACCGGGAGACCGAGGTCTTCGTCCGCGAGGGCAGCCTGGAGGCGGCCGGCGAGGACGGTTCGGTGATGGTCCGCGAAAAGGAAACCTTGACCGCATCCGACGGCCGTCTCTCCGGCGACCCGGAATATTTCTATTCCCGCGAGGACGGTTTCGACGACTGGAACGGTTCCCGGGACGCCCAACTCTCTGAACGGAGCGAACGGCAGAACCTCCCCTCCGACCTCGAAGAATATGAAGAAGAGCTCGATCAGAACGGCCGATGGGTCTATGAGCGGCCCTACGGCAACGTCTGGGTGCCCAACGTCTCCTACACCGACTGGCGGCCCTACCTCTACGGCCGCTGGGTCTGGTATCCCGTCATCGGCTGGAACTGGGTCTCCTCCGAGTCTTGGGGCTGGTCCGTCTACCACTATGGCCGCTGGCATTGGCGCTTCGGCCTCGGCTGGTACTGGATCCCTCAGAATCATTGGGGGCCGGCCTGGGTGCATTGGTGGTCGGACAACAGCTACATCGGCTGGTGCCCCCTCAGCTGGTACAACCAGCCCGTCGTCATCGTCGGCAATCACTTCTACGACAGACACTGCGACCCCTATTTCTCCGCCCATAACCGGGCCCTGTCCGTCGTCCGCCGAGATCATCTCCAGTCTCCCGACATCGCCCGGCGCCAGGTCGGGTCCGGCGAACTCGACCGTATCGGCCGAGTGGCCCTCAAGGGCGAGCAGCCCAGGATCCGGCCGGCCGTGGATAACGCGCGGCCCCAGGCGATCGAGGCCAGGCGGGCGCTGGCGGTCCGGCCGGGCAGCCGGAACGAGGTGAAGTCCGTCCCACCTGCCAATTCCGTATCCTCCTCGCGGCGGAGAGAGGCCGGAGGCTCGCAGGGCGTCCGGATGAGAGAACGGGACGCGTCCGGGTCCGACCCGAGCCGGAATGGCGTTTCGCGTCCGGTCATCAAGGATCCCGAAACAGGCAGCCGGGTCATCCGGTCCTACCCGAGCCAGAGGATCTCCGGGACCCGTGATGAAGGCGGCGCTTCCGAGAACCGCCGTGCGGGCGTCGTCGCGCCGGTCCGCCGGAGCGGGTCCGAGGCCAAGGAAAATCCCTCCCGGGTCGCCCCTTCCCAGAAACAGGTTTCGGCCTCTCCCAAGTCCGGATCCAAGCAGGACCAGCAGAAAGCCCAGAAGAACGAAAGCGAATCCAAGGGCGCCGTCCGCTCCTCGAGCGTGGCCGGGTCGGGCGGGTCTTCCTCAGGCCGCTCTTCTTCGTCAGCCCGGTCGAGCTCATCTTCCTCCAAGTCCGGCAGCGTCAAAAGGAAAGGCTGAGCCAATCCGGTTTGGCTTTGTTTCGTACATCCCCTCACTTTTACACCTTTTTCCTTTAATTACAGGAGCGAGGGGATCGTCGGAGGGAGCATAAGGCAGGGATTCGGCTCTTGCCGGCCAAGCATAATGGAGAATCACTGCAGCGGACGACGACGATCCCCGAGGCCCCATATTTTTCTTTACTTTTATAGATTGCGGTGGTATAAAATTATTTTCGCTCGGGAATAGATCTCCCGGCGCTGAAAAAGCCGCCTGTCCAGTCCGAGCGGACGGGCGATCGTTCGACACATGGAGGTGCTTCCGATGAGTTCCGCGAAAAAAACAGGTATTTTCCTCTTGAGCCTGGCCGTGCTCGTCTCCGTGGGCGGCGCCGTGGCCTGTCAGAAAAAAGCGGCCGAAGGGCAGGCCGCCGAGGTCCAGAAGGCGGTCAACGAGTTCGACGGGACCGTTCGGGCGGCCCTGGGCCGGTACATGTACCTTTCGACGGCCCAGGGGTTCGACATCGTCCTGCCCGGCCTCGACGCCGCTACGCTGGTCGGCAAGAACGTCAAGATCAAGGGCAATCTGCTGATCGAGCATCCCCCGATTTTCCTGGCCGACAGCGTCGAGCTCAAGGACGCCTCGGGTGCCGCCTCGAGCGTCTACGCGCGGAGCCAGGAGTTCCAGGCCGAGGATTTCATCGAGTTCAAAGCCCGGGAAGCCGTCCCGACCCTGGCCATCATCGGCATCAACAAGCCCGAGGAGTGGGAGAACAAGGGCCAGGTCAAGATCTACGGGAAGCTCCAGAAGGGCGACGTAACCTATATCATCCTCTCGGACGACAAGGGCAAGGAATCGGCCAAGATCATCGTCGACTCCTTCACCAACTACGCGAGCTACTACCTGGACAAACTGAGGCTCTTCGACAAGTTCTGGTTCTACCTGAACGTCAAAGACAGCGTCGACAAGAAAATCCGTCCGCGGACCAAAGAGATCTTCCACGCCGACGTCGTCGGCATCGGCCTTTTCTGAGTTTTCTTAAAGCGAGAAACCGGGGACGGCTCTTCGGGGCCGTCCCTTTTTTTTCAGCCCAACAAGGACGTCAGTTCTCTGAGCCCCGCCTCGACCGGGCCTTCGATCTCAACCCTCAGGACCCGGCGGCCCTTTTCCGCGAGGGCCAACCCGTCTCCACGCCCTTGAGCTGCGAAAAGGTCGGCGAATGTCGCGGCGGGACGGGAGATACCTGGAATGACGGGGATGGGGACTTCCGGCATGTCGGCCTCGGTTAGCATCAGGAAGAGGCCCTTGTTCCCGTCCCCCTTGTGAAGCTGGCCGGTCGAGTGGAGGTAGCGCGGTCCGAATCCGAGAGTGACGGGCAGGCGGTGCTTCCGCCGGATGAGGCTCGTGAGGACGGCCAGAAGCGCCTCGACTCCCTCCCGCGGCGGGAGAAAGGCCAGCACCGCGACATAATCGCCTTCGCGGAAGGCACCCGAAAAGCGGGCCAAGGCTTCAGCCGGTCCTTCCCGCGGTCCCGACCCGATGATCCTCAGGCCTTCGGCGATAAGGGCTCGACCCTCCGGAGCGGCCTCTCCCGCCCGTCCGGCACCGGCCAGGATCTCTCTCGTTTTCTTTTTCGTCGACTCGACGTCCGGCTGGTCGAAGGGATCGATCTTGAGGATGTGGGCGGCGACGGCCGTGGCGAACTCCCAGAGAAAGAAATGCCCGGCGAGAGAATAGGGGTCGTCGAGCGTCAGCCGGACAAGCGGCGCCCCGGCTTCGATGAGCGCGCGGACCCCCCCGCCGGGCCCCGGCTCTCCGGCCAGGCCCAGCTCGACGAAGAGCCGGTCTTTTCCATAGCTTTGGGGAGATCCCGGGACATCCTCGATGACCGGCACAATACCTTGGCCATCTTTTCCCGTGCTTTCGGCGATGAGCTGTTCGAACCAGCCGGCGAGCGGCCTAAGCCGGGGCGGGACGAAGAAGGTCAGTTTGTCCAGGCCTTTCGCCGCAGCGGTCCCCAGGATCGCCCCGAGCCTGGCCCCGGGATTTCCGTCCGGCGTTTCGACACGGCACGCGTCGGCGACGGCCCGGCTCGAGCGAAGCAGGCGCCTCAGGTCGATCCCCTTGAGGGCCGCGGGCAACAGGCCGAACACCGAGAGGGCGGAGAACCGCCCGCCGATATCCGGCCGGCCGGGAAACGTCCCGCGGAAGCGGAGCGATCCGGCCAGGGCTTCGAGCGGGGTCCCCGGGTCGGTGACGGCGACGAACCGGCCGCCGGCGCGGTCTTCCCCGAGCTCCCGGCGGGCCCGGTCGTAGAAATAGGAAAAAAGGGCGATGAGTTCCGCGGTCGTCCCCGACTTTGAAGAGACAAGAAACAGGGTCTTGTCGATGTCCAACCGCCCGGCCGCCGAGGCCACGGTCCCCGGCTCGGTCGTGTCCAGGACCTCGAGTTCGAGGGCGCCGTCCCCCGTAGCGAAGAGGCGGGCGAAGACCTCCGGCGCTAGGCTCGAGCCGCCCATGCCCAGGACGACGGCCCGGGTCAGTCCTTCACCGCGGAGCGAGGCCGCGAAAGCTTCCAGCGCGGGGACCTCGCCTTCGGCCGACCGGGGAGACGCGAGCCAGCCGAGACGGTTCGAGATTTCCCTGTCCTCGGTCTTCCAGACCGTCCAATCCCGGGCCCAGATCCGGCGGATGATCTTCTCGTCCTCGAGGCCGCAGAGGACCGGTTCGAGCTCCGGAGCCAGGCGCTCCGGGTTGAAAAACCGAAAATGGCGGCTGTCTTCGTCCATGGGATCCATCCCTTCCTTCAGAGAGGATTATATCAGGACCCCGGGGAACGGATAAAGAGGCTTGATTATTTTCCCCGGATTCCGGAAGATAGAGGTCCCTGCGACCCGGAGAACGCGATACGAAACAGGAGGATCTGCCCATGGCCATAGACACCGCGGCGCCGGCCGGCTTCTTCCATCCGACGAAGCCGATCTACCGGTTCACGAACCTTTTGTTCATAGCCTCTCTGACTTTCGGAAGTTACTTCGCCTACGACATCATCGCGGCCATCGCGCCTTCGCTCATCGAGGGGCTCAACGCTAGCCGGGCTACCGTGGGAGCGTTCAACACGATGTACAGCGTCGCCGCGATCTTGGTCCTCCTCTTCGCGGGTGTGCTGATCGACCGGCTGGGGACGCGCAAGGCCAGCATCATCTTCTCGGCCCTCGTCTTCGTCGGCGCGGCGATCGTCTGGCAGGCCAAGAGCATTCCCTTGATGTTCGTTGGCCGGTTCATTTTCGGGGCCGGCGCCGAGCCTCTGGTCGTCGCCCAGAGCGCCATGCTGGCCCGCTGGTTCAAGAACAAGGAGCTCGCGCTATCTTTCGGCGTGGCTCTGACCGTCAGCCGTCTCGGCTCCCTCTTCGCTCTCAACAACGGAGAGCTCATCACCAAATATTTCGGCAGCTTCCGCAATGCCCTTCTTGCCGCGGTCGGCGCCTGCGCCATATCCCTCGTCGGCAACCTCTTTTACATCGTCATGGACAAGCGAGGCGAGAAGGCCCTCAACCTCCGCGACGAGAGCGCCGGCGACAAGATCGTCTTCAAGGACATCAAGGCTTTCAAACCCACGTTCTGGTATGTGACCTTCCTCTGCCTGACCTTCTACGCGGCCGTATTCCCGTTCCAAAGCCTGTCGACGGACTTCTTCCACACGAAGTGGGGCATCGCCCTGACGGCGCCGTCTCCGGGCGGCTTCCTGGCCCAGGTCTTCAACAACTTCCTCCACATCACCAGCACGGCCGGCGGCGTCACCAGCATCATCATCTTTGCGTCGATGATCCTGGCGCCCTTCGCCGGGAGGCTCGTGGACCGGGTTGGGAAGCGGGCCACGTTCATGATCGCCGGTTCGCTCCTCATGATCCCCTGCCACCTGGCCATGGGCCTGACCAAGATCTACCCGGCGTACCCGATGATCCTCCTCGGCTTCGCTTTCGTCCTCGTCCCTGCGGCCATGTGGCCGTCTGTGCCTCTCATCGTCCGGTCGGACAGAGTAGGGACCGCCTTCGGGCTGATGACGGCCATCCAGAATATCGGCCTGGGGCTTTTCCCGCTCCTCAACGGCCTCCTCAGGGACAAGACTGGAAGCTATGTCGCGAGCCAGGTCATGTTCGCCAGCCTCGGACTCATCGGCCTCGTCTTCGCCATTCTCCTCAAGCGAGCCGACCGCCGGGAAGGCCAGGGCCTGGAGACCCCGCAAAAAGCCAAGGCCTGAGATCGATTCGCCCAAAAAACATGAAGAGCGAATGACCGGCCGCTCTCGTCCCACTTTGTTTTCTCGATATGATGAGTCGTGCGGCAAATGGGAGTGCCGAGAGGGGATTGCCTTGACATCCAGCAATTCATGAACTATGTTTATCTCACGATGGATGGATGGGAAAAAGATCTATCTTCCGTCTCCGACGTGGTTCCGGATCGAATTCTTTCAGAACGGGAATAACCCTCTTCAGAGAAGGAGGTCAGCTATGAGATGGTCATCGAAGTCCTGCGTATTTTTAGGGATGTGTTTGATGGTGTCTGGTGCCTCGATGAGGGCGCAAACCGGCAAAGTTGTCAAAGCGGTGGCCCAGACGTCCAATTACCCGGTCGTCGAGCTCGTTGTCAACGTTCGGGACGGGGCGACAGGCCAAGGGGTTTATGGACTGAACAAATCCACCTTCGCCGTTATCGAGAACAACGAGTTGCAGGAGATCAACAACTTCGTCGTGAAAGCCCGGGGAAAAGTGGAACCTATCGATATCGTCTTTATTTTCGACCAGACGGGCAGCATGCAGGACGAGATCAACGCCGTCAAGAATAACGTCCTCATGTTCGCGGATATCCTCCGGGGATCGTCAATGGATTTCCGCCTGGGTCTTATCACCTTTAGCGATGTCGTTGAACGAACGCGTGATTTTACTTCGGACGTTTCCGAATTCAAGACCTGGATCTCGGACATCCGGGCCACGGGGGGCGGCGATGAGCCCGAGAACGACCTCGAAGCTCTGAACAGAGCCCTCCAATTCCCTTTCAGGCCGGGTGCCGAGGTGGTCTTCGTCCTGATCACAGACGCCCCCTACCACCAGAACGATTCTATCACCAAATTGAGCATGCTTCCCCTTGCCAAGAAGATCAAGCTGGAGGGCATTAAGATTTATCCCATTACAGTCGACCTCCCTCAATACGAGTGGATGGCCCGTGAAACGGAGGGGACTTATTTCAGTATCCTCAAGGATTTTTCTTCCATCATCGAGGATCTGGCCGTAACCCTGACCGCTCAGTACCGGATCACGTATATCACAAACCGGCCCTCGTTCGACAACACCCAGAGAACTGTGGAGGTCCAGGTCAAACCCTACGGAACGGCCGAAACCTCCTACAGGTCAGCGGCAAACATCGTCGTCTCGTCCCAACTCATCGAAAAGAACAGGCCGTCGGACGCTTACCAAGCAGGTCACCTTGTCGATGGGAAGGATTCGACATGCTGGGCCGAGGGAGCGGACGGCCCGGGGATCGGCGAGTGGATTCAATTCGGTTTTGACACCCCCAAAAGGCTCAAGGCCTTGAAAATTATCGCTGGATATACCAAAACCGAAGCCATCTACCAGGCGAACAACCGCGTTAAAAGATTGAAGGTCGTTTTCTCGGATGGAGAATCCCAAATCGTTGATTTGCTGGATCAAAACGGTTTCCAGCGGGTCCTCATCGACAGGGACAAGCCGACCCGGCAGGTCAGGCTTATCATCATGGATGTATATAAAGGACAGAAATACGCAGATACCTGCGTCTCCGAAATAGAATTCGAATACAGATGATACGACGATTCACTCATCCCGCCGTGATCAAACCCGGAATGCCGGCGCTCATCGTCATCTTGGGATTGCTGCTGGGCGGCGCCCCGGCCGTAACTCCATCCCCTCAAAGTCCTCCGCCTCCCGATTGGGAACACACCTTGAC
>Ga0315279_10009555_pt1 | contig 11542 bp, 10 predicted proteins | sample YL17G06_20_MG_FD_203694 | JGI IMG/M metagenome (GOLD analysis project Ga0315279, IMG submission 203694) | Sediment microbial communities from Yellowstone Lake, YNP, Wyoming, USA - YL17G06_20 | ecosystem: Environmental > Aquatic > Freshwater > Lake > Sediment | place: USA: Wyoming | collected...
TCATCGTGTCCACGCCCACCGGGTCCACCGCCTATTGCCTCGCGGCCGGCGGTCCGATCATCTACCCCACCCTGCCGGCCGTGGTCATCATCCCCATCTGCCCGCATACCCTGACCAACCGGCCCCTGGTCGTCCCTGACTCGGCCGTGGTCGAGATCATCCAGGGCTCGGCCGGCGAGGACGTCCACCTCACTGTGGACGGGCAGGTGGGCGTGGGCCTCCGCTGCCGCGACGTTGTTTCGCTCAAGCGCTCGGACCGCACCATCACCCTCATCAAGTCCCCCAAGCTGAACTACTTCGAGCTGCTCCGCACCAAGCTCAAATGGGGCGAGCGTTGATGCTCGCGACAGGGCCGCGCGTGCGGCCCTCACCGCCAGGATGCTCCGCGAACTGACGATCAGAAACGTCGCCGTGATTGAGGAACTCACGGTCACCCTCGTCCCGGGCCTGAATGTGCTGACGGGCGAGACCGGCGCGGGCAAGTCCATCCTGATCGACGCCCTACAACTGGTCCTGGGCGCCCGGGGGAGCGAGAGCCTCCTGCGGTCCGAGGCAGAGGAGGCGGCGGTGGAGGCCGCGTTCGACGCCGGACCGGGATCAAGGGCGATGGAGCTGCTGGAGGCCGAGGGGATCGCCGTCGAGCCGGGAGAGCCCATTATCCTCCGCCGCCAGCTCTTCCGGGACGGACGGACCAAGGCGTATGCCGGCGGGCGGCTGACGTCGGTGGCCACGCTCCGGGCGCTGGGCGAGTGCCTGGTGGACATTCACGGGCAGCATCCCGGGCAGTTGCTCCTGGATCCCCGCCGCCACCGGGAGCTTCTGGACGGCTACGCCGGCGTGGCGGAGGAGGCCCGCGCCTACCGCGAGCGCTACGGAGCCTGGCAGGCATTGCGGCGCGAGCGGGAGGCGTTGCTCTTGGCCGAGCGCGAACGGGCCCAGCGCCAGGACCTCCTGGAGTTCCAGCGGCGCGAGATCGAGGCGGCGCGGCTGGAGATCGGCGAGGAGGAGGGGCTCGTCGCCGAACACGCCATCCTCAGCAATCACGAGCGCCTCTTCGCCGCGGTGGAGCAGGCCTACGTCATGCTGGAGGAGTCCGACGAAGCGCTGCTCGCGCGACTTGCCACTGCGGCGGCGCGGGTGCGCGAGGCCTCGGGCATCGACCCGCGGCTCCGCGAGGTCCTTGAGGCCCTGGAGACCGGGGCCGTGCACTTGCGGGAGGCGACCCGGGGGTTGCGCGACTACCGGGCCCGGATCGAGTTCGACCCGGAGCGGCTAGAGGCCATCGAGACTCGGCTTCACGAGATCGGCAAGCTCAAGCGGAAGTACGGCGCGACGGTCGGCGAGGTCCTGGAGCATCTGACGCGCGTGCGCGCGGACCTCGCGGCGTTGGAGCGCTCGGAGACCCGGCTGGGCGAGCTGGAGCAGATGCTGACGACGGCCCAGCAGGATCTGGCGGGCCGGGCCGAGCGGCTCTCGGCTGCCCGCCGGCGCGCCGCGCCCAAGCTGCAAGAGGCGATCCTGGCGGAGATCCACGAGCTGGGCATGGCCAAGGCGACCTTCGAGGTGGCCGTGAGGTCCGCGGCCGCGGGAGAGGAGGCGCTTGGCCCCCATGGGGTGGATGAGGTGGAGTTCCTGATTTCCCCGAATCCCGGCGAACCCCTGAAGCCCCTGCACAAGATCGCTTCGGGCGGCGAGCTGTCCCGGACCATGCTGGCGATCCGAGTGATCCTGGCCGCCGCAGACCAGACACCGTCCCTCATCTTCGACGAGGTGGATGCGGGGATCGGCGGCAACACGGCGGAGATAGTCGGGCGAAAGCTGACGGCCGTCTCGCGGCAGCGCCAGGTGCTGTGCGTCACCCACCTGCCGCAGATCGCCTGCTTTGCCGATCACCATGTGGTCCTCTCGAAACGGAGCCTGCGGGATCGGACGCAAACCACGGCGCAGATCCTTCCGACCGCAGAACGGGCCCGGGAACTCGCGCGCATGCTCGGAGGCCTCAGCCGGTCGGAGACTCCAGTTCAGCATGCGACTGAATTACTGGAGGCGGCAAACCGTCTAAAGAAGCGGATGAAGGGAACGCAATCGACGGGGTGATCGAACGGAGGCGTGCGGTGCCCGAAATGGTGTATGATCAACCCATAAGGATGCATTCGACGAGGGGCCACGTTGGTCAACCAGGGAGAGGCCGGTCCGAAAACTTCCTAATTACTTAAAAAGACATGGCTGGAAATTCTGAAAGATTGTGTTTGTTATGGCACATACATTGCTTATTCTTATGTCGACTTTTTCCCTTCCCGTTAGCTGTGCAGGGTTCTCAACGTCGATATGAAGGGGGGTGAATCAGAGATGAAGAAGTTTGCCACGCTGCTTCTGGCAGCTATTGTCGCGGTGTCCTTCTCCGGTTACGCGTTCGCGCAGGCCACCCCGGCCACCCCGGCCACCCCGGCCGCTCCGGCCGCGCCTGAGAAGAAGGCGGAAAAGAAGGCCGTGAAGAAGGCCGTGAAGAAGGCCCCTGCGAAGAAGGCCGCGAAGAAGGCCGAGAAGAAGGCCGAGAAGGCCGAAGTGAAGGTCGAGAAGAAGGTCGAGAAGAAGGAGGAGAAGAAGTAGTTCTTCTCCACGAGACACACCATGCCAACACGAGGGCGTCTCACTTCGAGATGCCCTCGTTGTTTTTGGAGGCTGAGTCGTTGCGTAGATGCCGGGCGAACGAAGTGGCTCAGTGCCGACGAAAGGGCTTGACTTCCGGGAGCGGTTCGAATAGATATCGCGCTGTTGTCGCAGCGAACACGATCGAGCGGCTGCCGTGCTTGAGGAGGGACGGCTCGGACAACTGAATAGGCGAGGCTGAGTGGTCCCCGACCGGGGGACCCCCGAGGGAAAATGGTGATTCCTCGCCCCGTGATGTTCGGCGGGAGGCGAGGGAGAAGCCATTGCTGCCCCGCAACTGTGAGCGGCGTTGAAATCTGCACAGGCCACTGTTCCGCCTGGAGCGGGACGGGAAGGCGCAGAAAGTAAGCCGAGCCGCGAGCCAGGAAACCTGCTCAGCCTTTCGGGTGTGCTGATCCTTCCGCGGGGAAGGGCGCCCCATCATCTACCGGTCCCCCCATAAGAACGTCCGGACTGTTGGATTCTGGAGCCCCATTCCACCGAAGGCGGAATGGGGCTTTCTCTTTCTGGGAGGCGGGCCGTGAAGGTCCTCGTATCTTGGAGCACGGGGAAGGATAGCGCGTGGTGTCTCCACGCGTTGCGCGCGGCGGCGGGCATGGAAGTGGTGGGCCTGCTCGCCACGGTGAACGAGGCGCATGGCCGTGTCGCAATGCACGCGGTCCGGCAGGAGCTGCTGGCGGCGCAGGCTCGCGCCGTCGGCCTTCCGCTCGTGGTGGTCAGGATCCCCTCTCCGTGTTCGAACGCGACGTACGACGCGGCCATGGAGCACGCGATGACCCAGGCCCGCGCCGAGGGGGTCGAGGCGGTCGCCTTCGGCGATCTGTTCCTGGAGGAGGTCCGCCGCTACCGCGAGGAGCGGTTGGGTCGCATCGGGATGAGCGCGCTGTTTCCGCTCTGGGGCCGGCCGACCCATGCGCTTGCCGAGGAGATGATCCTCGCCGGGTTGCGGGCACGCTTGACCTGCGTGGACCCCAAAGTGCTTCCGGCCTCGTTCGTGGGACGGGAATTCGATCGCAGGCTCCTCGGCGAGCTGGCGGCGCGCGTGGATCCGTGCGGGGAGAACGGCGAGTTCCACTCGTTCGCCTGGGACGGACCGATGCTGGCCCGGCCCGTCGCCGTCCGGACGGGCGAGATCGTCCTGCGTGACGGATTCGTCTTTGCGGATCTCTTGCCGACCGAGGCGGCTTCGTGAAAGGCACCGCGGTCGCGCGGCGGCTCACCGGCGTTCCACGGCCCGGCGCGTTGTGCCGGCGGGGCGCCCGGTGCGACCGCCTGGCAGGCGCCCTCGAGACACACCTGGACGCGGCGTGCAAACTGAGTCTGGCAGGCGTGGAATGAGCCGGCGAGCGTTTCTCGCGTGTATCCTCTGGTTGCTCGTGGCCGTTGCACCCGCCCGGGCGGGCACCGTCGCCGACATGCTGGGCAGGCCGGTGACGATTCCCGACGCACCGATGCGCGTGGTGTCGCTGGCCCCAAGTCTCACCGAGATCGTGTTCGCCCTGGGCCGGGGCGACTGGCTGGTGGGCGTGACGGATTTCTGCGACTATCCACCGGAAGCGCGATCCAAGCCAAGAATCGGCGGTCCCATGACGCCGGACCTGGAGCGCGTCGTGCGGCTCCGGCCGGATCTCGTGCTGGCCACGGCCGACGGCAATCCCCGCGAGACACTGGCGCAGTTCGCGCGCCTCCACATCCCTGTCTTCGCCGTGAAGCCCGAAGGGTACGCCGGGATCCTCGGCTCGGCGGAGGCGGTGGGCCGCGCCCTGCGGGCGGAGAGGGAGGCCGCCGCTCTGGTGCAGGACATCCAGGGTCGCGTCGCCGCGATCCGCCGCGCCGTCGCCGGCCGGCCGCGCCCGCGCGTCCTGTACCTCGTGTGGGCGGATCCGTTGATCGCGGCCGGCCCGGCCACCTACATCCACGACCTGATGGAGATGGCGGGCGGCGAGAACGTCGTGCGGGAGCGATCGGTGCCCTATCCCCGGCTGAGCTGGGAAGAGGTCGTGGGCGCGGCGCCGGAGGTGATCCTCGTCGCCAGTCATCGTGACGGTCCGGATCGCCCCTCGATCGGGGAGGCCTGGAGGGGTTGGCAAAGCGTCCCGGCCGTCCGGTCCGGCCGCATCATGGCCGTCCCGGGCGACACGATCCACCGGCCGGGCCCGCGGGTGGTCGAGGGAGTGGAGCGGCTGGCGCGGGCCATCCATCCCGAGGTCTTCGCGCGGATGGGGGCGCGATGATGGCGCGGGCATCGTTTGCCGAGGCGGCCGGGTGGCGACCGCTCCCCATCCTCTGCCTGGCGGGGATCCTCCTCGCCGGGCTCCTGCTGTCCGTGATGGTCGGGAGCGTGCCGATCGCGCCGCGCGAGGTGATGCGGGCGCTCTTCGCGGGCGGAGCGGATGCGCAGGATCCCGTCGTGGCGGTCGTCCGGCAGATTCGCCTTCCCCGGGCCATCCTGGCCGCGATGGTCGGGGCCGCCCTGGCCCTGGCAGGCCTGGGCTTCCAGGCCATCTCCAGGAACCCGCTGGCCGATCCGACCGTCCTGGGGGTGAGCAGCGGCGCCTCCTTCGGCGTCACCATCGCCACGCTGTTGGGGCTGGCGGGCCCGTTCGGCAACCCGGCCGTGGTCACGCTCTTCGCCTTCGCCGGGGCCCTCCTGGCCGCGGTGAGCGTGTACGCGATCGCCCAGGTGGACGGGCGCCTTCCCATCACCACGCTGCTCCTCTCGGGCGTGATCACCGGCCTGTTCTTCACCTCGTGCGTCATGCTGATCACGGCTTTCCTGGCCGCGGCCGAGCTTCAGGGCGTGGTCTTCTGGCTCATGGGCAACCTCATGCCAGCCGGCGGGCGGACGCTGGCGGTCCTGGCGCTGGTCCTCGCCATCGGCGTCATCGTCCTCGCCCGGCAGGCGGCCCGGTTGAACCTCCTGGCCCTGGGGGAGGAGCAGGCGCTTCAGCTCGGCGTCGAGGCGGAGCGGGTCAAACGATCCGTGTTCGTGGCCGCTGCACTCGTCACCGGGGCGGCGATCTCGACCGCCGGCTCCATCGGGTTCGTGGGCCTGATCGTTCCCCACGCGGCCCGGCTGCTCCTGGGCCCGGATAATCGGCGCTTGGTTCCGGCCGTCGGCCTCCTGGGGGCGGCCTTCCTGATGCTGGCCGACCTTGCCGCCCGCACCGTCATGGCCCCCGCAGAGCTGCCGGTCGGGGTCATCACGTCGTTCTGCGGGGCGCCGCTCTTCGTGTACCTGCTGCGGAGCCGGCGGGGAGTTGAGACATTATGAGCGCGGTGGAGGTTCGGGGCGACAGGGACAGGGACAGGGACAGCGACAGGGATAGGGATCGCGGCGGGGGAATCGGATGAACACGGTGGAGGTCCAGGGCGTCAGCTTCCGGTACCGGACGGGCCGGGGCGTGGAGGACGTCACCTTCCGCGCATCGCCGGGAGAGCTCCTGGGAATCGTGGGGCCCAACAGCGCGGGGAAGAGCACGCTCCTCCGGCTCCTGAGCAAGGTGGTGGCGCCCCAGCAGGGCCGCATCCTGATCGAGGGTCGCGACGTCGCTGCGCTCTCGCGCGTGGCGCTGGCGCGACGTGTGGCGGTCGTGCCGCAGGAGTTTTCCGTGGCTTTCCCCTTCCACGTGGCCGAGGTCGTGCTGATGGGCCGCTACCCGCACGCCGCGGGCAGCGCCTGGGCGGCCACGCATGACGGTGCCCGGGACCGGGCCGTGGCGCAGGCCGCCCTGGAGGCCACGGGCGCGGCCCACCTGGCGGGCCGCCGCATGGATGAACTGTCCGGTGGCGAGCGACAGCTCGTGTCCCTGGCGCGGGCCCTGGCGCAGGAGGCGCCGATCCTCCTGCTGGACGAACCCACGGCGCACCTGGACCTCCGCCACCAGGGGATCGTCCTCACCATCCTGCTCGCCCACCACCGGGAGGGCCGCGGCACCACCATCCTGGTCTCTCACGATTTGAACCTGGCGGCCGAGCACTGCGACCGGCTCCTCCTTCTGGCGGGGGGGCGGGTCCGGACCGTCGGCCATCCTGAGGAGGTGATCACCCCGGAACACCTGGAACCGGCCTACGGCTGCCCGGTCACGGTGGAGCGGCACCGGGTCTCGGGCCGGCCCCGCGTCCAGGGCATCCTGAACCAGCGCGACACACACGGCACCGCATCGCATCACTCCCCGGATGTAAGGGAAGCTGGTCGCTCCTGAGTTCCCGTCGGGTCCGACGGGAGCGGGAGGAATCCAGCACGGTCCCGCCACTGTGAGTGGGGAGCGAGCCCGCAGATGGCCACTGTTCCGCCAGAGGCGGAATGGGAAGGCGCGGGGGAGCGACGATCCACAAGTCAGGAGACCTATCCGGGGGTTCGGCGTCACCACCTCGCGGAAAGGAGGGTGCCCCATGTTTCGAAAAGCCATGCAGGTTGTCGCCTTCGCCCTCGGAACGCTGCTCGCCGTGACGCTCGGGAGCGAAGCGGCGGGGGCGCAGACCTCGCCCTCGCAGGAGCAGGAATTGGCGGTGGAGGAGATCGTGGTGACCGCCACCCGGCTGGCCGACACCATCCAGGAGCTGCGGCGGGTGCCGGGGCAGGTGTACGTGATCACCGCCGAGGAGATCCAGCGCACCAGGCCCAGCACGGTGCAGGAGGCGCTCCGTCAGGTGCCCGGCATCATCCTCTACGACCAGAACGGCAACCGGTTCCAGCCCATCGTGGACCTCAGAGGCTTCAACGGCCAGCCCAACCCCACGACCTCGGTCTTCGTGGATGGGGTCCGAGTGAACGAGCCGGACTCCAACGGCGTCAACTTCGACTTGATCCCGATCCAGGACGTGGAGCGGATCGAGGTCCTGCCGGGGGCCTCGGCGGTCTTCGGGCAGAACGCCTTGGGGGGCGTCATCAACATCATCACCAAGCGCGGGACGAAGACTCCGCAGACGACTGTTGAGGGCGCGCTCGGAAGCTTCAACCATTACCGGGTTTCGGCGAACACCAGCGGACCGCTGCCGAAGGGTCTTGACTACTATCTGAGCTTCGGACTCGACCGGGAAAGCGGGTTTCGCGACTTCTCCGACGGCCGCGTGTCGAAGGCGAGTGGGCGGCTGGGATACCACCCCTCGGAGGCGACCGACCTCAGCCTCTCGGTGAGCTACGTGAACGATTCGCTGGAGCAGGCGGGGACCCTCCGACTCTCGGATCTCGGCCAGGACCGGCGGCGGAACATCAGCCCGGTGGACGTGTATGCGACCGAGTTCAGCGCGGTGACGCTGCAGGGGAAGCAGAAGCTGGGCTGGGGATTCTCCCTGGCCGGCAACGGCTTCTACCGCCAGACGTCCCGCGAGCTGCGAAACGTGGGTCTGACCAGCGTCTCGCGGGGGATCACCGACATCGACAGCGCCGGCGGCGCGCTCCAGCTCTCCCACGAGGGGCGCGCGTGGGGGCGGCTGAACCGGCTCTCGCTGGGTGGCGAGTATCGGCACGCCGGGGTCAACTCCGCCACGTCCGGGACCTTCGGCCTCTTTCCCTTCAGCAGCAAGCGTCTGATCGACGAAGACGTGCAGGGATTCTTCGCGCAGGATACCTTCGACATCACGTCGCAGTTGGCGCTGACCGCCGCGGTTCGCTACGACTCGACCAAGCTCCAGTTCGTGGACGAGCTGACGGCGGCCAACAGCGGCGCGAAGTGGTACGGCCGGACGACGCCCCGGGCGGGACTGACGTACACCCCGTGGTCGGTGTTGACGGTCTATGCGAACTACGGGCAGGGGTTCCGGGTCCCGACGACGGACGAGCTGTTCGCCTTCGGGGTGGGCTCGTCGAATGCCGACCTGAAGCCGGTCAAGAGCCAGACGTACGAGGTCGGCCTGCGGGCCCGGCCGGCGGATTGGGTGGAAGGCACCGCCGCGTTTTTTCTGACCGACGTCAAAGACGAGATCGTGTTCGACCCGACCGTCCCGCCGTTCGGCCAGAACCGGAACTCCCCCAAGAGCCGGCGCCAGGGCGTGGAGTTGGGGACGAAGCTCAGGCCGCACGAGCAGGTGGATATCCTGCTGAATTACACGTACACGGACGCGCGATTCCGGTCGGCCGCCGCCCTGTCCACCGGGACGGTGGAGAAGGGGGATCGAGTTCCCCTCGTCCCGATGCATCAGGTGAACGGGACGGTCACGTACCGCCCGTTGACCGGCCTGGAGCTCAGCATGAACGGCCGATACGTGAGCCGGCAGGTCCTCCTGAACGATGAGGCGAATCAGCTCGCATTCCGGATCCAGGATGCCTTCATCCTGAACGCCAGGGCCTCGTACACCTGGAGGCAGTTCACGTGGTTCGTGCAGGGGAACAACCTGACGGACAAGAAGTACGAGACCTTCGGGATCGTCAGCGCGGGCGACGTGTTCCTGATGCCGGCCGCCGGCATCAACGTGCTGGGTGGACTCACGATCCGGTTCGAGAATTACTACTGAAACCTGCAGGAGCAGCGCGTGAAGCGAGGGCGGACACGGATGAGGTGGCAGCCGGGAGGGCAGTGGCCCCGGTGGGTGGTCGCGTCCAGCCTGCTTCACGCACTGCTTCTGGGGGGGCTTGTCCTTCTTGTGGGGACCGCCACCAGGCCGGCTGCAACTCTGCGGGCGCACCTGGTGACGATGGTCACGGCTCTTTCGGATTCTCCACCCGAGAGGGGGGCACCAGCCACGTCGGCGCTCTCCCCGGCGATGCCCGCCTCTCCGGCAAGGCCCGTCAAGGCCTCGACGGCTTCCTCACCGTTGGTGAGCCACACCGCAGCCGAGTCCTCGCCAGCAGAGCCGGTTCCTCCTCCGGAAGCGATCCAGGAAATCGCCAGGCCGCCTGTTGTATCCACGTTGCCGTCGGGTGCCCTGAGGGACGACGGCGGATCCGGCGCGCCGGCCGGGCCTCCCGGCGAGGGCGCAACCCGATCACTTCTTCCGCGAGCGGGTCCTGACGGGTCCCGTGCTGAATCCACGTCGCCGGCGGCCGGCGTGGAGCCAGCGCCCGCACGGACCCATCTCGAAGCGGCGGCTCGCGGGGTGTTCCTGATGCCGGGGGGCAGCGGGAGCGGGACGGGACGAGCGGGCTTCGGCGTGGCCGACCAGGGAGTCGGCGCCGGTGGTGGGGGGGCGGGAGGTAGCGGCGCCGGGCAGACAGGACACGGCGGCTCCGGACAGGCTGGAGGCGGTAGAGTGGGGCTCGCCTCACGAGGTGGGGGAGGCGGCGGCGGGAGCGGCGATGGTGTTGCCGATCTCCTGCGCAGGATCCGCCGTCAGATCGAGCAGGCCAAGACCTACCCGGATGCGGCCCGCCGTGAAGGGATCCAGGGAACGGTGGAGCTTCGCTTCCGGATCGCCGCAGACGGATCGGTCGAGGCGGTGGAGGTCCTGCGGTCGTCCGGATCCGGGATCCTGGACGAGGCCTCGCAGCAGACGATCCGCCGCGCCGGCCCGTATCCTCTCGTCCGAGGCTGGATCCGGCTGCCCCTCGCGTATCGCCTCGACCGGTAATCTTCACAACGGCATCCCGGCCAGGAGATCCGATCTTCCCTGGCGTCATGCCCGCCCATTCCCGGAACCACTTGGGGGGTGGGTGGGGCCGACACGGACATTGCGTACCGCCACGCGCCTCGTTTCCCTGTGTTGCGACGGAAACGGATGGAGCCAAGACAGACCCGGAGCGAGGATGGCTCGTTGACAGCATGGGCCGCCTTTTGTAGAATGGTCACATTCTTGTGACCACGGAGGGAAGGATGGAGAGAGCCGTCGGTATCCGCAAGCTCCGCGATGAGATGACCCGCCATCTGGGACGCGTGCGGCGAGGGGTGCGGATCGTGATCACTGATCGCGGCCAACCCGTGGCGATTCTCTTGCCTTACGTGCGAGGGGGGCGGCCGACCCGAGCGGAACGTCTGGGGCTGCTGCTCTCGGGAGGGCACGTCGCGCCGGCTGAGAAGCAATTCCTGAGAGAGCCTTCGCTGGTCAGAGGACGAGGGCCGCTGCTTTCAGACCTGATCGGCGAAACCCGGCGATGAGCTACGCCGACTCCAGCGTCATCGTGAAGTGCTACTGGCAAGAGCCCGACATTGCACGCGCGCTTCAGACCGGTTACTGTCGACGGGATGCACCCCAAACCGAGATTCAGGGTCGACCCAATAGGCAGCAGCCCTTGTAGTGTTTGCGGTATTAGACAGGTCTGTCGAATTGTAGTTACAGCGGACCCAAGAGGTAAAGGGCGCTTGCACCGTTCGCCAAGGGAGGCATAGACTCATGACTATGCGCTTGCAGGATCGCATTACCGTCACTCCCGGGGTTCGGAGCGGAAAGCCCTGCATCAAGGGAACCCGCATTACCGTCTATGATGTCCTCGAATACCTTGCCGGGGGCATGGCCGAAGCCCAGATCCTGGCCGATTTTCCCGACCTCACGGCGGAAGACATCCGCGCCTGCCTCGCCTTCGCGGCCACCCGCGAACGCCGGCTCGCGACGTCCTCAACGGCGTGAAGCTGCTTTTCGACGAGAACCTGAGCCCCAGGCTCGTCCAAGCTCTCGAACCGGAGTATCCGGGTAGCGCGCATGTCCGCACGCTTGGCCTGCGGGGTGCGACAGACGGGGCAATCTGGGAAGTGGCCCGGCAAGAGGCCTATGCGATCGTCTCCAAAGAAAGGTCGTGAGGTCGGGCCACCCACGCACAGCGGGATCAACCGATCGGGTAGCAGGGAACATAAAGAACCAGCGTCTTGGATTTGCTACCGGCTTTGTGCCTGCACCAGGACCGGCCTCAAGCGGCTGGCCGCTGAAACGCACGATGCGGCGACGCGAGCAGCCGTCCCTCCCTGGGCGAGGAATAAAGGCTCGACCCCGAAACGTCCGC
>Ga0315279_10009556_pt1 | contig 11541 bp, 18 predicted proteins | sample YL17G06_20_MG_FD_203694 | JGI IMG/M metagenome (GOLD analysis project Ga0315279, IMG submission 203694) | Sediment microbial communities from Yellowstone Lake, YNP, Wyoming, USA - YL17G06_20 | ecosystem: Environmental > Aquatic > Freshwater > Lake > Sediment | place: USA: Wyoming | collected...
AGGTTGAGGATGATGTCGGAGACGTCTTCCTTGCACCCGCGCACGCTTTCATATTCGTGGGTGATACCCTCGATGCGGAGCGCGGTGATGGCGGCCCCCTGGATCGAACCGAGGAGGATCCGGCGCAGAGAGTTTCCGACGGTGGCGCCGAAGCCGCGTTCAAAGGGCTCGGCGGAGAACCGCCCGAAGCTGGCCGTGCTCACCTCTTTGTCCAGAGTCAGCCCCCGCGGCATGATAAGCGGTTTGAAGTTGAAGTCCATTCAGGTAAACCTCCCATTCCTGGAGAATGCAGAGCAGAGAGTGAAGCATGAAGTGCGAAGGATGAAGGACCAGGGATCAACAGCCAGGCGAATCCGTCAATGAGTCGCCTCGCCGAACAATCCCCGCCCCCTGTTCGTCATTCCGCGTTCATCCTTCCTCCTTCATCCTTTCCTCGCGTCAGACGCGGCGCCGCTTGGGCGGCCGGCATCCGTTATGCGGCAGAGGGGTAATATCCTTGATCACCGCGATCTTGAAGCCCATGTTCTGCAGAGCCCGGATAGCCGACTCGCGGCCGCTGCCCGGGCCGTTCACGTGGACTTCAACGGACCGCATGCCCTGGTCCATGGCCTTCTTGCCGCATTGCTCCGCGGCAAGCTGGGCGGCAAAGGGCGTGCTCTTCCGCGACCCCTTGAAGCCGGCCAACCCGGCGCTCGCCCACGCCACCGTGTTGCCCGCCTTGTCGGTGATGGTCACCACCGTGTTGTTGAACGTCGCGCGCAGGTGCACAACCCCCTCGGGAATGTTCTTTTTCACCTTGCGGGCTCCGGATGAACCTCTTTTCGCCATAGTCACTCCTTCTCGAACTTTTTTGAGGCTTTAGGCTTTAGGCTGTAGGCTTTAGGCTTTAGACTTTAGACTTTAGACTTTAGGCTTTAGGCTTTAGGCTGTAGGCCGTAGGACTCACTCTTGAAAAATCCCTTTTCCTCGTTTTCCCTCAAGTCTCCAGCCTAAAGCCTCCAGCCTACAGCCTAAAGCCTAAAGCCTAAAGCCTAAAGCCTAAAGCCTGCAGCCTAAAGCCTATTTCTTCCGGCTCATCACCGAGCCACCGGGTCCCTTGCGCGTGCGCGCGTTGGTCTTGGTCCGCTGGCCGCGCACCGGAAGGCCGCGCCGGTGCCGCAGACCCCGATAGCAGCCGATGTCCATCAGGCGCTTGATGTTTTGCGACACCTCGCGCCGAAGGTCGCCCTCCACCAACAGGCTGTTGCTCTGGATCGCCGAGGCCAGCGCAGTCGCTTCCTCTTCGCTCAGATCCCGGACACGCGTGTCCGGGTTGATCTTCGTCTGGGCGAGCAACTTGTGGGACAGCGAAAGACCGATCCCGTAGATGTACGTGAGGGCGATCTCAACGCGCTTGTCGCGCGGCAGGTCTACTCCAGCTATACGAGCCAAGGTGATTCCTCCTCATTAACCCTGACGCTGCTTGTGGCGCGGGTTTTCACAGATTACACGGTTTACGCCCCGGCGGCGGATGATCTTGCACTTGATGCATCTTTTTTTTATGGACGACTGTACTTTCATCTCCCTAAATCCCCTCACTTGTAGCGATACGTGATCCGGCCCCGCGTCAGGTCATACGGTGACAACTCCACCTTCACGCGGTCTCCCGCCAAGACCCGGATGAAGTGCATGCGCATCTTCCCCGATATATGCGCCAGGACCACGTGCCCGTTGTCGAGCTCCACCCGGAACATGGCGTTGGGCAGCAGTTCGACGATCTTCCCTTCGACTTCGATAACGCCTTCTTTTACCATGGAACCTGTCTCACGCCTTCGTCAGGATTTCCGCCCCTGCCGGGGTCAGGGCTATCGTGTGTTCAAAGTGCGCTGAAGGCTTCCCGTCCGCCGTCACCACCGTCCATCCGTCCCGCCGCACCTTGGTTTCCTTCACGCCCAGGTTCAACATCGGCTCCAGAGCGAACACCATTCCCGCCCGCAGCCGCATCCCCGTGCCTGGAGTTCCATAGTTGCGTATCTGCGGCTCCTCGTGCAACTCCCGCCCGATCCCGTGGCCCGAATAGTCCCGCACCACCGAGAATCCTTCCGCCTCCGCGAGCCCCTGCACCGCGGACGAGATGTCCCCCAGCCGGTTGCCCACGACCGCCGCCTGAATCGCCCGATCCAGGCATTCCCGCGTCACCGCGATCAGCCGGGCGATCTCCACCCGGACGTTGCCCACCGGGACCGTGATCGCCGTGTCGCTGTAGAAGCCGTGGTACACCAGGCCGATGTCAATACTTATCAGGTCTCCTTCGTTCAGTCTGCGCTTGTCCGACGGGATCCCATGCACCACCTCCTCATTGATGGAGGTGCAGATCGTCCCCGGATAGCCGCGGTAGTTCAGAAACGCCGGGGTGGCATCCACGCTCTGGATCATCCGGCGGGCCGCCGTATCCAGCTCGAGCGTCGTGACGCCCGGGCGCACCATTCCCGCTGTTCTGTCGCGGATCGCGGCCAGCTCGCGGCCGGCCTTCCGCATGATCTCCAGCTCCTCCCTGCTCTTGATCAGGCCGGCGTGTTGGCCTGGTTTCGCCTTTATCATCAGCGGCTGCCCTGGCACTTGCTGGCAATTCCCTCGCAGAGGGAACTTCTAACATCCTCCACACTAACATCCCCCGCAACTCGAATCAAGAGCTCTTTTTCGCTATAATAGTCCAGGATTGGCAGGGTCTGGCTCTCATAAACGCTCAGGCGCTCCCGCAGGGTCTGTTCGGTGTCGTCCTTGCGCTGCATGAGGGCGCTCCCGCAGAGGTCGCACTTGCCTTCCCGGCGCGGGGGCATCGAGTAAATGTTGAAAGCCCCCGGGCAACCCTCCTTGGTGCAGAGCCGGCGCCCGCAAATCCGCCTCACCAGCGTCTCCGCCGGAATCTCCAGCACGGCCACCACGTCTATCTCGCAGCTCACTTCCGCCAGGCACGAATCGAGGAACTTTGCCTGGTCGAGGTTGCGGGGGTAGCCGTCGAAAAGAATGCCTTTGCCGCCAGCGTGGAGCTCCCGGATTTTCTCGCGCACGATGCCGCCCACGAGATCGTCCGGAACCAGTTTTCCCTCCCCCATGATCGCCTGGGCTTTTTTCCCCAGCTCGGTCCCCCGGCGCACCGCTTCCCGCAGCATGTCCCCCGTGGACACGTGCGTCATGCCGAAGCACTCGCAAAGCGCCGCCGCCTGGGTCCCTTTGCCCGATCCCGGAGGGCCGAAAATTACGCTGTTCATCTCAGCACTTTTCTCCTTACCGCCGGCCGCTGCGCCCCGCAAGGGTCCGCCCGCTTGACGCGCCCCGGCCCATCATGCCCCGTCCCATCCCGCCGCCGCCAAGCGTCGGTCCCGAGCCGCGCGAGCGGTACTTGAATCCTTCGTAATGGCGCATCAGCAGCTGAGACTCGATCTGCTTCATCAGGTCCAGCAGCACGCCCGCCACGATGATGAGTCCCGTGCCGCCGATCATGTTGGCGAAGGAGTAATTGACCTGGAAGGAGGACCACAGGACATTGGGAAGCATGGCGACCACCACCAGGAAGACCGAGCCCACCAGCGTGATGCGCGTGAGAACGTAGTCAATGTACTCCGAGGTGTTCTTGCCGGGACGGCGGCCCGGAATGAAGGCCCCCATCCGCTTCAGATTGTCGGCCGTGTCCACGGGGTTGAAGGTGATAGCCGTGTAGAAGTAGCAGAAGAAAACCGTGAGGAGAACATAGAGCACGTTATGCAGGTTGCCCATTTTCAGAAGGTACAGCAGCCCGCCCTTGTCGATGTTGAACACGGCATACAGGTTGTAACGCTGCGTATTGGGGTTGAACCAGTCCTGAAGCCCCGCCACCACCCCTTGATTGCTCTCCCCGGAGAACATGCTGATGATGAGTCCGGGGAACATCAGGATGGACGAGGAGAAGATGACGGGGATCACGCCGGCGGTGTTGATCTTCAGCGGCAGGTAGTTCGACGAGCCCTGCATTTCCCGCCGCCCCACCATACGCCGCGCGTACTGGATCGGAATCTTCCGGTTGGCCTGCTGCATCATGATGATCAACATGGTAACCACGACGTACAGGACGGGCACAATGAGCAGCCACACAAACGGCATGGTCCCCAGCTTGTAGTCATTGACACCGAGAATGATATCCGGCCAGTAGCGCGCGATGATGCCCGCGGCGATGATCATCGAGATCCCGTTCCCAATCCCGTGCTCGGTGATCTTCTCTCCCAGCCACATGATGAAGCAAGTGCCGGTCGTGATCGAGATCATGATGGTGAAAAGGAAGAGGAAACGGTTGTTTATGAGGCTCACGTCCGACTGCAACATGTACACGCCCAGACCGATGCTCTGAAACGCGGACAAGACCACGGTCCCGTACCGGGTGTACTGGTTGATCTTCTTGCGTCCCGCCTCCCCCTCCTTGGCCAGCTTCTCCAGCCGGGGCCAGACCACCGTCAGCAGCTGCAGGATAATGGACGCCGTGATGTACGGCATGATGCCGAGCGCGAAAATGGTCATCTGCTTGAACGCGCCGCCGGTGAACATGTCCACCATCCCGAAAAGATCCCCCGCGCGGCTGGCCGACTCCGCGATCTTCTTCACATCCACAAAGGGACACGGAATGTGGGCTCCGATGCGGTAGACCAAGAGCAAAAAAACCGTCATCAGCAGCTTGCGCCGCAGATCGCCAACTTTGAAGATATTGAGTAGTGAGCCGAACATGAAACCCTCTGGGGATATGAGTTACAGACGCCGGGCCTGTCCGCCCGCCCCCGTCCGTTTCCGCCTATTCCGGACGGCGATCAGTTTGTAGCGCCGTCCCTTCTGTCTTGCTCTCCTCACTCTGCGCTGTCTTGCTCTCTTCACTCTGCGCCTTCGGGCTGGAACACCGGATCTGGCCGCCGGCCCCCTCGATCTTCTGCTTGGCGCTGTCCGAGAAGGCATCGGCCACCACCGTCAGCTTCTTCTTGAGCTCCCCGTTGCCAAGAATCTTGACCCGCTCCGCCTTGGAGGGCACCATCCCCGCGCCGGCTAGAGCCTGGAGATCCACCACCGTCCCGTCCTCAAAGCGGTTGAGCTGGGTCAGATTGACGACGCGCGTGTCCAACCGCCAGTTGGCGCGGCTGAAACCGCGCTTCGGGAGACGACGGGTCATGGGGGTCTGGCCCCCTTCGAAGTGCTTTCCCTTCGGAGTTCCGGTGCGCGCTTGGGCGCCCTTGTTGCCCCTGCCGGAAGTCTTGCCATGACCCGAGCTTTCGCCCCGGCCCACTCGTTTCCGTTTCTGTCGGATGCCCTTGTCTCCGTGCAGTTGTTCCAGTTTTATCATGACCCCGCGACCTCCGTAACCTTCACCAAGTGCCGGATGCTCTTCACCATGCCCAGGATCTGCGGCGTGGCGTCCTTCACGACTTCGCTCTGGAGCCGGGTAAAGCCCAACGCCTTGACGGTGCGCTTGTGGGCCTCTTTAGCGCCGTTGATGCTCTTGACCCACTTGATGTGTATTTTCCTCACGCCGCCCTGACTCTTTGCCATAGTCTTGTGCCTCTTTCTTAGTGCTGAGTGCTGAGGACTGAGTGCTGAGTGCTGAGGACTGAGTGCTGAGTGCTGAGCGCTGAGTGCTGAGGACTGAGTGCTGAGTGAACATAAGTATGAACTCGTAATTCGTAATTCGTAATTCTCAATCCGCAGTCCTCAGCACTCGGCACTCAGCACTTATTGTAGAGTCGGCGGCTCCACCGGAGGCGGGGTATCCGATTCCGCCGGGGAGGACAAGGGCTTTGCTTCCCCTTTGCCCAGCCCTTTCCGCGTGGGCTCCGCGACGCTCTCGCCTTCAGCAAGGGCGGTTTTTTCATTCACGGCCCCCTGGGCTCCCGCGGCAGCCACCGCGGTCCCCGTGCTCTCGCGAAGCCTCTTGGCGCGCTTGAACCCGACCACGTCCTCCAGGTTTTTGCCGCGCAGCCGGACAACGGTCTCGGCGTCCCGAAGGGATTTGAAACCCTGGATGACGGCCTTGAGAATATTGATCACGTTGGAGCTGCCCAGGCGCTTGGTCAAAACGTTGCTCAGACCGGCCAACTCGAGAACCGTGCGAACCGCCGGGCCCGCGATAAGACCCGTGCCTTCGCTGGCCGGACGAAGCATCACCCGCGCCGCGCTGAACTCGCCGATAACGGCATAAGGTATCGTCCTGCCCACCCGCGGAACTTTGATCAGGTTCTTTTTGGCGTTCTGCACGCCCTTCTGGATGGACTCGGGAACTTCGTTCGCCTTCCCGAATCCCACCCCGACGTGTCCATTCTTGTCGCCGACCACAACAAGGGCACTGAAGCTGAAGCGCCGTCCACCCTTGACAACCTTGGCCACACGGTTGAGCTGGATGACCTCTTCGGTCAGGTTCAGCTTCGTGTAGTCAATGGCCTTCTCCTTCTCTGTGACCGGCGCTGCTTCCGCTTCCTCCAGCAAGCGTGTGGCTTCTATATCACTCACGTTCGCTCATGCCTCCACTTCTTAGAATTGTCTGTGCGCGGGGCCTAACGCGCGCTCCGTCAAAAATGGAAGTGATTCTCCTCGTCTGCCGCCCGCACCCCTTCGGCAAACGCCTTCACCACCCCGTGGTAGAGGTATCCGCCCCGGTCGAAAACAACCCGGGTGATGCCGGCGGCCTTCATCTTCTCCCCCAGGGTGCGGCCCAGCTTATCCGCATGGGCCTTGTTGCAGCTGTTCTTCGCGCCGCTGTCCTTCGAGACCGTCGTCACGCCCACGAGCGTTTTCCCCGCCTGGTCATCCACGACTTGGGCGGAAAGGTGCTTGTTGCTGCGGAATACACAAATCCGGGGACGGTCCGCCGTGCCGGAAACGATCGAGCGGACTCTCCTGTGGCGGCGCAGCCGCGCTTCGCGTTTGCTCAGCTTCATCTTTCTAATCCCTTCCTTGAGACTTGAGGCTTTAGGCTTTCAGTTCCCCGTCCACCGGGTTTCCTTTGTCTTATCTGTCCGGTCTGTCCGATCCGTCCGATCCGAAATCCACAATCCGCAATCCCCAATCCCCAATCCTATCTGTGGCCTACAGCCTAAAGCCTACAGCCTAAAGCCCACAGCCTATGCTCCTGTCTTGCCAACCTTGCGCCGGATGTGTTCGTCTTTGTAACGAATCCCTTTGCCCTTGTAAGGCTCCGGCTTGCGCAACGCGCGGATGTTGGCGGCCACCTGGCCCACCAACTGCTTGTCGCAGCCTGCGATCACGATCCGCGTGGGCTCCGGAGCCGCAAGCGTGATCCCCTCGGGTGCGGGAAACTTCACCGGGTGGCTGTACCCCAGGCTCAGGGTGAGACCCTTGGCGTCAGCCGCCGCGCGGTAACCCACGCCCTCGATCTGCAGCTGCTTCTCGAAACCTTTGGTAACCCCGTGCACCATGCTCACCAACAGCCGCTGGTAAAGGCCATGAAAGGCGCGGCTTTCCTTCGAGTCATCCGGCCGCTCCACCAGGATTTGGCCGTTTTCAAGCTTCACCGCCACGCGCTTGCGGGTGGTAAGGCTCAACTTGCCCTTGGGGCCCTTCACCAACACGACCATCTCGGGGCTGATCGTGATGTCCACGCCCTTTGGAACCGGTATGGGGATTTTGCCTATGCGTGACACGAGTCTGTTCCTCCAACTTGAGTAGAAGCGCCCTCGGGCGCCTATCGCCCTGCGCGCCCGCGCGCGCCCGGGTTCACCAAACCGAGCAGAGCATTTCTCCGCCCAGATTACGCTTTCTGGCCAGCTTGCCCGTCAAGAGTCCCTTCGACGTGGAGAGAATCGTGATGCCCAGCCCGCCTTCCACGTTCGGAATCTCCGCGATGGACACGTAGCGGCGCAGCCCCGGAGAGCTGATCCGCTGCAGTCCGTGAATCACCCGCTCCAAACTGGGACCGTATTTCAGGAAGATGCGGATCTCGCTCTGACCCTCCAACGGGCTGCCTTTTTCCTTGCGCACGGGCGCCTGTTTCTTCTTCCCCTTCTTCTGCACCCGCACCACTTTGTAGTGCTTGATAAACCCTTCCTCCCGCAGAATCTTGGCAATACCGACCTTCATGCGCGACGCGGGAACTCCCACTTCCTCCGCCCCAATACGATTGGCGTTGCGGATCCGCGTCAACATGTCGGCGATGGGATCGGTGGCTGGCATTCAGTGCTTCTCCTCTGAGAATATCCTGAAACATCGTGCTCCTGGCGGTTCCGGTTAGCCGGCCTACCAGGATGACTTGGTGACTCCCGGAATCAGGCCGTTGCTGGCCAGGTTGCGGAAGCAGATGCGGCACATGTTAAACCGGCGCAGATAAGCCCGCGGCCTGCCGCACAAGGGGCAACGGTTCATCTTCCGTGTGGAGTACTTCGGGGTCTTCCGCATCTTGATCATGTGGCACAGTCTTGACACGTTTCTTTCTCCTTGTTTAGGCTTTAGGCTGTAGGCTTTAGGCTGTAGGCTTTAGGCTGTAGGCTGTAGGCTGTAGGCTTGAGAAATCCTCTCGTCTTTTTAGTCTTCAGTCTTCTGCCTCCAATCTCCGTTTCCGCAATCCGCAATCCGCAATCCCCACTCTGCAATCTCTTTCCTCATGTCTCCAGCCTAAAGTCTAAAGCCTACAGCCTATAGCCTGTCTATTTTCTCCGGAACGGCATTCCGAACAGGCGCAGCAACTCCTTGCATTCCTCGTCTGTCTTGGCCGAGGTGACCGTCGTGACGTTCATGCCGCGCGTTTCCGTCACCTTGTTGTAGTCTATCTCCATGAAAATCAGCTGCTCGCGAATGCCAAGGCTGTGGTTGCCACGACCGTCGAAAGCGCTTTCGGGAAGGCCCCGGAAGTCGCGAACCCGAGGGATCGCCACGTTGATCAGGCGGTCCAGAAAATCGTACATCCGCCTTCTCCGAAGCGTCACGCAGCATCCCACCGGCATCCCCTGGCGAACCTTGAACTGGGACACCGACACCGCCGCACGCGTGATCTTGGGCTTTTGACCGGTGATCTCCTGCATTTCCTCAACGGCCTCGTCGAGTATCTTGATGTTCCGCGTGGCTTCCCCCACCCCCATGTTCACCACGATCTTCTCGATCCGCGGCACCTGCATCGGGCTGGAGTAGCCAAACTTCTTCTGCATCGCGGGAACGACCACCTCGCGGTACTTTTTCAACAGACGGGGGACATAATCCTTGGGCACCGCGACTGCGGAAGGCTGTTCGCCGCGTTGTCCTTCCTTGCCTTTGCCCTTCTTCTCCGAGGCTTTGGGCTTGCCAGCGACGGCTTCTTTGCCAGCCTTCTCCCCCTTGGCCTTCTTCTCGGGCTTCGCCTTCTCTTCGGGCTTCGCCTTCCCTTCGGACTTCGCCTTCTCTTCGGGCTTGGCCTTCTTCTCGGGCTTGGCCTTCTCTTCGGGCTTCGCTGTTTCTTCCGTCTTTTCCATCTCCGCCATGGTTCAGGCACTCCTATGTTATCAGGCTGTAGGCTTTAGGCTGTAGGCTTTAGGCTGTAGGCTTTAGGCTGTAGGCTTTAGGCTGTAGGCTTTAGGTTTGAGAAACCTCTCTTCATCTGTTTTCCCTTCAGTCTCCAGCCTCCAACCTCCCGTTTCTTCAATCCCCAATCCGAAATCCCCAATCCCCAATCCCCAATCCCCAATCCGAAATCCCCAATCCCCAATCTCTTCCGTCAGTCTTCAGTCTCCAGCCTCCAACCTCCCGTTTCTTCAATCCCCAATCCGAAATCCCCAATCCCCAATCCCCAATCTCTTCCGTCAGTCTCCAGTCTCCAGCTTTCAGTCTACAGCCTTCCATCACACCTCGTTGCCGGTCTTGCTGTGTACACGCACCTTCTTGCCGTTACGCTCTTCGGTATGAAACCGGCCGCGTTCATTCGTCTTGGGATCCACAAGCGCCAGCCGGCACAGGGGGATCGGGGCTTCCTTGGAAACGATGCCCGCGGGCTGGCCCTGCTTGCGCTGACGCTCATGACAACGCACCATGTTGAGACCTTCCACAAGGGCCTTGCCATCCTTTGGAGAAACCCGCAACACCCGTCCCATCCGGTGCCTGTCCTCTTTCAGAGTGTCCTTGCCCGAGCGGATGAACACGATGTCGTTCTTTTTGATTCTCAAAGGCATTTTCAGGCGCTCCTATCACTGATCTTTCGGCCCGCGCCGCGCCCCTCACATCACCTCGGGCGCCAGCGAGACGATCTTCATGAATTTCTTCGCGCGCAGCTCGCGCCCCACCGCCCCGAAAATCCGCGTCCCGATCGGCTCCATCTGGTTGTTGATCAGAACCGCCGCGTTCTCATCGAAGCGGATGTAGGAACCGTCTTCGCGGCCGACTTCCTTCGCCGTGCGCACCACCACTGCCTTCACCACTGTCCCCTTCTTGACCTGCGAATCGGGAGCGGCTTCCCGAACGGAGCACACGATGATGTCCCCAATGCTGGCGTAGCGGCGGCGCGTGCCGCCCAGAACCTTGAAGCAGCGCAACTTCCGAGCCCCGCTGTTGTCGGCAACTAACAATTCCGTATATTCCTGAATCATCTCCCCTTCTTCCTTTCCTTCTCCGGTGGAGCCCCGCTACTTCGCGCGCTCGATCACCTCGGCCAGGCGCCACCGCTTCGTTTTGCTGAGCGGGCGGCACTCCGTGATGCGAACCGTGTCGCCGATCTTGCTGGTGTTCTCCTCGTCGTGAGCGTAGTATTTTTTGTGCCGGCGAAGCTGCTTGCCGAACAGCGGATGCTGGATCATCCGCTCCACCAGCACCACGATCGTCTTGTTCATCTTGCTGCTGACCACGCGCCCGGTACGGACTTTGCGGTGGCCTTGCGCGCTTGTGTTGGTTTCCGACATGGACAAAATTCCTTATGCCTAAGATAGGGGCGTTCTCAGCCCGCTTTTTCCCTCAGCACGGTCAGGACGCGGGCCAACTCTTTCTTCTCCTGCCGAATGCGCGCCACGTTTTCCAACTCCTTCGTCGTCGCCCGCGTCCGCAGGTGAAAGAGGCTCTTGCGCAGCTCTTCTTCCCGCGCGCGCAGCTCCTCGTTGGTCATATCGCGGTATGTTGTCTTCATCTTTCCTGCTGCCTTTCCCCTTCGACCCGCCTAAAGCGCCGCCCGCTTGATGATCCTCGACTTTACGGGCAGCTTGTGCCGCGCCAGCTCAAACGCCTCGTTCGCCATCTCTTCCGTGATACCCGACAGCTCGAACATCACCCGCCCCGGCTTCACCACCGCCACCCACTTCTCGGGGTTGCCTTTCCCCTTTCCCATTCGGGTTTCCGCCGGCTTCACCGTCAGCGGCTTGTGCGGGAAAATGTTGATCCACAACTTGCCCGTGCGCTTGCACGCGCGGGTGATCGCCACGCGGGCCGCCTCGATTTGGCGGTTGGTCACCCAACCGACCTCCAGCGCCTTCAGGCCGTATTCCCCAAAGTTCAACGTGTTGCCGCGGTAGGCTTTGCCGCCGCGTCTACCCTTCTGCACTTTCCGGTGCTTTACTCGTTTCGGCATTAACATGGATTTATCACCCC
>Ga0315279_10009557_pt1 | contig 11540 bp, 10 predicted proteins | sample YL17G06_20_MG_FD_203694 | JGI IMG/M metagenome (GOLD analysis project Ga0315279, IMG submission 203694) | Sediment microbial communities from Yellowstone Lake, YNP, Wyoming, USA - YL17G06_20 | ecosystem: Environmental > Aquatic > Freshwater > Lake > Sediment | place: USA: Wyoming | collected...
AATTAAAATGTGCGAGGGCCCGGATTTGAACCGGGGGACCCCTGCGAGAACAGATCTTGAGTCTGTCGCCTTTGACCGAGCTTGGCTACCCTCGCGCGGGTATTTGGTAGGTTTGTTGGCATAATAAACATTCCCAAGTGTCAGCTCTGCGCATTGAAACGTCCAGCGGAAACGCAGGTGTGCCGGGTCAGGAATGCGGTTACGCCAGTGACGCGGGCGAGTCGCGAGCCCAAACGCTATATGAGACCTTTGCTGGCTCGCTGCCACTGACAAATGGTGAAACCGAAAGAGATTAAAGAGTGTACGTGGTTAGGCAATACAAGCAGTGCGTGAGGACGCTCTGCTATCTCCAACATGGAGAGGCATTACCAACACACCTCGCCATTTCCTCCAGAATTTCGAACCACCCACAACTTTTACACAAAAGAGGTGTTCGTCATGCCTCTCCACCCTGCCTTTTTCATGGGAACAGGGTGGAGGGCTCGAGGTTCTGGAGGCGTGCAAGATGGCACTCGGTGAGAAATCGTCCTGGATGGGCGACTTCGGATCTCTCATGTCAGGACTCTGCAGCCTTTGGCTGTGACCAGGACTGAGTGTTCTGCCTGCGCAACGACTCCATCCGCGACTTCTGTCAGAACTGGATAGCTCATGATCATGCCGAGCCTGAACATCTTGGGCACCAGAACGCCCGCGTTCGGTGAGAGCTGGTCACACCAGCGTCCAGCGAATGGAAACGGACCAAACTTAGACTGGATCTTCTGAAAGAGTTCGACGACATCGGGGGAGGCGCGCCGATCCCTGACGATCCGAAATATGCTGCCCCTTCCCTTGCCCGAGACCTTCCCGGCACCCACGGTCGAGAACGGCTCAATCGCCAGGACCATGCCCTCTTCAACTACCGCTCTGTCCCTTGTTTCGATGCTCGGGATGCTCAAGCCAGCATGCAGATTGTATCTCTCCATGCTATGTCCAGTCAGATTGGCCACGGGTTTGAATCCGGCAGCCTTGATCGTCCTGGACACCGCCTCGCCCATTGATGACAGTGAGGTCCCTGGAGCCACCATCTCGACACAGACAGCAAGTGCCTCTTTCGCAGAATCTATCAGAGCTGTGTGGCGCCTTGTCCTGACCTCGACCGTTGCTGCAGTGTCGCCTGGATAGCCGTCAATGTGTGCCCCGACATCGATCTTCACGACGTCCCCGTCCCGGAACCGGATGTCGGTCTCCCGTGACGGGGTGTAGTGAGCGGCTATCTCGTTCACGCCTATGTTGACAGGGAATGCGCACTCGCCACCCCTTTGATGAATGAGACTCTCAATGGCGTTCACGAGCTCGAGCGCGCTGCCGCCGGCTCTGATATGAGCGACGCCGAAATCGCGCGCTTCGCTCGCTATCTTCCCGGCTTTGATGTACTTCCCGAGGACATCTGGACTAACGGAGAGCATTCTCGATCTGCTCCTGAGAAATAACGCCCTTCCTGATCAATTCGACCGCTCCATCAGAGACGTCCACGATGGTCGACGGTTCGGCGTATTTTGTCTTTCCGCAGTCCACGCAAGTGTGGAAATGGCCCTTGAGGTCCTTCTGGGCGATCGCCGCATCGAAGGGGTCCGGATGAGAGTGCAGATTGGCGCTCGTGGCGGTGATCGGCCCGAACTTGTCGATGAGTCTTATCGCGAATGGATGGTCTGGAATCCTTATGCCGATCTGATTCGCCCCAGATGTCAGGATGTCTGGCAGGCTCGGCTTCTTTGTCAGCATGATCGTCAGAGGGCCTGGAAGGAACTTCCTGATGAGCTTCCTCGCGTTGTCGTTGAGCACCGCCACACTCTCCATCATCTTCTCGTTGCTAACTGCGATGGACAACGGCATGTCGAATGGCCTGTTCTTTGCGACAAAGACCTTCTTCACTGAATTCTCATTGAACGGGTCAGCACCGATGCCGTACAGGGTGTCCGTAGGGAAGATGACCAGCTCCCCGGATCTGAGAGCTGCGACAACCTCGTCCAGCTCCTTCTCCTTAAGGTCGCATTTCTTGCAGTTCTTCCTGTCGACGCACTTGATCGTTTTCATCAGTAGCCCTCTTCTATGTACTTCGCCGCGAGCCGCAGGTGCATCGGGGCATCGCCCTCCGCATATGACCCGTGGCCGGGATACATGTTCTTCAGTCCCAGTTCTCCCAGGCGTCTGAGAGATGATATCAGCTGGCCCAGGTCGCCTCCAGGCAGGTCCCATCTGCCCACTCCCCCATCGCAGAAGACAGTGTCGCCGACTATGGCCGACCCCGACTCCCTCTCGTGGAGGACTATGCTGCCTGGCGAATGGCCCGGAGTGTGAAGCACCTCCAGCTCCGATGAGCCGCACTTGAGCTTCTGTCCGGTCTTGAGCGGTTCGAGTCTGAGCTGTTTCAGCTTCCCGCCGAACATGCCCGAGATGGCTAGCGACGAGTCGCCCGCCATGATCGGGATTGCCTCCGCCTCGTGCAGATAGACCTTCGCTCCTGTGGCCTTCTGGAACTCGGCCGCGCCCCCCAGATGGTCGTAGTGACAGTGGGTTAGGACTATCCTCCCGACCTTCTTGAGCGGTACGATCCTCGAGATCTCCTCCAGGGTCGTGTCGGCGTACATCCCAGTGCCTGTGTCCACCACTATCGGGTCCTCGTCTTCGAGAAGATACACGTTACTATCGTATCCCACACCCGCAAGGTAGTGGACCTTCATCTCGAAAGGGGGATAGCACCCGTCTTATAAAACTTTGGTCTTTTGACAATATTAACTTGGGCGAGGGCCAGACCTTCCGGAACTCAACCTTTGGCCAGAATGACCATCCGCTGCCTCTCCTCTAGATTGACCCTCGCAACGCTCTTGGTCAGGGACAGCTCCTCGGCTTTCGCGAGTCCATCGAGCGCGTGCAGAACCGCCTCCTTCTGAGGCTTCCTGATGTCCACTCCGGCATCTTCGAACTGGTGCTGGACTATCAGCATAGCCTTCTCGAGATCTCCGTACTGGGCGCAGAAGTCCTGGATGATGAAGTCCGCGACCTCGGCCAGCGTCTGAGGAGGCTTTTGCTTTGTCTTGACCTGCGCAGCGACCACGTCCGCAACAAGCAGTTCGCCAAGGATGTTGAACAGGTTCTCGACGTTCTCCCCAGTCTTCGCGCTGCATAGGATTGTGGGGAAGCCAAGCTTCTGTCCCATGGACTCCAGCAGCATGACCGACATGGAATCCTTTTCTGCGAGGTCTATCTTGTTGCCGACAATGATAGTCGGGATCTCGCCGACCACCAGACCGACCTCCTTCAGCCAGAATTCCCTGAGGCTGTTGATGGTCTCGGTGCGGGACAGGTCGCCCACGAGGATGAGACCCTGAGCCCCGCTCAAGCTCGCGGACCGTATCTTCGAGTATTCCTTCTGACCCAAGATGTCCCATATCATCATCCTGAGGTTGATGATCAAGTTCGGCTTGACGAATTGGATGTCTTTTCTCGAGACCTTCGTCCCAATCGTGGCGATGTACTTGTCATCGAACTTGTTGATGACGTACCTCGCGATGAGCGAAGTCTTGCCGACGCCCCCGTCACCCAGGAGCACAACCTTCTTGAGGATGTCCCTTAGCTCCATGCAAAAGTGCTATGGGCAGAAAGGGCATTTAATCTTTCACCTACAGCACTCCAGTCTGAGCACGGCTAGCGCCTGTACTTGCCAGACAAGAACTTCTTCATGATGTTGTCGACATCGCCGAGGTCTTTCTTGTCCCCGGTCCAATGGCTGAGCCTCTCCCCAAACTCTCTCTCAAGGTCGTCTGTAGCCGTCTTGAGCTGGTCCCTGAGTCTTTCGGGTTTCTTCGTCGATATTATCGCTGCGAGGACCACGTTCTTCGAGTGCGAAATCAGGATGTCATAGTTCTCGAACCTGATCTCGTTCAACCTGCCCCCGGCCTCGTCGAAACTCTCCCGGATGAAATTCTGCACAGCGGTGAGCATGCCCGCCATGATGTCCTGGTCCTGATCCGGCCTCAGACGCCGCGTGTAGTGTTTCAGCAGCATGCCGCTAGGGGTCATCAGGAAGACTTCATCGACTATGGTCGGAGAAGACTTCCAGACCATGAACAACCCAACAACGTTGATGGCCGTCAGGGCTGCCACGACGCCAACAAAGAACAGTTTCGTATTGGTGTTCTCAAAGGGCACGAGAAAAGCGACGGCTCCCATGACTGCGAAGATGATAACAGACATTACGATTAGCGTCTCAACCCTAATGTTCTGCTCCATCGAAATGGTTGATTGGATGGCCGTGGGATAAGTCTTTCTGTTCCAGCGCTGCAACGAATAGTTGGAACATGGATCTCCTTGTCAATCGGCAACACATAAATAGGCAGGTTCGGGGTTACTCGAACAAGGCGATTTGTAGATGAAACTGTTCGAACACAAGGCCAAGGAAATTCTCAAGAAGCACGGGATTCCCGTGCCGGAGGGTTTTGTGGTTTCCAGACCCGACGAAATCAGATCCATATCAGGCCCGGTCATGGTCAAAGCCCAGGTCCTGATCGGGGGCAGGGGCAAGGCCGGAGGGATCAAGCCCGCTGAGGACGTCGAGCAGGCGCGGAGGGTCGCCTCTGGAATCATCGGGATGAACATCAGAGGATACATCGCAAAGGAAGTTCTGATCGAGAGGGGACTGGACGTTGCAAAGGAACTCTATCTTGGCATCACGATCGATAGGAGCAGGAGAAGCCTGGTGATCATGGCCTCCCCGGATGGTGGAATGGATATCGAGGGCGTTCCCGAGAACAGGATCCTCATTGAACCCGTAGATCCACTGATCGGATATTCTCTCTACATCGGCAGAAGGGTCGCCGCTTTCGTGGGGGTCAAGAAAGAGCAAGCGTCGCAAGTCGCGGACATCTGCCAACGGATGTGCGAGCTCGTGATGACGGAGGATGCCGAGCTTGCGGAGATCAACCCGTTGGTCATCACCAAAGATGGGAAAGTGGTTGCGGGCGACGCGAAGGTCACAATCGACTCGGACGCGCTCTTCAGACACAGAGAGTATGATTCCCTGGCTGAGGATCTGACACCTCTCGAGGAAAAGGCGAAGAAGCTCGATATCGCATTCGTTCAACTCGAGGGCAACATAGGCGTCATCGCAAACGGTGCGGGCCTCACAATGGCCACCCTGGACAGCATCAACATGTTCGGGGGAAAGGCGGGCGTGTTCCTGGACCTGGGCGGGACCGACGACCCCGAGAAGGTCAAGGACGCGATGCTGCTCATGCGCGAGGCAAAGCCAAAGGTAGTGTTGATCAACATATTCGGGGGCATCACCAAGTGCGACACGGTCGCCAAGGGTGTTCTGGAGGCCATCGAAGGACAGGCTAGGAAGTTCCCGATCGTCGTGAGGATCAAGGGCGTGAACGAGGACATCGCGAGGGGCATGCTGAAGGACGCGGGGATGATTTTCGCTTCTGGCCTCAGCGAGGCTGCGGAGCTCGCCTCCAAGGAATCACTGAAGGTGGTCTGAATGGCAGTAATAGTCGACAACGACACAAAACTCGTGATCCAGGGCATCACGGGCTATCAGGGAACCTACCATTCGAAGGCGATGCGTGATTTCGGCACGAAGGTCGTCGCCGGAACGAGTCCCGGGAAAGGCGGAGAGAAGGTCAACGACATCCCAGTCTACGAATCAGTTGCCGAAGCGATCCAGAACGAAGGGGCGAACACGTCCTGCATTTTCGTGCCCGCTCCGTTCTGCAAGGACGCGGCACTGGAAGCGATCGATGCGGGCATAGGGACCATTGTGATCATCACTGAGCATTTGCCGGTTCTTGATGCAATCCATCTTGTTGCTGTCGCGAGGAGCAGAGGAGTCACAGTCTTAGGCCCGAACTGTCCAGGAATCGCATCGCCCGGAAAGGCAAAGGTCGGGATCCTTCCGAACAATATCTTCAAGCAGGGCAACATCGGAGTGGTCTCGAAATCCGGGACTCTCACCTATGAGATAGTCAACGCCATCACGGAACACAAGCTCGGTCAATCCACCTGCGTCGGGATCGGCGGCGACAGGGTCTCCGGGATGAGCTTCATAGACGTCCTGGAGAGATTCCAGAATGACAGGCAGACGAAGCAGATCGTCCTGGTCGGCGAGATCGGAGGCACAGCGGAGGAGGAAGCAGCCGAGTTCATCAAGGAGAATGTGGACAAACCCGTCGTCGCCTACATAGCTGGAAGGACCGCGCCCCCAGGCAAGAGAATGGGCCATGCAGGTGCGATAATCGCCCGTGGCAGAGGGACCGCAGAGAGCAAGATCAAAGCGCTCGAAGCAGCAGGGGTGAAGGTCGCGAAGATACCGACCGACGTGCCCGAGCTGCTGAGGTAGGGCGCTCGACCGGGACAAACGGAGCGGGTCGGCGGAGAAACTGGGGCAAGCATGACAGAAGAGCTGGACGCCATTCTATTCGACGCGGGCGGAACACTGATCGAAGCGATGCCGCCCAGAGAGACTGTCTTCTCCAAAGTCCTCTCGAGACACGGCAAGAAGGTCGATTCGGAGAGGATCGCTTCCCTGCTCGCAAAGGCAGATGGAGTCTTCGATTCGGAGTTCGCCAAGCAGGACGGAAGGAACGAAGGCGCTCTCTGGTCCAAGTACGACGATTTCATCCTCGACGAGCTCGGGTTCAGAGGAGACCGAGGGAATCTCGCCAAGGACCTGAGCGCTGCCTGGGACGAGATAATGCCGAAAGTTGAGAGCTGGGTCAGCTACCCAGAGACAGAATCCGTCCTCGAGATCCTGAAGGAAAGAGAGTTCAAGCTCGGCGTTGTCTCGAACGCAACGGACCTCTTGCGAAGAGTCTTCGACAACCTCGGGCTGACGAAGTACTTCGATTTCCTTGTGATATCGGATGAAGTCGGTGTGAGGAAGCCGTCTCCCAAGATATTCCATTTAGCCATGGAAATGGCGGGGACGAGTCCAGGCAGATCATTGTTTGTGGGGGACAAGCTCGCAACCGATGTGGCGGGAGCGAAGCGAGTGGGCATGAACGCAGTTCTCGTCGACAGGGTCAACGCGTTCCCAGACGCGACGTGTCTCCGAGAGAGGAACTTGAATTTCTTCAGACGTTTTGCGTGACTCCCATCCTAGAAATCGCGCTGAGGGGGGAGGCCTAGTCTGGCCAGATGGCGAGTGTCGTTCAGAATAATCGGCTTGGAGACCCGATTCTCAACCCCGAAGACCGATATGGCGCATGGATCGTGCTTGATCTTGGGAAACTCTGAGAAACCCTTTCCCAGCAGGTAGGCCGTCATGAACTTGATCGGCATCCTGTGAGACACCAAGACGATCGTGCCAGTTCCATGTGTGAAGAGTATCTCGCGGAGGGCGGTGTTCACCCTCTTCCATGCTTTCTTCGTGCTGTCGCCACCCGGGAACTTCATCTTTGTGGGTGTCTCGATCCACCTGGCATATGCTGTCGGCCATCGTTCCTCGATGGTGCTCTCTTTCATGCCCTGCCATGTGCCGTAGTTCATGTCCAACAGCCCGTCGTTCTCCCTCACAATGATCTCGTGCGGAAGCGCGATGCGCCGCGCAGTCACCAGGGAACGCTTGAGGGGGCTGGAGTAGATGGCTTCGAAGACCCTGTCCTTGAGCACATCAGCCGTTGCATCAGCTTGAGCGATTCCCGTGGCGTTCAAGCGGACGTCTTCATGGCCGCGGAAGACCGCACCCTTGTTCCAGTCGGTCTCACCGTGTCTGATTAGAATGAGCTCCATCTTCGACATTGCAGCCATCGGATGACAATCGAGCTATTTGAGCTCTCTCGATTCCGAGGGCATTGGACATGACGGCGACTTCATGCTAGTGTTGGTTCAACTGACGACCACTGGAGAGTCAAGGTAGACGGGATACACGTTCACCGACTCCAGCGGCATGAACCCAATTCGCATGACCTCGTAGACCGTAAACCTGGCCTTGACAAGGAGATCATAAACGCCTGGACCCCCGAATGTAGCTGGAATCGTCGCGGATACCCCGTAATCGTGTTCCGTCGTACTCGTCATCGAAGCGAGGAAGGTCGCGTTGTCCAGAGGACCTATGTACACAGACACATTCTTCAGGGATACGGCGGTGCCTCTGAAGAACCAGTTGCCTGGTCTCTCGTAGACTTTAGTGACAAGGACCGTGATCTCCACGGACAGATTGCCTGCCGAGGTCGCATGTCCGCTCACGGACACGCCCCAGGTCATATTCCCCGCCCAGATATCCCTGTATCCAGTGTAGTTGCCCCAACTCGCGTGGATCGAAGATTTGGTGTATGTGTCTCCCTGCTGAGGCATGATGCTCGGACTGAGAATAGTCCACGCAACCAGAGCGATTACAATGGCAGAAGTTACCAGAATACCGACCCATGGCATCGTCCTATGTCCGCGGGGCGCCGGTCGTTTCTCGGGTTTGACGAGCTCTTCGTAGTCCTCCTTCCACACGTTCTCTTCAGGCTTCCTCGCCGCCTCTGCGGGACCTGCCTTCTGCGACGGCGCGACAGGCTCCTTAGTCGCGGCTGGCTCTCCCGGGCTGACATCTGGCTTTGGCTGTTCGGAACTCAATCTTCGCACCCCATCTCGTCAGTCCAACACCGCGAGTGCAAATCAACATTTCGGTCGCGGCTGCGTTCATCGATGGCTCTCCACCGGAAGCGCTGGTGCTCTCGGAGCCCTGGGGTAACGCTTTTATATGGGACCAAGCATAGCGTGAATCCCACCCACGTAGGGCAACGCCTAAATACGGCATATCCTACTAGTAAAGTGGGGAGGGAACGTGCACCTGACCACTTTCGTGTTCAGGGAAGATGGTTGAGGGGCAGCGGGCTGGAAGGACCGCGGGCTCCAGTGAGTACCGATCATGTGCGATACGGACGTGTGCTGAGTCGACATGCTAGCGGCTAATTATACCGTCTGGGGAATGGCTCGGTTCGGGCGCCGAAGAAGGTCGTGCCAAGCTGCGATATGCACCGGGTAAGCGCAAGGAGCTTTTGATCCGGTGATGACCGAATGGGACTTCCTGCTCTTCGGAGCAATCCGTGAGGATAGGGAACCGGGGGGATTGAAGCATCTTAGTACCCCGAGGAAAAGAAATCAATCGAGATTCCGTCAGTAAAGGCGATCGAACGCGGAAGAGGGCAAACTGAATCCTCCCAAGAAATTGGGCGGAGATGTGGTGTTTGGACTCCGGTACATCTTAACTTGTTAACCCGAAATCGACTGGAATGTCGTGCCATAGAGGGTGACAGCCCTGTAGGGATACGCGAGGAAGATGATTCTGGATGTTCCTGAGTATTGCGCCTTGGATATGGCGTGAGAAGTCGGGAGCCATTTGCTCCCAACCCTAAATACGACCCGAGACCGATAGTGCAGTAGTAGTGTGAACGAAAGCTGAAAAGTACCCTTAGCGGGAGGTGCAAAGAGCCTGAAACCAGATGGTGACTTTATTATACGGCGTGCAAGGGACGAAGCTCGCAAGAGTGGACCGACGTCGTATTATCCGTTTCGAATAACGGGCCAGGGAGTTCGGACCGATGGCGAGGTTAATTGGGTAACCAAGCAACCACAGGGAAACCGACAAGTCCGCAACACGCAAGTGTGAGGGACGAGGTGGGCTCGCCTGTAGTCATCGGTGAGAGACCCGAAGCCAGTTGATCTAGGCGCGGATAGGTTGAAGCCCAGGGAAACCTGGGTGGAGGACCGAACCCGTAATGAGGTGCAAATCTTTGGGATGATCTGCGTCTAGGGGTGAAAGGCCAATCTAAACTGGACATAGCTGGTCCCCCCCGAAACTACTCGCAGGTAGATCTCAGACGAGGTCGACGATGGGGTAGAGCGACCGATTAGGCATTTAGGTGGAGAAATCCGTCGGTGCCTTGCCAAACTCCGAACCTGTCGTCACTGAAGACTCTGGGAGTGAGTGTATGAGGGGTAAGCTCCATACGCAAAAGGGGAACAACCCAGCCTCAAGTTAAGGTCCCTAAGTGCTGACTAAGTGTGAACGGGCAAAAGGAGTCCTTTGTCTCAGACAACTGGGATGTGGGCTTAGAAGCAGCCATCATTCAAAGATAGCGTAACAGCTCACCAGTCAAGATAAAGGGCCCTGAAAATGGACGGGGCTAAGTCAGCCACCGATACTTGAGAGCACCGAAAGGTGATCTGGTAGGGGGGCGTCGTGTGCGGGCAGAAGTTCGGTCTTGAGATCGAATGGACCGCATTCGAATGAGGATCCTGGTGGTAGTAGCAGCAAAGAACGGTGAGAATCCGTTCAGCCGTAGGGGCAAGGGTTCCTCGACAATGTTCGTCAGTCGAGGGTTAGTCGATCCTAAGGTGTTCCTTAATCGAGAACACCGAAAGGGCAAGCAGGTTAATATTCCTGTACCACTGCAGTCTCTGCGCGCACTCGGACGCATCTGGGTATGTTGAGCAGGAGCGCCAATCTGTTCAAGTGTATATCCTGGGGAAGAACCGTAATGGTGAGAACCTGGGGAAATCACGAGTAGGAGGGCGAAGGCCCTCTTCAGCCTATCCCCGGTGCCCGTGAAAAGGAGTGCGCTAAACAACTGTGGTGTTCGTACCAAGATCCGACACAGGTGCCCCTGGTTGAGAAGACCAAGGCTTGTCGGCGTTAATTGACGCGAGGGAACTCGGCAAATTAGCCACGTAACTTAGGGAGAAGTGGTGCCAGCTCAGTGATGAGCTGGTCGCAGTGACAAGGGAGCCCCGACTGTTTAACCAAAACAAAGGTGGCAGCTAGTCCGAAAGGATGCGTATTGCCGCTGAAACCTGCCCAGTGACGGTATCTGAAAACCCTTTTCAAGGGGAAGAAGGACCGTTAAACGGCGGGGGTAACTATGACCCTCTTAAGGTGACTGCGTTGCCTTAGTAAAATTCGGCCATATGCTGGGACGCCTGAGAATCTCACACTACTCTATGAGTGAAAATGTGTGAGTGCAGGTAATCAGCAGGAAAGGCCAGATCGATGATCTGGAATCCTCAGAGACTATGCGCCGAACGCCAACTGATGGCGAAGATATAGTCCGACCCGCATGGCGACATGCGGAGATCATGAGAAATCATGGTCCGCCCCCGAGAGATCGGAGGTCACGAAAGCAACAGAAGTGAGCGTAATACCTTGTCGCTTAATTGGCGACTTGCATGAAGGCCCAACGAGAGCTCTACTGTCCCCGCGTCGAAGCCGGTGAAACCTACTTTAACGGAGCACTGTCCGTTATCTTCCAGCTGAAAGCGAAGACCCCGTGGAGCTTTACTGCAACCTGTCGTTGTGGTATGAGTTTGAATGTGTAGCGTAGGCGGGAGTCGTTACCAGGGCTGACCGCTAGGTCAGTTCCGAGACAACTATGAAACACCGCCCTCTTGGACTCGTATCACTTACATCTTCGGATGGACACCGGTAGGTGGGCAGTTTGGGTGGGGCGCCACGCCCTCAAAAAGGTAACAAGGGCGCCCAAAGGTCGGCTCAGGTAGGTCAGAAATCTACCGAAGAG
>Ga0315279_10009558_pt1 | contig 11539 bp, 9 predicted proteins | sample YL17G06_20_MG_FD_203694 | JGI IMG/M metagenome (GOLD analysis project Ga0315279, IMG submission 203694) | Sediment microbial communities from Yellowstone Lake, YNP, Wyoming, USA - YL17G06_20 | ecosystem: Environmental > Aquatic > Freshwater > Lake > Sediment | place: USA: Wyoming | collected...
GTGGTGAACGGCGACGAAAGCGAGCCCGGGACGTTCAAGGACCGGATGCTCATCGAGGAGGAGCCCCACCAGATCCTCGAGGGGGTCATCCTGGCGAGCTACGCCATCGGCTGCCATCAGGCCTTCCTGTACTGCCGCGGCGAGTTCGTGAAGGGGGCCCAGGTCCTCCAGCGGGCGATCGGCGAGGCCTGCGCCAGGGGTTACCTCGGCCGGAACATCCTGGGGAGCGGGTTCGACCTGGACGTGGTCCTCCACCGCGGGGCCGGGGCCTACATCTGCGGGGAGGAGACGGGGCTCCTCGAGTCGCTGGAGGGGAAGCGCGGCCAGCCCAGGCCCAAGCCGCCGTTTCCGGCCATCTCGGGGCTGTACCGGTGTCCCACGGTGGTGAACAACGTGGAGACGCTGTCCAACATCCCCCACATCCTGCTGCGCGGGCCCGAGTGGTACGCCGGCATCGGCCCCGCCAAGAGCGCGGGGCCGCGCCTCTTCTCGGTGAGCGGCCACGTGGAGAAACCCGGCAACTACGAGCTGCCCATGAGCATCACGCTCCGCCAGCTCATCTTCGAGCACGCCGGCGGCATCCGAAACGGGCGGCGGCTCAAGGCGGTGATTCCCGGCGGGTCGTCATCGCCCGTCCTCACCGAGCAGCACCTGGACGTGACCATGGACTTCGACTCGCTGGCGGCGGCGGGCTCCATGGGCGGGAGCGGGGCGGTGATCGTGATGGACGACACCACCTGCATCGTCCGGGTGGCCGAGATCGTCTCGCGCTTCTACCACCACGAGTCCTGCGGCCAGTGCACCCAGTGCCGCGAGGGGACCGCCTGGCTGCACAAGGTCCTGCGGCGGATCGAGCACGGGCAGGGGCGGAAGGAGGATCTCGACCTCCTCCTCGACCTGTGCGACAACATGAAGGGGAAGACCATCTGCGTCCTCTCCGACGCCGCCGCCATGCCCATCGAGAGCTACCTCAAGCACTTTCGGGACGAGTTCGAGCAGCACGTCCGGGAGCGGGCCTGCCCCTTCGGGGAGTGGGGTGGCGCGTTCTAGCCCCCGAGGCGTGAAGGGTATCGGGGAATGCCCAAGGTCACCATCGACGGCGTCGAGATCACGACCCCGGGTCCCATGACGATCCTGGAGGCCGCCAAGCTGGCGGGGATCGTGATCCCGCACTACTGCTACCACCCGGGGCTCAGCCTCGTCGGGCAGTGCCGCATGTGCCAGGTGGAGGCGGAGAAGATGCCCAAGCTCGCCACCGCCTGCAACACGGACGTGACCGAGGGGATGGTGGTCTCCACCAAGTCGCCGAAGGTGGAGAAGGCCCGGCGGGCCGTGCTGGAGTTCTACCTCCTGAACCACCCGCTGGACTGCCCCGTCTGCGACCGCGGCGGCGAGTGCCCGCTCCAGGACTACACGCTGAAGTACGGGCCGGGCGAGAGCCGGTCCGTCGAGCCGAAGGTCCAGCGAGCCAAGCACCAGGTCTTGGGGCCGCACGTCATCTTCGATGCGGAGCGGTGCATCCTGTGCACCCGCTGCATCCGCTTCTGCCGCGAGGTTCCCCAGACCGGGGAGCTGGGGGTCTTTTCGCGAGGGGATCGGTCCGAGATCAGCCTCTTCCCGGGGAAGATCCTGGACAACGCCTACTCGGGCAATGTGATCGACCTTTGCCCGGTGGGGGCGCTGACCTCCCGGCAGTATCGGTTTCAGTCCCGGCCCTGGGACCTGGTGCGCCACACCGAGAGCGTCTGCCCGCTCTGCAGCGCCGGCTGCAACGTGATCCTGGATATCCGCGACCGGCAGGGCGGCGATGAGCTCCTGCGCATCCGACCGCGCGAGAACCCCGAGGTCAACCGCTGGTGGATGTGCGACGAGGGGCGGTTCGCCATCGGCGCTCTCAACGATCCGGCGCGGCTGCGCATCTTCCTGGCGCGCGAGGGAGAGCGGCAGGTCGAGCTCCCGCTGGACGACCTGCTCTCCCGGCTGGCCCGGGAGATCCGACGCCTCGTCGCTGCCCACGGCGAGGGGGCGGTGGGCTGCATCGTCTCGGCGCGGCACACGAACGAGGAGTTCTCCCTGGTCCGCCGGTTCTTCCTCGACATCCTGCGGACGCCGCACCTGGATCATCGGGTCCGCCCCGTGCAGTGGGCCGAGGCGGACGCCTCCGAGGACGGGATCCTGCGCCGGACCGACAAGACGGCGAACAGCCGGGGCGCGCGCGACCTCGGGATTCTGCCGGATCGTGACGGGCTCGACACCACGGCCATGATCGCCGCGGCCGCCGCGGGGCGCCTCAAGGCCCTGTTCGTCTTCGAGGAAGACCTGGTGGGGGAACGCGGCGACCTGCCGGTGCGGGAGGCGCTCGGGCGTCTGGAATTGCTGGTGGCCTCCAGCCCCGTCCCCACCGAGACGACGGCGCTGGCGCATGCGGTCCTGCCGGCGCTGGCCTCTGCCGAGAAGGACGGAAGCTTCACGAACTTCCAGGGCCGGATCCAGAAGGTCCGGCGGGCCCTGCCGCCGATCGGCGCCTGCCGCAGCCTGCCCGAGATCCTGCACGGGCTGGCGGAGCGGCTCGGGTGGGATCTGGGCGACCTCGAGCCCGAGCGGGTGTGGGCCGCCATCGGGGAGCAGCCCGGGCCTTACCAGGGGATCGGCTGGAAGGAATGGCGCGCGATCGGGCCGCAGGGCGCGCTGCCCGCGGAGATCGTCGGCAAGGCCGAGCGGGCGGCGGCAAGGGAGCCGGGGAGCTTGGGGACGAAGGAGCGAATGACCAATGTCCAATGACCAGTTGGGGCGTCATCCTTGGTCATTGGGATTTGGTCCTTGGTGATTGGGCGTCGATGCCTGAGATGCTTGAAACGCTCATCATCATGGTGGTCAAGGTCGGGGTGGTGTTCGCCACGCTGCTCCTGGTCGCCGCCTACATGACCTGGATCGAGCGGAAGGTGATCGCCGACATCCAGGTGCGCGTGGGCCCCTCGCGGGTCGGCCCGTACGGGCTGCTCCAGCCCATCGCCGACGGCATCAAGCTCTTCTTCAAGGAAGACCTGATGCCGGGCCACGTGGACCGCGCCCTGTTCCTGCTGGCGCCGGCCCTGAGCGTGGTGCCGGCCATGATCGTCTTCGCGGTGATCCCCTTCGGGGGCACGATCCCCGCCTTCGGGTTCCTCTCCAAGCCGATCCCCCTCTACCTCTCCGACATCGACGTGGGCGTGCTCTATGTCTTCAGCGTCACCTCGCTCGGGGTGTACGGGATCGTCCTCGCCGGGTGGGCCTCCAACAACAAGTACTCCCTGCTGGGCGGCCTGCGCGCCTCGGCGCAGATGATCAGCTACGAGCTCTCGATGAGCCTGTCGGTGGTGGGGGTCCTGATCCTGGTGGGCTCGCTGCGCCTCACGGAGATCGTCAAGGCCCAGGCGGGCTTCTCCTGGTGGATGGGGATCCTGCCGGTGCCGAACTGGTTCGTCTTCAGCCAACCGATCGGCTTCCTGATCTTCTTCACCTGCGCGCTGGCCGAGACGAACCGGGCCCCCTTCGACCTCCCCGAGGCGGAGACGGAGCTGGTGGCCGGCTTCCACAGCGAGTACAGCTCCATGAAGTTCGCCATGTTCTTCATGGCCGAGTACGCCAACATGGCGACGGCCTCGGCCGTGGCGACCAGCCTGTTCCTGGGCGGCCCGCTGGGCCCCTTCGGGTCCTCCCCCGTCTGGTTCGTGGGCAAGGTGTTCGTCCTCCTGTTCGTCTTCATCTGGTTCCGGGCGTCGCTGCCCCGGTTCCGCTACGACCAGCTCATGACGTTCGGCTGGAAGCGCCTGCTCCCGCTGGCGCTGGCCAACATGGTGTTCACCGCGATCCTCGCGGTGCTCTGGGTGCGGTGATGGAGCTCGTCCTGTTCGTGGGCCTGGCGGCCGTGGCCGCCGTCTCCGGCTTGCTGGTGGTCGTCCAGCGGCACGCCCTCTACAGCGCCATGTTCCTCATCATCAACATGGGATCCCTGGCGGGCCTCTATGTTCTGCTGCACGCCCACTTCGTCTGGGCGGTCCAGGTCCTGGTGTACGCCGGGGCCATCATGGTCCTGTTCCTCTTCGTCATCATGCTGCTGAACCTGCCGCGCGAGGAGGTGCGGTGGGCCTCCCGCGACCTCAAGCGGATCCTGGCGGCCGCACTCCTTTCGCTGGTGCTCCTGGGAGAGCTGGTCCTGGTCGTGGGCTTCCGTTCGGCGGGTCCCAGTGCCGGACCGGCGCTGGCTCCCGGCTTCGGAACCACCGAGACGGTCGGGCGGCTGCTCTTCACCACGTTCCTCTTCCCGTTCGAGATCACGTCGGTGATCCTCCTGGTCGCGATCGTGGGGGCGATGGTCCTGGCGAAGAAGCATTTCGACTGAGGCAATGTCCGTTTTTCATGTTCGATTGACGCGGAGCCTTCGATGCACGTGCCGCTGTCCGCGTACCTGATCCTGAGCGCCTTCCTGTTTGTGCTGGGAGTGATCGGCGTCGCCACCCGCCGGAACGCGCTGATCATCTTCATGTGCATCGAGCTGATGCTGAACGCGGTGAACCTGTCCTTCGTGGCGTTCTCGCGGTTCCTCAATTCCATGGACGGGCAGATCTTCGTCTTCTTCGTGATGGCGGTGGCCACGGCGGAGGTCGCCGTGGGGCTGGCCATCATCCTGGCCATCCACCGGAACCGGGAGACGGTGGACGTGGCGGAGCTGAACCTGCTGAAGTGGTAATGGAAACGCACATGCGGAATGCGGAATGATGAATTTGTGGTGGATTCCCCTCTGGCCCCTGCTGGGCTTCCTGGCCAACGGCTTCTTCGGCCGCCGGCTCCCCAAGCCGGTCGTGGCCAAGATCGCCTGCGGCAGCGTGGGCCTGTCCCTGCTGGCCTCGCTCCAGGCCGCCTGGCACCTCCTCGCGCTGTCCGAGGGGGCGCGGCGGGTGGAGCAGGTGCTGGCCCCCTGGATCGGGGTGGGGGCCTTCCAGGCGGACTGGGGGCTGCTCCTGGACCCGCTCTCGGCGGTCATGCTCCTGGTGGTGTCGGGGGTCGGGTTCCTGATCCACGTCTACGCCGTGGGGTACATGCACGACGACCCCGATTTCCCCCGCTTCTTCACCTATCTCAATCTGTTCACCTTCTCGATGCTGATGCTGGTCCTGGCCAACAACTACCTCCTGCTGTACGTGTTCTGGGAGGCGGTGGGCCTCTGCTCGTACCTCCTGATCGGCTTCTGGTTCGAGCGGAAGTCCGCGGCGGACGCGGGGAAGAAGGCGTTCATCGTCAACCGGGTCGGGGACTTCGGGTTCGGCCTGGGCGTGATGCTTCTCTGGGTGGTGCTGGGGAGCGTGCAGTACGCGCAGGTCTTCGCCGAGGCGCCGAGCAGGCTCCCCGCCTCCGGCGGGGTCGTCACGGCCATCACGCTCTTGCTCTTCCTCGGGGCCACGGGGAAGTCCGCCCAGATTCCGCTGCACGTCTGGCTGCCCGACGCCATGGAGGGCCCGACGCCCGTCTCGGCCCTGATCCACGCGGCCACCATGGTGACGGCGGGCGTCTACATGGTGGCCCGCTCGGCCCCGCTGTTCAACCTGGCCCCGTTCAGCATGGAGGTGGTGGCCTGGATCGGCGGCCTCACGGCCGTCTTCGCCGCCACGATCGCCCTGGTCCAGACCGACATCAAGCGGATCATCGCCTACTCGACGATCTCGCAACTCGGCTACATGTTCCTGGGCTGCGGCGTGGGGGCCTACGCGGCGGCGATCTTCCACCTGATGACCCACGCCTTCTTCAAGGCGCTCCTCTTCCTGGGGGCAGGCTCCGTCATCCACGGCCTCGCGGGCGAGCAGGACCTCCGGAAGATGGGGGGCCTGCGCAGGCACATGCCCATCACCGCCTGGACCTTCCTCGTCGCGGCGCTAGCCAACGCGGGGATCGTGCCGCTGGCCGGGTTCTGGTCGAAGGACGAGATCCTCTACGGGGCCTTCGCCGGCGGCCATTACGGCGTCTGGATGCTGGGGGCCGGCGGAGCGTTCCTCACCGGCTTCTACATGCTGCGCTGCTACTACCTGGCCTTCGAGGGGCCCTCGCGCGTGGAGGCGCTCGCGGCCCACCGGGTCCACGAGTCGCCGGCGGTCATGACGGTCCCGCTTGCGATCCTGGCCTTCTTCGTGGTGGTCGTGGGGTTCGTGGGCGTCCCGCCGGAGCACGGGGCGTACCATCGGTTCGTCGAGTCGGTCCTGGCGGCTGCGGGGGGTGCGGCGCAGCACGCGGCGCCCGTCGGCGAGTGGCCGATGGCCGCCGCCTCCGTCCTCATCGCCGGGGCGGGGATCGGGCTGGCGACGCGCTGCTACCTCTGGCGGCCCGGAGAGCCGGAGCGCTGGGCGGCGCGGTGTCCGAGGCTCTACCGCTGGCTGCTCAACAAGTACTACGTGGACGAGGCGTACGATACCCTCCTGGTGGAGCCCATCCGGCGCGGCGCCGTGTGGCTCTGGCGGCGGTTCGACGAGCCGATCGTGGATGGCTCGGTGAACGGGATTGGGGCCTTGGTCCGGACGGGGGGCAGGCTGCTCCGGTACCTGCAGACCGGCTACGTGACGAGCTACGTCCTGAGCTTCATCCTGGGCGTGGTGGCCATCCTGGGGTACCTGGCGTTCTGGCGGTGAGCGGGCGAGTGACGAACGACGAATGCGGAATGACGAATTCGGAATGCGGAATGGGGCGGGTGCGAGCCGGTGAGTGAATTGCCGATCATCTCCATCGTGACGTTCTTGCCGCTGGTCGGGGCGGTCCTCCTGCTCCTGGTGGACCGGAAGAATGAGACGGCCATCAAGCACGCGGCCTTCGGCGTCTCGCTGGTGACGTTCCTCGCCTCCCTCACTCTCTATGCCGGATTCCAGCTCGACGTCCCCGGCATGCAGTTTTCCGAGCGGGCGCTCTGGATCGGCTGGCTGGGTGTGGAGTACCACGTGGGGGTGGATGGGATCAGCCTGCTCCTCGTGCTGCTCACCACGCTCCTCACGGCCGTGGCCATCCTCTCCTCCTACTCGGCCATCACCACGGCCGTGAAGGAGTACATGATCTGCATGCTCCTCCTGGAGACGGGGATGCTGGGCGTCTTCGTGGCGCTGGACCTCGTCCTCTTCTACGTCTTCTGGGAGGGGATGCTGATCCCCATGTACTTCCTGATCGGCATCTGGGGCGGCCCGCGGCGCATCTACGCCACGATCAAGTTCTTCCTCTACACCATGGCGGGCGGCGTCCTGATGCTGGTGGGCATCATCACCCTCTACTTCCTGAGCGGCGCGCGGCCGGGCGGGGAGTACACGTGGAACCTGCTCAAGATCTCCGGCATCGCCCTGCCGTTCGCGACCCAGGTCTGGCTGTTCCTGGCCTTCGCCGTGGCCTTCGCCATCAAGGTCCCCATGTTTCCCTTTCACACCTGGCTGCCCGACGCCCACGTGGAGGCGCCGACGGCCGGCTCGGTGGTCCTGGCGGGGGTCCTCCTGAAGATGGGGACCTACGGCTTCCTGCGCTTCGCCCTGCCCCTGTTCCCCGACGCCACGCTCTACTTCACCCCGCTGTTCTCCTGGCTGGCGATCATCGGGATCCTCTACGGGGCGCTCGTCTCCATGGTGCAGCCGGACCTGAAGAGGCTGGTGGCCTACAGCTCGGTGAGCCACCTGGGCTTCGTCATGCTGGGCATCTTCGCCCTCACCACCCAGGGGGTCACGGGGGCGATCCTGCAGATGATCAACCACGGGCTCTCGACCGGCGCGCTCTTCTTGCTGGTGGGGATTCTCTACGAGCGGCGCCACACCCGGATGATCGCGGACTTCGGGGGGCTGGCGCGAGTCATCCCCGTGTTCACGGCGGTCTTCATGATCGTGACCCTGTCGTCCATCGGCCTGCCGGGGCTGAACGGGTTCGTGGGGGAGTTTCTGATCCTGGTGGGGACGTTCCGGGTGAACGTGCTGTACGCGGCCCTGGGAGCGGCCGGCATCATCCTGGCCGCCGTGTACATGCTCTGGATGTTCCAGCGGGTGATGTTCGGCACGGTGACCCAGGAGGCGAACCGCACGCTGCCCGATCTTTCGACGCGCGAGCTCCTCACGCTGGTGCCGATCCTCGTCTTGATCGTCTGGATCGGCATCTACCCGCAGCCGTTCCTCAGGACCACCGAGGCGTCGGTGAAGCAGCTCCTCACGCAGGTGCATGTGCGCCCCCGCGTCGAGCGCGCCATGGGCCATGAGCCATCAGCCGGGTCCCCTCAGGGTGGCCACGAGCCGAGAATTGGGCTGACCGCAGTGGCGGCCAGAGACGCGAGCGATGCTGCACGAGGGGGGAGCCATGGACGCTAGCCTGCCCCAGGTCCAGGTCGCCTGGGGACCCATGCTGCCCCTCCTCCTCCTTACCGGGACGGGACTCCTGGTCCTGGTCCTCGACCCGCTGATGGCGCCCGAGCACCGCGATCGGCTCCCGATCCTCAGCCTGGCGGGCGTGCTCGCCGCTGCGCTCGCCGTCGTGCTGGGGTGGGATCGGACCGAGATCGGCTTCGGCGGGATGCTGGCCGGCGACGGCTTCGCCCGGTTCTTCAGCCTGCTGTTCCTGCTGGTGGCGGCGCTGACGCTCCTCATCTCCGTCGCCTACATCCGGCGGGCCGGGATGGACCACGGCGAGTACTCGGCCCTCCTCCTCTTCGGCACCCTGGGAATGATGGTCATGGCCAGCAGCCTGGACCTCATGACTATCTTCCTGGGGCTGGAGACGCTCTCCATCTCGCTCTACATCCTGGCAGGGTTTCTGCGGGAGGATCTCAAGTCGAACGAGTCGGCGCTGAAGTACCTCCTGCTGGGGGCCTTCGCCTCGGGGTTCCTCCTGTACGGCATCGCGCTGGTATACGGGGCCACGGGGAGCATCAACCTCACGCGGGTGGCGGCGGCGCTCTCCAGCGGCCAGGTGCGGAGCCCCGCGCTGCTCACCCTCGGGATGGGGCTCCTGATCGTCGGGTTCGGCTTCAAGGTGGCCTCGGTGCCGTTCCACATGTGGGCCCCCGACGTGTACGAGGGGGCGCCCACCTCGGTCACCGCCTTCATGATCACCGGGACCAAGGCGGCGGCCTTCGCGGCCTTCCTCCGGATCCTGATGACCGGCCTGCCGGCGCTTTTGCCGGACTGGAGCGGGGTGCTCTGGGTCCTGGCGGTCCTCAGCATGACGGTGGGCAACCTGGTGGCCCTCGCCCAGACCAACCTCAAGCGGATGCTGGCCTACAGCTCCATCGCCCACGCCGGGTACCTCCTGGTCGCGACCGTCACGGGCACCCGGCTGGGGAGCGGCAGCATCCTGTTCTACCTCACCGCCTACACCTTCATGAACCTGGGGGCCTTCGCCGTGATCGTGGCCCTGGCGCGCCGGGACGAGGAGCGGCTGCTGATCGACGAGTATGCCGGACTGGGCCGGAGACACCCCCTCCTGGCGGCGGCCATGGCCCTGTTCATGTTCTCGCTGGCCGGCGTCCCGCCCACGGCGGGCTTCATGGGGAAGCTCTACGTCTTCGGTGCCGCCATCCAGGGCGACTACCTGGGGCTGGCGATCATCGGCGTGGTCAACAGCGTGATCTCCGCCTTCTACTATCTCCGGATCACGGTGGTCATGTACATGACGCCGGGGGAGGCCGAGCCCGCCCCCGCGTCCCTCTCGCCGGCGCTCCTCCTGGCGGTGGCTATTGCCGCCTGGGGGACGCTCCAGCTCGGGCTCTTCCCGTCGCGTTTCCTGGAGATCGCCCTGCGGTCGGTCGGGGCCTTGCTTGGTTGACCGGGGCCTACTAGCGTAAAGGGGTGAGAGGATGCTGTCCATGAAGCCCGTCAAGATCCCCGAGAAGACCGTCACCCGGCTCTCCATCTACCTCCGCTGCCTCGAGGAGCTGGAGACGAGCGGGGTGAGCTCGGTGTCCTCCCGGCAGCTCGCGGAGCGGTTCGGCCTCAATGCGGCGCAGGTCCGGAAAGATCTGGCGTACTTCGGGCAGTTCGGCGTGCGCGGCCTCGGTTATTACATCGCCGAGCTGAAGCACAACCTGGAGCGCATCCTGGGGCTGAAGCAGGACTGGGAGGTGGCACTGGTGGGCGTGGGAAACCTGGGCTCGGCTCTGATCGCCTACCGGGGGTTCCAGGCGCGCGGCTTCAAGATCGGCCTGGCCTTCGACACGGATCCGGCCAAGGCGGGGCAGGCGGTGGGCGACGTCCAGATCCAGGAGATGGTGAAGCTCGTCCCCACGCTCCGCAAGAAGAAGGTGAAGATCGCCATCGTCGCCGTGCCCGCGGCCGCGGCGCAAGCGGTGGCCGACCTCCTGGTGGAGGCGGGGGTCACCGCCATCCTGAACTTCGCCCCCGTGCAGCTCGCCGTGCCCGAGGGGATCAAGGTCCAGACCGTGGATCTGTCGGTCCTGCTGAAGACGCTCTCCTATCACACCGTCCGCGCCAGCCGGCCGTCCCCCCGCCGAATGGAGCCCCGCACGCCGCCCAGGCCCGAGCCCGAACGCAGCAGCTGAACCGCCTCGCGGGCAAATCGGGCTGAGCGATTTCCCCTCTGTAGCGTCGCTCGGGTCGGCTCGTGCGCTTCGCCACGGACCGATTTTCGCACGCAATCCTTGCGCCTCCCGCGCGCATCTGATAAACAGTGCACTGCCGCCCGAGGTCCGGGAGCCGGATCGGGCACACCCCCTCAGGTCCGCGCGAGTCGGGGCCGGGCCTCCGCGGGGCGGCGCGGTCCGCTGGCTCGATCCTTCCTGGCCTCGGGCCGGACGCGGTCGTCCGGCGCAGGGGCGGCGACCAGAGTGGCCCCCGGACAGACGCTCGGATCAGCCTGAGCCTGGAGGAGGAGGCGCACCATGGACTTGGAGCAGATATCGGTCTTCATGGAGAATCGGTCGGGCCGCATGGCGGAGATCACGGGGATCCTCGCCCAGGCCGAGATCAACATCCGGGCGCTCTCCCTGGCCGACACGGCCGACTTCGGTATCTTGCGGCTGGTCGTCAACCAGCCGGGCAAGGCCAAGCAGGTCCTCAAGGAGAACGGCTTCACGGTGGGGACGACGGCGGTGGTGGCGCTGGAGATTCCGGATCGGCCCGGCGGGCTGTGGGGGGTCCTCAAGATCCTGGAGGCCGCCGCGCTGAACGTGGAGTACATGTACGCCTTCGTCCAGAAGTCGGGCGAGAACGCGGTGGTGATCTTCCGTTTCGACGACCCAGGGAAGGCCGCCGCGATCGTCAGGGGAGCCGGCGTGCGGGTGCTCACGGGCGAAGAGGTCTATGCCCTGTGACGGGCTATGGATTGGAGACCGCGGTGCGAATCATCAGGTGGTCACGCTTGGGATGCGGTTGCTGGCGGGGATAGGAAGAGCCCCCCCGGGGGGCAGGCGTAGCGCCGCAAGGCGAGGCGCATAACCAATAACAGACAGGAGGGGGAAAATGGGGAAGCGACTGGGGGCAGGAGTGCTCGTCCTGCTGGGGCTGATGTGGCTCAACGTGGGGGCCGAGGGCGGGGAGCCGAT
>Ga0315279_10009559_pt1 | contig 11536 bp, 8 predicted proteins | sample YL17G06_20_MG_FD_203694 | JGI IMG/M metagenome (GOLD analysis project Ga0315279, IMG submission 203694) | Sediment microbial communities from Yellowstone Lake, YNP, Wyoming, USA - YL17G06_20 | ecosystem: Environmental > Aquatic > Freshwater > Lake > Sediment | place: USA: Wyoming | collected...
CTCCCCTGCAAGCTGGTGTCGAAGCTGCGGAAGAAGAGGTCCTTGCTCGTCTCGTTCCACTCCGCCAACTCCTTCTTGTCGGCCCCTTTGGGCGGTCCGAGATGGTACTTCGCCAGCGCGGTGTCCAACTGGCTGGCTTGGGCATACGCCTTGGAATCCTGCCTGCCGACGAGGATCATGGTCGACAGGCTGCGCACGGCCGGACTGGCCAGCGGGTCCCTGATGTCCAGGCCCCGAAAGTTCTTCTGCGGCGAGAGGAGCACGAGGGCCTTGACGGACGGTCGTCGCTGGCGCGCCGTCAGGTCGAACATCCGCCAGTCGTACAGCGCCCAGTGCATGGCAACCGAGGCCCCCATCTCAGAGCCGACCAGGCAAAGCTTGTTGAGGTTCAATGCCCTCTCGTTGTTCTTCTGAACGAGGAAGCTCCTCCATGCCTCCATGTCCCCATATTGCTGGACCATCTTGCCGATCTCGGAATTGGTCATCCTCGCCGGATCGAGCACGGTACCGGTGGCCTTGAACGTCGTGCTCTGACCGTGGCCTCGCAGGTTCGGGACCAGCACCGCACAGCCTTGCTCCTGAAGGTACGCAGCCAACCCTTCGTATTCCTTCCAGCCATCGCCTTTCAACGAGTGGAGCAACACCACGGGAACGGCGTTCTCCCCTTCCGTGCTTGGGAAGAAGAACCCTTGGACGGACAGGCCGTCGCCGGTGATCAGATCGACCACCTCGAACTCCGGCCCTTGTTTGGCAGGCGGGGCCGGTTCCTGGGCATCCTGGGCCAACGCCACGCTGGCCAGACCAAGGGCCAGCAAAACCGCCAATGCCACAAAAGAGCCGAGCGAACCCACACCAGAGAGTGGGCTGGCTACCGGTAAGTGGGCCACAAGTGCGGGCCTCTTCATGGAGATCCCCTTGATGCTAGCACCTTTTTGGACCGACCCCCACGATGGCAGTCGTCACTACCATGCTAGACTCGCGACGACGCGCAGTCAACTTGCCGCAGACGGAGGCGAGGCCCGCTACTCGATCGTCTTGCTGTCCAAGGCGAAGTCGGCGTAGGGATCGTGGTCGTAGAAATGCCGAGCCAACTGGTCGGCCAGGATGCGGAGGAACTCGCGGCGGAACTCGGCCTCCTGTTTGCTCAGGGTGGAGACCTCGCGATTGGGCGGGTAAACGCTCTGCGGGAGCCGCTTCTCGAAGACCAACTCGCCGGAGCGGCAGTCGTAGACCTTCAACGTGGTGTTGGCCCTGCCCTGGAAGAGGGTCTGGCCCCGGTAGAGCTCAAACCGCTCCAGATCGATGCCCACCACCATCTCCGCCCCGACGGCCTTGCCCACCTCGACGTATTCCTCCCACGTATTCTCGTCGATCCACTTGGAAACCTTGCGCTGGTCGACGAGCTTGATCTTGGGCACGTTCTTCTTCAGCAGAACGCCGACCGTCTCGGCCAAATCCTGATCGGTCCGCGCGTTGCGATACTGGAGCTCGACGACCGGCCGGCACACCACCGCCACCCGCTTGCCCCGCAAGGCCTTGCACTCCGCGGGAACGTCGTTGCCCTTGAGGAGGTAGGCCGCCGTGAACAGGACGTTGGTGCAGCCGGCCATCGAGGCGGTCGCGAGCACGCACCCCAAAAACGCCAGCATAGCGCGCCGGACGGGCGGTGGACGATGGGCCATTTCGATGTCCTCGCAGTGAAACGGAGCGAAAGGGTCTTCCACGACCCCGCATTTCCTGCTCGATGGCCGCTCCGGGCCCCAAGACAACGCGATCGGGGCCCGCCGGCCAATGAGTGAGAAGGGTAGGGACAATAGCCAGAAGCGGCTTTCGACGCAAGGCCGGTTCGCCGCAGCACACGACACGAAACGCGATTCAGATTGCCCAGACAGCGCCGGCAAGTGCTTGCCGATGGGGCCCATATTGGGGGTGCCGAACCCGACTGGGCATGCTAGGCCGGACTATGATATGATAACGCTAGGCCGTGGTTCTCAGTCCCTCACGCGAGTCACCCTGCCGTGAAGCACAGTCCCCTCCTTCCTGAGTACGATCATCCTCCCGCGACTCAAGAAGTCAACGAACCCGCTGCCGTGCTAAAGCCCGCCCGCACGGAACTAGGAAGGCGGCTCCGCGAACTCCGCCGGAGAATCGTGGCAAGCGGTGTCCCCCTTCTTGACTGGGATAACCTGGACCGGGAGTTGAACGAACGGCGAGGGGAAGTTGTCTAGTCCCGCCTTCCTTTCGATAATCAACCTTGCTGCGAGCCACCGGCCCGCAGTGCAAGCCGATCCGCCCAACCCTGGTCCACCATGACGCGGCGGATGGCCGTGGCCCGGCCCGTTTCCGGGTCCACCTCGACGATCGTCCCGCAGAGCCGCGGGTCCCCGCTGGCGACCTCGAAATGGGTCGGCCGGAAGGTCCGGGTCGTCTCCAGCACGCGATCCATACGCCGGCCGAGGATGCCCTCGAAGGGCCCCGTCATGCCCACGTCGCACTGGAAGGCCGTCCCGCCGGGCAGGATCTGCTCGTCGGCGGTGGCCACGTGGGTGTGGGTCCCCAAGACCGCGGAAACGCGGCCATCGAGGTGCCGGCCCATGATCTGCTTGTCGCTGGTCGCTTCGGCGTGAAAATCCAGGACGATCACCTTGACGTCCTCCGGGACCCCCGCCAGCACCCGGTCGGCCGCCTCAAAGGGGCAATCGACGGGCGGCATGAAGACCCGGCCCAAGAGGCTGAAGACCGCCACGCGCACGTTGCCGGCCGTCCGCACCAGGGCCACGTCGCGGCCCGGGGCGTCCGCCGGATAGTTGGCGGGCTTGACGATCCGATCCTCTTGCTCCAGGACGGAGTATATCTCCCGCCGGCGGTAGATGTGGTCGCCCATGGTGATGCAGTCGATGCCGCAGGCGATCAGCTCGTGGTAAATCTCGGGCGTCAGCCCGGACCCTCCGGCCGCGTTCTCGGCGTTGGCGATGACCAGGTCCAGGGCCTCCCCGGTCCGCAGTGCCGGGACGGCGCGGAGGGTGATCTGCCGTCCGGGTTTGCCGACGATGTCGCCGATCAGCAGAAGACGCACAGGCTGAGCCTTTCCCTACCGAGCCATCTCCGTGTACCGCGTTTCCCGCAGGACGGTGACCTTGATTTCGCCGGGGTAGGTGAGGCGCTCCTCAAAAGCGCGGACGATGTCGCGGCAGACCTTGGCCGCGCTTTCGTCGGAGGTGTCCTTGGCGCTGACGATCACGCGGAGCTCGCGTCCGGCCTGGATCGCGTAGGCCTGCTCGACGCCGGCGAATTCGCCGGCGATGGTCTCCAGCTCCTCCATGCGCTTGATGTAGCGCTCCAGGGTCTCGCGCCGTGCGCCGGGCCGCGAGGCGCTGCAGGCGTCGGCGGCGGCGACCAGAAGCGTGTAGGGGTTTTCCACGCGGAGGTCGTCGTGGTGTCCGCTGGCGGCGTGGATCGCCTCGCGCCCCTCGCCGTAGCGCTTCAGCAGGTCGGCCCCGATCTTGGGATGCCCCCCTTCGGCCTCGTGGTCGGCCGCCTTGCCGATGTCGTGCAGCAGGCCGCAGCGCCGGGCCAGGACGCCGTCCAGACCGATTTCTTCGGCAAGCATTCCCGCCAGGAACGCCACCTCGATCGAGTGCCGCAGCACGTTCTGGCTGTAACTGGTGCGGAAGTGGAGCCGGCCCAAGAGGTGGACGACCCGCTCGTGCAGGCCGTGGACCGCGACCTCCTGGCAGGCCGCCTCGCCCAGCTTCTGGATGTGGCGCTCCAGCTCCTCCTGGGTCTCGGCCACGATCTCCTCGATGCGCGACGGGTGAATCCGGCCGTCGGCGATCAGCTTGCCCAGCGCGATCCGGGCCACCTCGCGGCGGATCGTGTCGAACGCGCTGACGATGACCACGCCGGGGGTGTCGTCGATGATCACGTCCACTCCGGTGGCCTTCTCGAAGGCGCGGATGTTGCGCCCCTCGCGGCCGATGATCCGCCCCTTCATCTCGTCGTTGGGGATGTCCACCGAGCTGGTGGTCGTTTCGGCGGTGTGGGCGGCCGCAAACCGCTGCATCGCGGTCAAGAGGACTTCCCGGGACTTCTGCTCGCAGGTCTCGGCGATCCGCTTTTCGTGCTTGAGGACGACCGCGCCGGCCTCCTGCTGCAACTGGGTCTCGAGCATCTCCAGGAGCCGCTTGGTGGCCTCGTCGCGGCTCAGCCCGCTGAGCTCGTGGAGCGTCTGACGCTGCAGGTCCAGGAGTTTGGAGAGCTCCTCCTTGCGGCGGTTGACGTCCTGGATCCGCTCGCTCAGCTTGCGCTGCGTCGCCTCGACGATTTTCTCCTGCTTGCGGAGCTGCTCGGCCTGCTGCTCCAGGGTGTCCTGGCGCTTGTCGAGGATCCGCTCCCGCTGGTGGAGCTCTTCGCGGAGGCTGCGGAACTCCTTCTCCGCCTCCGCCTTCTGCTGAAGGTCCATCTCCTTCAGCTCCAGCTCGACCTCGCGGCGCCGGCTCTCCATCTCGTCCTTGGCGCGCTCGACGATCTCGCGCGCCTGCGACTCGGCATCCCGCCGCCGCAGATGGTCCAGGAGCTTCATCAGGGTGAAGGTCAGGCCGCTGGCGGCGACCACCGACACCACGATGCTAATGATCAGATTCCCGGGCACGGATGGGCCCCCCGCTGCGATCCATCGCGAGTGCCTCGCGGCAGCGGCCGAACCCGCGCTATACGCTGGAAGAGAGCCGGATGCCTGGAGAACCGCAGTAGCCGGGAGGCGGCCACCTCCCTCCGCCCCCATCGCCCCAAGCGCAGGGCAGCGCCTCGTCACTGCGTGGTCCGCTCAACGGTTCCAACATCGGGCAAAACGACATCCAAACGGCGGAGAAGCCGATCCAGCGGCGGCCTGCGCCCCGCACGGAAACGTCCACCCTCCCAAGCGGCGCCGGGAGAATCCGGGACCGGTCCCTCCGGGGACCTCCCCACATCCAACCCAAAACGCACCGCAAGAGGATCGCTATCCAGTGCATCGCGTGAGCGGCTCTCCAACCTGGGATAACTCTTGCTCCCAAATCTCTTACAGCCTTAGTGCGGATTCAGTCACCTTCGACTCGCGACCGGCCCCCGGCGACTGGCCTTTCGGCCCGCCGAAGACTCTCGGGTGCAAGTTGTTACAATAGTGACTACGGGGTCAAACGACACATATCGACCCCGAGTATTATTACCGTACCTTTGAAGAAACGCAACCAGGGGGAGCCCGGTTTAGGCCCAGATAAACCTTGCCGGTCGCGCAGTTTACGGCAAACGTCGAAAACGCGGGAAAGGCTCTCCGGACTGCCCCGACCCGCCAAGCCGACAGCCCGCCTCAGGCGGCGCAGCCCCATTGGGCGAACCCCCACCACCACGATAAAAGGTGGCCGTCGAACCCCCCGCTGTTTGCCCCAGACTCCCCTCATGCCCCCCCGCCACCCGCTGGAATCCAAACTGGCCGTCGCTTGGCCTTCGTCCGCCTGGCAGGACGTGTCCGTGCTGGTGGCCGTCTCGGGCGGGGCGGATAGCGTGGCCCTCCTGCGGGCCTTGCAGGCGATGAAGGCCGATGGCGAAGGGCGACTCTTGGCTGCCCATTTCAACCACGGCCTGCGCGGCCAGGCGTCGGACTCGGACGAAGCGTTCGTGGCCCAGCTTTGCCGGGAGATTGGGGTACACTGTGAAATCGGCCGGGCCTTGCCCGGGCAATTGGCGGCCAGTGCGCAGGATGGTTTGGAGGCGACCGGACGCCGTTCCCGCTACGAGTTCTTCCAGGAAGCGACGGCCAGGCTCGGGGCCCGTTACGTCGTCACTGCCCACACTGCCGACGATCAAGCCGAGACGATCCTGCACCGCATCCTCCGCGGGACCGGGATCGCCGGTCTGGCCGGGATGCGGCGGGTGCGCCCCATCGGGCCCGCCGCCACGCTCGTCCGCCCGCTCCTGGAGGTCCGCCGGGCCGAAGTGCTGGCCTATCTTGCCCAGATCGGTCAGCCGTTTTGCCGCGACGGGACCAACGACGACCCGCAGTTCACGCGGAACCGGATCCGCACCGAGCTGCTGCCCCGCCTCGCGGCCCAGTACAACCCGGGCGTGATCGACGCCCTGTTGCGCCTCGGCCGGCTGGCGGCCGAAGTGCAGTCGGTCGTGGACGGGATCGTCGAAGACCTCGCGGCCCGCACGGTCACGCAGGGGCCCGCCGGCGCCGTGTGTGTCTCTGGGGATGGGCTCCAGGGGCAGCCTCGCTACGTCGTGCGCGAGCTGCTCATGGCGATCTGGCGGCAGCAGGATTGGCCGCTTCAGGCGATGGGCTTTGAGGAGTGGGAGCTATTGGCCGGGATGGCCGTGCCTCGCGCGGGCGCCACCCGGGGCGCTTCCCAGAAACGCACTTTCCCCGGCGGGATTCTTGCGGAGGTCGATCGCGACCAACTGCGGCTCCAACGGGCCGCGAGGAGCACGCGCCAGTAGTGCGAGTCTCGCCGCAGCCGGTAGAGAACGGATCAGGGTTCCGGTACGTCCAAGTCGCGGCATATCTTGCGTGCGAGGAACTGGTTAATTTCCGTGTGCCTGGGGATGGAGGACGCCTTCCGGGCGGCGCGGTTTACGTAGATCGTGTGATTGGCGCCTTCTCGCAGAAACTCACACCCATGCGCCTCGAGACGGCGGATCAGCTCGCGTCGCTTCATGGCGCGGAGATGAGAAATGGCTCGCGGATCACGTCCTGATCTTCGACCGCCTGACGCGCCAGCTCGCGATTGGCGTCCAACACGAGCGCCACGGCCTCCTGCAAGTTGGCGCGCGCTTCCTCCAAGGTGGCGCCCTGGGTGTTGGCTCCCGGGAGTTCCTCGACAAAGGCGATGTAGCCCTCCGGCACCTGTTGGTACACGGCCGTCAGTTGAATGCTCATGCGTGCCTCCTGATCGGGAACACCCGGGACCACCATGCCATTATAGAGCAGAACCCGACGGCCCGCCACGGCGAGTTCCGCCACAAAACGCACCGAGCCGCGGCGGGCGGCCGCGGCTCGGCGTTGTTGACCAAGAGGTAGTCTGGAGCAAAGACCTCCGAAGTCTTGAAGACTTCGGGAGTCTGTCTGCGCGGTTTTCAGGCCTTCTGTGGCCCCGCCTGCGGCATTGCGACGGTCTTGCTCTCCAGGCCGGCCTTGGCCAGCACATAGTACAGCACGAACCCGACCGCGAAGGCGGCCACCGGCGCGCACGGGATTACCGGGGGCTGGCCGAGCAGTTTCAGCACAACGTTCAGCGCGCCGACAACGAATCCCACGCCCCATGAGATCCATCCGGCCGGGTTGAATCCCGCCCGCGGTCCGGCCCACTTGCCGCGCGAGAGGAGATAATCGGCCACCATGGCCCCGCACACCGGGCCAAACGAGGCGCCGATAACGTCGAAGAATGGGATCACGTCCAACGCCCATCCGGTCACCGCCAAGAGAATCGACACCAGCGTGCCGATGCCGACGGAGACGAACGGGTTGACCTTGGGCATCGTGGTCCTGAAGCTGTTGGCGGCGATGAAGGCCGAGAAGCACCCGCCGGGGAAGGCGGAGATCGCCAGCAGGATCAACAACACCTTGGCCGTCGTCTCGCCGAGGTACGCGCTCATCAGGTGGAGTGGGTCGAGGTACGTCTTAATGTCCGTGGCGGGAAGCAGCCCGGCCCCATACGCCCCCGCCACGCTCAATATCGCCAGCGCCCCGACGTAGAAGGTCGCCAAGGCAATCCCGACCGCGCCGCCCATTTGCACGTCCTTGGCGTTGCGGCTGTTCATCGCCAGGTCTGCTCCTGCGGCTCCGGCCGTGGCAAAGAACCCGACCACCACGCCAACCAGCAGGAGGATGACTTCGTCACTCCGCAAGGGGTCGCCCGGTGACTTCGGTCTTTCTTCTCCCTCGCTCTGGGCCTTTGCCGTGGCTTGGGCATAGGCGGTCCTGCCCGCCTTTACCACGTCGAGAGATTCGAATTTGCCCAAGCCGCCGACCGTGCCGACGAAGAGAACCGCCAGGACCACCAGAGGAATGATGGGAAGGAAACTGGCAACCCGAGCCACGTATTGGATGCCTTTCAGTCCCATGTAGGCAGCGCCTACGGCGAACACCACGGCAATCGCGGCGTGGAGCGCGTTGGGGACCTGGACGGCCCCTCCCTCGCCGGTTACCCCCACCTCAAAACACTTGCACAACAGCTCGGCCACCCAGCAGGCATTCACCCCAAGCCATCCAAACTGCAAGACTCCCATCAGGAACCCGGGCATGTACAACCCGCCTCGGGCCCCGTAGGTGGACGTGCCGACAACGTACAGGGGCAACCCGGTCTTCATCCCCAACAAGCCCGGCACCAAGTAGAAGAGGAAATAGCAGATCAGCCCGCCCAAGAGGATCGCCAGCAGGGGCGGCCAGAGGCCTGCGGCCAAGCTCCCGCCAAACCCGCCGACACCGGCCAACGACCTCCAAAACACGTACCAGAGCATCACCCCCGCGTACGTCTGGGCCACGTTCTTGTACCATGCGGCCCGGTTCGCCTGTGGAACGGGTCGCGCTGCCGCCAGATAGTCCGGTAAACTCGACGCCATACGTTCCCTCCTGTCTGAACGAAACTGGGTTGGTTCGCGTCCCTCCCGATGCTAGCAGTGCCAGCAACGCCGGCACGGCGTGAAGATAGCAGTATACTGACTGGCCGGGTGATGTCCATTAGCCCGCGCCCCCCGCGGCACAAGTGCCGCGGCTAAACGAACACCCCACTGCCTACTCCTTACCCATCTTGGCTTGACCCTTCTGGGCGGTGCGAAGTACCATACCTCGCCCATTTTCTCGCGCCCGCAGCGACCCGACCCATGCGCCTCTCGCCCGCCAAGTGCCTGGCCTGCGTGCTGATCGTAGCCCTCGGACTGCGCCTGGCCGCTGGCTGGTATTGGCAGGGGCGGCTGGATCGCCAGGGCAGCGGGCCGTTCGGCTTCGGCGATAGCGATGGCTACTGGGTCCTGGCCCACCAGATCGCCCGCGGCGAGCCGTATCAATATGGCCCGGAGGGATTTCGCGTCTTCCGGACGCCGGGGTATCCGGTGCTTCTGGCCCCGCTGTTTCTTCTCTCGGACGCCCCCCCTATAATGTGGGGAAGGGCGCTGAGTGCTGTGCTCGATTCGGCCGCCGTCGCTGCCGTGGGCTGGCTGGCCTGGCGGCTCTTCAATCCCTGGGCAGGGGTCTTGGCTGCGGCAATGGCCGCAGTCTATCCCGGGTCGATTGCGGCGGGCGTCCTGGTGCTGAGCGAGGCCCCGTTTTGCCCCCTGATGCTGCTCCACCTGGGGCTTTGGATGGCTGCGTGGCGGGAAAAGGGGACAGGTCCAATTTGCCGGAACGGCCCGCGACCAACCTTCGGTTGGTGCCCGGCTTCGCACAAATTGGACCTGTCCCCTTTTCCGGCAATAGGGCTGGCTCTCGCTGCGGGACTGGCCGCCGGGGCGGCGACTTTGATGCGACCTGGTTGGCTGCTCTTCATCCCGTTTGCCGTGGGCATCGGAGTCGTGTTCGGCCGGCCGCGCCTGCGCCACCTCGGGCTCGGCGCGGCGATGGTGGTCGGGCTGGCCGCCGCGATGGCCCCCTGGTGGGTCCGCAATGCCTGCGTGACCGGCCGGTTCGTGCCAACCACGCTCCAGGTCGGCGCCAGCCTCTACGACGGCTGGAATCCCAAGGCGACCGGCGCCAGCGACTTTGAGCTGGTCGAGCCGGTTGCCAAGGAGCTGCGGGGCCAAATCGTGGCCGCCGACCCATCGGCCGCGGCGTCCGGCGACTGGGAGTTCCAACTCGATGCACGGCTCCGGGCCGAGGCCCTCGATTGGGCCCGCAACAACCTGGGCCGCGCGGCCGAGCTGGCGGCGGTCAAGCTGCTGCGGATGTGGAACGTCTGGCCCAACGAGCCCGGCATGTCGGCCTGGCCGATCCGTTGGGGCGTGGCTATCACCTATGTGCCGATCCTGGCGTTAGGCATCTGGGGCGCGGCCCGGACCCTGCGTCGCGGTTGGCCTTATGTCCTGTGCTGGCTGCCGGCCGTCTACTTCACGCTGTTGCACATGGTGTTCGTCAGCTCGATCCGCTACCGCCAGCCGGCGATGCTCGGGCTGATGGTGTTGGCCGCGGGAGTGGTGGGGTGTTGGAGAGTGCGCGACCGGAGAGAAGAGAAGGATGAGGGATGAAGGATGAAGGATGAATGCAGAATGATGAATGATGAATGATGAACGACGTAGGTGGCAGGTGGCATGTGGTAGGTGGGGAGCCCTACGTGCCACCTACCACCTACTGCCTACTGCCTACTGCCTACTGCCTACTGCCTTGGAGCATAGCCCCTGATTCGTAAGGGCCTGGTCAAACCGGTCTGGTTTCTCCTGAAGTGCAGCCTGCTGGCCGGGCTGATCGGGGGGGTGCTCTATCTCCCGCACCTCCATCGCCGGGTCGATGAGGAGATCCGCCGCAGCATCGAGTCGCGGCTCGCCCAACACTACGCCCAACACCAGCCGGACCTGCAAGTCACCGTCCGCTCTGCCGAGCTGGTGCGGGGCAAAGGCATCCTCGTGCGCGGGCTGAAGATCCGCGATCGCGGGATCGAGGGCCCGGCCGGAGAACTCCTGCACCTCGACGAGGTCTTCCTCACCTGCGGCACCGAGATCGACGAGCTGCTCAAGGGCGAGCCCGAGGTTACGGAGGTCGTCTTGCGCCGGCCGACGCTTCGGGTCGCGCGGCGCGCGGACGGATCGTGGAGCGCGGCCCGGCTCTTGCCGCTCCCCCGCTCAGGGCGGCGGTCCCCCGAGGTCCGAGTGGAGGGCGGTACGATCGAGATCGTGGATCCGCAGTGTGCGCCCCTCGTGCTGCGGGACGTGACGTGTACGTTGGCCGCCACGGCAGACCCCGGCACAACGGGTGACGCCGGCCAGCTTGACCCCGGCCAGCCCGATGCCCCCCAGACACGCCCCAACCCGCGCCTCCGCAAGTTCTCCGCCACCTTCGTGGCCGACAAGCTCCGCCAGGTGCAGGTCTCGGGCCTGGTCGATCCGCATCGCCCGCAGTGGTCGATCGGCGGCTCGGTCGAGGGCCTCGATATCTCGCCCGAGCTGTGCGAGGTCCTTCCCGCGGAGTTTGGGGCGAAGCTGGCGAGTCTCGGCTCGCTCCGCGGGCAGGGGAAGTTGGACTTCAGTGCAAGCTACGACCCGGATGCCGAGTCGCCGTTCCAGTTCCACGTGGCGGGCAAACTGACGCAGGCCCGGCTGGACGATCCGCGTCTGCCCCATTCGCTCACGGACATCCGGGCGGACTTTGCGTGCGACAACCAGGGATGGGAAGTCCGGGACCTGTTTGCCCGCAGCGGCCAATCGGAGCTCCAGTTGTCGTGCCGGTGCGGCGGCTACGGCGCCAAGAGCCCGTTGCGGGTGAAGGCCAGCGTCCACGATCTGAACTTGGATCCCAAGTACGTCGATCTGTTGCCGGAGATGCTCCAGACCCAGTGGTACCGATATCTTCCCT
>Ga0315279_10009562_pt1 | contig 11532 bp, 10 predicted proteins | sample YL17G06_20_MG_FD_203694 | JGI IMG/M metagenome (GOLD analysis project Ga0315279, IMG submission 203694) | Sediment microbial communities from Yellowstone Lake, YNP, Wyoming, USA - YL17G06_20 | ecosystem: Environmental > Aquatic > Freshwater > Lake > Sediment | place: USA: Wyoming | collected...
TTGTTTGAGTGGACAGCCTGATCCAGAACCAGTGATAGCATCTCAGCGACAAGCCCACAAAAAGACCGCAATGGGTTTCAAAATGTTGTATTACAATGATTCAGCATAGTTTTGTCAGCCAATCAGGGTAAAGAACTTGAAGTTATTGAAATCAAAGAAGGTATATTACTAAAACCAGTGGGAAGTTCTGTTAAGTCAATTAGAGGTCTGCTGAAAGGAAGCGGGGTATCAACTGAATTATTTATGCAGTATAAAAAAGAAGAAAAAGAACTAGAAAAGTGAGGGAAATCATGGAAAACATAGATTGGAGAGATTACATACATTCCGACCCAAACATTCTGGTCGGAAAGCCTGTCGTTAAAGGAACAAGGCTATCTGTTGAATTTATAATGAGACTTTTTGCTAATGGATGGACGGAGCAACAAATACTGGATAGTTATCCTGGGCTTACATCTAAGGATTTGCGAGCAATTTTTGCATTTGCCGCTGATTGTTTGAAGGAAGAATTTTATTATGCAATTCCTAGCAAATGAAAATTTCCCTCGTCCCAGTATCAGAATTCTCCGTGAATCTGGTTATGATATTAGTAGTGTGTTTGAAGAAATTCGGGGTGCTAAAGATTTTGAGGTTTTATCGCATGCTCAGAAGGATAATCGCATCATTTTGACTTTTGATAGAGATTATGGAGAACTGATATATCATTATGGGTTCTTTGCATTTGGTGTTGTTTACTTTCGGTTTGAACCTGAATATCCGGAAGAACCCGCCGAACAGTTATTAAAAATACTCGCTCTAGGAGAGATTGAGCTTTTGAATAAATTTACGGTTATTGAAAGAGATAGGATTCGTCAACGAAAAATAGGAGGACTTACGAATGACTGAGATTCCAAAAATTTATGAACCAAAAGAAATTGAACAAAAATGGTACTCGTTCTGGATGGAAAAGGGATATTTCCACGCCGAGGACGTCTCTGATAAGCCACCCTATACCATAGTTATTCCGCCTCCGAATATCACGGGTCCACTACATATAGGTCACGCTGTTCCCATGACGGTTCAGGATGTTTTAATCCGATGGAAGCGTATGCAGGGATATAATACTCTATGGATGCCCGGCACTGACCACGCTGGTATATCCGCAAATGCAGTTGTAGATAGACAACTCCGACAGCAAGGACTGGATAGATTTCAACTTGGTAGAGAAAAATTTATTGAAAAAATGTGGGAATGGAAACACTATATACATGGTGAGATAATTAAAGGACTGAAAACGCTTGGCTGTTCCTGCGATTGGGAACGTGAAAGATTCACTATGGATGAGGGTCTTTCCAGAGCAGTTGCAGAAACTTTTGTCAATCTTTATAATCGTGGGCTTGTATATCGAAGTCGTTACATTGTCAACTGGTGTCCCGGATGCCGAACAACCTTATCAAACCTTGAAGTTGACTACAAAGAGCTAAACACTAATCTATATTACATAAGCTATCCTTATGCTGATGGAAATGGAGCGATAGTTGTCGCTACAACAAGACCAGAGACGATGCTTGGTGACACAGGTGTCGCTGTTCACCCAAGTGATGAAAGGTATAAAGCCCACATAGGTAAAAGCGTTATTCTGCCGATAGTTAATAGAGAGATACCCATTGTCGCAGATGGTCTGCACGTTGATCCTGAGTTTGGTACTGGCGCCGTAAAGATTACGCCCGGACATGATTTCAATGACTTCGAGGTTGCACAACGCCAAAATTTACCAAGTATCAACGTTTTGAATGATGACGCAACTATGAATGAAGAAGCGGGTAAATATCAAGGAATGGACAGACTTGAGTGCAGAAAGGCTTTACTGAAAGACCTTGAGGAAGGTGGTTATCTTGTCAAGGTTGAAGAGCATAACTACATGCTTGGAAAATGCAGTAAGTGCGATACCGTAGTTGAACCAAAGCTGTCTTTACAGTGGTTTGTCAAGATGAAACCATTAGCTGAACCTGCTATCAAAGCTGTCGAAGATGGCGATATTAGAATAATACCCGAAAGTTGGACTAAGATATACTACGAGTGGATGTATAATATACGTGATTGGCCAATTTCCCGACAAATATGGTGGGGACATAGGATACCTGTTTGGTACTGCAAAGACTGTGACGAAATGATAGTTGCAACGTCTGCACCTGATAAATGTAAATGTGGCAGCACTAATCTTGAGCAGGACCCTGACGTTCTGGATACGTGGTTCAGTTCGGGATTGTGGCCATTTTCAACTTTGGGCTGGCCAGAGGATACTCAGGCGTTCCGCACTTTTTATCCAAATTCTACACTGGTGACAGCTTGGGACATTTTGTTCTTTTGGGTTGCGAGAATGATCTTTCAGGGCATAGGCTGTACAGGCAAAAAGCCATTCAGTGACATATATCTACATCCGCTTATTGCTGATCCCGAAAGTGGCACAAAGATGAGCAAGTCTAAAGGTAACGTTAAGGATTTGCTTGAGGACCTTGCGAAGTTTGGCACAGATGCTTTCAGGTTCGCCATTTCTGCATCAATTATACCCAGTTCATACATAATGCTTCCAGAAAGCAGAATTCAAGGATATAAGAATTTTGCAAATAAGCTCTGGAATGCTTCACGATTTGTTTTGATGAATCTTGAGGGTATGGACACTGACCCGAAAGACGTAAAGCTTGAGCTATGCGATAAGTGGATACTTAGCCGATATAATTCTGTTATTCAAGAAGTCACTAACGCCCTTGATGCTTATAGATTTGATGATGCAGCGCAGACATTGTATGACTTTATCTGGCACGAGTATTGCGATTGGTATCTTGAATTGGTGAAGATTCGCATTTATAATAAAGAGGATGTTGTTGGTAAACAGTCCGCCCAATACGTTGTATGGCAGGTGCTTGAAGGATTGTTAAGGCTGTTGCATCCCATGATGCCATTCATCACTGAGGAGATATGGCAACACTTACCACATGAAGGCGAAAGCATCATGGTCGCCGAGTGGCCAAAATCTGTATCAAATGTAATTGACAAAAAATCCGAAAGTGATATGATAGTGATCATGGACGTGATTAGGTCAGTCAGAAATATACTTTCGGAAATGAATATTCCCCCTTCGAGTAAAGCTGAGATATACGTGCAGGTTCCAGATGATAATATTAAAGCACTTTTGTCTGAACAATCGGGTTATATCTACCGTCTTGGTAGTGCTTCAAAGGTAATTGTGGAGAGAAATATAACAAAACCTGCGTCATCAGCAACTGTAGTTATCAACAATGGAGTTGAGGTTTACGTTCCATTGGCAGGACTGATTGACATTGACAAGGAGAAAGAGCGTCTTACCAAGAATCTCGATAAGGCAATAGCTGATCTTGAGAGAGTCAACAAGCTTCTTGCGGATGAAGCCTTTATATCTAAAGCACCAGAAAATATCATTGCCAAAGAGAAGAACAGAAAAGCAGAGATCGAGGCATTGAAAGAAAAATTAAAGAAAAACCTTGAGATGCTTGCGTAAAAAGGGAAGATAAATGGCAGTCATGAAACTAACTTATGATCCTAAGCATAACATAGCATATATCCGTTTTCGAGAGGAAAAAGAAGAGGTAGAATCTATTCATATAAGCGATGAACTTATTGTAGATATTGCTCCTAATGGGACGGTTTACGGAATTGAGTTGTTGAACGCCAATGAACAGTTACAGACTGAACTAGGTAAGCTCTTTATAGTTAATGAATCAACAGGTGATCGTGCTGAATTAACGATTTAACATGATAAGATAGAATAGATTTCATATACTGGGCGAAGAATACATCATATTTTTTGTATGGAGGTGGAAACTATGTATCGCAAAAGTCTGATGATCTTTTTGTTAGTAACCTTAGCAACTGTAATTTATTGGTCAAATGCAGAAGCTCAAGCTGTTAAAGACGGATTGGTCAGTTACTGGAGTCTGGATAAAGCCACCATTGATGGCAAGAAGGTGAACGATACTGTTAGTCAAAATAACGGTGAGATGAAAGGCAATCCGAAAACAGTAGAAGGTAAAGTTGGAGATGCTCTGGAGTTTAATGGTGTTGATGATTCCGTTGAAATACCTCATAATGATAATTTGAGCTTTGGGACAGGGGATTTCACTGTATGCGTGTGGGCAAAGACTAAAGCAACTACAGGTCGTTGGGCGCAGAGACAAGATATAGTCGGCAAGGGCGATCCATCTGTAAGTGGTTACGCAATTTCAGCAGATACTAACAAAGGTTTCTTCTGGGTTGGCGGTGCTGGTGAATTCAGTGGAACTACAGATATAAACGACAATAATTGGCACTACATAGTCGGAGTAAGAAAATCTTCTGATTGCTTTGTATATACAGATGGTAAGCAGGAGGCAAAAGGTACAAATGCAGAAAATGTGGATACTGCGGTGAGTATGATCTTTGGTAAACATCCTCTCAAAGCTGAATCTTTCTTTGCAGGTTCTATTGATGAGGTTTGTGTCTATAACCGGGCTTTGACGGATGATGAGATATTGAAAAACTTCAGTTCAAAAGGGGCATCTGTAGACCATGCAGGTAAATTGAGTTCAGTTTGGGGAGAAATCAAAAAGCTCTCGAATTAATTGCTCATTGTGGTTATTCTTAATCCAATGAAAACAAAGGCGAATGTAATCGGGAGTGTCAAATGAAAATTTATAATTTTTCTGTCTTGATCGAAAAAGATGAAGATGGATATTATGTCGCAACATGTTAAGGCAAAACTATTAGCTCCAGCGGAGCGACCCATAAATTGTGTTGAAAGTTTGAAGGTTCAAGGTTAGAAAATAGGCTTAGAATCTTTAAATCTTAAAATCTAATTCGATCTGCTGAAGGATTTGCGCAAACGTTTTGGCGGGGTCTGATGATTGATAAATAGGGCGTCCAATTACGAGGTAATCTGCACCATCAGATAAAGCCTGCGATGGCGTCATTGTACGCTTCTGATCGTCATGTTGTAGCTTCTCTGTCCTTACTCCCGGTGTGAGAATTACAACTTCATCTCCATACATCTTTCGTAATCGCTTAATCTCCTGTGGGGAAGCTACGACACCATCAAGACCTGCCTTTTTGGCAAGTTCAGTCATGTGGATGATCTGAGATTCAAGGTCTCTCGTAGTGCCGAAAATATTACGGAACGTGGGTTCATCAATACTCGTCAATACCGTAACACCAAGCACGATAGGTCTTATGATACCCATTTCGGATGCTTTTGAATCTACTGCTTCTGCTGTGGCAACCATCATTTCGTGACCGCCTGAAATGTGAACGTTGAATATGTCAACGCCTAGTTCAGTCGCAACTTCTGAGGCTTTTGCAACGGTATTTGGTATATCGTGGAATTTGAGGTCTAAGAAGAGATTTTTACCCCTATCTTTGATCTCTTTTATAATGGCGGGTCCAACACTCGTGAAAAGTTGTGAACCAACCTTGAACAATCTTGCAGAATCGTCCAGTTGATCCATCAACTTGCGTGCGGAATCAAAGTCGGGGACATCAATAGCTATTGCAATTTTTTCAGCCCAATTATTAGTCATGAGTGTCTATTTTGCAGAACTTAAGCCATTAACAATGAGCATAGGTGATTCTGGTTCATTCAAACTTTGATTTTCAATAATCCCAAACGGAATCTTTTTGAGTTTTAAGGTAACGATCTTACTATTTATAGAACCAATAGCTTGAGTGATCGGGATGTAATTTTTGATGTCATAAGATTCAAGAAGTCTGCTTAACTCGTAAGTTTTAGCATTTTCTGCTTGCCAGAATCGCTCTTGTTCTTCGTATAAAACTTTGCCAGCCTTGTCATCAATGACTTCAAGCCTGACTCTTGCTACACCGTCATTTATCATTCCTATTTTTTTAGCGGCGGCATAAGATAAATCAACCTTACGACTTGCTTTATGAGGTCCTCTATCGTTTATTCGGACGTAAGCATTTCGTCCATTTTTTACGTTTGTTACTTTAACGATAGTACCGAATGGAATCATCCTGTGAGCCGCAGTAAAATCATCTTTATTATATTTTTCGCCGCTTGAAGTTTTGTTTCCATGAAAATCATTAGCGTACCACGAAGCAACACCGAACTGGATTTTACTCATTTCGTACATTTGAGCGTTGTGTATGGCGCCACAGCCATTAAACGCTACTATCAATACGACGATAAAACCCCACAATGTAATGAATTCAAAGCATTTACGAGTTTTTTGGTTGTGTGATAGCACTTCGAACCCTCCGGCTATGGATTCATATCTGGTGCAAGGTACATCCAGAAATTTCTCCAGAAATAAAAAAAGCCAGAGAACTTGACGTGAGTGTTCTCTGAAAATGGATATAAAAAAACCAGAGAACACATCTCTGGCGTTCTCCTCACTATGGGCTTACGAGGTTAGCTGTCGGACTCGGGATGAGCATCCCTAATCTGTATACCAGATATTCGCCCCAAGATTCTTATCGAATCTAAATTGGTTTCCCCGTCTTTCATTCGCTCACATTATAAAAATGCGAGTTTAAGACAAGTTCAGCATATTTAATTTTACAGTGCAAATTATACCATAGTTCCTAATAGCTTGTCAATAGAAAAATATTTTAAAAATTGCTTGACAATGCTCTTTTTCTGTTGTATAATTTAATTAATAAGTGTTGATAATAATAAGTGGTGATAGTCGAAGAAGCAATTATACATAAAGTTTTAGAGTTCTATCACTGTTTGTTAGTTTTAGCGGGTTGTAGTCTGTGAGTGCGTAGGAGGATTTCCGTTATGAGAAAGGGAGGATCTACCAGTCAAGCGTTTATATTAGCGCTGATTATCCATGGTGGTATTTTGCTCGTACTGGGAGCATATATCGCCTACACTCAATCCCCACCCATTAAAGAGTGGGTTGCCAGTACATTTTTGAAAGCTCAAAAGGAAGTAAAACCAAAAGAGCGTCCCAAAGACCTAAAAGCTATTGTTAGACCAACTATACCAACAGAACAGCCGATGGCTATTCAGCAAGTTACGACTCCTAGAGTCACTACGGCGGCAGTCATTAGAGCCCCTATGGCTTATGCTACTACTGAAGTGCTTGAGTTTGATAACACTCCAATGCCTCGTACAGCTAATGTACAGGTGGCAAATGCTCCAACAGTAAGAGTCGCTACGGGTGTTGTTACTTACGCTAATGTTCCTACAAGTACAGTTGAACAGGGTATTGCATTTTCCGCTCCTGTTGGAGATGTTGGAATCGGTTCTGCGCCTACGGTCGGAAGAGGCATCGTTGGAACACAGGTCAGAGTTGCCAAAGGTGCTATCAAACCAACAGGCTTGTCTATGATCAAAAACATTACTGTTGCTGATACAGGACTTGCTAACGTGGCACAGGCAGTAACTCTTGGTAAAGTAGCGGTGGCTCCGCTTCCCAAGGGCGAACCCGGTGGACGTGTCATTGGTCGTGGTAAAGACATTGAAGGTGTGTTCCGTTTGGTGAGAGTTCAGCATGCACTTGCCGACTGGTGGGCAGACCAATCATCACTCGTGGCTCTTACAGAATGGCTGAATACACAGACCAAAATCAAGACCGACATGAATGTCGAGGGCGGATCAATAAGATTGATCGACCCCAAGCTTGGCAAATCTCCGTTAGTGTTCTTCACTGGACACGATCCATCCAACGTGAGAAGCAGAAACTTACAGCGTGGCGAACCTCTCAAAAATAAGCTTGCTGAAAATGAAAAAGATGGTATGCGTAAGTATCTCATAGAGAGTGGTGGATTTATTTATTTTGATGACTGCGGAGTTAATGCACCAGCACAGGCATTCTTGAGACTTACTCTGGCTCAGTTGAAATATGCTCTGCCAGAATATAGTGTTGATAGAGTACCTAATGATCATGAAATATATAACAACTTTTACGATATGGGTGGTCCTCCCGTCGGATTTGACATATTCTGGTGGGGAACACATCCTCCAAAACGTAACTTCCTCGAAGGTGTAACTGTCGGCGACCATCTTGCAGTTATTGTTGGTAGAAGAGACTATATGTGCGCAATGGAGAGTGTCAGCTTGCCAACAAGAACTGTTCACTACTCACCTGGCGTGTATAGATTCTCTACAAACGTTGTCGTATATGCTCTAACACATGGTGGTGTAAGCGACTATAAGGACTACGTACCAGACGACAAAGTTACTAACAAAATCTCCATTGAAGCACCTACTGTTGTTCCAAATTTGGAGTGATGTTATTTACCATCCAGGAAATAATCTAAAAATACAGCCCCTCAGAGTAAAACTGTAGGGGCTGTATTTATTTTTGACGGAATATGGATTTCCACTTGCGTGGAAATGACAAAATCGGGTACGTGTCATTCCCGTGAAAACGGGAATCCACAATTTTTTTGTGTCTTTAAATACTGGGTTCGTTTAAGGAGAAGATAAATGCCAATGCAGAGACGAATTTTAATTGCAATTATATTAATTCTTATTGCTGTATTTGTAACCAATGCTTATGCCCAGTATAATGGTGAGTGCTGGGCGGTAGACTATCTTAGCGCTGTTAAAATTTCTGGAGCTAAAGCAACTAAAATTGCAGGATTCAGTCAGCCACTTTCTATATCTATAAATCCCAATGATGGAAGTGTTTGGATCGCTGATACAGATGCTATCAGAGTGAAAAAGATTTCTGCAACGGGTAAAGCGTTGATCACAATTGATAAAGGTTTCTCTACTAATCCTATATCGGTTGCAATTGACCCAAAGGATGGCTCTTGTTGGGTGGCAACTGCTACTACATTATTTAAATTTTCATCTGAAGGCAAACAAATTTCTACCAAAGAAGGATTCAATGAACCGGCACTTATGGTAAATCCCAAAAATAGTGAACTCTGGATAGCTGATTCCAATAATTCTAGAGTCGTTAAGATGTCATCAGATGGGAATCAACTCGGTGTATTTACAGTAGATGGCATTACCCAACCCAAGTCAATATCTATAAATCCTGAAGATGGAACATGCTGGGTGTTGGACCCATTCACTATGACTGTCGTTAAACTATCTCCCGATGGAAAGTCTTTAACCAAAGCTTCAGTAGCCCCTGCTGGTGGTGCTACTATGGCTACTAGCGTATCTGCATCTTCAGATGGTGGTTGCTGGGTGGCTATAATAGTTGACTTCACAAAACCCAATCAGGACATTGTAATGAAACTATCGGCTGATGGTAAACAGACAGGGAGTTATGCTGGTTTTGCAATGCCATCAACAGTATGTTTCGATCCAAAAGACAAGGGTTGCTGGGTTGCAGACTCTAATAATGGGCGGATTGTAAAGCTGTCATCTGCTGGTCAAAAAGTTGTTAATCTTAGTGGTTTCGGACAGCCAAAAGCAGTAACAGTAGCTTATCCTGTAAAGAAATAAATTGAAGATTACAGATTGAAGATTAGAAGATTAGGAATTTGGAGAGTGACGTTTGGACTTCCTTTCCTAATCTTCAATCTTCTAATCTTCAATCTGTAATATTGATAAGGTATCAGGAGGTTGTATTTGAGAAGAATATATATGGATCATAACGCAACGACTCCAGTTCATCCTGTTGTTCTGGAGGCTATGTTGCCTTTTTTTACTGAGTTCTATGGTAACGCTTCAAGCGTTCATACGTTTGGACGTGAAGCACGTAATGGCATAGAAGAAGCTCGTGAGAAAATAGCGAACCTTATTGGTGCGCAGACGAGTGAGATCATATTTACAAGCGGAGGTACAGAGTCTGACAACTTTGCAATTGAAGGCGCCGCTTATGAAAATATAAAAAAGGGAAAGCATATTATCACATCTCTAATTGAGCATCCCGCAGTGCTGAATACTTGTAAACACCTTGAAACACATAGTTTCGAGATTAACTACCTGACTGTGGATCAGTACGGTTTAGTGAATCTGGATGAACTCAAGGACCTGATAAGAGATGAAACCATCTTGATAACTATAATGCACGCCAACAACGAAGTGGGAGCAGTTCAGCCCTTGAAAGAGATTGGCGCTCTTGCAAAAGAGAAAGGCGTGATCCTCCACACCGACGCTGTGCAGTCAACTGGCAAGATACCCATAAATGTTAATGAGCTTGGAATTGATCTTATGTCTATGTCTGCTCATAAGTTATATGGACCAAAGGGAATTGGCGCATTATACATGCGCAAAGGCACTAAAGTAGAACCGCTTATACGTGGCGGGCACCATGAACGAAACCGTCGAGGCGGTACAGAAAACGTTCCGGGCATAGTAGGATTTGGCAAGGCAGTTGAGTTAGCTTCTGCTAGTATGGAAGTAGAGAGCAAACGTCTATGGAATCTTACCGAGAAACTGAAGAATGGTATTCTTGAGAAATTGGATTATGTATACTCTAACAGTCATCCTATAAACAGATTGCCCAATACGATGAATATTTCGTTTGATTACGTTGAGGGAGAGTCAATTTTACTTAACCTTGATATGAAGGGAATTGCGGCATCAACGGGTTCTGCATGTTCTTCTGGTTCGCTAGAGCCATCTCACGTTCTGCTCGCATTGGGAATATGTGCGGCAACAGCGCAGGGAACAATAAGGTTCTCACTAGGCAGGGCAAATACTGAGGAAGACGTGGATTACTTACTGAGTGAACTTCCATCTATAATAACCCGTCTAAGGGCAATGTCTCCGCTTTATGCGGATAGAGTTAAACAGGATAAATGAAAGGATTAGGTATGAATGATGAGGGATGAATACGATTCTAAGATTTGAAAAATTACCTTATCTAGTTTCAATCTTCCAATTCATCTTTCATCCTTCAAAAAAGGGGAGTGAAGAATGATTAAATTTTCTGTGTGTATCGAAGCGCTTTATAACAAATTGCCTTACATTGAAAGAATTGAAAAATCTGCCGCAGTTGGAATGAAAGCATTTGAATTCTGGGGATGGGGCGGTAAAGATATTGATGCGTTTAAGATGGCTAAGGATAAGTTTGGTCTCGAAGTTGCTACATTTGGTTCAGACCCGGGAGGACCATTGGTTGATCCAGCTAATCGCAGTAAGATCGCTGACGGAATGAAAAAATCAGCAGAGATCGCTCACAAGCTGGATTGCAAAAGCCTTATCGTTACTACTGGTAATGAAATTCCCGGTGTTAGCAGAGAAGCACAGCATCAAAGCCTTGTTGACGGTTTGAAAGTCGCCGCAAAGGTAATGGAAGACGAAGGGCTTACACTCTGTTTGGAACCGCTTAACATACTGGTAAATCACAAGGGATATTATCTAGCCACTTCAGCAGAGGGATTTCAGATACTAGATGAGGTTGGTAGCCCGAATGTGAAACTTCTCTATGACATATATCATCAGCAGATCACCGAAGGAAACCTGATTGACACAATAACTGCAAATATAGACAAGATCGGGCATTTCCATCTGGCTGACGTACCCGGCAGGCACGAACCCGGAACTGGTGAGATAAATTATAAGAATGTCTTTAAGAGTATCGCTGGAACGAATTATCAGGGATTCTTAGGAAC
>Ga0315279_10009563_pt1 | contig 11529 bp, 7 predicted proteins | sample YL17G06_20_MG_FD_203694 | JGI IMG/M metagenome (GOLD analysis project Ga0315279, IMG submission 203694) | Sediment microbial communities from Yellowstone Lake, YNP, Wyoming, USA - YL17G06_20 | ecosystem: Environmental > Aquatic > Freshwater > Lake > Sediment | place: USA: Wyoming | collected...
CCCGTGATTGCCGAGTGGTGAACAAACACATCTTTACTTCCTTCCACTTCAATAAATCCAAAGCCCTTTTGATCGTTGAACCACTTTACTCGTCCTCTTGACATAATAACCTCCATTTGAACTTGAGCTAAAATAAAAAACCCGTCAAAGAGGGAAACTCACTCTTTGCGGGCTTCCTTTTTTTCGAAGTCCGCTTTGTCCAAAGAGCTTTCGCTCCTTGATCTCTTATCATTCCCCCCTCCAAGGTTTTACCCTTTTTGGCTCTTCTGATAAGATTGCGGGTTTCGAAAAACCTCTGTCATTTTTTGTTTTTTATAACACAAAAAAGGGGTTTTAGCAATGAGATGGATAAAATTCTTTTAAATAATATTTATTGGAGTTCGCGGCAATTCAGACACTCCTGAACGGAGGTACTGTCTATGTGGTCGAGGCAGAAAAAATGCCTAATATCGGATCGTTAGCTGCTGTGTTCCGCTATTAATTTTCAACAACATTCCCCCCATTCCGTGGGAGCAATATAACCCTTCATCCTTTAATTGAATTTTGAAGGTTTGACCCTGGCCGCTGTTGCTGAGGGCTGAAATAGGCTTTTCAAAATGTGTGTTTCTTGCTGTCTAAATGGTTTACAGATTTTGTAAAAAGGAGTATATTCCAATCAGCAATCCGGAGGATGGAGACGAAAATATTTCTTCGTTTTCAGTAATGAAAAATATTAATCAGTGCTTGATCAACTTTCAATAAACGTTTATTTCGACGCAGCAATATAAGAATAAATGTTAGTGTTCATGTAATAAGAAGGATTGAAATGACGAAGGTAGAGAAAATAATAAGGGCAGCTCAAGATATCGCAGACGAACGGCCAAACTTCTTCATAAAAAAGGGTGCCGGGGAAGGAGACAAAGACACCAATTCGTTCATGACTGAACTTCGATCACGTGCAAAGCAGAAGTGTGGTGTTGACTTTTCAGAAAAGCAAATTTGCGGAGAAAACAATCTTACCTTAGATTTCTTAATCCCTGAGGAGGATACAATTATTGAAGTCGCTTTAAGTCTCCGCAATCCGAATTCTGAATTTGAACGAGATATACTCAAGGCAATAATGGCCAAAGAGCAAGGTGCGCACGTACACAATCTTATCTTTTTGTCCAAGCCAGGTGCAATAAAACGCCATAAACAACCAAGTTCTATTGCCATGAAGGAATGGGTATCCAAGAAACACCGTATACATGTGGAAATCCATGAACTGAGCGACAACCATACACGCTGATCTGTAAATGCAGCGGGGGCGGTGCCCGTACGGTGAGTACGTCCCCGAACGCTTATTTTCACGAATGAAAACTTATGTTTGACATAGAAATCTGAGAGGTGTATTCTTTGAACCAGGAAGTGCCCGAACACGGGGAGACACCAAAAACACATCGGAGAAATTCATGACATCTGGAGATGTGACCCTGTTACATTTCCTGGCCGTAAATTAAAACGGGCTCAAGTACGGGCTGGGTTTATGGAAAAAAGCTGCCTTCTCGATCGACACGACTGTGAGCTTAGGGTAGAATGCCCCCAACGGGGGCTGGAGATAAACCCAGCTAAGTTGACGCCTTTCGTTTCACCAGATTCGATGCGTCACAAAGAAAGTGAACCAGCCAACTACACCGCTTCCATAAAGGCGAACAGCAGCCCTGATGAGCCTTCGGGAACTATCCACAATTGGTACAGAACCGTCCTTGGCTATTCTGAAGATCTTGTTTCACGGCTTCTCGAGGAGCTTCCATTCGATTTACGAACGAATATAGTGGACCCCTTCTGTGGCAGTGGAACAACTCTCGTCGAATGCATGAAGCGAGGAATTGATTGTGTTGGGATTGATGCAAATCCTGCCAGCTTCTTCATCTCGCAGGTAAAAACGAATTGGTCTTTACGAGGCGATAGGCTATCGGAGCTGTGTAACGAGATCAGAGAAATTTACCCAAGGGCTTTGCGCAATACTTCCTCTCGTCGACGAGACCCCACCTATGTATATCTAGATAGTTCGGGAATGATTGAAAGAGGATGGATCAGTCCACTGCCACTTCACAAGGCCCTTACTATTAAGTCGTGCATCCAGAATTTGAAGACAACCAAGAAGTATCGGAACGCATTGATGCTGGCTTTGATTGCTGAAGTGACTTATGGGGCTTCTAACGTCAGATTTGGGCCGGAGTTGTACTGCGGTGAATCCAAAGACGACCACGATGTTTTGTTGGGGTTCTGCAAGCGGGTGCAGCAGATGGCCTCGGACCTTGACAGGGTGACCGGGATTGATTTCGGCATTGCAGAGGTATTCCTGGGTGATTCTCGAGAGTGTTCTCGCGTCTTGGACGGTGTATGCAAAGGTTCCTTTGCAGGTGTGATCAGTTCTCCCCCATACCCAACGGAACACGATTACACCCGGAACGCACGTCTGGAGCTAGTCTTCTTGGAAGAAGTTTCTGACCGGGAAAGTTTGCGTCGGATCAAGAAGAGGATGATTCGCTCTCACACGAAAGGGATATATAAACAGGACAGTGATGCTAAATTGGTGGAGGCAAACGATTCTGTGCAGAGCATAGTCAGAACCCTAAAGCGGAAAGTGCGCTACAAGAACCATGGATTCGCTCGTCTTTATCCCAAAGTGGTTGAGGAGTACTTTGGCGGCATGAAACAACATCTGATGAGTATCAAGTCTGTCCTTTCCCCAGCCTCGCGGTGTGCGTACATCCTTGGGGACCAGTCTTCATATTTGCGAGTACATATCCCGACTGCCGAGGTTCTATCATCTGTTGCCGCCGAAGTCGGCTTCAAGACTTTGGAAATCAGGCGGTGGCGAAAGCGCTGGTCAACCACAACGTGCAGAGAATTGGACGAAAACATCTTGATACTAGAATCTCCAGACGGATAGGAGCACGCTGGATGCCTAGAAAAATAAAAGTGCACGAAAAGGTACTCGGCCATTTAAGCCGAGGTCTATATAGAAGTCCAGCAAGTGCACTGCGCGAGTTGGTGAGCAATGCGTGGGATGCAGATGCAAGTTACGTTCGCATAAGCACAAATTTCCCAACCTTCTTCCAAGTTTCAGTGGAAGACGACGGTATTGGTTTTACCAAGGATGAGTTTGTAACCCTGATGGAAGGAGGGATTGGAAACAGCCTGAAGAGGCCAGGAGAGGAGTTTACACCTCGTGGTCGTCCCGTGATTGGGAGACTTGGAATCGGTTTGTTGGGAATTGCTCAAATCTGCGGGTCCTTCACGATTGCATCGAATCCAATAAAGGGAGCCGGCTTCAAGGCGCGAGTTAGACTCTATGATCTGCTGAAAAAACGACTTGACTCCGACGAAGGCGTTGTTAAGGACACTGATTCGGTAACGGAAGTTGACATAGGTGAGTACGAATTTGAGACCGACTACGAACACAAGAGACGCCCCACTGGCACTGTAGTCATTGCCGATGCGGTTCATCCGACATTCACCAGAGTATTCCAAGAGTCACTGAAGTTTGAGAAGTACAAAGACCCATCACGCGATTGGAAAAAAGCCCTGTCAACTGTCTCAAAAGTGCACTCCCTCCAAGAGCTAGGAGACTACTGGCGTCTTCTGTGGGAACTGGCAGCTTGCTGCCCAATTCCTTACATAAGCAAAGATGCATTGCCCGACGGACTTGTCCGAGATGAGCAGAAAACCTTAACCACTTACGGGTTCGTCCATCTCGTTGATGGTATTCAGCTGTTCAAGCCTGTTTACCTGAGTGGTAATCCCGATGGGTATACGGCGGTGAAGATCTTGCCACAGAAGCAGTCCGTATATGGCAACGAGCTTTCTTTTCGAGGATACATTGCTGTGCAGGAGGGATTGCAGCTCCGCCCCGATGAACTGCGCGGTATTCTAATCAGAATCAAGAATGTGGCGATTGGAAACTACGATCCATCGATGCTTGATTACCGGTTCAACGAAGGCCCTAGGTCTCGGTGGGTCACGGGAGAAATCTTTGTCGATAGAGGTTTAGAGGATGCTCTCAATATAGATCGAGATAGCTTTAATCGGTTTCATCCGGAGTACCGAGCGCTTCAGAAGTATATTCATGTATTGCTCCGTAAGGAAGTCTTTCCTAAGGTTTATCAGCAGATAGATGTTCGTTCTGAAAAAAAGGCCAAAGAGAAAGCAAAAGAGCATGAGCGGACATTGAAAACGGTTTTGTCCGAGGCTACGGGGAACCCCGTCAACCTCAGATACGCGGAGGACGAGCATATTAAAGATGGTATTCCTCTGGCGACGATAGAAGAGGACAAGGACAGGATCGAAATTCTATTGCCAAGCCCGGAAGCGCTAAAGGCGAAGAAGAAACATCGCGATCTAGCATCAGCTATCCTTTCCATTTTTGAACTGGCACTCCGGGAGAAGACGCACCATAAGCAGAGAGAAACATTCACTGAACTACTTCAAAAACTTCTGTCAAAGTGGTAGGGCTGCATGGAGACCGGATTTTTCAAGTACGAAGACTGTCTTCTCAAACACTACATAAGAACTCAAGTTTGGCTGCCCATCTGCAAGAATCGCAAAAAAGTCGTGATGTCAGCAAGAGCCAAAAAGGCACGTGAGAGGAGACTTCGATACTTCACATTTTGCGCCGCGGGGGCAATTGATGTCCTTACCCTCGATGTCGAGAAAGTGATTAAACCCTCCGAAAATGGTTGGTTCGATGTTGTTTGCTTTTTTGATAGGAATGAAGAATATGTTGTTGAAACGCAGAAGAGAATACCTGGTGCAGTAGGTTTCCCCGGCAACTTTACCAAAATCGCACTCCTACACGATCTTGAGGAAGAAAATGTTGTTGATGAGTTGGCCCCTCTGTTGCCGCCAGATGGCGAAGGAGATACTCTTGAAACACAAGGAGCCCAACGAGAGCTGGCACAGCGGAGAAAATTTATTCAGCAGTTTCCGTTCGACATCATCAACCTTGATCTTGAGGAGTTCCTCTTCAAACCCAACGATCCGATACCGGGTCGGGTAGCTAATGCTCTACGGAAGATTTTTGCTTGGCAGAGACGGCCGCTTTTGCTTCGTAGCCGGGGCTCGAAGACTGTCTCTGTGGAGTTGGAGGGTTTCAGTTTGATGTTTACAACGCAGGTTGGCCCCCCAAATCTCGGTGAGGACTACCTCGGAATGCTCTCTTACTACTTGGAGAGGAATATCCGCGAAGACGAACAACTTGGCCTTTTGTTCAGGGAGCGGACACAGCAGCAAGACCCTATTGCGCTTAGGGCTGCCAACTTTGAGAAATTCTTCAAATTGTCAATGCCAAAAACCCTGTTGAACATTCTCATGGAGGAAGACTGGTATGTTGATCCTGAATCGGGCGTTAGGCTTTATGACATTGAGAGACCGTCTAAAGATGGGTCTTATAAGATTGTCCATTCGGTGATGGATGTGAAGCGACAAAACCCGGCACGGGAGAAGCGTCCCCCAGGCAATGTCCCCGATGAAGTTGCAAACGCATACCGTCAAGTTGTGCGCGGCATCTTTTTGCAGGATGAAAGCCTAGTCTCTGACACTACGATTGATCGGGAAGACATCCAGGCTCACCTGAACAAGGTCCTTGGTCGCGGGAAGAAATACATGGGAAACATCCATTAGGGAAACTGGGGGGCAGACTTGTAAGTTAACACGAAGCGGACGCTTCTATTTATTGGTAAACAAGGGGACGTAGGTTCTAAAACAACTTGATACCGTTGGTCATTTTTGAAGAAGCGTTGAATGTGGAAAATACCTTAATGAGGACAAATACAAATAATCCGCCTTCATCCCCCCTGCCCTCTTCCTGCTCGGGCAAAGTCGATGAATCCTCGTTCTACATCAGTCCCGATGAGCTCACCCTCGTGCTCTTCCTCTTTTTCTGTTGACGTTGAAATCATTTTTACAATAAAATGGCGCATGCGGGCGTACGAGACAATCGTTCAGTTGAGTTGAAAGGGGTAGTGCCCAATGAATTTGCTGCCTGGGAGGATGAATATTACCTATGGATAAAATAATTTGGGTAAAGGTTGCGATTATCGTTTTCGCTGTTCTGGGAGTCATCCTATTCATTTTGGGAATCCAGCGCGTTTGGCGGCGCAGGGCATTAACGGGTAGTCTGGAGGGACTCGTAGGTCTCCTGCTTCTTGCCATCGCTGCGTTAATGGCGGCGATCTCCATTAATCTGTACACCTATTCCCGTTTGACGCACGAGTCGACAATAGCCGATGTAAGTTTCCAAGAGATCGGGCCACAACACTTTGGGGCCCATGTGTTGTTGAAAAATAACACTAAGATTTTAGATCTACGTGGCGATGAGTGGCAGATTGATGCCCGGGTTCTAAAATGGCGTGGAATGGCAGTACTCATCGGTTTTGACACACTTTACCGCCTCGATCGCTTGAGCGGTCGCTATCGGGACATCACCCAAGAGAGAACAGGGCTGCGCACAGTTCACAGTCTAAGCGAAGAACAAGGCCTGGATCTATGGATGATTGGCCGGAGGTATGCGCACTGGATACCCTGGGTGGATGCTGTCTACGGAAGTGCCACCTATATGCCGATGGTTGACGGCGCAAGCTACACCGTATCTGTCAGTAGCACCGGGTTGCTCGCCCGGCCAAGCAACGATATTGCCCGCAAAGCTATAGGTGAATGGCGCTAATCGATAATAATCAACGTATGCGATTTGCATTAATCAGTCGGAAGCGAGGGGTCCATAAAATCATAAATTTCTATTTTTATAATCATCTATTTCTCTGCCGTCGAGGGAAGGAGGGGACGTTGGTTCTAAAACAACTTCACAATTGAGGAGGAAGAACTGAAGAATCAATGTTGTGTCTTCATTCTGGTCGGCTAAAGTCGATGAATCCTCGCTCTGTATCATCTCCTATTCGTTCAACGCGAACTCGATCTCCGACATCAAGAGCTTCAAATCCTCGTATCAGCTTTCCTTCGACCGGCGGGTGAAAGAGGCGGACCCAGGTTCCTTTTTCTGAGGCGCCCGCAACGAAGCCTCTACAGCAACTATGATTCCAGATAAATAGTATTCTAAAAACAGAGTAAGATAAAATGGAAAGATCTCACCTTTTCACTTCATACGGTGGATCTGACGGTGTTCACGTCGCTTGGTCTCCTTGACCACGCGATGCCCCACGCGCCAAACAATGGCGGGCAGCCTTGGAAGCAAGGCTGGGAGAAAGGAGAGCGCGCCATTCTGGAACCCCTTGTGCATGAGATGAAAGAGCTGGCCAGCGGTATGAAACTCCCGGAGAATCCGGTGGCGTAGTTGTTTGAGCTCATGTTTAGAACAATGGTCTGAATAAACATTCCCATCGGGAGCGATGTAATAGCCTGGGTTCTGGGCAATGAGTTCACCCAAACCTGAATAAGGATTAAAGCGCAACGTCGAAAGACCCAGCGTGTCAAGACCCAGTTCACGCGCGAAGGTTGAGATATAAAGCATTTCTTCTATGCTCTCCCCGATATTCCCGAGGATGAAATAGCCGTGGAGGAGCATGCGGCTACGTCGGAGCACCTCGAAGTATTTCCGAATGTCCGCGGTGTCGAAGCCTTTGCGCATGGCACGCAGTGTTTTATCCTGGGCTGATTCAATTCCCAGCAGGAGCATGGTGAACCCAGCCCGCTCCATCTTCCGTAAGATGTCCGGCCGTCGGGCGATTTCCAGCCGAGCATTTATAATGTACTTCTTACGGATCCCACGGGCCAAGATCAATTCGCAGATCTGCTCCACACGATCCATGTCATGGGTGAATAGGTCGTCTGTGAAACCAACGATGGGGGTCTCGATCTGGGCGAGTTCCTCCACCACCGATTCAGGAGAGCGTGCTGACCATGGCCGCTTTTCGCCCCAGGGGTTGCGGCTGAAGGAGCAAAAGGTGCAGTTGAAAGGGCAACCGCGCGAGCCGGCCACCGTGTCAATCGAAAGGCCTGTGTTGATGCCATCAAGGGTTACCTCATAGGCATGCCGGCGCAGGCGCCGGATGGGGAAAAGGTCGTCCCGTACAGGACCTACTTTGCGGTTTGGGTTGTGGAAGATCTGTCCGTTTTTACGGTAGCTGAGGCCGTCAATCTTTTCGAGCGGCATGCCCCGGCAAATCTCTTCCGTGGCCTCCTCGCCATCCCCGCGAACGACAGCGGTTACGTTTGGATAGGCGGTCAGCCAGTGGTCGGGATTTTCCGTAGCGTACCGCCCGCCCAACAGGGTGAAAATCCCGGGAGGCACAGAAAGGATCTCCTGGTCCAAGGATTCCGGATCGCGGTCCCAGTTGATTGAGAAACAAACCATATCGGTTTCCGGGCGAAAAAAGTCCTTTGTGCTGCCGGCATCCTTTCGAAGGTCCACGAGGTCGAGCGTGCGAGCGTGTGGATGGAGGACCGCTGCGATGAACTCGAGTCCCAGGGGAGGGCAGAAGCCTGAGTGGTTTAACTCACGACGATACGGGTACACGCACAGGACGTGATTGAACATCCGGGGTGAACCAGAAATATTTTTGAAAATCTCCACTTTTTCCAAGTGATCTCTGAATGCTGGGTGCCGTTGAAAAAGCTGGCCACCCTTTAGACGCCTTCTATGACATCAAAGGACATGAATAGCCAGGCCACGTCGTGCAAATCTTGAAATCCCTGGGAGGTGTCGAAATAAAGAGAGGCGTGTCGAGAATCATCAACACTCGGGTGGGGATTCGTTTTCAATATCACACGCTACCTTATCTGTTCTTTAGATAAACTCTTCGCGATCATGATCATCATGAAATATCTAAATACCTCACATCTACCATGGCAACAGTTGGTCAAGTTTCTAAAGAACATTAGACTTAACCTGACATGCAAAAGACTTACCACAACACCCACCCTTTGTAAAGCTATACTTCTTCAACAAAATCCTCCCGTGCTCCCATGGTGGGTCAGGGAGCAGAGGCAGAAATGGCTCTGCCTTTTCTTATGCACATCTCTACCAGGAATCGTTAATTTTCAAAGCTATCTTACAGTGGGAACTTGGAGGTGCACTTGCTAGGCAAGAGGTAACTTGACCGGGTCAGTCAGATTAAGTGTCGTTCAGGACAATTACAAATAATCCACCTTCATCCCCCCTGCCCTCCTGCTCGGGCAAAGTCGATGAATCCTCGTTCTACATCAGTCCCTATGAGCTCAACGCGAGCTCGATCTCCGACATCAAGAGCTTCAAACCCTCATATCAGCTTTCCTTCCACCGGCGGGTGGAATAGGCGAACCCAGGTCCCTTTTTCAGAGGCGCCCGTAACGATGCCATCGAACCGCCTGCCAATGCTTGATTCCAGGAGCAAGGCGGCAGCCGACTTCCTCACCAGCCGCTCAACCTTGTTTGCATCATCCTCTTTTTGGGTACAATGTTGGGCAAGACCTGTCAGCTCGTCCTTACTATAGGGAACCGGCTGTTCCGCCATGGCTGCCTTGAGAAGCCTCTGCGTAATCAGATCCGGAAATCGCCGGTTGGGAGCAGTGGAATGGGTATAATCCTTGACAGCAAGCCCAAAGTGGCCCAAGGGGGTATCCCCGGGGAGATCAACCGCATATTCCCCTGAGCCCATCAGTTTGACCACACTGAGGGAAAGATCAGGAAGCCGAACCGGGTCGGCCTTTCTCTGCATTGACAGAAACTCTTCCAGCGGGCCTGAGTCGGCCTCTGGCGGTAGATGTCCGCCCAGACTTGACGCCAGCTCAACGATTCGTGACCAGCGTGCCGGGGAGCGAAGGACACGGCGAAGAGACGGAAACCTTTTGGCTTCGAGATATCTTGCCGTTACTTCATTCGCCACGATCATGAAGTTTTCTATCACCTCATTGGCTTGATTGGGCCTTTCCACTACCAGGTCGGCGATAGAGTCTCCCTCGAACACCGGTCTCGCCTCAATGGTTTCAAGCTGGATCGCGCCGTAGTGAACCCTGAAAGTTTTCAGCCTCTGGGCAACCTCATCTTGAATACGGATCTGCTGGTCGAGTCCGGGCAGTGCCGCGACCCGCTCCGGAACAGGCCCTTTGCCTTCAAGCCACGCGGCAACACCATGATAGGTAAGTTTGGCGCGGTTACAAACAACGGCTCGATAGAGATCCCATTTGGCAATTGAACATTCCTCACCGATGAGTATCTCGACGATAATTGCCAATCGTTCTTCGTCTTGACGAAGAGATGTAAGATCGGTGGAGAGCGTCTCGGGTAGCATCGAGAAGATTTGTGCAGCGGTGTAGACGGACGTGGTGTTGTACTTGGCGTGGCCGTCGATGACCGTTCCTTTCTTTACGATAGAGTCGACATCGGCGATTGCAACCAGGATCTTGACCGCTCCTCCCGACAGCGGCTCCGCCACCGTAAGCTGATCCAGGTCTTCAGAGTCATCGTTATCGATCGATGCCCAAAGCAAACCCCGCAGATCGCGGATTCGAGGATCGTTTTCAATAGCAGGGGATTTGATTCTTCCAACTTCTCCCTTCACTGCATCCGAGAAATCTGGCAGGAGCCCGCGGTCGACCATTGCCCGGCGAGCAATGGCCTTGAGATCCGCTCGATGTCTACTATTATCACGGCCCATTTAACTCCTCCCCACTATGGGATAAAATAGTAGGCTGCTGAAAAACACCCATCTACTGCGCTATCCGGCCGCCTCACCGTCTCGGCGGCGTGGCAACAAGTCGCTCCTTATTCGTCGCGACGCCACCCCTCATCCTTGCCCTGTTAGATAATCTAATCAAAACTTTCGGGGCGGGTAATGATGGCGTATTTTCAGAAACAAAAAACCGTTTGTTTTCTATCTCACAGGGCAAGTCGTTGCAGCGTACACCGGTAGGGAACGGTTTTAAACCGTCCCCTACTACATAAGGATTTCGCCTGCCTGCGCGTAGTCCCGCCCTGGCGGGACGGAGGCAGGGGAGCCCCCGCGAGCGGGATTTCGCAAAGCTCAACTTGCATCTGCCTGCCTGCGCGGAGCCGCTTCGGCGAAGGCAGGGGCATTTTTGAGCAGCCTAAAGAAAATCATTTTTTCAGCAACCTGATAGACGAAATTGGTGGTTCAAAAATTCACCCTTTTGTAAAAGGACCTTTTTACCATTTCTGCTGCAATAATATAGAGCACCACAATCATGCCGATTACCAGAAGGATCGTCATTGGCAACGGTTGAAAACCTAAAAGTTCTGCAAGTGGAGTGAAGGGGAAAATGATCGTTACAACAACAATGAGCAGAGTGGCTATCAACAGATACTTTCCGGGCTTACTTCTGAAGAAAGACTTCCGAGTGCGAATAACGAGGACAGTTACCGAGGCTGAGATCACAGACTCCAGAAACCAGCCTGTTCTGAATTGATCCGTCGTGGCATGGAGGATAAGGAGAAGCACACCAAAGGTAAGATAATCAAATACCGAACTGAGAATGCCGAAGGTCAGCATAAAGTTTCGTATGAACTGGATATTCCAGCGTCGAGGTTTCTCAACCAGTTCACGATCGACACTG
>Ga0315279_10009564_pt1 | contig 11528 bp, 17 predicted proteins | sample YL17G06_20_MG_FD_203694 | JGI IMG/M metagenome (GOLD analysis project Ga0315279, IMG submission 203694) | Sediment microbial communities from Yellowstone Lake, YNP, Wyoming, USA - YL17G06_20 | ecosystem: Environmental > Aquatic > Freshwater > Lake > Sediment | place: USA: Wyoming | collected...
TGTGAGGCATTTCTTCCAACAATCCTTCTCTGTCATATTCGTATCTTCCAGATTGTTTAACTACTACTTGTTTTCTCCCATAAAGTTCCCAAAAGAATCTGTTCCTTTCCGAAAGTGATTCGAATTTCTCCCTTAGAGTATCAAAACTTATTAGAATCGCTGTATTGTCCTTTTTTTTCCTGATTTCTATTCTCATAGTTAGTGTATACATACATCTACTTATTTAAAGATATCGTTTTTGGGTTCTGTTAATTAAAAGGTTGAACAACTGTTAATTTTCGGTTGTTAAAAATCGGTTGAAATATCTAAACGGTTACATTGAATCCATTTCTAAAGTTACTTAAATCAAATATTTTTATATCATCCATTTTTCCATATTTGCTTTCAATGCCTTTCCATATCCAATGTCTTTCACCAGTAGAAAATAGCAATTTTTTAACGTTTAGGTCATAAACCCTTTCTATTAAATTTGTTTTTCCAATCAAGTGAGTAAGATGCTCTACTTTAATTAATCTACTATTTTTACTCTCGATAAATGTCAGTTGTTTATTTTCGTCTATAAGAAAAGCACCATCTAATTCAAAATAACCATCAATTGTTCCATCAGCTTTTACAGTTGGATTTATAAGCACCAATGGGTTTTTTATAATTCTACCATTAGGGAAATGTGATGTGACATATTCCTCGAAAAAAGTATGAAATTGCATGCAAATGAATAAATTTTGTATTGTCCTATCGCTAATAAGGTCTGGTTCTATGAAAGAATAATGTCTATTGTCTGTATTCAAACAATCTTCTTTTGAAACAATAGACATTAACTTGTGAAAAGGTGAGATTATATTTTTATTAAAATCAAATCTATAATTACGACCCATTAATTCAATAGTTTTTTTGTAGTAATATTCTTGTAAAATACTATATAGCTTACAACATGGTTCTTCGGCTACATTCTCAATACTTCTATTTCTATACTCTGAAAATCCGAAAGCACTTATTATTTTCAAGTCAGCTTTTCTTATTCCTAAATCCTCATAATCTTCACAAAATTCATTAACCGTTTCATCAAGTACACTTTGACTAATATTACGCCCTATAAAAATTTTTCTAAATCTAACAATATCTGACATTATATTAATGAAATCTTGAAAATCAATACAGCAAAATACTTTAAATTCTTGATTTTCGTTCATCTCTTTAATGATTTTTTCGGTCATTTCTGGTTCAATTCTATTATAATGCAATCTTATTTGTGGTGGCAAACCGTCGTAATTATTGTTCACTAAGAATAATTTTTTACCACCCTCTATCGGAATTTCTATTATATTCGGTTTAAGTATAGATGGAATAGAGTTTATAGCGTCTTCTAATATTTCATAATTGGTTGGCATAGCATAATTTTACATATACTTAGAATATACGTATTTTATGATGTTCTGCAAAGGTTCTTTATTCCAAGTATCTACTAATTTCTGAAGCTTTGAAATAGTCTCAGGCAGCATTTTAGGAGTAATTTCCTTATCTACAATCAATTCTCCTTCTTCAGTCAAGTTAAAAATAAAGATTTTACCTTCAAAGAGTCCTTTAGAGTCAAAAGCATTTTTATCTATTTTAATCAGCCCAAAAGATTCCAATGCTTTCAGATCATTACTAAGTTCAAAAGAATATGGTCCATAATTATATTTTTCAAATGTATACTCATGTTGTATACCAAATTCTTCTTTTGCTAAAAACATCATTTTCTGTAGTTTTGTTTTACCTTGAATACCCTTTGAAATTTTCATTAATTCAAGTAGAATATGCATCCTTTTAGGAAGAATTTGTGAATCTTTCATATTATAAATATGCATTTTAACTCATATTAAAAGTTATTCAATTCTAAATTCATAGTTTGGATAGAATTGTTTATAGAAGCTAACAAATTTATCAGCCATCTCACGGTTCTTGAACTCAGTTTGTATATGCCTCATGCTCATTCCTAATTCTTTTGGATTTATTTCAACTCCGTCTTTGAAGATTTTTACATTACACGGTCCTTCAAGTATTTTTACATTATTTAGAATGCTATCGACTTTTTCTTTATTGACTGTGAAATTGATTAGCTTCATCCACTTGTTTGTTCCCAAGTTTAGATCAATACCAGCAGCTTGTGCTGGAGTTGAATAATCAAGACCCATGTGAGGTCTTACAAAATTATAGTAAACTACAAATCCGCTCATAATAGCAGTAGCACCTTCTATTGATTTGAAGCCTCTCATGATTTTTATCTTATCTTTCATTGTTCCGTTGACCCTTTCCATGACATTGTTGTTTACCTTGTCGATGAACTTGATTAGCCTGACATGTTTTATGCTTCCATATGATTTTTCCGATCTCCTAAAAGCTTTACCGAACGCCTTGCGGTATGCTGGCAGACCATCAGTTATGACATTACTTGGTCTTTCAGGTAGATGTGTTTTGGTTTCTTCAAACAGCTTTCTTGCATAATGAATATCCCTCGTCTTCGTGATGATTGATGATGTGATCATTCGATTGTCTTCACAAAGGACACTCCAAAACCAGTGCCATTCCCCACCTATATTTATCATAATCTCGTCCGCATGTATGTTTCTCGAAGAACTGACAACATAGTTGCTGATGGCAGCAGATATCTTTATCGAATATTCTACAATCCATTTGTAAATTGTTACGTATGAAACTTTGATGTTATAGCAGCCATAAAGGTGATTGCTAATCTTTCTTAGAGAGAGACCATTGAAATATAAATCCAAGCAAGAAGTTATAATCTTGTCCTTGAATCCTTTGTGCAAGAAACCGTTATCTACTATGAAGCTTCTATTGCATTCGTTGCAGACATATCTCTGATAAAGACCTTTTTTGTTATATCTATGACCATTCCTTTCAAAATTTGTAGAATCGCAGAATCTGCACTTAATCATGATTAAGCACCTTGTTTACCCTTTCCCAAAGGCGATATGTTAACTCAACATCCCTCTTGTTGTAGTTCAGAATATCTGTTATTCTACCTTTCTCGTATAACTTTCCAACACTATCGCTAAGAGGCATCTTGCCGTCATCAAAAACAAACTCTATCCACTCTTCGAGTGTTCCAGGCTTGTTATAACAGTATATTCTCCTGACAGATCTCATTATAGACATTAGGTCTGTTATTGAAGCTGAGAAGAAGCCATTAGCATACAGATTGTATCTCAAGCATTTAGCAAAAATAAATCTGATATCAAATAGAACATTATAACCAATTACTTCATTAAAATTTCTTCTTTTGTAATATTCTAAGAAAGCCTTAAGCATCTCCCCCTCATCGTCATGGTAGAAAACTGTAGTCTTTCCAGTTTGGCAGTCCTTTATTCCTATGCAGACTATCCTTCCCTGTGTGGGTTCGAGGTCTTCCGTCTCGATGTCGATGATGCATTTGTTGTTCATCTAATCACTATGATATATTAGTCTTATATATCATAATTATAAAGAGCAAGTATTTAAATTTATGCTTTATTAGACTAATATAGTAATAGACTTATAAGGCATGTTTTTATATAATAAAAGACTATATTATTCTATGCAAAAAAAGACTAATATACCACAGGAAATCATAGAGGAAATTGAATTAAAAGAGCCCAAAGAAGTGTCAAAGGAGGTAAAAGTCATCTATAGCAAGCATACAAATCAGTTCTCGATAAAGATTCCCTCTTCTATCAGCAGAAAGCTAAAGCTGAAGCCTACCGACAGATTCGAAGTGACTGTTGCAGAAGATAAAAATATATTATTGAAAAAAGTGAGTTAATGGTTCATAAACTAAAGACAAATCTGGTTCCGATAGAACACAAGATAGTCAAGGTCCTCCTAGAGCATGACTATTATCTGAGCACTAAGGAAGTAGCTGAAAAGGCTGGAATATCATGGAACACTGCATTGTTTCATCTGAATAAGCTTCATGAGAAGGGATGGATAGAACGGGAAGAAAGAGGAAACAGAATATATTGGAGTGCATATACGCTGTGAGTGATAAAATATGAAAATTCTACTTGAAGAGAAAGTTAAGCAAGAAAAAATAATTCCATTTTTAAGAGATGTTTTGGGTTATAAACTAATGGATTTTGAAGTTCCTGTAAGGTTTGGAAGGATGACGAAATTTGCGGATATATTAATTTATAGAATAGAAAATAACAAAAAAATACCTCATATAGTGATTGAATGTAAGGCTATTGGAAAAATAAAAAATGATGATTGGTTACAAGCTGAAAGTTATGCTCAAAGACTTGGTGCACCTTATTTTGTTGTTACTGATGGTACTAAAACCAATTGGCTTTGGTATAAAACTGGCTCAAAACAGGGAGAATCCATTTTAACAGAACAAAAAAAGATACGTCATACAGAATTTCAGAAAGAAAGTGACATATTAATAAAATTTGAAGATCGTAGTAGTCTTTCAAGAATTATGCAACAATGCCATGATATAATACGAAATGAAGAAGGTAGAGACCCTGCAGAATCTTTTGATGAAATGAGTAAGCTACTTTTTTCTAAAATGAAAGATGAAAAAGATGTAGAAAAAAAGAAAAAAATAGACTATGATTTCAGAATAAAAAAGAGTGATACTGCTACTTCGGTTACTAAAAGAATAATAGAATTATTTGATGAAGCTAAAAAAGATTATCCAAATATTTATGGTGATTTGGATTATAAAACAGTTAAAAAATTAATTGAAATTAACTTAAAAAATAATACAGTCTATCAAATTGTTGGCATATTAGAACCATATACTTTGATCGAAACAACAACGGATAAGAATGGTATAGATATAAAAGGTACCGTTTTTGAGACTTTTTTAAAAAGTACATTCAGAGGACCATTAGGTCAATTCTTTACACCCAGAGAAATAATAGATTTTATGGTTTCCGTTATTGATCCACAACCTAATCAAATATTAATAGACCCTGCTTGTGGTAGTGGAGGTTTTTTAATAGGTGCCATGGAAAAGGTATGGGGCGATCTAAAGGATGAATTCACAAAAGGAAGAATAGATGATTTTGGAGAACAAAAAAAACTTTATGCAGAGAACAATTTATTTGGAATAGACATAAATGAAAGGTTAGCATGGGTTGCTAAAATGAATATGGTATTTCATGGTGATGGTCATGGTGGAATAATGCAAGGTAATTCATTAATTATGAATACGAGAACTGAACCATTACTAAGCAAAAAATATAATATAGTAATGACGAATCCACCTTTTGGAAGTAGAATAAATGATCCTAAAATTTTAGGTGACCCAAGATTCAAAGAAATATCAAAGAGAGGATTGACAGAAATTCTTTTTCTTGGAGTTTGTATTGATTTATTAGAACCTTATGGTAAACTTGGAATAGTTTTACCTGATGGTATTTTGAGTAATTCATCATTAAAATATGTCAGAGATTGGATAAAGAATAATGCAATAATAAAAGCTATAGTTTCGTTACCCAACGAAACTTTCATACCTTTTGGAGCAGGTGTTAAAGCTTCGTTAATATTCCTTGAAAAGAAAAATCCTTTAGATCCATATCATAATCAAGGTCCTGTCTTTATGGCTATGGCTGAAAATATAGGTTACGATTCTGTTGGCAAACCAACAGGCAAAAACGATTTAATGAAGATTCTGGATGATTATCATGAGTTCGAAAAAAAATATTACAAGAGAAAGTGAAGTAAAAATTCTTTCGGAAAATCCTTTAATTTTTCAAATCTCAGAAAGACAACTGAATGAGAATAATAGATTTGATGTTTTTTATTATCATCCTAAATTTCTAATTGCAACCCAAAAATTATATTCAAGTAAATTCCCACTTTTTAAGCTCGAAAATATTGCTGTATCAATTAAAGACGGTCCGCATAATACCCCAAAATTTGTAGAAGATGGTATTATTTTTTTACAAAAAGGTGATATAAAGGAGGGTGAAATTGATTTCGAGAGACCTAAAAAAATTACTAAGGAATTTCATGAAAAAAACACACAAACGCAGGCTCATCCTAGTGATATACTAATAAGAAAAATAGGGGTCGGTCCTCGTGAAGCTGTAGTAGTTCCTCACAATGCTCCCCCACTGCATATTTTTGTTACTTTAGCTTTGATAAGACTAAAAAAAGATTATAACCCTTATTATGTTGAAATATTCCTAAATAGTTCATTTGGTAGAACTCAAACTGAAAGAAGGAATAGAGGAATTGGAAGTCCGTGTCTTCATTTGGAAGACATCAAAACCATTTTAATTCCGATTCCACCCAAAAACATTCAAGATAAGATTGTAAGAATTATTCAAAAGGCTCGAAAAAAGAAAGAAGACAATCTTATAATGATAAGAAAAATTAAAGATGATTTAAGTAATTTTTTATTGGATAAATTAAGATTAACTCCTCCTAAGTCATATGATGGCATTATTTCGTTTACAGCTGTTATTGAAGATAGAATGGATGCTTTTTTTTATAATCCAAAATTTTCTGATATTATGAAGAAATTAAAATCAAGTAGGTTCCCATTAAAAAAGCTGAATGAAATAGTAGAAATAAGCGAAGAACAAATTGATCCAATTAAATTTCCAGCAGATAGCCTAAAATATGTTCAAATTCAAGATGTGGATTCAAAGGATAATAAGATTGTCTCATTTACAAAAATAGGTGGAATAAATTCTCCAAGTAGAGCAAAAATGCTAATTAAAACTGGAGAAATTTTAGTTCCTACATTAGGTGGGTCGATGGAATCGATATCTATCGTACCTGAAGATTTTAACAATCAAGTTGCAACCAACGGGTTTATTATATTAAGAACAAAAAATGAGGAATTAAGATATTATATCTCTGAGTACCTAAAATCTATATTTGGACAAACGCAGCTTGAAAGATACCTTTCTGGAACAATTATGCCCAGCATATCAAAAAATGATATAGAAAATATTTTAATTCCAAACCCAAACAAAAAAGTACTAATTGACATTGAAAATAAAGTGAAAAAAACAAATTATATAATAGAAGAATTGAGAAATGAATCTATGAAAATAATACAAGAATCCAAAATGGAAGTTGAATCACTAATCATTGGTAATTAAAATGTTTCTGACTAATAAGTGTATATCAACCTCATGTAAACTGATTAGAACATATTTTCATCCTTCTATAATAATTAGTGAATTCAAAGATATCTGTGGTGATATAAATTTAGACAATTTCCCTGAAATGAAAAAATTAGATGAAAAATTAGCAAGCGAAGAACTATTAAAAATAAACATCAAATCATTAGATGAAATGAAACTTTATTTTCAAGAAAAACAAGAATATTTTTTTGACTTTCTAAAGGGTCTTATTAATACTGGTTTAGCCAGTGAGTTTATGTTCGAAAGAGACGTTGATATCTTTATAGTAGACATCAATAAAATATTGATTAAATCTCAAGTTAAGATAGAAAATCACGATTCAATAATGTTCCTTCTTCCAAATAAGGCTAAAGAAATTTTCATAAATAAAAATACTCCTGATATAGTACTTGACTATTTTTTAGAGGCATTAGAATGCTTTGCAAACAATCTTCATAGAAGCTCTATACTTTTTTGTATATTTGCATTAGAGGCATCATTAAGGATTAAATATGCAAAAATGGTTAGCAAAAAAAATGCATACAAAATCAACTTTCATGATTTAATAAAATGGGGACAAAAACAAAAATTAGTAGAAAGGAGCGAATTTGACTCATCAAATATAGCTTCTTTAATAAAATATAGGAATGACTTGGCACATCTAAATCTTAATAAAGTTTCAAATGAAAAGAAAATATCAAGAAACTATGCTGAAAAGATGTCAGAAATTATTATTAATATGGTTAAATTGTTTATTAATAGTATTTTTACTGAAGTATAGGATGAAATAAATGATTTTAGATGACTATCCAGAATACAGCACACAGGGAACAAGAGAGATAGAATGCCCTTTTTGCAAGACAAAGTTAAAAGCGTTATATCATCCGTCAATGCTCCAATTTCATGTTTCAAGAATTTCCGCCAAGACAGCCAGAGTTCCATATAGGTCTCCAGAAAAATATGAGATTCTTGTTAATAAATGCCCAAACTGTGATAAATCGAAAAGAGAAATAGAAAATGCCTTAAAGCATGGTAAGGAACTTCCTAACGAAGAAGTTCTCAAGAGGCTGAAAGAAGCTGGATTAGACCCTACTAAACTAAAGTGAACCATTTAACTTTAATTATCGGATTTATTTTTATTTTTCTTATGATATTAGAAAGATGTTTATAACGCCCTAAACAAGTTGTTTATAATTTCGTGAACTTCAGACTCGCTTTTTCCGTTTATATCAATCTGTTGCCTTTTGTTTTTGAGTTTTAAAGAAAGTTGAGACTTCCATCTGTCGTCTCCAAGTTTAACATTATAATCAATAACCGATAGTGATGAAACAGGTTTAATCTCTACAAACTCAAATGTATATGGTAAAGAAACTGATAAAGATACTTCTTCCATTTTAGCATCTATTTTTTCTATTATCTTCATTATTTCAGAGAATCTTTCGCTAATACTTCTCATTACCGTATCCAAAGTAGATGTTTGTAGAATGATCCCTTCTTCAGTTCTTCCTAAATCTATATTATATGTACCGTTAGTAATACCGTAATAATTCTCACTGTCTTTAATAACAGTAGTAATAAACCCTTGCTTTTTCCATATATCAGATATTTTTTTACCTATTTCCTTAGAGCTGTTACTGCTCTCTAATGTAAAAATAACTTTTAATTTTACTGGGCTATTAAAAACCCATGCAATCAATTTCTTTAAATGTTGAGCAATTTTGAATCTCCTTTCTAAAACAATTGATATTATACCAGAACCTAATGGCAATATGACCAATTGAAAGAATATATCTGTTAAGATCATGATTGATTCTCTGTAATACTTTTTACATACTCATGGTTCTCTTTAAACCACATCATAACTATTCTGCTTACCACTTCAGATGGACTTCCTGCTGTAACACCTACTAATTTGCCTATTTGTTCTATCTGTTGTTTAGTAAATTTAGGAGTTAAAATTTCTCTTTGTTTCTTCATAATAATAGTATATATGTAATATATATATAAAATAAATACATTATATATGTATAAATATTGTTTAAACATAATTGACATCAGAAAATATAATTTAAATCCCTCGTTAGTTAATCCTCTTTTATGGGAATGTCAATAGGAATCTTCAAAATTGAGAAATTTGAATTGCTTGAAAAAATAAAACAAGAAGGTCAAATTACAGTAATGAGCAAGAAGACTTTAGCTGATTTTGATGATGAGTTTGGACTTCCAAGTCCATCATCAACAATAAAATTGGTAAACGAAACGAAAAATCGTGTAATATATGCGGCAGAGCATTATTCTGATACTATTGAAAAACCCATAAGGACATGGAAGAAACATCTGTTCACTGATGCTGGTTATCAGGAATTCATCAAAATACAAATTATTCATGATCTTAATAGAAACGAACTTTATATTGTTGCTAAAAAAGATGTAGTTGACGCATTTGCAAGCAGATTGAAAATGTTGAAGGAATTGATTAAAATAGAGAAATGTACATTCAATCTCAACATCATTAAAGCACAAGAGATACTTAATGTTTATGGAATTTGGGATAAATGCCACAAGGGAAACATAACAGTAGAGGCAAAGTTTGGTTCTGACGTGCTTGAGTCTATACAGGCAACAGATTCTACGATAGCTATCAATATGAAGGTAAAGCAAGATGATAAGGAGTTTGATGTTACTTTGTCTTCAGATGGTCAGATAAGCTCTCACAGTAATGTAAGTTTTGGAGAGCTTATGAACTTCTTCGAAGTTTTAAGACCTGAACTTTTAGGATAAATGCCGTCTGGCTGAGAATCAAGTCTAAAGAGTCTTCCAAAACTTCGGAGTCTTCAACCCACTAAACGACCTACCAGATTATAAGGCGGTTATAAGAAATATTGATAGTGATTGTATGCCCAAACTCGAAGTGATAAAGCCAACAGAAACAACAAGATACTTGTATGGTCTGAGAGTCTGGAAATCTGGTGGCAAAATTCATTTAGGCGATGAAAAAACAAGAATAGTTTGCCCAGAGGGTAGTTCAATAGAAAGATTTTTCCAAAGATATTGGGATTAGCATTAAACCGACTTTTTTCAACAAAGCCACTATAAGTGGTAAATTATCTTATTCTTAACATAGTTTTAACAAACATTCTTAATTGTTCATTAAAGAAAGCTAATACCGCTAAAAATGATATCAAAGCAGCTATTATAGCAAGTATATCACAACCCATAAAGTTGTTACAACTTTCCATGACCTTTGAATAAACATAGTCAAAGGTCATAATAGCAAAAATAAATCCAACCACCAAAATAATTGCTTTGTCTTTTTCCATAATCTATACCTTTATGAAGTTATGTCTATAGTCAACGTAACTACCTTATCTTGCATTGTCGTATTGTTATACAAAAGCTGTGCGTTAATATATGTAGTTGCTGGAGAATAACCTTCAGGTAGAGTTCCAAAGACTTTAAACTGTAAAGTATCAGAAGCGTCTCTATCTATCAGTGGTTTTGTCATATACTCACTTATCGTTTGATTGTTGTTAACTGATATAGCATAAACTCCATTAGCTTCAGAACTTAACTTGATTAAAAAAGCAGTTGGTTTGTTTGCGTCATCTGTCTTAGTTACCTTAATAGTTATAATCTGAGAAAATTGATTGTTTTTTATTTGAATATGATCAGGAGTTATTGTAAAAGCTACTCCTGGTGTATATCCACCAGATGATAGAAGATATAAGATAGCTATTGCTACTACGACTATTAGGATAAAAACCAAAACATTCCCACTATTTGGCATAAAAATAATAGAAAACTAATGTTTTTAAAACAGACTCCTATAAGATTAAAATAACGACTTTTTCAGAGGCTAATTTAAACTCATCAACCGAAATTTAACATGAATTCTGCCTACGAGGCATCAGCCGAGGATTTAACAGAACCCGTTTTTGGGTAGTGTTTAATCTTAGGGAGTTCGGATGTTAATAATCGGTTGTTAATTTTCGGGAGACGAAAGAAATAAATATTCAGTAATCTAAATATTTTCATGTCAGAAAAACCAGTAAGATATGGAGGTTCTTTAGGAATAGGAACTTTAGCAGGATTTAGAGCACCAGATGATATAGTAGTTTTGAACGAATCAAAACCAACAGAAGACCAGATAAGAGATTTGATAACATCTTCTCCAACTTATGATCGTCCCCCAGTCTATAAAGCACCTGATACGATAACAGTTCTCAAAAATATGAGAAAACCTAAACCAGAAGAAATAAGAGACTTGACGTAAGGTTATTTACTTAATTTCGAATTCATATTCTGGATATACTTGCTTGTAAAAATCAACAAATTTTAAAGCTTAAATTTTTTCATAATGCTATTAAAATATATGAAGAATATTTCTATAGAAGTTAAAACTGGAAA
>Ga0315279_10009566_pt1 | contig 11528 bp, 11 predicted proteins | sample YL17G06_20_MG_FD_203694 | JGI IMG/M metagenome (GOLD analysis project Ga0315279, IMG submission 203694) | Sediment microbial communities from Yellowstone Lake, YNP, Wyoming, USA - YL17G06_20 | ecosystem: Environmental > Aquatic > Freshwater > Lake > Sediment | place: USA: Wyoming | collected...
ACCTACGAAAACCCGACAAGAGTGAGGCGCATTGTATGAGGACAGAATCTATAATCCAAATGACACTGACCTCGCTAACGATTCTTTTTTGCGCCTGCGGCCAAAAGCCAATCGATACCAGCGAATTCGGTGTATCGTCGTTTCCGCTCGATACCGGCAACCGCTGGGAATATTCAAGGACTTTCTACAGGATACCATTCAATATTCGCGGGCTCGCCGATACAATTTCGTTTTCAATTATCAGGCATGTTATCGGAGTGGAGGCGGATTCAACGCTTTTTGGTGCAATCATTGTCGATGATTCGGTCTCAACTCTTTTCGACTGGGACCTCGACCCTTATGTGGAAAGGGCTTGGTACACCTTTGATGGCGATCATCTGCAAATGGAGGCCGGACAGCTTCTGTACCTCTGGGGACCTGGGAGTATTACGGTTTATGATCCTCCCCGAAAAATCCTCGATTTTCCGCTGCAGGAAGGGAAAAGCTGGCTTTTGTATAACTCGGATTCCGGCCCTGTGTATTGGAGAGTGATAGATTCGGACTATTATTATCTTGGTGACGTGCCGATATTCTGTAACGTCGTCGGCACACAATCGGATTTCCTCCAGGAGTACGGTGTGGTGTTACATGAGTGGTACTCCGAGTTCGGGTTCGTTTACGGCTTAATAAACTACGGTGTGCGAATGTATACCGATGAAATCGGGCAGCCGATTGATTCGGTCTACGAATACGAGGAAACCAGATTGATTCAAATGAATTTGGTGAATGAGTAGGGGCGCAGCATGTCGTTAGACCCGTATGGGCTGCGCCCGAATTCTCGTAGGGGCACGGCTCGCCGTGCCCAATGTTGGAGGGGCACGATTAATCGTGCTCTAAATTCGCAGGCCGGGTTCCAATTCCGGGATCCGCCGGTTGAGAAACCCGACAAAAAAGCGGGGTCACAGCAAGCTGTGACGCCCAATAGGTGACTGAAAGGGATTTGATTCATGCAGATCAAAAACGTGGTGGTCGTCGGTGGTGGTACGATGGGGAACGGTATCGCCCATCTGTTTGCTGTGAATGGATACGATACCGTCTTAATCGATACCAAACAGGAATATATCGATCGCGCGCTATCTATGATAAAAAAGAATCTCGAACGCCAGGCGCAGAAAGGCACGATTCAGGTATCTGATGTCAAGGCCGCCCTGAGTCGTATCAGGCCATCTCTCAGGCTCGAGGAAGCCTGCGTCGGGGACCTCGTAATTGAAGCGGTGTTCGAAGAAAGTGAAGTCAAAACAGAAATATTCAAGAAGCTCGATGCTGTCTGCAGGCCGGACACCATTCTGGCATCCAATACCTCGTCGCTGCCGATAACGGCTATCGCTGCTAAGACTAAGCGGCCGGATAGGGTGATCGGCATGCATTTCATGAACCCCGTTCCCATGATGAAACTGGTCGAGCTAATTCGTGGCATTGCCACGTCCGATGAAACATTCAATATCGTGAACGATATCTGCCTTAAGCTCGGTAGGAACCCGGTCGAGGTCAACGACTACCCTGGCTTCGTATCAAACAGGGTCCTAATTCCCATGATAAACGAGGCCATATTTTGCTTGATGGAAGGGGTCGCGACCAGAGAGGCCATCGACACCGTCATGAAATTGGGGATGAACCATCCCATGGGCCCGCTGACCCTTGCCGATTTTATCGGACTTGACATTTGCCTCGATATCATGAATGTGTTATACAATGGGTATGGCGATTGCAAATATCGCCCCTGCCCGCTGCTTGTCAAAATGGTGCAGGCTGGTTATCTTGGACGCAAGACTGGACGAGGCTTTTACGCTTATGAGAAGTAAAATGAAGCAGGATGCCAATTGAAGAAGGTAAGCCATGGATTTTGAGCTGGGTGAGGATCAGATTTTGATGCGCGACGCGGCCAGGGATTTTGCCGAGAAAAAACTGATGCCGATCGCGGAGAAGATGGACGAAGAAGAAAAGGTTCCTCCGGAGATATATAAGGAGCTTGGTGAGCTTGGGTATTTCGGAATGCTGTTGCCGGAGAAATACGGAGGCCTTGACCTTGATACACTTTCCTATGCCTGTGCCATGGAGGAGTTGGCGCGCGGTTCCGCCGCCGTTATGCTCGGGCTCTCCGTGCACAATTCCCTTTGCTGCAAGGCGATTCTTGACTGGGGTTCCGATTGCCTGAAAGATAAGTATCTTCCTCGCATGGCTACCGGCGAGGTTTTAGGAGCCTACTGCCTTTCGGAACCCGGTTCCGGCACCGATGCCGGCTCGCTGACTTGCCAAGCGATCGAGAAGGACGGGCATTTCATTCTCAATGGCACCAAATCGTGGGTGACATCGGCCGGATTCGCTGACCTCTTCGTGGTTTTCGTCTCTACTGAACGTTCCCTCGGACCTAAAGGAATCTCTTGCCTGCTGGTCGAAAAAGGCGCCAAGGGGCTGGAGCTCGGCGCCAAGGAAAAGAAGATGGGCCTGAAACCATCGGATACGCGCCAGGTAATGTTTGCCGATTGTGAAGTGCCGGTAAGCAACTTGATAGGGGAGAGGAACCAGGGATTTAAGATCGCCCTTTCGCTTCTCGATGGCGGTCGTATCGGCATCGCCTCCCAGGCGGTTGGCATCGCTCAGGCCGCATTTGAGGAGGCCTATAAATACGCGCACGAGAGAATCCAGTTCGAGCAGCCGATCGCCAATTTTCAGGCCATTCAATTCAAGCTCGCCGACATGGCGCTGAAAATAGAAGCCGCACGCCTCCTGACATATTCCGCGGCTTGGAAAAAGGATCGAATTGGGCGCGAGGCATCGAAATATTGCTCCATGGCCAAGCTGTTCGCATCGGAAGCCGCCAACTGGGTGACGAACCAGGCAGTGCAGATTCACGGCGGCTACGGGTATGTGAAGGAGTATGCGGTCGAACGCTATTTCCGCGACGCCCGCGTCACGGAAATCTACGAGGGAACGTCGGAGGCGCAGCGCATGGTGATTTTTAGAAATCTGGGAAAGAAATAGCATGTGGACTACCGAGGCTCACGAAAAATATAGATTGAAGGTGCGGGAGTTTGCCGAGGCCGTGCTTGGCCCTTACGCGGCTCTGATGGATGAGGAAAATCATTACCCCGACCATCTCGTGGCCAAGATGAATGAATTCGGCCTTCTGGGAATGACCGTGGAGCAGAAATATGGCGGCACCATCGTCGACACGATGACTTATATCATCGCGGTCGAGGAGGTCTCCCGCGTCTGCGGTTCCAGCGGCATTATTCTCGCCGCCCACAATTCTCTGGGATGCTGGCCCATCTACGCTTTCGGCACGGAAGAGCAAAAGCTGCGATATCTTCCCGAAATCACCACCGGCGGCAAGCTGGCGGCATTCGGTCTGACCGAGCCGGGGGCCGGGTCCGACGCCGGAGCCACCAAGACGTTCGCCGAAAAAGTCGACGGCGGATTCAAGGTCAATGGAACCAAGTGCTGGATTACCAACGGCGGCTCCGCGTCTACGATAATCTTCACAGCCAGAACGTCGCACGCGCCGGGCGCCCATTCGATTTCATCATTCATTGTCAAGGCGGGAACCAAGGGATTTTCCGCAGGCAAGAAAGAGAATAAGCTTGGATTGCGCGGCTCCGATACCAGATTTCTGCATTTTGATGATTGCTTCGTTTCCGATTGCGATCTTCTGGGGTTAGCCGGCTCAGGGTTCAAGCAGTTCATGAAAACTCTCGATGGCGGCCGCATTTCGATCGCTGCCATGGGGCTCGGCCTGGCACAGGGGGCCTTCGACATAGCGGTCAAATACGCTAAGCAGCGCCAGCAGTTCGGACAGGCAATCGCCGAACATCAGGCGGTGGCGTTCAAGCTGGCCGATATGGCTGCTCAAATCCAGGCAGCCCGTCATTTGGTTTACCATGCAGCCGAATTGAAAGAAGCCGGCATAGAACGTTTCTCCAAAGAATCGGCCATGGCGAAACTGTACGCATCCGAAGTGGGGAACTTCGTGACATACCAGGCGATGATGATCCTCGGCGCCGAGGGTTACGGGCAGAGATACGCGGTCGAACGGATGCACCGCGATGTCAAGCTTTGTGAAATCGGCGAGGGAACATCCGAGATACAACGGCTGGTTATTGCCAGAAGCATAATGAAGGAAGTGGAATAGTATCTCGCGATGGCTGCTCTCGATTTCCACGTAGAAATCGCAAAAAGCCAGCCCACACGGTTTTAGGGATACGCAGTACCTGTTAAATGACACCGCTGACATGACACAACTTCTTGAAATTCTTGGTCTTCTGGCCGTCTGCCTTCTCGTAACGCAGGTCATTCTGCCCAAGTTTGGTGTGCCCACCTGACGAACCATTTTCTTTTCTCGGTGCGAGAGAAAAAGCAAAGAATCGGCTGTCGAATAGCTCCTGGCGGCGGTCTGGCGCATAGGCGACACACCCTGACCCCCCACCCATTAAACCTGCTCAAATTCAGCGCAAACTAATGCGAAACAATCATGTCCCATTGCCGTAATCTAAAATGGGCGGCAAGACCGGAATTAGCAACTGGGAGGTTAAGATGCGCTTGCAAAGGGTTACGACGGCATTGGGTATCAGCCTCTTATTGATGGCTGTGCCGTTGATTGCGGGCGAGCCGATTGCGAAGATCGACCGGGTCAGGCCCGATCGCATCCAAATCGCAGGAGTCGAACTCCAGAAGGATGGCGAATTCAGCATCAAGGGTGTCGGCCTCTTGGCCAAGCACAGCGACGACTTAATCGCCTATGCCTGGCTCCTCGATTCCGCCACCCGCAAGCCGGTCTGGGTCATGGATCGTCAGAATACCGAGCGCAAAGGCCGCGACGGTCTTCGCCAGGCCGATGATAAGATCACTCTCAAATCCGGAAAATACGAGTTATACTATTACGCCGGCAGCAACTGGATCGGCGAAATCAATATCAAAGGCGATAACGTCTTCGAGTTCCTCGGCGACCTCTTCGGGGGCAACTACCGCAGCGACGTGGAAGACTATATCGACGAATTCAATGTTGCAATCTACCCCGCCAAAGCCAATAATGTCGAGTATTCCACATATACACCCGACGGCAGCATTCCCGATGCCTTGATTCAATTCAACAAGGTCGGCAATTCCAAGTATCTCCAGCAGGGGTTCAAGCTCGATAAGCCGATGAGCCTTCATATCTATGGGCTCTGCGAGTACCCCTCGGGTTACAAGAATCCCGCCGATTACGGCTGGATCGTCAATGCCGAGGGCCACGAAAAAGTCTGGGAGATGGACCGCTGGAACACCGACCCTGCCGGAGGCGGCAGAAAAAACAGGGTCGTCGATGAGGACGTCGAATTCCAGAAGGGGAGTTACATTCTGCTTTACGTTACCGATGATTCTCATTCCTACGACAACTGGAACGTCATGCCTCCTTATGATCCCCTCGATTGGGGCATAGCGATCCTTCCAGCAGCCAATACCGACAAGAGCGCATTCCATCTTTATGAGCCGCCGGGCAGGGGAGAGCCGCTGATTGCTTTGACACGCGCTCGTGACGATGAATCATTGTCGCAGCCGTTCAAGCTCGATAAGGATATATCGCTGAGAATTTACAGCCTCGGCGAGTGGGCGGGCGAATTCGCCGACTACGGCTGGATCGAAAACGCCGCCACCGGCAAAACTGTCTGGGAGATGACCTACCGCAATACCGAGCATGCAGGAGGAGCCTCAAAGAACCGCATGTTCGACGGCGCCATTGTGCTTTCAAAGGGAACCTATGTGGCCCACTATGTGACCGACGATTCGCATTCATATAACGACTGGAATGATTCTGCTCCGTATGAGCCCGATGCCTGGGGCTTGGCGATTTACCCGGGGACCGAATTCGACAAGTCGAAATTCCATCTCCTGAATGAATCTCAGCTGGAGCAAAGCGCCGATATCCTTGTCAAGATGACAAGCCTCGGCGACAACGTCCGCAAGCGCGCCAAATTCTCACTCAGCAATCAGACCAAGGTCCACGTCTATGCGGTCGGCGAAGGCGATACCGACGAGATGTTCGATTTCGGATGGATTGTCAACGATAAGTCCGGCAAGGTAATCTGGGAGATGACCTGGCGCAACACCGAGCCGGCCGGCGGCGCCTCCAAGAACAGAATGTACGACGATTCCATCATTCTCGAGCCGGGCACTTACGAGGTCAATTTCGTCACCGACGGCTCGCATTCGTTCAACAACTGGAATTCGGCCAAACCTCGCGACCCTGCCAGCTGGGGAATCACGGTCAGTATCGAGAAAAGCTCCTAAGACAGTGACAACCTCACTTGCTCTTTGGCGGGCGCTCTGCTTGTGACAGGGCGCCCTTTATGATTGGCTGCTAGAAGGTAGGTCGGCCTTCTCCTCGGAAGGCCGACTGCTTTGAAAAAGAGCTTCGAAAAAGAGTCGGGTTTCGCCATCCGGCAGTAGCCGGACTCCAGAAACCCGACCTACTGGTCTAAATCACTTCACAAAAATCAATCTTGTTGCCCTCTCTGCCCATGATGTCCTGACTCTCACGAAGTACATCCCCGAGCAGACTCTTACATCCCAATTATCTGTTGCGTCCCAAATAACTCTTCCCTCCTTTCCCGATACGGTTCGCCGCCAAATTACCTGTCCGTTGATATTAAATATCTCTACCTCCACATCACTTCCCTCGGAACTCTCGATGGTTATCGTCGCAGAAGAATTGAAAACATTGGGGTAGGCCCCGATTTTAAGGATTTTCCGCCGAACTTCCTGAATTGGTCCGACGTTGGTAACGAATTCCCTATCCCTCATATAATACGTAGCAAAATTGACGTCGAATAAGCAGTGAAAAAGAGTATCATCTCCCTGGAAATTACAAAAAAGCATGGGCGCCATTTCTGCTCTAATATCAGGCCCGGTGATTATTTCCGCAACAGACCAGGTCTGCCCCCAATCTGATGAGGTGGCGTATTCAATCTTGGGATAGCTGCAGCCATCGGGCCAGCCGTCCTCCCATACGACATTGATTATGTTTTTTATAATAAGGCAGCTTGAGGCCCCCCCAGACTGACTATATGTGAGCCTTGATTCGGCAAACCATGAGGTCCCATTATCGGTGCTAACTCTGGCCAAGATATCCCCCGTCACTCCGCAGTAGCTGCCGTATTTATAGTCGAACCAAGCGATAACAACGTGACCCTCCGTATCGGCATAGGCCGAGGGTCCCTGGCTGTCGACGATATGGGGAAGCCTCTCTGCGGTCGAAAGAGGAATACGGGGAGCCCAGGACAACCCGAAATCATCGCTTGAGCGATAATAAACCTCTATGCCCACTGAATCGCCATCGATATTCATTGAGTAAATCGCGTGCAGCCGGCCCTCTGAATATAGTATCGACGGATGATAGCCCATGAAATTAATAGTATCCAAGACCGTGCTATCGGTCCAGGTTAAACCGCCATCCAGGCTCCTTATAAATAGGATGTAGAAATTCGCCCTGCAAAGAACAAAAAGGCTGTCCCCTTCGGCCACAATCCTCGGGTAATCGACATAGGTGTTACTGTAGAAGATGCGATGCCTTGGACCCCAGTTTCTGCCACCATCAGTGCTTGAGAAATGGTAAATCTGCTGATGGACGGCATCGGGGTACTCCCATCCCATCCAGACCATGTGCAATATGCCGGAGCTATCTGCAGTGATATCCGGCATCCAGCCGCCTCGAAAAAAGCTATCGGCTGGCTGGAATGGGGAGCTCCAGCAAAAACCATCATCCGGTGAGAACAAATAAAATAACCGATTTACACCGCTGTTGACGACATGCAGGGTATCCCCAATGGCCAGACCCATGGCGTTGTGATTATCATAATCATTGATCACCCGTCTGGGCGTTGTCCAGGCAAAGCCAAGAGAAAATATCAAAACAAAAATAACTGAAAAGAGAAATGTGATCCGGAGGACGGGGCGCATCTTTGTCTTCCTCATCAGGGAATTTTTCTAAGCCATAGTATTAATTACTCTGCGCGGTGTCAAGAGCTATTTTGTTTATCCTTCACCTAAATCAGTAATTCATCCTGCCAGCACGCTACGCGTGTTGATTGAAATGATGGGATGCATTTTTCACACATCTTACCTATTGTTTTTTTGAATTTGGTCGCGCTCACATGATTTCATCATCCACAATGCCAGTTACAGAAGCCTGCGCTCCTGCGTCAATTCCGATGAAGAAGGTAGGTCGGCCTTCTCCCCGGAAGGCCGACTTCGCCGTTATCTATAGTCTCCAATTCTCATTGACTTTCATTCTGTCAGGGTGTTAAATCATTGCTGTGAAAAAAATAATCGGCGTCATCGGAAGCTCCGCCATAAATAAGAAAACATATGAGACTGCGTTTCGTGTGGGGGAATTGCTCGCGGATGCTCATGCTGTCCTGATCTGCGGCGGCTTGGGCGGCGTCATGGAAGCGGCCTGCAAGGGAGCCAAGTCAAAAGGCGGCGTAACAATCGGCATACTGCCGGGATTGGATACAGCCGACGCCAACCAATGGGTTGATTATCCCATTGCGACAGGATTGGGGCACGGGCGAAATCTCATTATCATCAACACCGCCCAAAGTCTAATAGCCGTTTCCGGTGGCTACGGGACCCTCTCCGAGGTTGGGTTAGCGCTGGCATCCGGCAAGAAGGTCTACGGCTTGGGAACCTGGGATATCAAGGGTGTCGTGGCCTGCGAGACGCCAGAGATTGCGGTCTCTAATACGTTGATGAACAATTAGATGGCGGAATCGCTTAAAAAAATACATTTGGTCGTCTCCGGAGTCGTTCAGGGGGTCGGGTTTCGATGGTATGTGAGGCGAATGGCCGAAAAATACGGCCTTAAGGGATATGTCAGAAATCTGTATGATGGCTCTGTAGAGACAGTTGCCGAGGGAGACGAGAGCGCCTTGAAATTTTTTTCCGAGGAAGTGCGTATAGGACCGCATTACGCCCACATTACCAGCGCCAAAGTCAACTGGCTTGATTATACAGGAGAATACAAAGAGTTCAGGATTGTGCTATGAATACTAAAGAGCTGAAAAGCCTGATTAGAAATGTCCCCGATTTTCCGGTCAAGGGGATCGTGTTTCGAGACATCACCACGCTGATTAAGGATGGCAAGGCGTTCAAGTATGTGGTCAACTCTTTGTGCGACAGGTACCGGGGTATGTTGGTTGACCACGTCGTAGGTATCGAATCCAGGGGCTTCATATTCGGAGCGGCCCTGGCCCACAAGCTGGGATGCGGTTTCATCCCCGCCCGCAAGCTGGGAAAACTCCCGGCACCGACCATCGAGGAATCCTACGAATTAGAATATGGGCGCACATCCCTGCAGATGCACACCGATGCTATCGCGTTGGGGGAGCGCATTGTGATAGTGGATGACCTTTTGGCCACCGGGGGCACCTTGCGCGCCGCCGCCAATCTCGTCGAACGTCTGGGAGGCATCGTCGTTGAAATCGCGGTCGTCGTGGAGCTGAAATTTCTCAAAGGACGAGAGAAAATTCGGAACTATAGATTCTATTCAATGCTCGAGTACCATAAAGAATAGGGCGAGGGCGCCCGCCCTAACTTTACGATACCTTTAGCCTGAGCAACTTTCGCTTGTCAAGTAATGCCACCAGAAAATTATTAAGGGGACAATCTTATGATAGTTAAAGCTATCGTGACTTTAATCTACGGCGTAATCATCGCCGGCGGTGGAATAATCGGTTATGTTACGGCCCGATCCCTGCCATCGTTGATTTCAGGAAGCGTTCTCGGGCTGCTTTCCATAATCGGAGGCATAATGATGTTCTCCGGAAAGGGGGCCGGGAGATGGCTCTCGCTTGTCGCTGCCTTGCTGGTTGCTGTTTTTTTCGCGTTTCAGCTTTTCAAAGGGTTATCGAGCGGCGGGGCAGTGGGGCGCGCCGCGGCCATATTGGGCCTCAGCCTTATTGAAATATTGGTGCTCTTGCTGGTGAAATCGGCGCCCGGTCTGCCTCGATAGCCGCTCCTTGCCGAGTTACTCCATCAGCTTGCTTTCCTTCATCCGTCTTAAGACTGCGATTCCCGCGCCCACCACGATTGTCAGAAATCCAAGCCACACCAGGTTTATCATCGGCTTGGTAGATAACTCGATGCTGGCCAAAGTCGGCAACTGGGGCGGTACGAAAACGAACCCCGCCGAATCTGTCCTGGCATCGACATCCACCAGGAATATCCGGCTGCTGTCCGCCAGAGTCACCACGCTCTCTTCGCCATGAGCGGTATTGGCGTCGAATATCGGGGTGACATGAATCGAATCCTCGCCGGAGACAATATCCAGAACCGTCCCCAATTTGATATTCGGAATCTCCCTGGTCGATGAGTATGAGAGTGTCACCGAGCCGACATCGGCCTTTATGGCAGTCAGCGCTATGACGCCACCGCCCGGGAGTTCGACAGGGGGCGAACGATGCTCCCCGGAGGAAAGCGGCTCATAAGTCGGCGTCACCATCTCCTCTTTGCCATTATAGCTAATCTGTAAAATTGCGCCAATCCTGGAGGCCTTTCCCTGCTCGTGCTGGCCCAACTCGAATTTCTCGAACGTGACTTTCGTGCCGCCGATATCGAACGACTCGCCTTTGGCGACATTATAAATCCGAGGCTGATAGGCGGCGAGCATGATTTTATTTTTCTCCGAGTCGAAGCCGGCAAACCTGACTCTCTTGCCGCCGATATTGGCCGTCTCGCCGGCTTTCAGCTGAAATGGCTGCATATCCATCTGGGAGTTATCCATGATGTTTTCGAGTGACAGATAGAGGTCGGAGAAAAGATATTTTTTGATATGAGGCGTCCTGGCGACCTGGACCTCATTGCCGCGCCGCATCTCCTTTGCGACCGAGTAAGCATTGAACACCTTGCCTCCTCTGGCAACCTCGAAATGCGCCCGTTCCTCCTTGGGGCCGTTCCTTTCAGTTCCCATGAACGTAATATCGTATCCCAGGGCTCTTCCGGGGACTCCCTGTTGGACGGTCAGCTTGGTCTTATCGCCGAAACTTGACGACAAGATTATGCCAACCAATAGAGCGGCGAATCCAACGTGCGCCAGATAACCGCCGATTGTCCTGATACCGCCGTTCCTGTGCCTGACTATATACAGCAAGTTCGTGATGAACGCGAAAAAGGCTGCGAAGAAGAAAAGCATGTAGAGGATAATCAAAAAGATTATTTTTGCCGTTACGGACGGTGGATTCGGCTGCGACCAGAATGACACAATCTTATGATAGCCAAACACCAAAAACAAGATTGAGCCCAGAGAAGCCGCCGCCAACGGGATCGCCAGTTTTTTGAGGAACAGATCGATTTCCGTCTTCTTCCAGAACAAGAGCGAATTAAAACCGAGGATGATTGCGAAGATGGTCGCGAATATCAGTCCAGCCATATTATAGTACGGGGTGTTAATTGCCGCCGGGGCAGGGGAGAGCTTGGAAAGAATAGGTATCTTCGAGACAATCGACGTCACCAGAGGG
>Ga0315279_10009567_pt1 | contig 11528 bp, 9 predicted proteins | sample YL17G06_20_MG_FD_203694 | JGI IMG/M metagenome (GOLD analysis project Ga0315279, IMG submission 203694) | Sediment microbial communities from Yellowstone Lake, YNP, Wyoming, USA - YL17G06_20 | ecosystem: Environmental > Aquatic > Freshwater > Lake > Sediment | place: USA: Wyoming | collected...
CAATAATCAAACCGAAACGAAACACAACCATACGGAAACATGGAAGCCAAGCATGGCGAGACATGATCACCCTATGGCTGGAAGACCAAACCACATTCCTCAGACGATACCACCAACGTAGCAAAGCCGAATCAGTCTACAGCGCCCTGAAACGATGCTACGGAAACCATCTCGCAAGCCGCAAACCAGCAGCCCAAAGAAGAGAACTCCACCTCAGAACCCTCAGCTACAACATCGGGTGTAGCCAACCTCACAGCGATCAGAGAAGAAAACAGATAACTTTCCACAGCCGATGAGCTTGGTGTCTTGTGCTATCACAGGCCATTTGGCACGCATGTAACGCGTTGACGCTTTCTCATCACCGGATTGGTCGCTGGAAGCTTCTCACGTCACCTCCGTAAATGGCTGATGCTCCATTGGACGATGAGGGTAACAGCAGGCCGCAGCTCCACCTTCTCCACAAACACGCATAAGCGCTCATCCATCAATGAACGGCGCATTCTGACGATTCTAGCGGAGGTGGAGCTTCCACATTTATCTGAAGAGCTCAGAGGCTCAGTGCCAAATAAGTCGTGCCGTGCAGTGACGGGTTAGGTTTGTGAGGCTTACCCTCCTCCGTGTGTTGTGAAGAACAGCACAATGGAGGAGAGTAAGTCTCAGTTGGATCTCGGCGTAAACTTACGTATAGATTTGGCGGACTTGATTGAGCGGGAGCAGATCAAGACCCTTGCGAGCCTATCCGATGCGATAGAAGCGCTTCAAGCCAGGTTGGTGGAGAACCTTGAGGCGTCAGGTTGGAAGCGTTCAACCAGTTACCAGCGCCCCCTAGTAACCAAACTTGGCAGAGTGATCTTCACAGTTATCAAGGTGAAGAGAGACGGTAGAGTATTCTCCCCTATCATATACGCGTTGAAGATTGAGAAGCGCAAGTATAGTCGAGACGTGAAGATGCTCCTGGCCGATAAGGCTTCACGCCTATCCTACCAAGACGCTCAGATCGACTTCCAGAACCATACAGGCGTCAGGGTGCCCAAACGCACCATCCACAGCTTCGTACAGGAAGTAGGCAAGCAGCTGGGTGAAGCAAACCAAGCCAAGGTTAGCTGCGAGGAGCCGCCTGTAGTGATGGCTGAAGGCACCAAGACCCACAGCACCTATCCCACCCTGAACGAGGTACGCATCGTAATCGGATACGATCCAGACACACATAGGAAGACGTTGCTCCACGCCTCAGTCAACCATGACTGGAGCCAAGTAGGAAGAGAAGTCAACACTCGGAACAGCAGCCTGGTTGGAGATGCGGAACGAGGCATACGCCTCAACCTAGACTATGCGCGAAGGCAATTAGACCTAGTCCACGCAGTGAAGGACTCCCTCTACAAGCTTTGGGCTGAAGGCATGAGCAGACAGGAGAGGGAAACTGTAGGCGTGGAGATGAAACAGCTCCTCTACACCCTCGTCAACTCCGTCAAGAAGCACCTGGAGGATTATGATGGAGAGGCGCTGAGGAAAAGAATAGAGAGCACCGTGAAAGGACTCATAGCCCTCGCAGAACATCTGAAGATGAAAGGCTACCCAAAGACAGCTGCCTTCATCAAATCAAACGCCAGATTCATGGTAACGTTCGCGAAACTCGCATTAAAGAACATCCAGATACCCTACACATCCAACGTGATCGAACGACTCATGGGCGAGATCTCCAAACGCTGCAAACCCAAATGGATGCACTGGAGCACAGAAGGCCTCGAGAACATACTCCAAATCATCCTTGTAAGATACACGAATCCACAATTCTACAAACAGTTCTGGAAAACCTATATCCACCCAACACAATACCAACCCACACTCACAACACCAGTCTAACCCATCATTGCACAGGACCGATATATTGCACGTAGTAGATCGGCGACGAGCAGCCCATCCAGAAGGAGTTGCTGCGCAAGACTCCAAACTTATGCTGGTGGCCGACTTGCCGAAGCATTATCGTGTAAAGAGGCGATCGTATTATGTTGCAACCTCCTCACAATAGGGAGTACAGGTAGAAAATCTAAAGCAGGACCAGGTACGGATAGACCGGCAATAGGTAGTAATCAATGGATACAAGGATGTCTAAGAGGATCTTTGGAAGCATTAAGAGGGCTGTAGTCGAACACCACAAGCTGCGTGCGGCCAGTCTCAACCTAGCGGCGAGCGAAAATGTCACGAGCGCCACTGTCCGTCGGATGGTCGCCTCAGATTTCATGCATCGCTATTCGGAGTGGAAGGATCATGACATCGGTGCCCGTTGGGGATACGGCCTTCAACACACCATCTTCGTTGAAAAAGCACTCTTGGAATTGGTCAAGGGACTGTTTGAAACAGAGTACTGTGAGATCAGAGCCCTGTCATAACTTTGTTAACAGTTCATGAGATGCCGGCATAAGTGATCATGCAGCGAGACTCTACTGATCCACTTACAGCAAAAGGGTTCGAGAGGCTGTTCTGAATGCCGCTCAACTTCTGTCGGGAAATTCTCTTGGAAGGAAAGCTGATATTCCGAGAGTGCTTACCTGAACGGGCGTTAGGAGGAAATAGTGGTGGAGGAGGAGTTTCTTGTCACCCCCGGACCTACTGAGATACCGCTTCGTGTGTTGAGGGCACAGTTGAGGCCGGGAATCGGTCCCGGAGATCCGGAGTTTATTGCAGTCATGGACGAGACTTCCGAATTGCTTCGAGGACTATTTCAAACCAAGAACAATGTCTTCTTCTTTCCTGGTTCAGGTAGAGTCACCATTGAGTCAGCTATACTCAGTGTTGTAGAACCAGGTGACAAGGTTCTCGCTTTCGTCAGCGGTGTATTCGGGAAGTGGATGAGACAGACAGCCGAGCGCGCAGGCGCACAGGTCATAGAGAACGTTACCGATTGGAGAAGAGCGTTTACCAAATCTCAAGTGGCTGAAGCTCTCGACCGCGAGAAGGATGTCAAACTGGTCATGATCGTTCACAACGAGACTTCCACAGGTGTGAGAAACCCGGTCCAAGATCTGGGTAAACTCGTGCGCAAGTCCGGAGCACTATTCCTAGTTGACACTGTGTCGTCTCTTGGGGGCGACGACGTGAGGACCGACGAGTGGGGCATCGACCTCAACTGCACAGGTTGCTACAAGTGTATGAACAGTCCACCAGGTCTGTCAATCGTGTCGGTGAGCAAGAGAGCTTGGGAAGTCATGGAATCCAGAAAGAAGCTTGCAGCTACTTTCTCCTACGACCTGCTGAAATGGAGACAGATGTGGCTGCCAAAGTCGAAGGGCGGGAAAGAAATGTGGGGTTATCGAAGACATCCGATAGAGCCAGCCCCGCACCTGACATATGCGTTGAATGAGGCCTTGAAGGTCGTCATGGAAGAAGGCCTCCAACAGCGGGTCGCTTCGAACAGAGTAGCTGGTGAAGCGATTCGATCTGCTTGCAGGGAAATGGGTTTGGAGCTCTTCCCTCTTTCCGATGAGGATGCGTCAAACACGCTCACGGGAATCGTAAATCCACAAGGGGTGGACAACGCGCGGATTCTTGGGCACATGAGGGAGAGGTATGGCGTGATCGCCGGAGGAGGATTGGAGGAGACGGCCGGAAAGACCATACGTCTAGCTCATATGAGTGTTACATCCCGGGAAATGTACGTCACGCGCTCCATACTCGCATTAGGTTCCACACTGAGATCGCTGGGGTGCGACGTAGACCCCGCAGTGGGTGTTCGTGCGGTCGAACAAGCGTTCGCGAAGAGCTCTGGCAGATGAACATCGATCTTCTTCATACCTAGGATCTCCCCTCAGCGTTCCGAATGCGTTGATTCCTAGCGTCGCTCCGCTCTCCAAAGCCTAGCAGCCGAAGCTGTCTGTCAAGGGAGAGCCCTCCGATCGAGGAATTCACTGACTTGTTGAGCCCTAGCGAGATCGTGTGTTCACGATAGGCTTGCTCATCGCTTCAATTCCGAGTTCGAATGCCTTGAGATTCGTATCTTGAGTTCCCGGCGGCACCCGCTCCCTGATTGCTGCCCTCAGAGACTGCTCGGAAATCGGCAGCACGCCTGAACCCCTGAGCGCTCCTATCATGACGACGTTCAGTGTTCTGGAGCTTCCTGCTTTCTCTGCGATAGCTGTGCCGTCGATTGTTGTGACTTCTTTGCAGAGTTGCTTCAGTTGCTGGGCGATCTTATCGAGGCTGGGATAGCTCGCGCGTCCCAGGTTCACATCGATCGGCGACAATCTGTGTGTGTTCAGTATGATCAGACCGGAAGGGTTGATGTATCGGACGCCTCGTCGCAGGCCCTCCAACGGTTCCAAGGCTACTAATGCATTTGCAGAATCCTCAGGAATGAGAGGCTCTTGTACATCCGTGCCAATTCTGATCTGACCCATCACCGCGCCTCCTCGCATCGCTGCACCGTAGGTCTCTGCGACCCTGACACGGTACCCGTCCCGGATTGCGGCGTCTCCTACAATGTGGGAGGAAAGTATGCTTCCTTGACCCCCGACTCCTGCAATTACAAGATTGAACTCTCTCATTGAGGCCGTGGCTCCCCTTCTGGCTGGTAGAAAGCTCTGAATGGACATACTGCTGCGCAGAGGCCACAGGCCGTGCATAGCAGCGAATCAATGCCTGCCTTATTCGTCCGAGGCTCAAAGGTTATTGCCGGGCAACCCATCTGAACGCACAGCTTGCACCCATTGCATTTCTCAAGATCGACCTTGAGAGGAACGATCGGTGTTCCTTGTTTCTTCTTCGTTCTCTGCCAGATTTGAGCGCATTCGCCTCTGGAGATGACGACGGAGACAGAGGGTTGCTGCAGTGCCTCGACGAGGGTATTCTGGACCTCTCGGGGATTGTACGCGTCCACGACTCTGACATATTCGACCCCGAAAGATTTGCAGATGTCTTCTATGTTGCCTTCCTTGGTTGGTTCTCCAAGTGCGGTGACGCCGGTCCCAGGGTGAGGCTGGTGCCCGGTCATGGCCGTCCAGTGGTTGTCCATTATTACAAAGGTCAGCTTGGCCTTATTGTACACCGCATTCACAAGGCCTGGAAGGCACGCATGGAAGAACGTGGAATCCCCGGCGACAGCGATCACCTTTCCGTCTGTGTAGCCTGCGTGATAGGTGCCTTGAGCTAGACCTATCCCTGCTCCCATAATGTACAACGAGTCTAACATTTCGTATGGCGAATCAACAGGGTACTTCACAGACTCGCTGGAGTAGCTTGGCTCTAGGCTCTTTGCGAAGACCCCGTAGCCTGCCATTTCGTAGCATCCCATGTCTCCATGAATTACTGGAACCTTGCCACCGACCCTGTGGAGAGCCATCCTCAGCGCCCAGTAGGTCCCTATGTGGGGACATCCAGCGCAGAAGGCGCTAGATCTAGGGATCACTAGGCTCGAGGCATCATCCTTCAGTTTCTTCCTTGAGGTTGCCACCGTCTTCCATTTTGTGTCCGCAAACTTGGCTACTGCTAATGTCACCATGTCAGCGTCGAGTTCCCCGTAGGGTTCGAGAAGAGTATTTGCCCTGGCTTTTCCTTGAATCTTGAGTTTGGGCGCGACATCCTTCGCAATTATTCTAACCTGGTTTTCGACGAATGGATCTCCATCTTCTACTACGAGTATTCGATTGCTCCTCTGAAGAAGCTTTGCCACCTTTCTTTCAGGAAGCGGATGGCTCACTCCGATCTTGAGGAAATTGACTTTGTTCTCGAGACCAAGCCATCTTAATGCTTCTGTGACGTATGCGGCTCCCACCCCAGAGGCTATGATGCCCATCTCGGCACCGTTCCTTAGCTTGAGGACATTGTAGGGTGACTGCTCAGACAGCCTCTTGGCTATTGGCAACCTTGTGTGAAGCCAAACGTGTCTGCTATGTGTGCTGGGAGGACCGTAGACGTTCCAGCGAAAGGGAAGCTTCCAATGCTTATCGAAGACGACTTTCTTCGACGGAGGCGAAATCTTGCCCAAGGTAACATCGCCCAAGGAGTGGCTAATTCGAGCCACAGATCTGACGATGACCGGAAGTTCAGTCCTCTCCGAAATCTCGAATGCGTCTCTCACCATGTCCTTTGCCTCCTGCTGATCCGATGGTTCAAGGCACGGGATTTCCGCCCAGCTTGCCGCGAACCTCTGGTCTTGCTCGTTTGATGATGTCCTTGCACCGGGGTCGTCTGCCACAACAATGACCATGCCAGCGCGCACGCCACCGTAAACTATTGTCGTGAGCATATCCATGCACCAGTTCAGTCCTGCGTTCTTCATGGAACAAAATGATCTCACGTTGGAGAGAGCGGCGCCAGCCGCGACCTCGAAAGCGACCTTTTCGTTCACTGACCACTCAGCATAGAACCCAAGATCCCTTGCGGCCGCAGATAGTGTCTCCATTATCTCGGACGCTGGGGTTCCGGGATACGATGCTGCCACCTTGGCTCCTCCCTCGATGGCGCCCCTGGCAATAGCCTCGTTTCCCATCAATAGGACTCTCAGTCCGGGTTCATCCCTAGCTACGACGTGTGAAGTCATGCTAATTCTCCACTGCTGGCCTCTAGTTGTCGAACACCCTTATTGAATTGTTACGTTTGACTCCTTTGACGGGATTTTCTATGTTCGGTCAAGAAACTAGAGTCTAATATCTATACTTACAACGCTGTAAAAGCGATCCGGTCTTCTTGGATATCTAGGAACGCATGATAATTCTGGCGTCGACAACAGTCGCTTTCTGATGGTCCGCTATGACTGGATTGAGATCCATTTGATCGATCTCCGGATGATCCGAAATCAATCGTGACGCCTTAAGCAAGATGTCGACTATCGCCTTTTCATCTACTCTCGGCATGTTTCGATGGCCTCTCAGTAGAGGGTACGCCTTGATGGAATGAATCATGTAATATGCATCAGATTCTTCCAGCGGTGCAAGACTGAATACTGCATCTTTGAATACCTCTGCAAATATCCCGCCCGTGCCAAACATTAGGGTAGGACCAAACTGTGGATCTCTGAACCCCCCGACTATGACTTCGATACCTGGAGGGATCATCCGCTGAATTAAAACACCAAGAATCGCTGAACTAGGAACGCGTTTCCTCGCGTTCGCAATGATCTCTTCGAAACCTCTTTTCAATTCATCCTGATCCTTGATCCCAGCCAAGACTCCTCCGGCTTCCGTTTTGTGGATTATGTCTGGCGAGATTATCTTCAGTACCACAGGAAATCCTAGTTCCTGGGCCTTTCTGGAGGCTTCCTCACTTGTCCTAGTCACCCAAGAATCGGCCACGGGGATTCCATAGTTCGCACATACTTTCTCGGCTTCTGGTTCAAGAAGAGCGCGTCTTCCCTCTTTCCTAGCTCTCGAAAACGTTTCTTCGACGCCGTCATTCATTGAACTGAGACCTCGGTCCAATCGCCTAACACAGTGATTCTGGAGACACATGCTGTTCCCAGTCCCCTTATTAGCATGATACCCGCTGTTTGACAATGCTTGTTCACATCACTGAGAGGTGCACTGTCCGCAGAGGAGCGAAACTCTACATGAATTCGCCTACTTTGGAGAGACTGTTCCAGCCCTCCTCGGTCGCCCTCATAGGAGCCTCCAAGGAGGAAGGAAAGCTAGGCCATGAAATACTGAGAAATCTCATTGAGGCCGGCTGCCAAGCTACCCTGTACCCGGTGAATCCGAAGGCCGAGCAAATACTAGGGCTGAAGACGTATCCTAGCGTCGACTCCATTCCCGATAAGGTGGACATGGCAGTGATAGTCGTTCCCGCAAGTGCTGTTCCTGGAATCATGGAGCAGTGCGCCAAGAAGGGTGTCGGAGCAGCTGTTGTTATCTCTGGAGGCTTCAGGGAGGTCGGTACGCAAGGCGAGAGACTTGAGAGAGATCTGGTTCAAATCGCTAGAGCCGCAGGGATCAGGGTAATTGGCCCGAACTGCCAAGGAATCAACAATCCTCATTTTGGTCTTTGTGCGACCTGGCCGCTGGTCAAGAGGAAGGGCCCTATCGCGATTATCACTCAAAGCGGCTCCGTTGGAGCCGCAATCGCGTGTTGGGCAGAGGAGGAAGGAATAGGCATCAGCAAGTGTGTTGCCTTGGGAAACAGGGTAGACGTCAACGAATGCGACCTCATCGAATACTTCAGTGAAGACCCGAACACAAGAGTAATCGCAATCTACCTCGAGGGTGTCGCCGACGGGCAACGATTCATCAAAGTCTGTTCCTCAGTGAGCAGGAAGAAACCTATCGTTGCGCTGAAAGGAGGCAGAACACTGATCGGCATGAAAGCCATGGAATCGCACACGAAATCGCTGGCTGGACGGGATGAGGTCTTTGACGCGGTGTGCCGGAAGACCGGGATCATCAGAGTGGACACGCTGGAGCAACTGTTCGACATCGCAAAGGCTTCCGCCTTTCTGAGCGAGCCCAAAGACGCAGGAGTACTAATTGTAACATCGAGTGGCGGATTTGGGATACTGGCTTCAGATACGGCCGAACGACTAGGTCTCAAAATTCCAGAACCCAAGGAGGATGCAAAAAAGAAACTTGGTGCCGTACTGCCCAGCCAGTGTATTCTGAGTAATCCGTTCGACCTGACCATGACAACAGCGGAGAGATATGAATTGGTGGTGAAGGAGATGGCGTCTGATCCCGAGATCAGCTCCTTCCTCGCAATTTTTGGTGATCCCATATCTGGCGCGGCGGAAGCAATCAGTCGAGCACAGAGGTCAACCGACAAACCCATAGTTGTTGCGTATCTAGGGGGCTCAGACATTGAGAAGATCGAAAGGTCGAAAATGCATGAGTTAGGAATCCCATCCTTTCCTTCTCCTGAAAGAGCTATTGTAGCAATCCAGGGGATGCTGAAACGCTCGCAATATCTCCACGCAGATCACTCGTAGACGTAGAGCTAACAAATGCGTCATGGTTCTTGACACAAGATTCCTTTACAATCGTTGGCTCAAAATGAGCCTCCAGTCTTAGGACTCCCGAGACTGTTCCGTTGTTCAGGAATAGAAGATGGGCTTCGGAAAACAGCTCGTGCGATATGAACTGGTCAAAGATATCTCTTGAAGTCTTCCGTAGCGAGAATTTCGGCTCTTCACAGAGTACGATATCTGGACCTTTCAGCGACGTGTACTGCTGTGTTGCATGGCTAATCTTTTTTGCAACGTTCTTGTCAAGTTTGGGGAAGGTGCTGTCGAGGCCGAGCAGGGTGCTATACGCGAGCTTGCATGGAAAAAGAGTCATGCAACACAGCAACGTGTACCATAAACTCAAGAGAGAGACTATCAGAGCAAGAAAAGCAAGAGACGGTGCAATCCACTCTATGGAATCAACAGGCATGGCATAGGTTAGGCGAGACCGACCGATTTAGCGGTTTGGCACTGACAGATCCGATCAAAACGACGGTTGGAGGTCAAGCCTGAAGGACTGATTTTGGGTGTGTGTGGTACTAGTGGTGCGAGCGTCAGAATTTGAACCGTAGTTTCGTGTGTGTGCGCACCGAGCGACCCGCACACATACAAAACGGCTAGTTCTACTGCTTCCTTTGGGTGATAAGACGAAGGTTCACATCAACCGACTTCTAACAGAGATTCTCTTCATCTGGAGAGAGCCACGACCGTGCTTATCCAGAGTTGGATTGCTTCTTTGTTTGCTTGCTATTCCTCCAATATGTCGGGCTTAAGAGTATGAAAACGTAGGCAAACGCGAATACCAAACCTATTCCCAACTTGATCTGAGGCTCAAAGTGGTAGAAAACGAGAAACCCCGAGACCACTATCATGTTCACTTCGGGCAGTATAGCGGCGATATGATACCACGACATCAGGGTTGTGCCACCAGTCACTACAACGTACAACCATCGTATCGGTTTCGCGGCAAGCTGTCCAATGAACATGAGACCGATAGTAAGAGCCCACGCGTAGATCGACAATCGGATTGGCAATGCTTCATCTGCTAGGACGTACTGCATACCGCCATACCATACTGGGGAAAGACCCCACAAATCCACTTCCATGTAGAAGACGTAAGCGCCGAAAACTAGGACTGCAAAAAACCAACCGGCGTTTCTTATTGACGGCAAATTCGCTATTCGGTCACTCAGAGTTGTTGCCAACGTCTTTCACACCCTCAACGAGGTTTTCCGGTGATGGCAAACGAAAGGTTCGCTCAACCATTACTAGCGACATGATGATTCAAGGTTTGCGTGTTCTTTGGCGTCTCTGTCGTCCAAGGGGAAGGCGGAAACCGAATAGTGGAAGGCTTTCAGGCCGGCCTGTTCTGCATAATACTAGACCTCCCCGTGTTAGAAGCAATTGCTATGCGAACGCTCGTCTCTGTCTTGTGTGTACTTGTCATCATCAGGATTCGAACCGTCGTTCGTCGTCGTTTCGTTATTTTGTGTGCGTGTGGGTCACTTGGTGCGCACACACACACAAACCACTCCAAGAACGACGACGGACGAGGGTTCAACTTCGCTTCAAACAGGCAGAAAAGAGAATTGCTCAGATCACGAAAGCGGCAAGACGAAGCGCAAGAGAATAGCCCATGACAGCCGCATCATGGGAAGAGTCGTCTTCGGCATCATTAGTGCAGGCACCCAAACCGTCATGAGAGCAACCGATTGTCCCTGTCAGGCGAATCGAGAATACATTTATTCCCAAAACAGGTGTCAACGGAAGTCACTCAAGAGGCTTCTTTAGTGATCGGAATCGGGAGTAACACCACAGATGATGGTTGAGGTTGTCTCAGTCGGGTACGCGGTCGTTTCAATGATCGGTTGGGGCTGCAGTGATTTCCTCATCAAGAGATCAATAGGATCCATAGGCTACTACAGACTCTTGCTTTACGTACAGCTTGTGGCCTTAGGTCCGATCTTCCTCTTGGCTGCGGTTTCCACTCCGCCAATACCATCATCACCGAGAACGATCGGGTTGATCTTTGCGACAGCGATTTGCACCTATTCGGCGATGTTATTCTATTTCAAAGCCTTGGCTGTGGGAAAGGCAAGTATCATAGCTCCGGTGAGTTCAACCTCTGCGGTTGTAGCAATTGCTCTTTCTTTTGTGATTCTTGGGGAAAGGCTCAGTCTTTCCCAAGCGTCATCAATAATATTGGTACTTGTTGGCATATTCGCCCTCTCCATGAGAACCAGTTCAAGTGGCCACTCGAACGCCGGCATTCCATATGCCCTTGCATACGTGGTTTGTGCTGGGTTCTATGCTGTACTCATCAAACTGGTTTCAATAGATATTGGTGAGATTGGAACCCTATTCTTCACCCGTGTGATCGTGACGCTCCTACTCCTACTGACATTCCCTTTCGTAAAGAATCTCTGGATGGGAGATCTTCATGAGAGGGTCTCTTTGAAGAGCATACTCGCGGTCGGTCTAGCGTCCTTTGCAGGAATCCTGGGCTTAATACTCGGCATAGGCGCCGGGATCGTCTCGATCGTCGCTCCGATATCTAGCGCATCGCCTGTCATCACCGTCATCCTTGCACAACTTTTCCTAAATGAAA